>Ga0302279_10003061_pt1 | contig 21333 bp, 19 predicted proteins | sample III_Bog_N3_3_FD_194541 | JGI IMG/M metagenome (GOLD analysis project Ga0302279, IMG submission 194541) | Peat permafrost microbial communities from Stordalen Mire near Abisko, Sweden - III_Bog_N3_3 | ecosystem: Environmental > Terrestrial > Soil > Wetlands > Peat | place: Sweden: Abisko...
CGTCCGCTCGCAAGCTCTCATCCAACAACTTAAGCTACCTGCGATACCCTTGAAAGAGCCATGACCGACAAATCCCCCCTCAAACTCCTCTGCGTCACCGCCCATCCCGACGACGAGTGCTTCGGCTTCGGCGGAGCACTGATGCTCGCCGCCGAGCGCGGCATCGAGACCACGGTCCTCTGCTTCACGGACGGCCAGGCCGCCACCAATCGCGGCACCGCGACCTCCGCCGCCGAGCTGGGCCAGATGCGCCGCGCCGAGTTCGCCGCATCCTGCTCGATTCTCGGCGTCGCCCACCACGAAGTCCTCGACTATCAGGACGGCCAGCTTGAGTTCGCCAACTTCTCCCAGGCCGCGGCCCTGCTCGTCGAGCGCATCCGCCGCACCCGCCCAGATGTCGTCCTCACCTTCGGCGGCGACGGCGCCGGCAACACCCACGCCGACCACTCCATGGTCTCCTTCTTCACCACAGCCGCCGTCCAGTGGGCCGCGCTGGCCAAACGCTTCCCCGCCCTCGGCCCCACGCACACCGTCCAGCGCCTCTTCTACGCAACCCCCAGCTTCTTCTTTCCCGGCCGCGCTGCGCCGCTCCCCGCCCCCTGGACCGTCACCCTCGATGTCAGCCGCGTCCAGCACCGCAAGTTCGAGGCCTTCCGCGCGCACACCTCCCAGCTTCCGCTGATGGAGCGCTTCCAGACCTACTTCGAAAAGCGCGCCAGCCAGGAGCACTTTGTCCTCGCCGCCACGCCCCATCCCCAGCCCGCCCAGCAATCCACCGACCTCTTCGCCGGCCTCTGACAGCGGTTACTTTCGCACTCTATAATTCCCCTCATGCGCTCCTGCCTTGTGCTCGTCGCCGCTCTTTCAGTCTCTATTCCGTCTCTCGCCCAAGCGCCCTCTATTGCTCCAGCGCCCAGGCCCGCGCAACGCTCGGTCGCCGCGCAGGCACACTTTGCCGACCACCCCTACATGGGATGGAGCTCGTGGAGCTTCTTCCGCGATCATCCCACCGAGGAGAACATCAAGGCCCAGGCCGACGCTCTGGTCGCCAACAAGCTCTCCGGCCTGGGCTATCGCTACGTCAACATAGACGACGGATGGGCCGACGGATTCGACGAGCACGGCATTCCCAAGCCCAACCTCACCCGCTTCCCCAGCGGCATGGACGGAATGGCGAAGTACATGCACCAGCACGGCCTCCGCTTCGGCATCTACCTGAATCCCGGCATCACCGCCGCACTGCTGAAGCAGAACCCGCTGATCGCAGGCACCAGCGCGCACATCGCCGACATCACGGACACCACACAGGCCGGCAGCACACGCCGCAACTCCTTCCGCATCGACTTCACGAAGCCCGCGGCGACGGCGTACATCCGCTCGCAGGTCAGGCAGTTCGATGCGTGGGGCATCGACTTTATCAAGTTCGACTTCGTCGGCCCCGGCGGCGGCAACCTGCCCGCCGACAACCGCGAGGAGCTGCGCCAGTGGCACGCAGCGCTCTCCCACGCATCGCACCCCATCTGGCTGGAGCTGTCGAACTTTCTCTCCATCGACCAGGCTCCGTTGTGGCGCGCCACCTCCAACGGATGGCGCATCGAGAACGACATCGAGTGCTACGGATGCGACAAGGCCACCGACACAACCAAAGGAAACCTCACCAACTGGTCGAAGGTCGTCGGGCGCTTCAGCGATGTTGTCCGCTGGCTTCCCTACAGCGGCCCCGACGGCAAGGGAGGCAGCGGATGGAATGACCTCGACACGTTGGAACTCGGCAACGGCGACCGGGACGGTCTCACCACCGAAGAGCGACGGTCCATGTTCACCCTCTGGGCCATCTCCTGCGCGCCGCTGTACTTCGGCTCCGACCTCACCAAGATGGACGCAGCCGACCTCGCCCTCATCTCCAACCGCGAGATCATCGCCGTCGACCAGGCTGGAACTCCCGCGCGCCCGCTGGACATCCAGCACCTGCGAGGCAAGCAGCAGCAGGCGTGGCTCATCACCTACCGCGACGGCTCCGCGGTCCTCGCGCTCTTCAATCTGGACAGCGCCGCAGCCACCGTCAGGCTCTCCTGGCATGAGGTCGATTCGCTGCGAGACACGCACTTCGCCGGGCGCGCGCCGCCCATGCTGCACGACCTCATCTCCGGCGCGGATGTGGCAAGTCAGCCCGACGGACTCAGCGTTTCGCTCGACACGCACGCCAGCCGCATCTTCCGCATCCCCGCCCGCCACTGAGATTCATCCATTCGCACCGCGGTTGCGCCATCGCTTCCGCGCGCTCCACGCCACCCGTGCCAGCAGCAGCGCGGCCAGCACCAGCGTCATCGGAAACGGCGCGCGCACGCCCTTCTTCACCAGCCACCAGTAATGGATGCACCCTGCCGTCGCCGCCGCATATACCAGCGTATGCACCCGCCGCCACGCCTTGCCCCCCATCCAGCGCAGCACCGCCGTCGGAGATGTCACGGCCAGCACCAGCAGTAGCGTCCACGCCAGTATCCCCACCTGAATGAATCGCCGCTTCTTCAGATCGTCGAGAATCGTCGGCCACACCACCCTCCACTGCTCAACGACAACGCCGCCGTGCCCCGCCCTCACTCCCGCCGCCACCGTCGGCAGGTCGTAACCGGAGAAGAGAAAGACGTACGTCGCCAGGTGCAGCGTCGCATAGAAAAACGCGTACAGCCCAAGCATCCGCCGAAACCGGATCAAATTCCCCAGCTTCGGATGCAGCCGCCGAACCGGCGTCACCGCCAGCGACGTCAGCAACAGGAACAGCGTCCAATAGCCGGTCTGGTGCGTGATCCAGTTCACCGGGTCAGCCATCAGCCCCAGCTCGCCCGACCGATACTGCTCGATCAATTTGAGCAGCGGAATCAGGCACGCGCCATGCACCAGCACCTTGATCCACGGAATCCAGCGTGTCGGCATCGCACTCCTAAAAGTTCTTCTTCAGATCCATCCCCGCGTACATCCCCGCCACCTGGTCGGCGTATCCGTTGAAGGGCAGCGTCGGGATCGTGCGCGGAAACGCGCTCGAATCGATCCTCCGCTCATGCGCCTGCGACCAGCGCGGATGGTCCACCGTCGGGTTCACATTCGAGTAGAAACCGTACTCATTCGGCGCAATCTCGTTCCACAGCGTACGCGGCTGCTTGTCCGTAAAGACGATCTTCACGATGGCTTTCGCGTTCTTGAACCCATACTTCCACGGGCTCACCACGCGCACCGGCGCGCCGTTCTGGTTGGGCAGCAGTTCGCCGTAGCAGCCAAACGTCAGCAGGCATAGTGGGTTCATCGCCTCGTCCAACCGCAGCCCCTCGGAGTACGGCCAGTCGAACCCGCCCGGCTTGTTCGGCATGTTGATGTTGTCGCTAGCCGAGAGGAACTGCACAAACTTCGCGCTCGCCAGCGGCTGCATCGCCGAAATAAATTCGCTCAGCGGATAGCCGTCCCACGGAATCACCATCGACCACGCCTCCACGCAGCGATGCCGATAGACGCGGCTCTCCAGCGGCCTGTACTTCATCATCGTGTCGATGTCGATCGTCTGCGGCTTCTTCACCAGCCCCGCAACCTGCACCGTCCACGGCCGCGGCCGCAGCGTATGCGCGTTCTTCGCCGGATCGCTCTTGTCCGTCCCAAACTCGTAGTAGTTGTTGTAGGTCGTCGCCTTGCTGAACGGCGTCTGCGCGTCGGGCACAGTGTACTTGCTCGCAATCGTGTCGAGCTTCTGCTGCGCATGAACCGCGTCGGGATGGATCAACCCCGGCACCTGCCGCATCGCCAGCGCACCCACGCCCAGCGCCGCCGCGCCCGCCACAAAGCTCCGCCGATTCAGGAACGCCTCCCTCGGAGTAATCTCCGACGAAGCAATCCGCCCCTGCAAACTTCCGCCTCTCCGGATCACCATCGCAACACCTCCGCATTACAACGACTCCACCGCGTCGTCATTCTGGCGCAGACAGAATCTCCGTATTTGTCTTGCCTTTACTGTTGCTCGTTTCTTGTTTGTCATGCCGCAGTTCTTGTTTGTCATTCCGTAGCGCAGCGGAGGAATCTGCTTCTGATTTACTGGCAACCGCAATTCGCACTCACTCCTTAGAGTCTGCAAATGTCCAAGAGGTTTCGTCTATCGAAAAAAATTGCCTGTAGTTGTTTGCCAGCGTGTTAGCGACGACAATAAACAGCATGAATGTAAACTTCGCCGAGCGCGCGCACAACCACAACTGGAAGCTCGACCCCATCGTACGCTCGCTGCTCGACACCGACTTCTACAAGCTCCTCATGCTCCAGTTCATCTGGAAGAACTTCCCCTCCGTCCGCGTCACCAGCGAGGTCGTAAACCGCACCGCGCGCGTCCGCCTCGCCGGCGAGGTTGACGCGCCCGCCCTCATCGCGCAAATGGAGCATCTGCGCGGCCTGCGCTTCCGGCGCTCCGAACTGATCTGGCTCGCCGGCAACACCTTCTACGGCACGCGCCATATCTTCGAACCCGCATTCCTCGCCTGGCTGGAGACGGACTTCCGGCTCTCCGACTACACCGTCACCGAGCAGGACGGCCAGCTCACGCTACGCTTCTCCGGTCTCTGGACCGAAGTGACGATGTGGGAGGTCTACGCCCTCGCCCTGGTTAGCGAGAGCCGTACCCGCGCCGCCCTCGCACGCCTCAACGAGATGGAACTCGATGTCCTCTACGCCCGCGCCAAGACGCGCCTCTGGCAGAAGATCGAGCGCCTGCGCGCCACGCCCGAGGTCAGCATCTCCGAGTTCGGCACCCGCCGACGCCACAGCTTCCTCTGGCAGGAGTACGTCATCGAGTCCCTGCGCGCTACCCTCGGCGAGAGCTTCTCCGGCTCCTCCAACACCTTCCTCGCCTACAAGCACGACCTCGAAGCGATGGGAACCAACGCGCACGAGCTGCCCATGGCGATGGCCGCGCTCGCCAACGACGACGCCGCGCTCCACGCCTCGCAGTACCGCGTGCTGGAGCTATGGCAGAAGAGCTACGGCGGCGAGCTCCTGATCCTGCTGCCAGACACCTTCGGCACCACCCAGTTCCTCAATGGCGCGCCCGGCTGGGTCGCCGACTGGACCGGCCAGCGCGTCGACTCCAGGGACCCCGTCCTAGCCGGAGACGAGTACATCCGCTGGCTCGAGGCGCGTGGCCGCGACCCGCGCAAGAAGCGCCTTATCGCCTCCGACGGCCTCGATGTCGAAGAAATTCTCAAGTTGCACGCGTACTTCCACGGCCGCATCCGCTTCAGTGCCGGTTGGGGCACGCTGCTCACCAACGACTTCCGCGGCTGCCATCCGCGCGGCGAGCGCGACTTCGAACCCATCAGCCTGGTCTGCAAATTGATGACCGTCGAAGGCCGCCCCGCCGTCAAGCTCAGCGACAATCCCCGCAAATCCACCGGCCCCGCCAGCGAGATTGCCCACTACCGCCGCGTCTTCAACTCCCCCGCATCCAACCCCACCGAAGTGCTCGTCTAACCTCCCCACTGGTTTGTCATTCCGTAGCGTAGCGAAGGAATCTGCTTCTCGCCGCTAATCGTTATACTTTCTTCATGCGCTACTTCACACACGCCGCTCGCCTCTCTGCCGCACTCCTTCTGCTTCCGCTGCTCGCCGTTCAGCCCGCCTTTGGCTGGGGCGCGGACGGCCACATGCTCATCAACCGCCTCGCCGGTGCCGCACTTCCCGCGGACATTCCAGCCTTCCTGCGCACGCCCGCTGCCCTCGACGCGATCGAGTACTACGGCCCGGAGCCCGACCGTTGGCGTTCGCCCGCCGAACCCGAGTTGAACGCCGCCCAGGCCCCCGAGCACTTCATCGACCTCGAGTACGCCGACCTCATCGGCCCGCTGCCCCGCCGCCGTTACGACTACATCCGCGCCCTCGCCGCCGCGCAGTCCGCGCATCCCGACCTTCCGTTGACGCCGGAGAAGGTTGGCCTGCAACCCTACGTCACCACCGAGGTCTATGAGCGATTGCAGAGCGCCTTCCGTGACTATCGCGCCCTCGTCGCCGCCAAGCAGGACACCAAACCCTCCGAGGCGGAGATCGTCTTCCTCGCCGGTTGGCTCGGCCACTACGTAGCGGACGGCTCGCAGCCGCTGCACACCACCATCCAGTACAACGGATGGGTCGGCCCCAACCCGCACGCCTACACCACCGAGCACCGCATCCACTCGCAGTTCGAAACCGCATTCGTTCACGCCAATGTGAAGCCCGCGGACGTAGCCCCGCTGGTCGCCGCCACAAAGCCCGTAGTCCTGAACGATGCCTTCGCCGACTACCTCGCCTATCTGCGACACTCCAACACGCTGGTCGAACAGACCTATCAACTGGACAAAGAGGGCGCCTTCACCGGTGCGGGGACTCCGGCGGGCAAGACCTTCGTCGATCAGCAGCTCGCCGCCGGCGCCATCGAACTACGCAACATGATCTACACCGCGTGGATCAAATCCGCCCAGCCCGTCCCCGCATATTCAGGAAATTGATGGACCGTTGCAATCATGACTTGCCGGCTATAAATGCGTGGGCACAATGGGATACTGGCGCCGCTGCACCCGCTCACGCACCCGTTGCAACAGAGGAGTAAGCGCCAGCGCGATCAGCGGCGCGGCTACCAATGCAATCGCCGCCCACAGCACAAACGCGTGCCACTCCCACATCCAGAGTTTGCGCAGGAGCGTCAGCGGCGTGCTGCGAGTCTCCTGCACAAGCAGACGCGGCGCAAGCGGTATGGCCGACGTGCGGAAGACGAGCGATCCCAGCCGGATGAACGGAACCACCAGCGCCAGTTCCAGCGGAAACATTGCATGGTTCGCTATCTGCGTGGCAATAATGTTCAGCCGGAAGCGGAATGTCACCGCGAGACAGAGGAGCGTCGTGCTGCCAATTACAGGATTGATTCCGATCAGTGCTCCCGCAGCAATGCTCCATGCCAGGCTGCGCGGCGTCGTTCCCGTGCGCAGCAGCGCCAGGATCGGCAGAACGGCGCGGCGATAAAACCAATTGTGGTGCGCGGGCGCAACGGAGTCAGGCACTTTAACAGGATAAACTGTGCCTATGGACTTCGCATGAAAGTCCGGTTCTGAAAGAGGTGGGCCTGGTGCACCTTGGACGGTCTGTGGGTAGAGCTCTGAAGCTGTCGGCGATCTTTGTCTACGCCACGCTGGAGTTGATAGTGAAGCACCCATCCACGCGCCAGCAGCGGGCCGAATGGCTGCATTATTTTTGCCTGCGTGCCCTCCGTTGGATGGGCATCGCGGTACGCTGGCAGGGGCCATTCCCCGAGCGGGGCGTCGTCATCGCCAACCATCTCGGCTATCTGGACGTCATCGCGTTGGCAGCCGTGCACCGCTGCGTCTTCGTCGGTAAATCGGAGATTCGCCGCTGGCCACTGTTTGGCTGGATGACAACCATGTCGGGCACGTTGTATGTGGAGCGCGGTAGCGGCGGCTCAGCAGAGCGCGCCAAAGCCGGGATGCAGGGAGTCTCGAACGCGGAACTGCCTCTGGTCTTCTTTCCCGAGGGCACATGCAGCCTTGGTGACACAGTGCTGCCTTTCCACAGCGGCCTGCTGTCTCAGGCGATGTCGGCTGGCCAGCCGATCACCGCGGCGCTCATCCGCTATCGCCTCACCGAGGACAACGGCCCGTATCTCTCGCTGGCCGATGTCTGCTTCTGGGACGACACGCTGCTTGTGAAGCACATCTTCCGCTTGCTCGCGCTGCGCGGCATCGAGGTGGAGCTGCGCTTCGCCGATGCGCCCATCGCGTTTTCACCCGCAGCCGCCGGCGAGCGCAGGATCGCCGCTCATGAGGCCCGGGCCGCCGTACTGCAACTCCGAGAAGCCGCCGATGCCGAGCCGGTCGTCCCTTGTAATTGATTCGTTTGGAGAACTATCCTCCTGTGCCAATTGAACGGGAGGGAACGGCTTCACAGGCTGCGGAAAAACTTCTGTTTTTGTCTTTCGGAGGGAGCAGGGGGCTTCAGCCCCCGGAACGAGTGTCCATTTGGAGGGCCTTCAGGCCCGGGCCTTTGCCCTTTTCTACAACAGGATGCAAGTCCACTGTAGTACTAAGCGATTCGTTCGCGGCGTGGAGTAAACGGCAGAATCAGCCCGGCCTCACTGAGCCGCTTCAATACCTGCTCCACCGACCAGTCCAGCGCATCCGTGCCTTCCACGGTAATCGACGCGCGCGCCGCCGACGGAACCACATACAGGTCCGCCATGGGCCGCGCGGTCGCGGCAAACTGCGCGCGTACCGACTCCTCCGTCCGTCCCCGCTCGGTCATGTCGCGATGAATGCGGCGCACCAGACACACATCGTGTGGAGCATTCACGTAGATGGAAAACCCGTAGCACGGCAGCAGATCCGCGTAGTGCAGCGCCAGAATCCCTTCCACAATCACAACGCCTGTCGGCACAACCGTCTCACAGACGCCCGCCACGCGCGTATGCGTCTTGAAGTCGTACACTGGCCGCTTGATCGCCTCGCCCTTGGCCAACGCGCGAACGTGCTCCACGATCAGCTCGCTCTCCAGAGAGTCGGGATGGTCGAAGTTGAGCTTTGCCCGCGAGTCCAGCGGGAACTGCGACAGGTCGCGATAGTAGAGATCGAGCGGAAACAGCGTCGCGTCAAGTTGTATCGCCAGCTCGTGCGCCAGCGTCGTCTTGCCCGACCCGGAGCAACCCCCAATCCCAATCACAAGCGGTTGGCGCGGCAGCGATAGCTGTTCAAAAGAATCCATGTCCTTCGATGAGTTTAGTGCATCGGCAGAATCGGTTCACGCTTTGAAAGGGCGGGACTTCAGTCCCGCCGTAAGCGGAGCAATAGGAACGCGGCTTTACAGACTGCGGAAAAACTCTCGTTTTTGCCTTTTGGAGGGAGCAGGGGGCTTCACAGACTGCGGAAAAACTCTCGTTTTTGCCTTTCGGAGGGAGCAGGGGGCTTCACAGACTGCGGAAAAACTCCCGTTTTTGCCTTTCGGAGGGAGCAGGGGGCTTCAGCCCCCTGAATAAAGCCAATGGATTCAATGGGCTTTAGCCCCGGGTTCTCTGCCAGAAGTGGCAATCAGAACTTTTTCCGCAGCCTGTTTAGCCGCTGAGGGAATACGAACCCCTTGTTCAACATGGGTTAGTTTGCCGCCACAATCTGCGGCACCAGCGCCGTCAGCAGCCCGGTGAACTGCCGCTCCACGCGACGCCCCATCTCCATCACCTCTTCGTGGTGGATCGGTTCATTCAGCACTCCCGCCGCTGCATTCGTCACCAGCGAGATCCCCAGCACCTCGATCCCCATGTGCCGCGCCACGATCACCTCATGCACCGTGGACATTCCCACCAGGTCCGCGCCCAGCGTGCGGAACGCGTGAATCTCCGCCGGTGTCTCGTAACTCGGCCCCAGCACCGCGATGTACACGCCTTCGCTTAGCGCAATTCCCTGCCGCGCCGCCTCCTCCTGCGCCAGCCCGCGCAGCCCGACTGAGTAGGCCGCCGTCATATCGAAAAAGCGCTCACCCGCGCCCTTCGCGCACGCGAATCGCGGTTCGTTCGGTCCCAGTGCGGCGTTCGTCCCGGTCAGGTTGATGTGGTCGCTGATCGCCACCAGCGATCCTTGCGCAATGTCTGCGCGTATCCCGCCCGCCGCATTCGTCACAATCAGCGTACGCACGCCCAGCAACCCCAGTACGCGCGTCGGAAACGTCACCTGCTCCATCGCGTAGCCCTCGTACGCGTGCACGCGACCCTGCATCACAGCGACCGCAACGCCGCCAATCGTCCCCAACACCAGCTTGCCATTGTGACCCACCACGGTAGATTGCGGAAAGTGGGGAATCTCAGCGTAAGGAATCGTAACCGCGCCCTCTACCTGCGACGCAAACCCGCCCAGCCCCGACCCAAGAATAATCCCCACGCGCGGCGCAATCTGCGTCCGCTCGCGAATCGCACCAACCGCAGCCTGCGCCTTGCTGAATAGATCGCTCATCGTAGCTCCCGCATTCTCCTCCAGCTAGTGTACGAGAGCCCGCGCCATTCCTCCATAATTACTAAGCCAACAGAGAACCCAGCTCTGCCTCACCCGTTATCCGCCAGCGATCGAGTTCCACAAAGCCCACTTTGCAGTCCCTTGGGCGTGAAATCAGCTTCTTGTACATATGGATATTCGAAGGTGTCATCTGCGAGCGAGTAGGCATCTTATATGTAGCAGGGCTTGTACCTCTGCCACTGAGGTATTGAAACAATGAATCAACCCACCGGTCGTCGGCTCACCTTCGCCTTTTGCCTCTCTCTGGCTTTCCTGGCCGTCACCATGACCGCGTCCGCGCAATACTACCCTCCACCGCCACCACAATATCCGCCAGTCCAGTACCCACAGCGACCGAACTATCCGCCGCCAACCTCTCCGCCACCCCAGTCCACACAGCGGCCAGACTATCCGCCGCAACCAAGCTCTCCGCAGGTATACCCTCGCTCTGACAACCATCCGGCCTATTTTTCGCCCTACCTCATGTTCAGTGCCGGACACTACTCGGGCCTGGGCGTTGGCAACGGTACTGCCGCCACCGAAAGCGGAGGCATGACGGCCCTCGGTGGCACCTTCGGCGGCTACGTGATCTACCCCTCGCCCGGTCCCGTCCATATTGGCATCGACGGCCGCCTCATCGTCGAAAACAGCGCCAATTCCACGACGTACGGCAATAAGATATTCGGAGGACTGTTCGGCTTCCGCATCGACGGCTCGGGCAGTCAACTCCCCATCGTTCCCTACTTCCAATTCGAAGTAGGAGCGGTCGGCACCAACAACGGAACCAGCGCCACCCGCACAGGCTCCTTCGCCTACCAGGCCCAGTTCGGCGCCGACTTCCCATTCGCCAACCAGCAGGTCGCCGCGCGCATCGAATACGGCACCGGCCAACTCACCGGAATCGACAACACCAACCACACGCTGCAAACCTTCTCCGCCGGCATCGTCTTCCACCTCCGATAACAGAGTTGGCTATAGGCCCTCGGATCGCCTCACCTTCGCGCTTTTGAGCTACTCCTCCTCGTCGTCGGCAACAGGCTGCTTGGCCGCGGCCAGAATCTTCTCCGCGATCAACTGCGGCACCAGGTCGTAGTGGCTCATCTCGATGCGGAAGCTGCCCCGTCCCTGCGTGATCGCGGTCAACGCGGTGCCGTAGGTCAGGATCTCCGACATCGGAACCTCGGCGCGAATGATCGTACCCGCGCCGCTGCTCTCCATCCCCTGCACGCGTCCGCGACGGCCCGTCAGGTCGCCCATCAGCGCGCCGGCAAAGTCGTCCGGAGCCTCGATCTCGATCTTCATGATCGGCTCCAGCAGCGACGGTTTGGCCAGCTCCATGCACTTGCGGAAGCCGATCCGCGCCGCGATCTTGAACGCCATCTCGCTCGAATCCACATCGTGATAACTTCCGTCGAACACCGTCACCTTGATGTCCACCACCGGGTAGCCCGCCAGAAATCCGCGCGCCGCAGACTCGCGGACCCCCTTCTCCACCGCCGGAACGTACTGCCGCGGGATGGCTCCGCCGAAGATCTCGTTGCCGAAGACAACGCCGGTTCCGCGCGGCTGCGGCTCGATCCTCAGCTTGCAGTCGCCAAACTGCCCGTGCCCTCCGGACTGCTTCTTGTGCCGTCCCTGCGCCTCGGCCTTGGCGCGCACTGTCTCGCGGTACGGCACCTTCGGCTCGTGCAGGATCACGTTGGTGTGGTAGCGCCGCTTCAGCTTGGAGACCAGCGCCTCGATGTGCGGCTGCCCCGCGCCCGACACCAGAAAGTCGTTGGTCTGCGGATCGCGATAGAACTTCACCATCGGATCGTCTTCCACCAGTTTGTGCAGCGCCGGGGCCAGTTTGTCCTCGTCGGCGCGCGTCTTCGGCTCGATGGCGTAGGTCATCGCAGGCACGGGCATCGCCACTGGCTCGATAAACAGCTCATGCGCCTTGTCGCCCAGCGTATCTCCGGTCAGCGTCTCGCGCAGCTTCACCGCCGCGCCCAGATCGCCCGCGTGCAGCTCAGAGACCTCCACCGGCTTGCGTCCCTGCATGATGTACAGATGCCCCAGGCTCTCCGACTCCTGCCGCGTGTAGTTCTGCACCGTCGCGCCCGCCGTCATCTTGCCGCTGATGACCTTGAAGAACGTAACCCTCCCGGTGAACGGGTCGGTCATCGTCTTGTAGACGTAGAGCGCAAGCGGTGCCTTGTCGTCCACCGAGCGCATCACAATCTCGTCCTCCCCCTCCGCGGCAACGGCGTTGATGCCGCCTCCATTGCCTGCCGTCGTCTGGATCTTGCCTCTGGCCGCCACCGGCTCGCGCTCGGTCGGGGCCGGTGCATACACTTTCAAAAACTCCAGCAGATGGTCGGTCCCCACGTTTCTCAGTCCGCTGGCGTACAACAGCGGAAAGATGTTGTCCTCCAGAATGGCCTCGTGCAGCGCAGCCACCATGTGCTCCTCCACCAGCGTTCCCGAGCTGAAGTACTCCTCCATCAGCTCGTCCTTGCCCTCGGCCACCAGCTCCACCAGCGCCTCGTGCGCGGCCTTCGCGTCGGCCTGCACCGCCTCCGGAATCTTGATCTCCTCTCCGCGCCCATTGCCGTCCGGCTCATACACAAAGGCCTTCATCGTCACCAGATCGACCACGCCGTGAAAGCCCTTCTCATCCACGATCGGCAACTGCACCGGAACCACCTGGCGGCCCCACCTCTCCTGCATCTGCTCGATCATCTGATGCCGTCCCTGACGGCTATCGGCCTTGGGATGGTCCACCTGAGTGATGACCACGACGCGCGGCAGGTTCACCTCGGCGGCGTACTTCCACACCCGGTCGGTCACCGCCTCCACTCCAATCTGCGCGTTCACCACCACCAGCGCAGCCTCCACCGGCAGCATCGCCGCCCGCGTCTCGTACAGGAACATGTGGAATCCCGGCGTATCGACCAGGTTGATCTTCACCCCGCCCCACTCGACGTATGCGGCCGCATTGGCCATCGTCGTCCGCCGCGCCACATCCTCTTCGTCGTACGCCGTTACTGCCGATCCGTCATCCACGCGTCCCTGCGTGGTGGTCATCTTCGCCGCCTGCAGCAGCGCCGCAATCAAGGTTGTCTTGCCGCTGTGCGCGTGGCCAACCACCGCAATGTTCCGGACGTCCCGCCCCAGATAGTTCTTCATTCCCCGCTCCTCTTTCCCCTGTGACCTGGATTAATCATTCAATCTATCAAACAGCTTTCCCCCGCGTTCAGAGCGCGCAACCACCCACACTCCAGCGAAGGGGCATCCTATCACAAACGCAATATCCCTTTCCTCTGGGCTGTTTTCCGTTTGCTGTATCAAGTCGTCATTCTGGCGAATCGTCATTCTGGCGCAGCCAGAATCTCCGTATTTGTCTTTGCCTGTTTTTGTTCGTCATTCTGCCCTGAGCGTAGTCAAAGGGCAGAATCTCCGTATTTGTCTTTCGGGCTGCGATAAACCATATGCATGACGGCTAAACAAGAGTGGAGGCCCCGTCTTGAGGAATGATGTTTGCTCTTCCTCTAAGCATTAATGCAGAAAGGCCGTCCCGAAGGAACGGCCTTTCTGCATTAATGCTTTCCGATCATCCCCGGATAGATTGCCGCAGGTTACTCGCCTTCGCGTTCCGAGCGCTTCCAGTTGATCAGATCGCCCAGAGTCGTGCTGCTGCTCGATGAAGAAGACGAGGACTTTTGCTCCTTGTGACCCTTCTCGCTGCCGCCGCGCTCCTTGTAGCTCTCCACCTCGGCCCGGCTTGCCTCTTCGCCAACCGCGCGAATGCTCAGCCCAACCTTCTTCTCTTCCTGGTTCATCTTCACGATCTTGAACTCGTGCTCGGTGTCCACATCCAGCTTCACCGCTACGTTGTTCTGGTCCACTGCCTCGGAGACGTGGCACAGACCCTCGACGCCCTCGGCAATCTCCACAAACGCGCCGAACTGCGCGGTCCGCAGTATCTTGCCTTTGATGACATCGCCAATCCTGTGCTGCGCAAAGAAGGTGTCCCAGACGTCCGGCTGCAACTGCTTCACGCCCAGCGAAAGCCGACGGTTCTCCGGCTCCACGCCAAGAACGATCGCCCGCACCTTCTCGCCCTTCTTCAGCACCTCCGACGGGTGCTTGATGCGCTTCGTCCAACTCAGGTTCGACACATGCACCAGCCCGTCGATGCCGTCCTCGATCTCGATAAATGCGCCGAAGTCGGTCAGGTTGCGCACCCGGCCTTCGATGATCGCGCCCACCGGGTACTTGTCTTCCAACTGCTCCCAGGGATTCTCCTGAAGCTGTTTCATGCCCAGCGAGATGCGCCGGTCGGTGGGGTTCACGCTCAGAATGATCGTCTCCACCTCGTCGCCCGGCTTCACCATCTTCGACGGATGCTTCATCCGCTTCGACCAGGTCATCTCGGAGACGTGTACCAGCCCCTCGATTCCCTGCTCCAGCTCCACAAACGCGCCGTAGTCGGTCACCGACAACACACGCCCGCGCACCTGCGCGCCAATCGGGTAGCGCTCCGACGCATCCAGCCACGGATCGGGCGTCAACTGCTTGAAGCCCAGCGAGACCCGCTGCTTGTCCTTGTCGAACTTCAGCACCTTCACCTGAATCTCATCGCCCACGTTCACCAGGTCGCGCGGATGCGTCAGCCGTCCCCAGCTCATGTCGGTGATGTGCAGCAGCCCGTCCAGTCCGCCCATGTCGACAAACGCGCCGTAGTCCGTCAGGTTCTTCACCGTCCCGGTCAGCACGCTTCCCTCTTCCAGAGTGGCCAGCGTGACTGTCTTCTTCGCGTTCTGCTCCTCTTCCAATATCTCCTTGCGGCTGATCACCACGTTGCCGCGCTTCTTGTTCAGCTTGATGACGCGGACCTCGATCTCCGTGCCGATGTAGCCTTCCAGGTTGCGCACCGGCCGCACCTCAATCTGCGAGCCAGGCAAAAACGCCTTGATCCCGATGTCCACGGTCAGCCCGCCCTTCACGCGGCTCACCACCATGCCCTTCACCGGAGTCTTGTCGTTGGCGGCCTTCTCCAGCTTGTCCCAGATCTTGTGCCGCAGCGCCTTCTCGTAGCTCACCAGGTAGCCGCCTTCCGGCTCCTCGCGCTCCACCACTACCTCAACCGCATCGCCCACGTTGAACTTCGGCTTGCCCTCGTAGTCCAGCACCTGCTCCAGCGGGATCAGGCCCTCGGACTTCAATCCGATGTCGATCACCACATGCTTGTCCGTGATCTTGACCACGGTCCCCGTCACCACAACCTCTTCGGTGGTCAGGTTCGCGGCGGCTGCCGTCTCGGCGGCCTGTTCGCGGTCGAAGTTGGCCAGCGCCGCGGCAAAGTCCGCCGCGTCGTAGTCCGGCTCGGCGGACAAACCAGAATCTTCGGCAGTAGCTTCCGGCGGGGTCGTTTCTCCGATGGATGCTGAGACGCTGATCGGCGCGTCTGCGGCCTCGGCTAACGGCTCCGGCGTGGTTGAGGTGAGTTCAGAAGACAGCTCGGCTTGCTCCGCTGTCGCTTCGGGCGCTAGGGTTTCCAGTTCGGTAGTCAGGGGTTTACTCTCGGTTTGGTCAGGATTGGGAACGTCTACGGTCATTGATTGCGTTGCTCCGGGATCCAAACTTCATCAAAATTCATTCCATCCGCGCAGCAGCGTCGGTATATCAGGCAACTGTCTTAAAAGACGCGATGCTCGCTACACCGAAACAGATTCGGCAGGGTGGAAACGAACCATCTTGCAGAGGAGTTGCTGTACTTGGATCCCACACACAGCATCTCTACTAAAGGATATAGGCTCAGATGGGCGGAGTCAATCCATTCCGTACCGCGTAATTCGTCATTCAGGCGCGGCAATCCGGCGCCGTCATTCTGGTGCAGCAATCCTGAGCCGTCATTCTGCCCTGAGCGCAGTCGAAGGGCAGAATCTCTGTATTTGTCTTGTTTTGCTTAAGGGCACGGGTTTACCCGTGCCGTACACGCTGCATTTGAACTGCGGCTTTAGCCGCTGAGGAAATCTTCCCCCCACAGCCGGCCACGCCCGCGCCCTGTATACTTCCACCCATGGATCGTCTCTGGACCCCGTGGCGCTATGAGTACGTCAGCCGCACCGAAGACTCCTCCCGTCCCGGAGTCCCCGCCGCGCTCGACGCGTGGCCAGGGTTCTCCGATGAATCCGGCAGGAAGGACTGCGACTGTGTCTTCTGCAACATGATCGCCGCCGTCGACTACGCCATCGCCCACGGCACGCCCATCGAAGATGCAGAAAAATCCGCCCACCTCCTCGTTCGCGGGGCCTCCTGCTTCCTCTGTCTCAACGCCTTCCCTTACAACACAGGCCACATACTCATCGTCCCTTACCGCCATCTCGACTCGCTCGCCGTCCTTCCGCCCGCGGACGCGCAGGAGATGATCTTGCTGGCTCAACGCGTGGAATCCGTCCTGCGCGCCGTCTACAATCCCTCCGGCCTCAACTTCGGTCTCAACATCGGCCAGGCCGGCGGCGCCGGAATCGCCAGCCACATCCACATGCACGCCCTGCCCCGCTGGATCGGAGACACCAACTTCATGACCGTCACCGCCAACACCCGCGTCCTGCCTGAAGCACTCGACGCCACATGGACCCGCATTCGCCAGGCCTGGCACGCCTAACCTTGTTCTTCGGAGGGAGCGTGGGGCTTCATCAGCCCAACGAATGTTCTTCGGAGGGAGCGTGGGGCTTCAGCCCCACGAATGAGGCCATTAGATTCAGAGGGCTTTAGCCCTGGGCCTTCTGCCAGTAGTGGCAATCAAGCCGGGTGCCCCATCCATTCCGCGCCCCAATCCTGCGTCGTCATTCTGGCACAGCAATCCTGCGTCGTCATTCTGGCACAGCAATCCTGAGTCGTCATTCTGGCGCAGCCAGAATCTCCGTATTTGCCTTGTTTTGCTTAAGGGCACGGATTTATCCGTGCCGTAGACGCTGCACAATTATCTTTGGCTTTAGCCGCTGAGGTCGTAATTCGAGCTTGTTCAGCCCCCGCTGCTTCACTCCGGCTTCGCAGCCGGTGCATCCGGGCCGGAACGCCTCTCTGGCGGCGGGGGAGGAGGAGGAGGCCCAACGCGCGTCGCCTCGTAGTTCGTGATCTGCCACGTCCCCGATGCCAGCCGCGAATAGACACGTGTGTAGCGATAGGTCCCATGCATCGCCACGCCTTCGTTTGTCCCCTCAACCTCGGCCCGAGAGGTGACGATCGCAGTTGGCCCAATCAGCTTCACATGGACGTCGTCCAGATCGAGCCGCGTCATGACCGTTCTCCGGTTCCGCATCCGTTCCAGCAACTGCGTCTTGGTCACCACCTGGCCGCTCATGTTGATGCCCACGAAGTCGTCCGACAGCAGCCTGCCCATGGCCTCCACGTCGCCAGCCAACTCGGCGCTGCGCCACGCCTGCTCCATCTGCTCCACCTGGTGCTTGAACTGGTCGTTCCGCCGCGGATGCTGCCCCCTGGCCGGCGCAGACAGAACCAGCAGAATCGCCGCCAGTGACGCCAGCGCCACCAGGCCTGCGCCAGGCCGAATCACTCGTTGCTGGATGTTGAGTTGCGCCATGGGTCAATCCGCCTCGCAGTCCGTCGTGACGGATACTAGTCCGGATTCCCCTGTGGAGTCAAAACAAAGTAGCGGCAACGCGTTTTTCCCAGCGCCCACACCGTTTTTTACACGATCGCGTCGAGATACTTGATCTGCTGCGCGCGCATCAGCCGGTAGAACCCCTCCGCCCCGTACTCGCGGAAGTGGGCCGAGTTCTGGTGAGATGCCAGCGCAGCCTCGTCCACATATTGCTCATAGATAAACACCGTCGCCGGGTCGCCCGCCAGGAAGTGCGCAACGTACGTGACGCATCCCGCCTCCTCGCGCGACGACAGGGTCAGCTTGCGCAGCATCTGGGCCACCGCATCGTGGTCCGCCTCGGCAATCTTCATCCGTACCGTAAAGCTGATCATCGCTCCTCCGTCTAAGACCTTAGTTCCGCCTCGAACTCCGGCAGCGTCATCGTCTGGTCGCGCTCCGGCCCGGTAGAGACCATCCCGATCTTCGCCCCAGACTCGCGCTCCACGAATTGGAGATACACCTGAGCCAGCCTGGGCAGCTTCTCATAATCCGTAATGCCTTCAGTGGGGCAATTCCAGCCCTTCAGCCTGGTATATACCGGCTGGATTGCCTGGAACCCGAGCATGTCCGCCGGAATCGTGTCCGTCTGCCGGCCATTGATCTTGTATCCGGTGCACACCGGGATCTCCGCGCACTGGTCCAGCACGTCCATCTTGGTCACCACCAGCCACTCCGTTCCATTAATCATGTTCGAGTAGCGCAGCAGCGGCAGATCCAGCCATCCGCATCGTCTCGGCCTTCCCGTCACCGCGCCGTACTCCTGCCCGCGCGCCCGCAGCAGCGTGGCCGACTCGTCCTCAATCTCCGTCGGGAACGGCCCCTCGCCCACTCGCGTCACATACGCCTTGGTCACCGCGATCACCGTCCCGATCAGCGTCGGCCCCACGCCTGTCCCCGTCACCGCGCCGCCCGCCGTCGAGCTTGAGCTGGTCACAAACGGGTACGTCCCGTGGTCGATGTCCAGCAGAGCGCCCTGCGCCCCCTCGAACATCACCTTCTCGCCATCCCGGATCGCCTCGTTCAGCAGCGCCGCCGTGTCGGTCACAAACGGCGCAATCTGCTCCGCCGCCCGCGCATACTCTTCGTACATCGTCTTCGGGTCAAGCGGTGCCGTCCCAAACAGCGCCGCCGCAATCGTATTCTTCTCGTCGCATGCGTTCTTGATGTGCGTCCGCAGCAGCGCCGGATTCAGCAGATCGACAACCCGCAGCCCATTGCGATGGATCTTGTCCTCATACGCCGGCCCGATCCCCCGCCGAGTCGTCCCGATCTTAGTCCGCCCCGGTGCCGTCTCCGCCGCCAGCTCGATCATCCGGTGGTAGGGCAGAATCACCTGCGCCCGGTTCGACACAAACAGTTGCCCGTCGATCTTCAGCCCCGCGTCTTTGAGCTTCTTCACCTCGCTCAGGAACGCCATCGGGTCCAGCACCACCCCGTTGCCGATCACGCCCCGGCACTCCGGCCTCAGCACCCCGCACGGAATCAGTTGCAGCACAAACTTCTTCCCCGCAATGATCACCGTATGCCCCGCGTTGTGCCCGCCCGCATAGCGAGCCACCACGCTGAACCGCTCGCTCAGCACATCGACGATCTTGCCCTTGCCCTCATCGCCCCACTGCGCGCCTAGGACCACTGCTGATTTACGCTGACTCACGAAAAGTTTTGCTCCGGAAGAGATGGGTACGCGAAGAACTCTCCACGCCCATAATTCATCTTATACTGGATACAAGAACGACCGAAACGAGGAGGGCGTCGTGGTTCAGCTCAGCGAAGCAGTTAAGAAAGCGCAAACATACCTTCCCGATATTTTCCCGACCGCAGAAGGCAAGGAGATGCGTCTCGAAGGGGTCGAACTCAGCGACGACTCAAAGTTCTGGACGATCACTTTCTCTTACGACGAGTCCGGCGGCCTGCTCGGGCGCATCGGGCGCGAGTACAAGACCGTGAAGCTGCGCGCAGAGGACGGTGAATTTTTTGGCGCGCGCAATGGCTTTTCCAGTTCGAGCCTGATGTGAAGCCGCATCTCAACAATGTCGTCCTCGACACAAATCTCCTTCTGCTCTGGCTCGTCGCGCGAACAGATGCAACTCTCTTGCTACAGTTCAAACGGGTCAAGCAATTCACCTATCGGGATTTTGAGTTGCTTCAGGAACTTCTCCAGCCCTACCGGAAGTTCGTGACCACGCCTCACATCCTCTCCGAGACCAGCAACTTCCTCGATCAAGCCCCATTCTGGCAACGGGACGCACTGATCGACGCCCTGAAAGATTTCATCCGCAGCGGAGTCGAGGTCTACCGCCCGGCAGACGAACTCATCGAGCGGGACGAGTTCAACGCGCTAGGTCTTACCGATACAGCCATCGCACAACTAAGCGCCGAAGCCGTCGTCCTTACGGTCGACTTCCGTCTCGCTGGAAAGATCGAAGCCCTGGGCGGAAATGCCTTGAACTTCAACGACTACCGAACCGGACTCACGAGCCCACTGTAGCCGTGTGCCCCAGCCCATTCCGCGTACTTCGCGGAATGGGCTGGGATACATCCACCTCAAAAACCCCAGCAAACTCGCGTGTCAAGACCCTCGTGCCCTTAAAATTCATCCAAATATAAGTAAACAAACCACATAATTCTTTCTAAAAGTTGGCATTCCAGTTTTCGCAAACGCCTATACTTAAAGTAGGGGGAGATTTATGTACATCGCATCGTCGCAACGCATTAGCCAACAGAATCGGAGTAACTCATTGATTCCAGAGATGCTACAAAATAACTATTCTGAAATCAATATCTTGCAGGAGATATCCAGACCCGATCCAGATCAAGTCTAGATCTAACAGACTTGTTTTGAAGATCATAGGACTTTTAGGGGGGGGTATACCCCCTGTCGCAATCTCAGCAATTGACCTGGAAAAGTACATAATCCCCATGCCCGAGCTTCCCGAAGTCGAGACTATCGCCAACGGCGTCCACCAACGCGTCCACGGTGCGCGCATCGTCCGCGTCTGGACCAGCGGCAAGCCGCAGACCTTCAAGTCCCCCGAGCCCGAGATCGCCGCCGCCCTCACCGGCGCGCGCATCGAATCCGTCCGCCGCGTCGGCAAGACCATCGTGATGACCCTTCACCGAGGAAAAGTTTCAGACAGTAAGGACCCGGGTGCCCCATCCTTTGCGGCCTCATCGCAAAGGGTGGGATCGAGTAAAACATCCGTCGAACTCCTCATCCACCTCGGCATGACCGGTCGCCTCCTCGTCTCCGCGCCCGAAATCCCCCTCGCGCCCCACACCCACGCCGTCCTCACCCTGAGCGGCGCGCCAGGGGAAACAGCCCGCCGTGAACTCCGCTTCGTCGATCCGCGCCGCTTCGGCCGCATCTCCCTCCACGCCCCTCAACCAACAACCCGCAACCAGCAACCAACAACCTTCTCCGGCCCCGGCCGCGAACCTCTCACTATCTCGCTCCCCGGCTTCATCGCCCTCTTCCATCCGCGCCGCACGCCGATCAAGGCCGCGCTGCTCAATCAATCTCTCCTGCACGGCATCGGCAACATCTACGCCGACGAGTCGCTCTTCCGCGCCGCCATCCGCCCCACCCGCCAGGCCGCCCGCCTCACCCGAGCCGAGCTGGCCCGCTTGCGC
>Ga0302279_10003062_pt1 | contig 21331 bp, 17 predicted proteins | sample III_Bog_N3_3_FD_194541 | JGI IMG/M metagenome (GOLD analysis project Ga0302279, IMG submission 194541) | Peat permafrost microbial communities from Stordalen Mire near Abisko, Sweden - III_Bog_N3_3 | ecosystem: Environmental > Terrestrial > Soil > Wetlands > Peat | place: Sweden: Abisko...
CGGCTGATCTCGAGGCTGTAGCGGAAGTAATCGTAGAGCCGCACGGGATTCTGGCCCGCCGCCAGCCAAAAGAGGAGGAAAGCCAACAGGAAACCGCCCGCGATTGCGCTGGCGCCTCGTCCGCGTCCGCGCAGGAGTTCGGCCACCGCGGCCACCGCGATTCCGGCGGCTGCGAGCAGGCAGTAGGTGAATTTGATCTGGGCGAGAAAGGCCAGGGCGAGAATCGCCAGGAGGCGGCGAGGGGGGGCGACCCGTTCGGGCAGAACCCAAACCAAGACCGCCAGTACCAAGAAAAGGTCGAGGGGCACGTCGGGATACCACCCTCGCACGAGGGGAATGGCCGCGAGAAACAGCCAGCGCGCAGGCCCGGCGATGGCGCCGCTGAGGAGAACCAGGCCGAGAGCGAGCAGAAATTTGCCGACGCGCTCCCAGGCGATTTTTTCGCCGAGGATTTCGGGCACGACGTAGTCCGAGGTCAGGAAGCCCCACGGGCCCGCGGTAAAAATGACCTCCTTCCCAAACTGGCCGTGCTGCCGGTGGATTACTCCCAAGGCGCTCTCCCAGGAGGCGCCCAGGGAGCCGTCCGGCGCCTGCGGCCGGTCCACCAGGGTGATCCAGAGGAGCACGGTGACGGCGGACAAAAGGCCGAAGCGAAGGCAACGCTTCATTTCACGGATGACGCTGACGGCGGCTTTCGGCCAGGGCGAGCAAGACGGCGCCAAGGCCTGCGACTTCGGCCAGGAGCAGGCCGTTTTTCGCCGCGCGCCACGCCGCATGGGACAGCGGGCCCATTTCCACCGGGGCGCTGAAAGCGAGCCAACGCTGGGGATCGCGATCCTGCGCCACCATGACGAAAGGCCGCGTGGGGGCAGGGACGTAGGCGGCCCGCCACGAGTCACCCGGGAGCCGATCGGGCCGCACTTCCGCCAGGGTTCGTCCGTTCGCCGCGTCGCGCAGCTCCAGCCTGACGTCGCGGCCCCCTGGCTGACCGGCCAGCTCGAACTTCAGCCAGCCTCGGCCCCCCGGCAGCGGCTGGCTGACCCAATCGCCGATGCCGGCGCTGCCCCGGGCGCCATAACTGCCCCAAGTTTTGCGATTGGTCAGCGGCGGCGTGGCGGGCGAATAGCCGGTTGGACTTGTTCGCGCCTGCAGCGCAACGTTCTCATCGGCCGAAAAGGTCGGATCGCTGCGCGCCGGGATCACGGCCAGAGGCCGGCGGACGCTGGCCGGCAGGAGCGGGATCAGGCCCGGGGCGCGGAGGTGGTCGAGGTAGGCGGGCATTCCCGGGTAGGGTATTTCGTCATGGCGCAGATAGGCCTCGTCGCCCGTCGCCAGGTAGTTGCGAGTATTCTGTTCGCAGTAAAAATTGTTCAACCGCTCGTTCGGCAGGCCGTACTGGAAAATGGGCACGCAGTCTTGATAGATCGCGAGGGCGCACGTGATCGCTCCGGCGATGCCGGCGACCGCCAGAATCTCGCGGGCGATTCTCCGCACCCCCCCGAATTGCCAGAGCCACGCCCAGGCGAGGGCGTTGACCGTGGCGCCAAACACGAGCGTGTCCTCGTAGCGAGACGCCGGCGCCGGGCCGCCAGCGCCCCGGGCGTAAGCGGTGGCTAGAAGTTGCAAAATGACCCAACCGCCGAGTCCCATCAGCACGGGACCCAAGGGCTCGGTCGCGGCGGAGCGTCCGCGCAGGATTTTCATCGTGAGCCAGGTCCAGGGCAGCCACACGACAACGGCCATCCAGCTCCACATCGGGCCGTACCCCGGCCATTGCAGGCTATGCCGAAATGAGAGCGAGAAGTCTTCGAAGCTGCGGGCGATGTAGACCGCGTGATAGGGCACCGTGACGTGCGTAAGATCGCCCACCGCCGCAGCAGCGGCGCAGAGGGCCAAAGCGGGCCAGAGCTTTCGCAGGGGCGCTTCCTTTTTCGCCCAGCGCAGGAGCAGCATCCCGCCCACCACCACGCTCGCGAAAAAGCCGGTGGCCATGCTGCCCAAGGCTGCGACCGCGCAGACTGTGCCCAACCAGAAGCGCCGGGAGCCGGGTTCGGCGGTGGGCAGCCAGACGATGGCGCCAAAGGACAGGCTGATGAGGAAATACTGCTGGGAGTCGAAGCCCCGGAGAATGTTCTCCCAGGCAATGGGCAGCCCGAATAATGCCATCAGGAGGAAGACCAAGCCCCAGCACCACTTATTATCCAGGTGCCGGATCGCCAGGATGAGGAACCCCAGGGCCACGATCGCGGGCAGGACGGCATTCACCACGCACTCCAGCCGCTGGTCCCATTGTCCGTTCGCCAGAGTCAGGCTGAGGGCGAGGAGCCGGCTCAGGACCACCCGGTGCTCATTGTGATGGTCCAGCAGCAGATTCCAGGTGTAGCGATGCTCGAGCCAGGGGGAAAGGAGCCGGGTCCCTTCGGCGTCCCACTGATCCCAAAAAGGGAGGTCGGAGCCGAAGCGGCTGACTACCGCCCAGCGCGCCCCGAGGATGAAGGCGAACAAAGCGGCGAGAAGGGCGAATTGCCTTAGGGACAGCCGGGGGCGCGCAGGCACGGGTAGGGATTTCGGCCCAAAATTAGGGACGGATCCGGTCGGGACGTTCGCGGATCGCGATCAGCGGGGCAGAGAGCAACGCCAGGGTTAGGCGGCGAAAGCCGGTTTGGCAGAGTGTGATAGTGTGCGAATCGTCCATTCCAGCCTCCATTTTTCGCTCGAAATGACCTTCAGTGTCAAAGGACTTACATGGAGGGCCGGCTAGCGGGTTAGGACGCTCCGATTGTCAGGGCCTAGCGCGGGCGAAGACCGCGCCCACTCCACCCGTTGTGATTCACCCCGAGTTTGAGGCCACGAGGGTTGCAGCCTGGTATGGTGTTGGGGAAGGGCGGTCGTCCGAGGCTTGCGCCTGGCGGGGCTTCGACCTCGGCCCTTGGCCAGCCGATCCCATCCGGCCGCGCGCCCGCCGGCTTAAAGGCTCCGGGTCGGCAGCTTGCCGGACTTGATCGGGCAGCCCGCGCAACCGGGGGCGCCGTTGGGATCGAGCATGGCCAGCCGCACCCGTCGGAAATTCTCGCCGAAAAAGATCTCCTGCAAATTGGTCGAGCCGTCGAGCACCCCCATTTTGTCCCGGTGCCAGGGGCAGGGGTAGACGTCGCGCTGCTCCCGGATCATGACTTCATTGAACGGCCGGTCGCAGAAGAAATGGGCGGATTCATAGATGCGCTCAGTGGCGGCCTGAGCTTCCGGCGATCCGCTATCCGTCGCCGCCGGCGGCTCGTCGCCCAAGGCCCGCATTTCCGCCTCGAACTCGTCGAGCGTGCAAACTGGATCCCCCGCCGGATCGTAGCTGCCGGCGGTGGCAAACGGCGGCGGGACGAAGACCTCGATGCCGGCCGCCGCGGCGGCCTGGGCGATCCGCTGGCGGTAGAAGTTATACTTCGGCTTATAGTTCTCCAACATTTCGTCCTCGATGTCGTAGAGGTCGAATTTGACCACGTGGCGGAAGTCGATCGCATCCCCGCCCAGGCGCTTGGCCATAGCGACAAAGAGCGGTCCTTCGTGGACGTTGCTCTCGAGCATGACGAAGTTGAATACCAGACGCGGCCGATCCCGGCCGCTCTTGGCCCGTTCCCGCTTGAGCCCGACAATGTTGCGAATGATCCGGCGATAGTCCGAACCGACCCGGATGCGATGCAGGCTCTCACTCGTGATCCCGTCGAAGGAGAACATCACCAACTCGACCCGGGCGGCCACGATGGCGCGGGCGAGTTTCTCCGTCAGGAGCATGCCGTTGGTGCAGAATTGAATTCGGACTTCGGGATCGCGGGCCGCGAGTTCGCGCAGGATTGCCTCGAAATGGGGCGACATGAGCGGTTCGTCCCCGCAGGAGAGCACGACTTCCTTGGTGATGGGGGCCAAGGGTTCGAACCAACTCGAGAATTGTTCCGGCGTGATCCGCTGCACCGGTCGGCGGGCGAAGGCCTCGTCTGAATAATGGCACATGACGCAGCGCAGATTGCACTTGTTGATGAGGTCCAGCCGCAGGGTCAGCTGGCGCGACCGCGCCATCTGGTCGAAGAGGCGCCGCTCGAGGACGGCGCTGACCGCGGGAGGCTGGAGCGCGGTCCAGGCCGGGGCGGCGGCCAGAAGTTGGGGGGCGGCGAGCCGGACCTCGTGGGTGCGGCCGGTGCGCAGGGGGACGGTGAAGCGCCAAGGCTGGGCCGGCCCCTCCTCGGCGGCAATCTGGGCGACGAAGGTCAGGGCCGATGGGACCGAGGCTGGCCCGTCGGGGAGGATTGCATTAAAGCCGGTGAGAGCGGAGACCCCCGCGAGCTGGATCGTCGCAATCATGTCGCCGCGGAAGAAAGGGTAGTTGCAGCGGACGAGCGTGCCGGGGGCCAGCTCGAGGCCGAGGGCGAGGACCTCATAGCCGCCTTCCGCCACGATCCAGCCTGTCAGGCAGCTCAACGCCCCGCTGGGATGGCGGCCGAGGATATCCAGGTGACAGTAGACGACGAAGGGCCGCGACATGGTTTAGGCGGCCCCGTTCGTCGTCCCAGGGGTTCCGAGGCGGTCGAGGGTGCCGGCGTTGGCGGGCCAGAGTTCGCGCAAATGCTGGCCGTTGGCTCGGCCTTCGCGGCCGACCGGTGGGGCGGGGCGCGGCGGTGAGGCGAGGGAGAAGTCATTGAGCTCCAACGTGAGATTGGGATTGTAGGCCGGGTCGTGCTGCAGGGCCGGGCCCCAGCGCCGGAGCATGAGTTCGACCTCGAGCTGGAAGCGGGCGGCCTTCTCTGGGGTGTCGTCCACCCCGCGGCTGGCCGACTCGTGATGGTAGAATTCGGCGTAGGGCGTCCAGAGGTTGCGATAGCCGGCCGCACTCACCTTCAGGCAGAAGTCGATGTCGTTGAAGGCCACGGCCAGGGTGTCCTCGTCGAAGCCTCCGACTTGGAGGTAGACCGACTTGCGCACCACCAGGCAGGCGGCGGTGACGGCGGAATAGTTCTGGGCCAGGCGGGCGCGGTTGAACCGGCCTTCGGTGCCGCGGGGGAAATCTCGGAAGGCGTGGCCAGCGACGCCGCCGACGCCCAAGATGACGCCGGCATGCTGGATCGTGTCGTTGGGATAGTAGAGCATCGCCCCGACGCAGCCGATCTCCGGTCGCAGCGCCTGGCTGACCATTTCCTCCAGCCAGTCGGGCGTGATGGCCTCAAGATCATTATTCAGCAGCGCGATGAGGGTGCCCTGAGCCGCGGCCACCCCCTGGTTGCAGATGGCGGAAAAGTTAAAAGGCGCGTCGTGGTGCAGGACCCGCACCCGGCCGCGGCGGCCCGGAGCGGCGCGGTCGGACTCCTGCAACTCGGCAAACCACGCCAGGATGGCCGGATCGTCGGACTGGTTGTCGACGATGATGATCTCGTAGTCGGGGTAGGTGGTCTTGGCCTGGATGCTCTCGACGCACGGCCGGAGCAGTTCCAGGCGGTTGCGGGTGGGGATGACGATGGAGGCGGCCGGCGGGGTGGAAGGCAAAAGACGCTTGATCCGCCAGTGGTCACCCGGGACAGGAATGAGTTCGACCGCCTCGTGGCGCCGCTGAAAATGGTCGGCCAGGGCCCGGCGCGCGGCCTCGACCGGATAGTTCTTCTCCGAGAGCTGGAGGGCGGTCGAGCCGGGGATGGCCCGCCAGTGATAGAGGATTTTGGGGATGTGGACGATCCGGTCCGGGGTGGTTTCGTCCATCACGCGCAGCGTGAGATCCCAATCCTGGCTGCCTTCGTAGCCGCGGCGGAATCCGCCCACGCCCCGGACCCGCTCGGCCCGGTAGACGGAGAGGTGCGAGGTGTAATTCTGGCCGAGAAAAAGATCGGGCAGCCAGTCGGGCTTGAAGTAGGGCTCGTGGCGCCGCCCGTTCTCGTCGATCTTGTCTTCGTCGGAAAAAAGGTAGTCGGCGTCGGGATGGACGTTCAGGACGGCGGCGACTTCGTAGAGGGCGTGGGGGGCCAGTTCGTCGTCGTGGTCGAGGAGGGCGAGGTACTCGCCGCTGGCCAGAGCCAGGGCGGAATTGGAGGCGGCGGAGATATGCCCATTTTCCTCGCGAAACACCACCTTGATGCGGGGATCCTCGCGGCTGGCCTGCTCCAGGAAGGGCCGGATGTGCGGAGCGGGCGAGGCGTCGTCGGCGATGCAGAGCTCCCAGTGGGGATAGGTTTGGGCCCGGACCGAATCGAGGGCGCGGCGCAGCCACCGCTCGTCGGTATTGTAGACCGGCATGAGCACGGAAATCACCGGCCGCCGGGCGAAGTTTGCGCTCTCCTCGGCCTGGCGGGCGAAGGTCTCGGCCGTCTGGCGGTCGTAGACCTCGATCCAGCGCTCGTAGCGGGTGAGGTCGAGGGGGCCCAGGCCCTCGCCAATTTTCAGGGCGGTGTGGAAAAACGGATGCCAGAGGCTGTTGTCGTCGGCGACCTCGAGGTCGAGCAGGGTGTCCGCCGCCGTCAGTTCGAGCTCGATCTGCCAGCCGCAGTATTCGGACTGCGGCTTGCCCCGCACCGAGGCGAAAACGTCCAGCCGCTTGTAGCCGTAGACGCCGGCGACGCTGCGATCGGGCAGGACAGCGCGGACCCCGGTCAGCTTTCGGCCGTCCTCGGCGAAGCACCAGCCGCGCAGCAGGGTCTTGCGCGGGGGCAGGCTCCAGCTTTGGGGATTATCGACGCTGCGGTAGATCGCCAGGGGGGTGGGCGGCGGGACCAGGGCGGGCGGGGCGGCGGGGGCGGCGGACGACGCCGGCGCAGGATTCACTTCGGCCGGATCGGCCGAAGCCGGAAGCGCGGGGGAAAAGGTGACGGCGGTTGCTTCCGGGCTCGCCGTCACGGACTTAGGGCGCCGGCGCCAAGGGTCGAGCAGGAGCCGCCGGAGAAACCGCAACGGCAGGGTGGCCTGCCAGGAGAAACTTCTTTGCAGCGTGGCGAGCTTGGCCTCGGCCGTTCGCAGCTGGCCGATGACATCGTCCCGGGCCCCGATCGTCCGGGTCAGATGGTCGCATTGGGCGTCGAGTTCCCCGATCCGGCGCTGGAGGGCGGTGCGGAGATTCTCGAGATTGGTCCCATGCTGCCGGCTGAGCCGCAAGAGTTCGTCGGTCTCGCTGATCTTCTTCCGCGCTGCTGTGATCTCGGTGTCGAACTCCGCGTCCAGGGCGTCGAGTTGGCGCCGGGTCGAAGTCAGGAGCTTCTCGCTGATGGCGTACTTGCCCTCGAGGCGCTGCAACCGGCCGCGGGCGTCGGCCAATTCGCGCCCGAGATTCTGACCGTGCTGATCGCCCAGCTTCAGCTTCTCTTCGAGATGGGTGGAGTGCTGGGCGCTGAGCTCGAGCTTTTCTTCAAGATTGACGGCATGCTGGGCGCCGAGCCGAAGTTTATCCTCCAGATGCGCCGCATGCTGCCGGCCTTGCTTGAGCTCTTCCTCGAGGTTGCGGGCGTGGTTCTGGGTCAGCTGCAGCTGTTCTTGGAGATGGGCGCTGTGCTGCACGGACAAGGCGTTGCCCCGGCGCCATTCTTCTGCCTCTTTTTCCAGCCGCAGTCTCTCCGTTTCGCCGGAATACCCGTGCTCCAACTCCGCCACGAGTGGGGCCAAATCGGCGGCCACTGCCGCCGCCTCCGGATCGGCGGCCCGGGCGGCCAGGCGGCGCAGGCCGAGCGTGATTTCGCTTTCGTCGCCAGTCAGGGTCGCGGTAGAGCCCGGGGCCGGCGCCGCCGTGAGCACTTGCCGGTAGAATTCAGCCAAATGGCGGGAATTGTCGGCCAGATTGAAATGACGGTGGGCGAAAGCCAGGGCGTTTTGGCCGAGTTTTTGGGCCAGGCCCGGATCCTGGAAGAGGCGTTGGCAGGCGTCGGCAATTTCTTCGGGCGTGCCGGTCTTTAGCACCAGGGCGTCGACGCCGTCGCGGGTTTCCAGGCCGACGTTGGCCGCCGGCAGGACCACCGGGCGCCCCATGGCAAAGTACTCCGGCAATTTCGACGGCAGGCGAAAATCATTGAACGGCCCCGGCCGTCCCGGCTGGACCAAGGCGTCGGCCAGCGCCAGCAGGGCGGGGAGCTTGGCCTTGTCGACAAAGCCCAGGTCCAGGACATGGGCGGTCAGGGCTTCGGAAAGCCCGGCCTGAAATGTCGGCGTGTTATGGCCGGTGCGGATCAGCCGGGTGGGCAGGCCGCGGTGGTTGAGCAGATGGACCGCCACGTAGAGGTCCCGCATTTCCGGCTCGTTCGCGAAGGTGTTGCTGCCGGTCAGGACCAAGACGCGCTCGCCCTCGCCCAGGCCGAGTTCGCTCCGGAGGGCGGTGCTCGGCGGGCTGGGGCGGTAGAGGCTGAAGTCGACCCCGGGCGGCAGCACCACGGTGGCCACCTCCGGCGGTACGAATTGGCGCAGCGACTCCACGATCACGGTGACACCGTCGGCGGAGCGCAGAAATTGGCGATGGCGCCGGGGATGGGAGAGCGCGAGGGTGCCCTCCGCGCCGAACTCCGCCTCGGAGATTTCCGCGAGGCCGGCGGCGGCCCGGCCGAGCCAGGCCGCCAGCAGGTGCTCCTCGTTGTCCTCGAGATGGACAATGAGCCGGGCATGGGCGGTCCGCTGGTAGGCGAGGACGAACCGGCGGACGCGCTCCCGCGGGGTCCAGGCATGAATCAGGTCAGCGGGCCGGCCGTCGGGAAAGATCCCGGGACGGGCGAGCAATTCGGAGAATTCGGCGGCGATGAAGAGCGGCTGGGGGATGACGGTAATCGTCTCCTTGCCCTGGGGCACCGCCACCACGCAGGCATGGCCGGCAGCGCACAAGCTGTTGGCAAAGCCTGTGATATGGTTCAGACTGTTTGTCGTGAAGTCGCCGTAATTGACGTAGAGGATGTTCACGCTGCGGTGGTGCTCCTGGAATCGAAGGGTAAGAGGAGCAAGAATGGGCCAAAACTACAAGACGCAAGCGGGCGGCGGCTCAGACCGCCGGCCCCCCCGCTGGCGCCGAACGCCGCGGCGTTCGCCCTTACAGCTTATAACCGACTTCGCTCGCGTCTTTGGTGAAGGTTTTCACCGTGTCGAGCGACATCTCCGTCAAGTCTATACCGAGAAGTTTGGCCGCCTTGGCCAGAATGTCATGCGGCACCGTGATGATAGCGGTGCCGCATTCCTGGGCCTGGAAGATATTGAGGACTTCCCGGGTGCTGGCCCACAGGAGTTCCGCCTTGGGTTGGCCTTTGAGAAGTGCGAGATAGCCGCGCATGAGCGGCATCGGATCCACGCCAGTGTCGGCGATCCGCCCGGCGAAGACCGAAACGACGGAGGGGACGGCCGGATTCAGCGCTTCGGCCACGCCCCGGACCTGTTTCTCGGTGAAGAGGGCGGTGACATTGAGCTTCACGCCTTCGCGGCCGAGCTCTTTGATGAGCGGCAGCGACGACTCGCCCTTCGAATTGGTGATCGGAATCTTGGTGTAAACGTTCTTGCCCAGGGCCGAGATTTTGAGTGCCTGGCGCTTCATGTCCGTAAAATCGTCGGTGAAGACCTCGAGGGAAATCGGCTTGGCCGTGACCGTCTGGAGGATGTCCTTGGCGAAGGCCTCGTAATCCTTGATTCCCGCCTTCTTCATCAAGCTCGGATTGGTCGTCAATCCCTTGATGTAGGGTTTGGCGTAAAGCTCGAGAATGCCGGCCTTGTCGGCCCCGTCAGCGTAGAGCTGGATTTTGAGTTCGTTCAGCGATTTCATGGGGTTTAAGGTAATGGGAGAGCCGATCCTGGCAATGGGCAAGGCGTATTTGGGTCACGGTTTTGCGTCGAGGATGGCCGCAACGGCAGTGGCGAAGGAGGCGACGGTGAAGTCGGGCGGCGTGACGAGTTCTTCCGCGTAGCCGAAATCGATAAAGACGGTGCGGGCGCCGGCGCGCCGGCCGCAATCGATGTCGCGCCAGCGGTCGCCGACCATCCAGGAGCGGCGCAAATCGAGGTCGAGGGCGGCGGCCGCGTCCACCAGCATGCCGGGCTCGGGCTTGCGCCGCCGCGACGGCTGGCCTTGGCCGGGGTCGTAGCAGACCTCGATCCGGTCCAACTCGGGCAGGAGGGATTGCAGGCGGGCGTGCATCGCCTCGACCACCTCGCGCTGTTGCCTCCCGCGCCCGACGTCGGGCTGATTGGTGGCGACGACCAGGGCGAAGCCGGCCGCCTTCAACTGCCGGCAGCCCTCCGGCACCCCGGGAAAGAGCCGGAACTCGTCGAGCGTGGCGGGCGGAAAGGGCCGGCCCTCCCGCACCACCTGGAGATTGAGGGTCCCGTCGCGGTCGAGAAATACGGCCGGCCGCCGCGTTCCGCTCAACGCGTGCTTTCCCATTTGGTCTGATTGACCTTCAGATCCGGGTGGGAGACGAAAAGGTGCCAGATCACGGCCTGGAAGGCCTCGGAATGCGGGGTGATGGAGTCGGGATTGACCGTGGGCACGATCACGCAGGCGTCGGCCACCTTCGCGGTGTAGCCGCCGTCCTTGCCCACGATGCCGATGACCCGGGCGCCGACCTGTTTGGCCAGCTGCAGGGCCGCGACCAGGTTGGGGGAAACATTCTTCTCCACATTGCCGCCGCCGACGGAGAGGATGAAGACCAGATCCTTGCTGGTCAGGCGGCTGCCGCGGAGCCACTCGACAAAGACGCTAGCCCAGCCCTCGTCATTGGTGCGGGCGGTTAGTTCCGAGACATTGTCGGTCGGAGCGTAGGCCTCGATCCCGGCGATCTTGCGGAAGTCATTGACCGCATGGGAGGCGTTGGCGGCGCTGCCGCCGACGCCGAGCAGGAAAAGGCGCCCGCCTCGCGCGCGCGCGGCTTTGAGTTCGGCGACGCACTTCTCGCAGTCGACCGGGTTGATTTTGGCCACGATCTCGGCCGTTTCTTGGAGGTGTTGGACGGAATAGGACATGCGGGGGAGGGGGCCGAAAGCGTGGCTCGGGGCCCCGAGCTTGTCACGCTTCGGTTAGCCTTTTTTTGCCCGCAGCAGCTGGTCCAACTCGGCCAATCCGGCCGGAGAGCCGATCTCGTAAAAGCGTTGGGCGATTTCGTAGCCGGCGAGTTCCCCCCGGGCGGCCAGAGTGGTCTGGACGGTGCTCAAATCCACCACCGCGTCGCGGGCGTAGCCCGCGAAGGCCTCGGCCCGGAAAACGCCCAGACCGTAATCGATGTGCAGCATTTCCGGCCGGACGGTGCGCTTGTCGTAGACTCGGATCCGGCCGTCCTCGAACCAGACATTGCTGCGGTCGTACCGGCCGCGGTTTTCATAGACGGTCATGAGGCCGAGCTTGCCCGCGGCTAGAAAGGCTTGGCCCACCGCCTGGTAGTCGATCGGCAGATAGCTGTCGCCGTAAAGGACGTAAAAATTCGGGCCCAGCTGGGGGAGGGCGCGGATCAGGGCTCCGCCGGTGCCGAGGAGGGTCGGGCCGTCGAAGCAGTATTGGATTTCGACCCCCCAGTCGCGCCCGTCGCCGTACCGCGCCACGATCGCCTCGCCCAGGTGGCCGACGCAAAGGACCAGCCGGGTCAAGCCAGCGGCCCGCAGGAGCCGGATCTGGTGGGAAAAGAACGGTTCGCCCGCGACCTCGATCAGCAGCTTGGGGATTTTCACCGTCAGCGGGCGCAGCCGGGTGGCGAGGCCTCCGGCCAGGATGGCGACGGGGAGGGCCGGCGAGGGCGGCGGGCTGGATGCGGGCGTGGGCAAGGGAGTCTTCAAACGAACTTCAATTTCCGGGCGCCGAAGGCCACCATCCGCAACAGCAGCCAGCCATGGCGCCAGCGCCGGATGTTGCTCGTCCCGTAGGTGCGTTCGCGGTAGCGGATGGGGACATCGACGATCTGCAGGTTGAGCTTGTCGGCCCCGAACAGGAGGTCGAAGTCGCCGAAGGGATCGAATTCCCCGAAAAAGGCGCGGTTGGCCACGATCTTCTCGTAATCCTTTTTCCACAGCGCCTTGGTGCCGCAGAGCGTGTCTTTGACCGGCTGCCCCAGGAGCGAGGTGAAGGCGATGCTGAAGAGCTTATTGGCGCAGAGATTGAGGAAGCGCATCGCCTCCTTCTCCATTGGATAGACGAGGCGGACGCCGTTGGCGAATTCCGCCCGGCCGGAGGCGAGCACTTCGTAGAACTTCGGCAATTCCTCGGGCGGCACCGTCAGGTCGGCGTCGAGGATGAGGAGAATCTCGCCCTGGGCGGCGGCCAAGCCGGCGCGGACTGCGTCGCCCTTGCCCCGGCCCGTCTGCCGGAGGCTTTTGATCGGGCGCTCGGGATGGGCGGCCTGCACCCGCTGGATTTCCGCCCAGGTGTCGTCGCGCGAATGGCCCTCGACGAAGATCAGTTCGGTCCCGGCGCCCAGATCCGGGGTCCGGGCCACGGCCGCGGCAATGTTGCCGGACTCGTTGCGCGCCGGAATGACGATCGAAACGGTGGGGCGCCGGGCCGGAAGGGAGAGGCCGCCGGGGCGCGCCACGCAGAAGTCGCAGAGGCAGAACCAGCCGAAAAACGGGGCGATCCAACGGTTGAGGATGCGGTCCAGCCCGAAGAGCCGCAGCGGGAAGAGCAGCCGCGGATCGGACCGGATGACCTGCCAGCCGGCCAGGCCGAGGAGGTTGTGCACATCGGGGAGAGAGAGCCAGCTGCTCTGGGGCGAGGGGGCGCGGGCGCCCAGGAGGGTGGCGAGGCCAAAGACCGGGCGCCACAAGGCGGAGGTGAAGCTGAGGAGGAGCCGGGTGTCGGGCCGGGCCACGGTCTGGGCCTGGGCCAGCATCTGCTGGACGTCGGCCGCGTAGTTCAACGTATCCGATATTATGATATAATCGAAGGTTTCCGCGAGGTCGAGGGTCTCGCCCGCCTGCTGGTAGAAGCGGCCCGAGGGCACGTTGCGGCCGGCCGCGGCGACTTGGCGGGCGGAAAGGTCGATCCCGGTGACCCGGCGGGTGCGGAGCTGGGCCAGGAGTTGGCCGTTGCCGCAGCCGATTTCCAGCACCGAGGCGCCGGGCGGAATGATCAGGTTGTAATAGTGCGCGAGCCAGCTCCGGTAGCACCGCCCAGCCCACCGATGCGTGACCGGCGCCGCCTCATAGTAGCGCCGGACCTGCTCCAGCAGTTCGGAGGTGGGGGCCGGGGCGGACGCCATCAGCTTTGCGCCACGACTTTGCTCCCCTCGAAATCAAAGCGGAAGCGAACTTCTTGCAGACCTCTTTCCCGCAGGGCGTGCCGGAGTCGGCGTTTGTCCCCGGCGTAAAACATCAGGAAGCCGCCGCCGCCGGCGCCGATCAGCTTGCCGCCCAGGGCGCCGTTGGCCATGGCGTGGTCGTACCATTCGTTGATCCGGTCGTTGCTCATGCCGCTGCTGCGGGCTTTCTTGCGCTGCCAGTGGACGTCCATGAGGCGGGCGAACTCCTCCAAGTTGCCGCTCTCCAGGGCGACCAGGGACTGGCGGCCGAGCTCTTTGGTGAAGTGGAGATTGTCGAGCATGGCCGTATCGTTCTGCTTCGAGCGGTCGTTCTGGTCCTTGAGGATGGAGGAGGCGCTCCGGGAGTAGCCGGTGAAAAAAAGCAGGAGGTTGTCCTCGAGGTTGAAGAGGGTCTCCTCCGAAATGCGGCAGGGGCGGTATTCCACCCGGCCGTCGCGCTGGAAGGTGAAGGCGGTGATGCCGCCGACGGCGGCGATGTACTGGTCCTGCTTGCCGATGGGCTCGCCCAGGCGGTCGATTTCGATCTGGCAGGCCTGCTCCGCCAGTTCGGCCGGGGAAATGGGATGCTTGCGGTAGGTGTGAAGCGCCTTGAGCAGCGCGGTCGTGAAGCTGCCGGAGGAGCCCAGGCCGGTGCCACCGGGGATGTCGGCCATGGAGGTGAGTTCGAGGTGCGGGTCGGTCACGCCGGTGAGGAGCAGGGCTTCCCGCACGATCGGATGCTCGATCTGGGCGACGCTGCTCACCCGCTCCAGCTTGGAGTATTTGATGATGATCTCCTCCTGGAAGGTGCGGTGCTGGGTGATGTAGACGTACTTGTCGATGGCGGCGGCGATCAAGAAGCCGCCGAACTCCGAATAGTAGGAGGGCAGGTCGGTGCCACCGCCGCCGAGGGAAACGCGCAAAGGGGAACGGGTTATGATCATGGACGGGGGTAGCCGCTGTTCTTATAGATGGTTTCGACAATTTCCAGCGTGCGAATGCCCTCGGCCAAACCGGGCACGGGCGGGCGGGCGAGCCGGATGTCGTCGAGAAAGGCCTCGGTCTCGATCCGCCAGGATTCGTCCGGGCCGGGGTAGTCCCAGGCGGTCGTTTCCGGCGGCCCCATTTGCGGCAGCATGCGGTAATAGGTCAGGCGCTCCACCCCGTAGCTGCCGCCCAACCCGTCGATCGCGATCTTGCCGTTCCGGCCGTAGAGCTCGAGCGAGAACAGGTTCTTCCATTCCGTGCAGCTGACCTGCAGCCAGGCGGTTTGGCCGGCGGCCGTCCGCAGGCTGAGAAAGGCATTGTCGTCCACTTTCATGTCCCAGAAGTAAGTCGCGGCATGGCCTTCGACCACGGTGAAGGGCCCCAAAAACCAGGCGGCGAGGTCGATCAGGTGGACTCCCTGATCGATCAATTCTCCGCCGCCGGAGAGCCTCGGGTCGGCCCGCCATTCCCGGTCATAGCCGAGGCGTCCGCCGTGCCCGTAGCGGCCGCGCAGGAACATGAGGGGCCCGACGGCGCCGGCGTCGACCAGCTCGCGGGCCTTGCGCAGGGCGGGGTGGCAGCGGTGATTGTAGCTCAACCGGACGCGGGCGCCGGTCGCTTCTGCCGCCTGCTGGACCTCCCGGAGTTCGCCCGCCCGGAGGGCGCCGGGCTTTTCCACCAGGACGTGGCGGCCGGCCCGGACCGCGGCGAGGGCGATTGGCGCCAGCTCCGCGTTGGGGGTCGAGACGATGACGGCGCCGACTTGGGGGTCGGCCAGAATGGTCGGGAGGTCGGCCACGGCGCAGCCGGGCGCCAGAGCCGCGACCAAGGCGGCCCGGGCGGGATCCGGATCGCAGGCGTAGCGGAGCGCCGCCCCGGGCATCCGGGCCAGCGCGGCCGCGCGTTTTTCGCCGATGCGGCCGCAACCGACTTGGGCAAATTGGAATTGCGGTGGGGCGCCGGGGGTCATTCGGATAGGAGCGATGCTCCAACGCTCTCTTCCCGACCGCCAGACGCAAGTCAGGTTTTTGCGCTTCTTCCTGGTCGGCGGCTGCGGCTTTCTGGTGCAGCTGGGCAGCCTGGCGGTCTTGAAAGAGTGCCTGCCGGCCCGGCTGGCCTTTTCCCTCGCCTATATCCTGTCGGTCGCGACCCACTACTTGCTCAACCGATTCTGGGCCCTCCCCAGCCGGCGGAGCGATCCGGGCCGGCAGTTCCTCGAATACGTCGGCACGATCGGCCTGAGCTACTTGATCAGCTTCGGCTGCTTCAACCTCTTCTACGGCTGGTGCCATTTGAGCGTGATGTGGGCGACGGTCTGGTCCGTGCCGCCCTCCACGCTGGCCGTCTTTTTCCTTTTGAATTACCGCGTGTTCAAGTCCGCTTAGGCGGGCCATCGACCCGCCGCAGAGTGTAGGCGTCGCTCCCGACCAGGTCGTCCTTTTGCTCGGCCAGGTTTTCCCAGGCGTCCCAGGGCGCGCTGAGGAGCCGGCCGGAAATCCCGTCGCTGGCGGGCGAAAGCAACCACTCGACCAGGGCGATGGCGCGGGCGGGAGTGGCGCTGCCTTGCGCCTTTTGCCGGAGGGCGGCTTCGTACTCGGCCGGGCCGGCCACCGCGGCCCCGAGGCGCAGCACTTCCTCGGTCATGCGCGTCGTGACCGCCCCTGGCGCCACCGCGTTGATGTCGAGCTCAGATCCTTCCTCTGCTGCGATCGTTTCCACCAGCCGCACGATCGCGGTCTTGGCCGCGCCGTAGGCGGAGAAATTCGGCCGCGGCTTGGTCGAGCCGCCGCCGGAAAAGCAAATGAACTTGGGCCGGCGGCCCTGGCGGAGGCGGGACGCGAAGGCGCGCAGGGGGAAATAGGTCCCCTCGAGATTGGCGCGGACGGTGGCGCTCCAGCGCAGCGGGTCGGCGGCCAGGGCCGGACCGATCTCGCCCTGCCAGCCGGCGCAGCAGACCAGACCCTCGATCACCGGCCAGGCGGCGCCGATTTCGGCCGCGGCGGCCTCAACCTCCGGCCAGCGGCCCACGTCGCAGCGGCTGGCCCGGAAATTCCCCGCGTGGGCTGCGACCCAATCGTCCTGGGCGGAACGGGCCAGCCCCCAGACCTGGTGGCCGCCCGCCAGAAAATGGGCGGCCAAAGCCCGGCCGATGCCCGAGCTGGATCCGGTGATGACCAGGTGCACAGGTCTAGTCCAAGGGGATTTCCTTCCGCTGGTAAAGCACCATGCGGCGGCCAAAGAGGGGAAAGCGGTCCACGAGGCGGAGGTGCGCGTCGCACCAGGCGCGGGAGCGGGGGTAAAGGGCGCGCATCTCGACGTCGAACGGCCACCCACCCGGCGGACCGTCTTCGGTCAGCAGGAAAAAATCGCTCTGCCGCACCCGCTCGAGCAACAGGTCCTCCGGCTCGGCCACAATGCCGGTCGGCAGGGTCATGACGAAGGGCACCATGACGCGGTGGTGCTCGTAGCAGAGGAGACGCATGGCCTGGGCGTCGATCGAATCGGTGATGTAGTCGACGCCGACCCGCGGCTCTTTCAGCCCGGCCTGGCGGCTGCGGCGAAAAATGGTCTCGGCCAATTCCGCGACCTTGCGGGCATCGACCACGAACCCCGGGGCATAGGCCGGCGCGTATTGCCGAGCGACAAAAAAGCCCGCGCAAGCCAGGACGACGGCGCCGGCGCTCAGACCTCGCCAAACGACGGCGCTCGCCGCCGCCAGGACGATCCAAAGCGATAGAACCAGAGCCAATATTCCCGGCGCCGAAATCCCGATCACGATATCGGATTTGAGCTTGTGCTGGACGAGAATTAGGGCCGGCACCACGGCGAAGAGGAGGCCGATCCCCGCCAGCTGGCGCGCAGCCCGCGGGCTTGCGGCGCCCGGCGCGACGGCTGCCGGATTCCGCCGGCGCCACCCGAGGGCGCCGCCGCCGAAGGCCAGGGTACCCCCGAGAACGATCCAACCCAAGGTCGGCCCGAGATGGTCCCGGCCCACGCCGCGGACGAGCCAGACCGCGGACACCCAGAAGTCCATGTGGGGATCGCGGACCGCCGCTTCCGGGCCGGTCGAGTGCCCGATGCCATAGTAGCTCCAGATATAGGGATGATCGAGCCAGAGGAAGGGGACAGCGATCGCGGCGGCAAGGGCGACGGCCCCGAGGGCGCAACGCCACCGCCGGGCCCGGTCCGGTCCCCCGAGAAGGCCGAGCAGCAGGACGGCAAATATTGGCGTGAGGTAAACGGCGGTGATGAAACGGGTCAGAACCGTGAAGCCGGTGGCGAGGCCAAAGGCCGCGCTGCCGGAGCGCGAGCGAAAGCCGTCGCTCCAGAAGCAGGCGGCGAGGGTCGTGCCCATCCCGCAGAGCGCCAGATGGTCGAGGCGGAAGTCGATGGCCGAGCCGGCGAAATTATTCCAGGGCCAGGCCAGGGCGAGCGGCAGGGCAGCCGCGGCCCCGGCCAAGGAGCGGGAGCCGGTCCGCCGCCAGGTGGCGAAGGCCGAGACCGCCTGCCACAGGATCATGGCCAGCATATTGAGAGCGAGGGCGGCGCTGCGCGACGGGCCGCCCGCGACGGTGAAAGCGAGGATCGCGAGGACGGGGTGGAGGGTGCCCTGGGCGCAGGGCCGGATTACGGCCTGCCCGAGGCCGGCGAAAAAGCCATGCAGGCGGACCAATTCCCAGCCGGAATACGCTTCGGTCAGATATTGGACCTGGTCGTTCCACCGCGCATAGATCCACGTGTGGCGGTGGGCGCCGACCTGGTCGAAGAGCCAGAACTCCCCGGCGAACATCAGGCCCAGCGGCAGGCCGAGGCTGAGCAGGAGCTTTTTCACCGCGCCCGGCCCATGGGCATCGCCCGCATCTGGGTCTTGGCGTCGGCCAGGCGGCCGAGCAGGTCCCAGGGGAGGCAGGCCTCGAGCGGATGGGTCCGCTTGATTCGCAGATTTTTGAGGATGCGGCTGTGCATCAGGTCAGTCCAACCGGGAAGCCGGCCGGGGACGAAAGGCTCGAAGCCGGTTTGCCGCAGCGCTTCGGCCAGCGCCCGCGCGGTGAAAAAGCTCACGTGAATTTCCGGCCGGACATAGGACCAGGCGGCGAAGTCGCGGGGGGCGATGTCGGCATTCTGGGTCAGGGCGATCAGGAGGCCGCCGGGCTGGAGCAGCCGGCGCAGCCGGCGGAGGAATCCCATCGGGTCGACCACATGCTCGATCACGTCGATGGCGGTGACGACGTCGAAAGTGCCGTCGCGGCCGGCGAGTTCGGCCTCGCTCAGGACCGGCACGCCGCTCGCCCGGGCTTTCTCCGCCCAGGCCCCGGTGTCGAAGCCGACGACCTCATCGCCGGTGCGGGCCTGAAGGTAGCGCACCAGGGAGCCGCAGCCGCAGCCGAAATCCAGCCAGGCGATCGGTCCAGGCTCCGGCCGGAGCCGGCGCACCATCCGATCCCATCCCCGCCATTCATAACGACGGACGGACTGGTCCGGATGCTCGAACTCGAAAGCGTAGTCGACCAAAGGGTCGGCGCCCCGGCCAGCATAGTAGTCGGCGTCGTAGATCGCGGCGTAGTCGGTCAGCGGCGAATCGACAAAACCGAAGCCGCACTGCGGGCAGCGGCTGAGCGTAAATTCCTGCCCGGCCCGGTCCCCCCGCTTGCGGCCGGCAGGCAGAACCGGCGTCCGGCAGATGGGGCATGGTCGGGCGGCCATGGCACCGCCTCAGGGGCCCGTGCGGGCCGCAAAGACCCAGGGATTGGCCTCCAGCCAGCGGAGGGTTTTCTCGATGCCCTGCGCGATCGTGAGCTGGGGCCGCCAGCCGGTGGCCTGGATCTTGGCCGTATCGAGAAAGATGAAGGGGTTGTCGCCGATCCAACCCCGGTCGCCGCCGGTGTAGCTCAATTTGGGCTGGAGGCCGAGGGCCTGGCAGATCGTCCGGACGCTGTCGTTGACCTGGACATAATCGGCCGTGCCCAGATTGTAGATCTGGGTATGATGGCGGGCCGGGCCCGCCGTGCCCTGGCGGATCACGGTCAGAATGGCTTCGAGGCAGTCCTGGATGTAAAGGTAGCTTTTGCGCTGCGAACCGTCGCCCAGGATCTTCAGCCGGTCGGGGTGCTCGCGCAATTGGCGATAGAAGTCGAAGACGTGCCCGTGAGTGTAACGCTCGCCCAAGATGGAAACGAAGCGGAAGATGTAGCATTCGAAGCCGAAGCTTTCGCCAAAGGCCGAAATCAGTCCCTCGCCGGCGACTTTGGAGGCGCCATAGAGAGAGGTCTGGATGGGAAAGGGCGCCGTTTCCGGGGTGGGAATTGTCGTCGCTTCGCCGTAGACCGAGCCGGTGGAGGAGAAGGCCAGCCGGCGAATGCCATTGGCCCGCATGGCCTCGAGAACGTGGAAGGTCGCCAGGGTGTTCTGCTCGATGTCGCGGCCGGGATTGTTCGGCCCGAAGCGCACGTCGGCGTTGGCCGCGAGGTGGAAGACAAAATCGCAGCCTCCCATCGCCCGGGCCAGGGCCGGGCGGTCTAGGTTGTCGCCCCGGATCAGGGTAAAACCAGGGTGGCGCGCGGCCCCTTCCAGAAACCGCTCCTGGCCGGAGGAAAAATTGTCCCAGCCCACGACCGCGACGCCGTCCGCCAGCAGGCGGTCAACCAGGTTCGAACCAATGAAGCCGGCGGCGCCGGTCACGAAGGCTTTATGCATGGACCCCATGAGAAGAAGCGGGGCCCGCCCCGAAAGGGAAGAGGAAATTACAGCCCGATCGCCGCAAAAAATTCCTGGCACGCCTGTTCCGCCGCCGCGGCGCGGTCCTGGAGGCGGGCGGCCGCGGGCCGGGGCGCCGCGATCAGAAGCTCGGCCAATCCGGCGGGATCGCCCTCGAGCGGAAAGAGGGGATAGCCGCATTCGGCCGCGACGCCCGCCAGCTTGTCGTTGGTGGCGAGAACGACGGCCCGGCTGCCCGCCCAGGCGGCGGCGAGGGTGGCGTGGAAACGGGCAGCGAGAAGCCATTCGCCGCTGGGCCAGCCGGCCAGGACCGCGGTCAGGGCGGCGCCGGGCGAGTCGGCCGCCTGCAGGCGCCAGCGCGCCCGCTCTGCGCCGGCTAGTCCCTGATAGAGCACCATCTCGCCGCCGGGCAGGGGGCGGGATTCCTGCGCGAGCCAGACCCGCTCCCGGGCCGGCAGGCGCGCCAGCGCGGCCAGGCCGCCGCCCAGCCCGGGCCAGCCTCCAAAGTCGAAATTGAGAACTGCGGTCAGCCGGCCGGGTGCCGCCGGCGGCGGCGAATGGGCGGCGAAGAAAATATGCGCGAGATCGGCCGCCGCCCGTACCCGGCCGGCGGGCAGGAAAGCAGCCAAGGCGCCTGCGGACCGTTCATCGCGCGTCCAGATGCCTTCGGCCTGTTCGGCCGCCCGGCGCAGCGCTGGCTGGGCGTAGGCCGCCGGATCCTGGCCGCCCACCCCGAGAAAAAACATCGGCCGGCGGTGGGCCGCGCACCGTTCGCTCTCGCCCGCCAGGTGGTCGGCGAACCACGGGGACACCGCCGACTGCCAGGGCGCCCCGCCGAGGCCGAGCCAAACATCACAGGCCGCGATGCAGGCCTCCCGGAGATCCGGAAGGTAGGCGAGCCAGCGCACTTGGGGAAAGCGCTGTCGCAGCGGCTCAAGCGGGTGGGGGACACAGCAAGTCAGCTCCACCGCTCGCCCGGCCGCCGGGAGGGCCGCCAGGAATCCCCCGAGCATGAAATCATCGCCCAGATTCCCGGCGCCGAAGAAATGGTGCCCGAGGTGAATTTTCAATAGGCGAACGTCACCTTGACGTGACCGCGGCAGTGATTCGGCTGGGGGTTGGGCTCCGTTTCCAGGATCTGCCAGCCAAAATCAAACGACGCGGTGAAATTCGTCGCGAGATTCGCCCGGAGGCCGACGCCGGCACTCGCCAAGGGGGGCAGATTGACGGCCCCCAAGGTATCGTGCTTATCATAGACTCGGGCGTAATCGAAAAATACCAGCGGCCGGAAAAGGAGCGGGGTGGACTTCTTGCCCAGGAAACCCAGGTGCTGAGCAAAGGACGGCCCCTGCAACTCCTCGCTCAGGACCACACCTTGGTCGCCGGTGTAGAGGAGTTCATTATAGCCCCGGACGGTCGCTTGCCCA
>Ga0302279_10003069_pt1 | contig 21284 bp, 7 predicted proteins | sample III_Bog_N3_3_FD_194541 | JGI IMG/M metagenome (GOLD analysis project Ga0302279, IMG submission 194541) | Peat permafrost microbial communities from Stordalen Mire near Abisko, Sweden - III_Bog_N3_3 | ecosystem: Environmental > Terrestrial > Soil > Wetlands > Peat | place: Sweden: Abisko...
GTTGATGACCGTTGGCGCAGCGGTAGCGGCGGTGAATTCCGCGTAGAAGCCGGGCTCGAACGCATTGACCTGGTTGCCGGAAAGATCGGTCCCGCCGTAGACCACGAGCTCGTACTGGCGCCCGGCGGACAACGGAGCTGTCGGAACCAGGTAAGCGATGGTCTGGGATGAATTCCAGGTCAGCGTGGTGGCGATGCAGGTGCCCTGCAGATAGTCGTAGATGTAGAAGTTGGAGCACGCACCGGGTTGACCGGCCGTGAAGGAGGTCAAGTCCATCGACTCGCTGAACTGGACCGTGACCTCGGAGTTTGTGGGGACGCTCTCGTTGGAGTTAACGCTCGACCAGACCACGCTCGGCGCAGTGAAGTCCGGGCTGGCCCCGGTGGTGAATGTGGAGCTGAAGTTGAGCGGGTGGCCCTCCTGATCGAGCACACCGTTGAGAGTCATGGTGATCGGTGTCGAGGCAGGAAGCGGCGCGTTGGGGACGAACGAGACGCGCGTGTTGGACGAGTTGAGCGAGAATCCGCCGGCGATGGCCGTTCCGCCGTTGGCAAGCGTGAAGGTTGAGCTGTTGATGCTCACCGGATCGATCGGCTTGCTGATCACCACACCTGGGGAGGCGTTGACGCCCACACCGGTGGCGCCGTTGTACGGCACAGCGCTCACGATGGTGGGCACAGTGCTGTCGGCGGCGGTGCCGGTGTAGTCGTACCAGTTGGTGTTGCTGGCCAGCGGCACGCTTGTCGTGCTTTGCAGGCCCGTGGTGAGCTCTACAAAGATGTAGTGGTTCGAGGGCAGCGCAGAGGTTGGCGTGATGCGAATCTCGTTCGGCTGTGGCATGGAGAGAGTCGCGGCTACGTTGAGCGTTGTCTGCTGGTCGTAGAGATACACGTTGGTCGCAGTCACGGTTGAAGCGTTGAGCGGCACGTTGAACTGAATATCGAAGATCGAGTTCAGCGGGATGGGATTGCCGGTGTTGGCGTACTGGCTTGGCGATGTGGTTTGCACCACGGGCGCCAGGCTGCCAGTGCTGGCCGCCGCGTAGAAGTAGCCCGAGCCGCTGTTGATGGGCGTCTCGTAGGTGGAGTCGAGCAGGCTGCCGGTGGTCCACCATTGGATCAACGCACCCGGTGTCCAGGGCGAGCTGGGCGTGAACTCCAGCGTGTAGCCGTTGTCGAGCACCGCGACGGTGCCGGTGACGGCGACGTTGTTCTCCGCCACTTGAAGGCCGCTGTTGGCAGTGGCGGCGTTGATGGGCAGGCTGGTGTAGATGGTGATCGGCTGATTGACGTTGATGCCGCTGGCGCCATTGCCGGGCCGGGTGGTGACGATCGAGCCGTTGGTGTTCGAGTCGTAGTAGGCGGTGGTGAACTGGCTGGTGAACGGCGTGAGCGCGTTGCCCTGCCAATCGGACAGACCACTGTTCAGGATTGCAGTCATGGTCGTGCTGCTCGGAAGCGCATAGCAGTTGAACCACACCGACGTATTGTCCTGCGAGCGAGAGACGCTGGTGCACCACGGACTCTGACCATCGCCGGCAAACAGACCCATATCGGCGTTCGCGGCATTGGGGTTGATGGAGTTGGGGTTCACGGAACGGTTGAAGGTGGCTGTGACCTGGGTGCGCAGACCGGCATTGGTGGAGTTGTTGGCCGGCGAGAAGGCCGCCACCGCGAACGGAGCCGGCGCCGCAATCGCTGTGCCGCCCGTGGTGAAGTTGGTGAGCCATTGACCGTTGATCGAGTCGCCGGCTATGTCGCGCACTCCGTTGGTGATGTAGGCCCACACGGTGGTGTTGGTGGGCAGCGGGCTGTCAGGCGTAAAGATCACCTGGCTGCCGTTTACCTGGTAAGTGCCCGCCACGTCCTGATTCGTACTTTGGCCAATCGTGAAGAGCAGAGTATTGGAGTTGACCGTCGCCGGATCAAGCGCATTGTTGAAGTTGAGGGTGGCGGTGGTGTTGACGGCAACGCCGGTCGTTCCAGTGGCAGGCGTGCTGCCCACAAAAGTCAGGCCGCCGGTCTGGCTCGCGCCGCAGGTTTGAATCGTTGCTCCAAGGCGGAAGGCCTCGAGATTGTTATCAGTGCCGCCCCAACCGAGCGCCAGCACATTCGTGCCGGTGGTCAGATAGGTGGAGACCGGGATACTCAACGGATAGAGGCTGGAGTAGCCGCCGTAGAAGCCATTGGCGCCGTCCACGTTGAGGTTGGACATGATGGCGGTCCCGTTGATCGCCAGCAATCCGTTGTCATCCACGCCCATGGAACCGACCAGGCAGAGATTGGCGGGCACACTCGAGCCGGAGATATTGAAGGTGGTGTAGTAGAGGCCGAACGTGTTGCCGGTCGCACTATTCGGATTGATGTTGATCCAGTCCGACGTGGGCCCGTTAGCCGCCCATGAAGTCCACCAGCCGCTATCTCCCGGCCCAACGGTTTGAAGCGGCGTTGCGGCGCCCAACGAAGGCGAACCGAACGTGCTTTCCGCCGGTGTGCTCGACTCTGGGAAGTAGACCCAGTGACCATCCGGGGTGTTGTTGGCGGTGATCAACTGGCCAGAGGCATTGAGGCCGGTGGATACGTTGATTTCCTCGGACGACGCTGCGGTTGTGAAGGTGCTTGTGAATGTCGCGCCGGCATTGCCTGCCATGTCGAAATAGTTGCTCACGCTGACGGTGTATTGCTTGCCTGGTGTCAAAGCTGACGAAGGCGCAAACGTGAGGGTGACCAAGTCCGTGGCCAGGTTGGCTGTGCCGGAGATGGCCGAGCCACCCTGGGGCGTTACCGTGATGCTGTAGGCCGAGGATTGGGTCAGTTCCTGGATCGGTTCGCTGAAGTGCACCGTCACCTGGGAGTTCAGCGGCACACTGGTGGCGCTGTTGGCCGGGGAGACGGACAGCACCGTCGGCGCCGCGGTGTCGCTGGCCGCGCCGGTGGTGAAGTACCAGTTGTTGCAGTTCAGGTAGTTGCCGTCCATGTCGTAATAGCCACAGGCCTGGTGGACGTAGTAGTAGGTGTTGGGCAGCAGCGGATAGGTGGGCCTGAAGGTCGCCTTCAGACCATTGGGTGCAAGAGTTACCGAACCAGTCACGTACTTGCCGCTGTCGGCGTTGTACAGCAGCACCGTGCCGGTGTTGATGTCCAGCGGATTGATGGGCTTGGTATAACCGATCTGCGGCGCAAAGTTGGTGCCGACGTTGGTTTCGCCGCTGTTGAAGTTGGCGAAGCTGTTGTTCGTCGTTGTGTCCGGACCGGCGCCGGTGGTGAAGGTGAAGCTGCCCGGCGCGATGCCGTTGCCGGCCGTATCGGCCAGCGGCGAGGCGTAGGCAACCTTGTAAACCGTGCCGGCAGCCAGTGGGCTGGTCGGCGTGAAGGATGCGACCGTCCCCGGTCCCCACGAGCAGCAGTTGACGTTGTTGTTCCAGCTCCAGGTTCCGGCCACAGGATTGCCACCGGTGGTGACCGCAAGCCCGGCCTGGGTGTTGAGGTTCATGTCCGCCGAGAACTCCAGCTGGACGGTCACGTTGGTGCCAACACCGGTGGTATTGGCCGGAGGATTGGCTGCGACGACTGTCACCGGCGAAGCGTTGGTGCTGTCGGTGGTATAGAAGTACACGTAGCCGTACTGCGGGAAAGCGTTGCCGGTCGCATCCTGAATGCCGGTTGCGAGCAGCATGTAGTACTGCGCGTTGACGGCCAGCAGAGCGCTGGGCGTGAAGGTGACCACGCGGCCAGTTGCGTCAACACTCACCGTGCCCGGCACTGTGACCCAGCCGCCCGGATTGCTGACCAGCCAGAATTCGACCGTGCTGGTGGTGAGCGTGGTCCGGTTCATCGGCTGGCTGAAGACGATGGTGAATGCGCTGTTGATGGGCACCCCCCCGGCTTCGACTCCGGGGCTGATCGACAGAAGTGAAGGCGGAGGTATGGTGGCTGCCTGGACGGTGAAGCCACCGGGCACGTTCTCCACCTCGCCGGCCGTCGTGGTGATCACGTCATACGGTCCGAGGGTGGCCGCGGCGCCGATGGTGATATTGGCCACCAGGCTGTTGTTGGTGTTGACGGTGACCGTGTTCACGGTGATGCCGGTACCGAAGGAGACCGAGGTGGTGCCCTGGATCCAGTCGGTGTAGAGGCCGGTCAGGGTCACGTTGAGGGTCTGGCTCGGATTTCCGTAGTTGGGGTTGATCTGGGTGATGACCGGCGTTCCCGCCAGCACACTGAACCCGCCGTTGAGCTGCAGGTTCTGGCTGAGCGTCGTCTCCTGGATGGTGCGCCCGCCGACAGTAGCGTTGGAGGCGACCGTGATGTTGGCCGTCAGCTGGGTAAGGCTGTTGACGGTGATGAAGTTGACTGTCACGCCGGAGCCGAAGCTCACCGAGGTGAACGACTGCTGGAAGTTGGTGAACGTTCCGGTGATGACCACGTTGCCCGTCTGACCTGCCTGCATGGTGCTGGGCGAGGCCGAGAGCAAGGTGGGCACGCCGGCCAGCACGCTGAATCCGCCGGTGATCGAAGCCACTTCACCGGTCGTGGTGACAGTAACGTTGCGCGAAGCGATGGTCGCCGTGGTGCTGATGGAGATGTTGGCCACCGCGGAGGTTGCGGTGTTGACGGTGAGCGAGTTGACCGTGATGCCGGAGCCGAAGCTGGCAGTGCTGGTTCCCTGCACCCAGTGGGTGAACAGGCCCGTGAGCGTGACGTTGATATTGGCCAGGCCCTGGGTGCCGGTGGGCGGGCTGACGGCGGAGATCGTCGGGCTGCCGGTGCCGACCGTGAAGCCGCCGAGGATGGTAGCCACTTCGCCGCCGGTGGTGAGCACCACGTTATAGGCGCCCTGCGGCGTGCTGGTGGGGATGGTGATGCCGACGGTTGCGCTCAGCAACCCGGTGACCGTGACCGAGGTGACCTGGATGCCGCCGCCGAACGAAGCCGTTGTGACTCCCTGGGCAAAGTGCGTCTGGCTGCCGGTGACGACCACGTTGTAGGACTGGCCCTCTGCGCCGGCTGCCGGGTCGAGCGGTCCGACGATCTCCGCCGGTCCCTGCGTGACTTGATAGCCGTTGGCCAGTGCGACGACCTGGGTGCCGGTCGTCAATGTGACGTTACGGTAGCCGAGGGTGGTGGTGGGCGCAACGGTGATGTTGGCCTGGGCCTGAGTTGGACTGGTCACGTTCACGGAGTTGACCGTGATGCCGGTTCCGAAGTTGGCCGTGGTGGTGCCGTTCACAAAGTTGGTGAAGGCGCCGGTCACGGTGACGGGGCTGGCCGTGAGTCCCTGTACGCCGTTGTTGGGAACGACGGACAGCAGCTCGGGCTCGTCCTGGGTGACGGTGAAGACGTTGATGCCGGTGGCATACTCGCCGCCGGTGATGGCGGTTACGTTGTACTGGCCGGCAGGCGCGGTGGTGTTCACGGTGATGTTGGCGGTGATTGACGTGGGCGAGTTGACCACAAAGCTGTTGATCAGCACGTCAGGGAATGTAAGGGTAGTGGTTCCCTGCGCCCAGTGCGTGTTGATGCCGTTGATCTGCACCGCGGGCAGGTTGACGCCCTGGCCGCCGGCATTGGGCGTGACGCTGTTGATCACGGCCGGTCCGGGGCTGATGTAGACGGCATTGTTGATGCCCAGCGTCTGGGTGCCGGTGGAGACCGACAGGTTGTAGTAGCCGACCGGCGCTGTGGGCTGCACGTAGCCGTCGACCGTGAGAGAGGTGGGTCCGGTCACGTTGACGTTGGTCAGCGTGATGTATGGGCCGTAGGAGACCGTTGGCGGTGCAGCCGAGGACCACGTGGTGGCCTGGCTCAGGATGGTGAACACCACGCTGCCCTGCTGCGGCGCCGAACCCGGACCGGTCGAGAGCAGATACGGGGTGCCGGCCGTGACCACGAAGCCGTTGTTGATGTTGGCCACTTCGCCGCCGGTGCGCGCGGTAGCGCCGGTCGGGCCCTCGCCGGCGTAGGCCGGGATGGCGAGAGTCAGGGTGGCGTCGGTTTGGCTGTTGACGATGGTGCTGGTGACCACGATGCCGTCGCCGAAGCTGAAGCTGGTCGACGAGTTCCAGTGGGTATTGGAACCGGTAACCTCAACCGTCACAGCGGTGCCCTGCTGGGAAGTGTTCGGTGTGATGGCCGCGATGAGCGCCAGGCTGGGCGTGACCGAGAAACCTGCGCCGCCGACGGTCCTGGCGATCGCCGCAGCATCCGGCGTGTTGGCGACCACGCTGACGCCGCCGAGCGGTGCCAGCTGGGCGATGTTGATGACCTGGGTCGCGATCGTCGGCCCGAGGATGGTGGGCGGTCCAACCGTGGTGATGCCGGAGTTGACGCCGCCAAAGCTGAACGTCGTGGTTGCATCGAACGTTGTGTACTGGCCGAGGATGTCCACGGTCAGGTTGGTCGCGCCCTGCAGGCCGGAGCCAGGATCGACAACGCTCAAGGTAGGCTGTGCAATCACCACACTGAAGCTGGTGTTGTCTACTTCCGTGCTGGGGTTGTTGGTGGTGCCTGTTGTGGTCAGCGTCAGGTCGCTCGTAGAGGCCGTGGCTGTTGGGCTGATCGTGATGTTGGCGATGGCCGAAGTCGGGCTCAGCACCTGGAAGCAGTTCACGGTGACGGACGCATTGAAGCCGGTGAGCGTGGTACCGGTCTGGCCACAAGCCTGGCCCGAACCCGGGTTCCACTGCGTGTACGCGCCGTAGATGGTGACCGTCAGTGTCTGTCCTGGCAGTGCCGAACCAGGAGAGGTGTACCAGATGTACGGTGTTGGCGGAGCTGCAACCGGGGTCACCTGGAAGTTGCCGGTGAGGCCCTGCGTCCCTGTGGTCACCACGACCGTGCGGTAGCCGTTCTGCGCGCCCGCGGCGATGTCGATCACGGCTTCAATGTGGGTGGCGTTATCCACCTGGAAGGAATCGACGGTGATGCCGGGGCCGAAGCTGACCGTGCTGCTGCCGGTGGCCCAGTTGGTGTAAATGCCGTAGATGTCAACCAGCAGGCCAGTGGTTCCGCCGGTCGGGTTTTGGTGGCTGTTGGGAGACAGATAGGTGATGGCCGGAACGCCGCCGGTGACAACGAATGCGCCCGAGTCAGTGAGCGATTCACCGTTAGTGACCATGTAGACGGAGCGCGCACCGGGGTTGGCGGTGGGTGAGATGGTCATGTCCACCGTGGCGCTGGTGGCATTGTTGATGACCACGGAATTGATGGTGAGATCGGAGCCGCCGCCGGCGATGTAGAACTGGGTGAAGTTCTGCGCCCAGTGGGTGCCCGAGCCGGTGATATTGAAGACGATCTCCTGGCCCTCGTTGCCGGTGTTGGGGGCAACGGTGGAGATGATGGCCGGGCCGGGGATGATGCTGAACACGTTGGCGGTGACAATCTCACTGCCGGTTCCGGTCGAAACGCCCACCGTGCATCCCTGGAAGTTTGCCGTCGGCGGCGAAAGGGCGCAGGAGAGCCCAGGCGTGGTTACGGTGACGTTGCGGCCGCCGGTGTAGGACAACGGATCGATGGTGATGGTCGCGTCCACTTCGGTGTTGGAGATGAGCGCGATCGACTGCACCGTGATGCCGGCGCCAAAGGTAGCCGTACTGTTGCCATTGAAGTGCGTGTACTGGCCAATGAGGCGGACCACGAGCGGACCGCTGGCGCTGGGCAGCGGCGCACCCTGCTCGGCCTGGTTGGGAATGGCCTCATTGAGCGTGCCGACGCCGGGCTCGACGGTGAAGGAGTACTGCTGGGTCGCAATCTGGCCCAGGGTGGTCACGGTCACCGTCTTGAAGCCGGTGGTGGCCGAGGTGGTGATAGCCACCGGCACGGTGAGGTGGGTGCTGTCGATGACGTTGATCTCGCCGACCTGGAAGTTCGCGTCGCCGAAGCTGACCTGGGTTTCGCCGGCCACAAAGTTGGTGGCCGAACCGACGATGGTGACCTGGAGCGTGGAGCCCTGGATGCCCTGGAGCGGGGCGACGCTGGTGATCTCCTGCGCGCCGGTGCTGACGCAGAAGTTATTGAGCGCCGGCGGGTCGGTGAAGACCTGCTCATTGCCGGTGGTGACGGTGAGTACGTGGCCGCAATATGGGCTGGGAGGCCAATCGACATAGGCCAGCGGGCTCACAGTGATGTTGGCGGTCATGTTCTCGGAGTCGATGATGTTGAGCGAGTTGACCGTGATGTCCTGGTTGAAGGCGGCCGAGGTGATGGCTCCGGGGCCGGTGGCGGTGAAGTGCGTGAAGCGGCCCAGGATCTGCAGCGTGGTGGTGCCATCCTGCTGTTCAACGGCGGGGGAGATGGCGAGCAGGATCGGCGATCCTTCTTCAATGTCGATGGCCTGCGGCAGGCTGATGACTTCGCCGTCCGTTGATGCAATCAGGGTGGAGTAGCCGACCGAGGCGACCGAGAGCACGGTGATCTGCGCAGACGCCGTGGTGGGGCTGGTAACGGTGAGCTGATCGGTCACGACGCCGTAACCGAAGTTCATGGTGGTTTCGCCCTGCAGCCAGTGCGTGCCCACGCCGACCACATTCAGGGTGACGGTTTGCAATTGGGCTACGACCGGCGTGCCGGTGGGAGCGCTGCCGGGCTGGCAATTGAAGCCGGCAATGTTATTGGTGAACGCGCTCGGGCAGGTGAAGTTGGGCTCGACGCTGGCGATGTAGGACGCGCTGGGGATGACGCTGAAGCCCGATCCGCTGATGACCTGCGAGCCGGTGTACATGACGACCGAGTTGCCGCCGATGGGCGCAGTGGGGCTGATGGCGATGGTCGCCGTGGCCGTCGTCGGGCTGGTGATCACCAGGTTGGAGACCGTGATGCCGGCGCCGAGGATGGCCTCGGTCTGTCCCTGCACCCAGTTGGTGAGCGAGCCGGTGATCACGACGCCACTCAGAGTGGCGCCCTGCGCACCGCTGGACGGGCTAACGCTGACCAGGCTGGGCAGCGCCGGGTAATCCACCAGGAAGCCTGCCATCACCTGCTCAGCGCCGGTGTTGACGTAGATGTTCTGCCATCCGGATGGCGACGGGGTGAGAATGCCGCTGAGGATGTAGCTCGTGCTGATGTTGGCGGTCAGGTGAGTCGCATCGGTCACGGTTACGCTGTTGACCGTAATCTGGGGTCCAAACAGGACCTGTGTCGTCCCCTGCACCCAGTGGGTGTTCAGGCCGGTGATGGCCACGTTGAGGCCGTTGGTGCTGGGCGGTGCGTGATCGGGCGTCACATAGTAGATGCCGACCGGCGTGCTGGTGACGTTGAAGTAGGTGGTGACGATCTCGCCGCCTGTTGTGAAGGTGACAAGCCGTGCGCCGGTCGCCGTGGGCGTGCCGTTGGTGGCGCCGATGATGGTGAGGGTGGCCTGCGCGCTGACCGGACTGTTGACCTGGAAGTTGGACAGAGTGACGCCCTCGCCGGCAACAACCGGCAGAGTGCTGGCGCCCCAATGGGTGAACTGGCCGGTGAAGTTGACCGTGAAGCTGTTGACCGCGGGCGGAACCGGGAGCAGGCCGTTGGCCGGGCTCATGGTCAGCGTGGGCGTGGCAGCGCACACGTTCACCGTCGCGCTCACAACCTGGCCGCCGGTGGCAAGATAGAAGCCGTACGTTCCGGCAGGCGTGCTGGTGGGCACAGCCACGGCCAGCGAGGCGCTGGTTGCGCTGTTGATGGTGATCTCGTCAACGCTCGGCGCCGGCACCGGGACCGGGTAGAACGCGGCAACGGTTTGTGCGGTGGCCCAGCTGGTGTTGATGCCGGTAACGCTGAGGGTCAGCTGGCCGCCCTGTGGGATGCATGCGGGCGAAACACCTGTGATCGCGGCGGCTGAGGGAGTGACCGTGAAGGTGAACGGGAACAGGGTCACATTGTTGGCCGGCCCGCTGAGCAGGTTGGCGGTGATCGAGCCCACGTTGGCATCGGCGGAGATGGTGATCGGGATCGATACCTGGTGCGGGGAGATTACGTTCACCGTCGGCGAGGCGATGTTGCCGTCAAAGTCGGCCGACGTCTGGCCGGCTACGAAGTTGGTATAGGCGTTGCCGGTGATCACCACGTTGAACGAGGTGCCCTGCACGCCGGAACTCGGCGTGACCGAAACCAGGGCCGGGGTAGCGCCGGCGATGGTGATGGCATTCGACAGGCTGGCGATTTCTCCGCCCGTCGACACAGTTGCATTCTGGAAGCCGATGGGCGCACCGGCAGGCACCGCCACCTGCACGATTGCGGTGGTGAGGCTGGTCACGGTCACGTCGCCGACAATGACCCCGCCAATCGAGACGTTCGTTGCGTTTTGCAGGAAGTGGGTTCCCGACGCGGACAGGTAGAGCTGACCGCTGAAGCCCTGCGGCACCACGGTCGGCGCTACGGGGGACAACGTCGGGCTGATGCTGATCAGCGCGGCGTTATTTGCCCCGATCTGGAAGATGGGGTTGTTCTGCGCATTGAGGCCCGAGATCGCGAACTCGCCGACTGTCTGCACCGTGACGGTGCGGTAGCCGATGGGCGTGGTGTTGCTGATCGTGATGTTGGCCGTCGCGCTGGTGGGACTGTTGATGGTGAGCGAGTTCATCGCCACCCCGTCGCCGAAGTTCGCGATGGTGGTGCCCTGAATGAAGTGCGTGCCGGTGGCGGTGATGGCCACGTTCTCGGTCTCGCCCTGCGATCCGAAGGCCGGTGAAACGGCCGTGATGACGTGCTGCAGGGTGGGATCGGCCAGGTTGAAGGCGGAGATCAGAGAGGCCGTTTCCGTGCCGCCGGCCGTGAGCGGGGTCTTGACGATGATGTTGCAGCCGCCATAGACACCGCCGGAAAGTGTCAGCGTCGCAGTGAGGGAGTTGGCCGAATTGGCGGTCACGCCGCTGACGGCGATGTTGCAGGCGACAGCGGTGTTGGTCTGCTCGACGAAGGTGATGACGGAAGAGTTGCTGAAGTGCGTCCAGCCGTTGCCGGTGATGCCCACGTTCACGACTGTTCCGGACGCGCCGGCGCCAGGCGAAACCACAGACACGGCAGCAGCAGGAGGCGTGGCCGTTGCCGAGCCGGTGAGCGCAGCAACAATCGCCGAGCCGCCGGGGGCGGAGTTGGCGATTGTGAGCGCGCCGCCCCGGGTGGTGCTGGGTGTGACCGACGTGGGCGTGAAGTTGACGTAGATCAGGCACGTTGAACCGGCTGCGATCGTTCCAGTGGCGCAGTTGGAGTGCGCCTGGTAGTCACCCGCCGCCAGAGAGCCCACGGCCGCGATCGAGAAGGTCTCAGACTCGGTCTCGTGGTTGGTGAGGGTGATGGTCTTGGCCGCGCTGACAGTGCCCACGGTCTGAGCCGAGAAGGCCAGAGAGGCAGGCGAGATGGTCAGCGGATTGGTGCCGGTCCCGGTCAGGTTGACGATCTGCGGGCTGGTGTAGGCGCCGTCCTCCAGCTGCAACTGTCCATCGCGGACGCCGCCGATGCTGGGATCGAACTCGACCGAGATGGTGCAAGTGGCGATCGTCCCCGTGCCGCCCAACCCCGTGCCGCCGATGGGGCAGGTGGTGGCCGACTCGATAAAGTCGCCGGTCAGATTGATCTTGTTGATCACCAGCGGCGTTGTCGTCTGCTCGTTATAGACGGTGAACGTCTTGTAGGCGCTGGTCGTGCCCACGTTGGCCGAGAAGGTCTGCGTGCCGCTGGGCAGGATGACTACCGGCGCGTTGCCATTACCCGACAGGGTGATGGTTTGCGGGCTGCCGGTTACAGCGTCCGCAATGCTCAGCGTGGCCACGCGTGCCCCTGAAGCCGTGGGCGTGAAGGTGAGGTTGAACTGGCAATTCTTGGTTGCCGGAAGCGAGCTGGGTGCGGTCGGGCAGGTTGTCGTGACCGTAAAGTCGCTCGGGTTGGCGCCGCCAAGGGTGGCCGATGAAATGACCAGCGGAACATTCTGCTGATTGATTAACGTGACCGATTTGGGAGCACTTGAAAGCCCAACCGCAGTCGTCGTGAAGGAAACCGTGCTCGCCGAAAGCCACACGGGGGCTATGGCGGTTGCACTCAGGGCAACCGTCTGCGGGCTGGAACCGGCACTGTCATTCACCTGGAACGACGCCGCAGGCTGCGCGCCGAGCGCGGTGGCCGTCAGATCGACGCCGATAACGCAGGCCTTGGTCGGCTGTATCGGGCTGAGCGCCAGGCAGGTCGTCTGCGTCGCGTCCAGGCTGTAGCCGCCCGTGAATCCGGTGATGGAGGTGATGGTGAGCGGCGTCGCCGCGTTATTCACCACCGTGATGTTCTTCTCCGCCTGTTGCGCGATCACCACGTTGCCGAAAGCGAGCCCCGAGGGGATGGTCACGGGGACCACGCCGGAGCCGGACATGTTCACGGTCTGCGGGCTGCTGGGAGCGTCGTCTGTCAAGGTCAGCGGTGTTACCGCAGCGGCACCCGTCACGGTCGGCGCAAAGGCCAGACCGACGGTGCAGTTGGCGCCGGGTGCAACGGGAGTGCCGACCACGCAGGCTGTTCCCGTGGCGGGCGCAACAATCTTGAATGGAGCCGCGGCGGCGATGGCCGAAATATTCAGCGCAACGGTCTGGTTGTTGATCACAAACTCGGTCTTGGTGGCGCTGGTGGTGCCAACCACCACATTGCCGAAGGCGTCACTCACGGGCGACAGAGTAACCGGAACTACGCCCACTCCGGACAGCGTCCCAATCTGCGGACTGTTCGGCGCGCTGTCGGTGACCGTGACCTGGCCGCCGCTGGTGGCCCCGGTCGTGGTGGGCTTGAAGTCAATCCCGATGAAGCAGCTGGCGCCGGCGGCAATCGATCCGGTCAGCACTCCGCCGGCGTTGGGGCAGGTGGTCGCTGTCGCGCTCGGATCCAGCACAAACGGGCCGTTGAAAACCAGGCCGGTGAAGGAAAGCGCACTGGTTTGATTGTTGATGACCTTGATCTGCTTGGCGGCGCTGGTGGTTCCAACCACACCGTTGCCGAAAGCAAGCGTCGTGGGCGAGAACACCACCGACGCAATCCCCGTCCCGGATAGGGGCACCGTTTGCGGGCTGTTGCTGGCATTGGTGGTGATCGTCAGTGTGCCTGCCGATTGCGCGCCCAGCGTGGTCGGCGTGAGGGTCAGCGCGATGGTGCAGGTTCCGCCGTTGGCGGCGACCGTGGGCGTCAGGCAGGTGGACGAGGGATCGATCGCGTACGGACTGCCAGCGGTCACTGCCAGCGACGCGACCGTCAACGCGTTCGGCTGGTTGTTGGTCAGGGTGACGATCTTCAGCGCACTGGTGGTGCCGACGACTACGCTGCCGAAGTTCATCGATGTGGGCGACACCGTGGACGGGGCAATTCCGTATCCGCTGAAAGGAACGATCTGCGGACTGTTGGAAGCATTGGTTGTGATGGTGAGCGATCCACCCGACAGCGTACCGAGAGAGGCGGGCGTCCAGGTCAGCGAGATGGTGCAACTGGCGCCAGCGGCCACAGAAGAACCGCACGCCGTGGGCGCGCCGGGATTGACGACGATCCCCGCTGTCGGGGTGATGGAGCTGATGGTCAGCGCCGTGGTCTGGTAGTTGTAGAGCGTCACCGTCTTTGCCGCGCCGGCCTCGCCTACAACGACGTTGCCGAAGTTTACTGCCGAAGGCGAGGCTGCCGTCGGCGCAATGCCGCTGCCGCCGAGCACGACAGTGTTGGGGCTGTTGGATGCGTTCGTGGCGACGGTGAGCGTGCCGGCCGGAGCCGCGCCAAGGGCCGTTGGCGTCAAGGTGAGCAGGATCGAGCAGTAGCCGTTGCCAGCCAGTGTCGACCCGCAGGTCGTCGAGGCCACGCTGTAAATCGACGGCGCGGCCGTGATGCTGGAGATGGTGAGCGGCGTCAATTGGAAGTTGTAGAGGTTGACGGTCTTGGTCACGCTTGTCGCGTTCACCACCACGTTGCCGAAGCTCACCGAAGCCACCGAAGTGCCCGTCGCATTCACGCCGTTGGCGCTGAGCGTGACCGTGTTGGGAGTGACCGAACTGTTCGATGCGATGGTGAGCGTTCCCGCCGGGGCCGCGCCCAGCGCCGTTGGCGTTGCGGTCAGCACGATCGAGCAGTAACCGCCTGCGGCGACTGTGCTGCCGCACGTAGTGGAGGAGACGCTGTAGACCGCAGGAGAAGCGGTAATGCTGGAGATGGTGACGGCGGTCGATTGATAATTATAGAAATTGAGGGTCTTCCCTGCACTGGTCTGGCCGACGGCAACATTGCCGAAGTTCTCCGCAGTCACCGAAGTGACGGTCGCATTCACGCCGGCGCCGCTGAGGGTAATGGTCTGCGGGCTACTGGGTGAGGTGCTGGTGATGGTGACGGTGCCCGCTGCCTGCGCGCCCAGCGTAGTGGGAGACAAATTAAGGCCGATGTAGCACGTGGCGCCGGCGGCCAGCGTGGCCCCGCACGGCGAGGAGGACGCCGTGGGCAGGCCATACGGGCCTCCGGCCGTGACCGATATGGAATTAATGGTCACCGCCGAGGCGCCGATATTCTTGAAAGCAACCAAATGGGTCGCTCCCGTGGTGTTGATCTCCACGTTGCCCAATCCGTAGGAAGTATTGGAGAGCGTCGTTTGCGCTTGAGCGGATGCCGCAACAAACAGGCTAAGAATCGCTGCGAGCGAAAACAGGCACGCGTTCAGGGATTTCCCCAGGAAATTCATTCCACGATTGGACATTACGATACCCTCCAGGCATTCAATCCGCGCTGACACACAAACCCCCAGGCGCACGGATTTTCTCTACTCCCCTAAACGCGCCAAACCCGATGCAAATGAATCAATCGGGGTTGGCCCGGTTTGAGGCTGTGTGGGTCAATGTGGACCGTGAGCCCATTTTGTGACAGCCTACGGACTTGGCGGGCGGGCCTCAAACTTGAAGACGCAATATCCTATGGGAGTACCCTCGATACCGGCAAGCGATATCGCGTTTTTGACAACATGTGCCTATGACGGGTGGTGAGTAACTTGGCCACGGGGTAATGTTGCGTCCGTCCTCATTAGTAACCCCGAAGAGGACCACTCATAGGGCTCAGGGCCGGCGTACAACAATAGCCAGAACCTGCGTGAAACGCGACTGTATCTCGCTTCACGAGCAGTCGCAAGGGAAGCCTGAATGGTAACCAAAGGAGGGCCGCCGGGTGATTGAGAAAGCTGTGAAAGAGCCTGCGACCGGCCTGCAAAACTGGCGCGCGAATAAAGCTTAAAATTCTGTTGAACGGGTGAAACGAATATTGGGGCCGGCTATTGGCAGCCCAGGCCGCCGGGCGGGCACAGCATCTGGGAGCGGATTGGCTTTCCCAGCGGCCGGGGTTGATTCGCGGCCGGCTCCAGGGTCTGGGCGGCGCCAGTCAGGTTCTCCTCCTCGAGCAGAAGCGGACGCTGCAGCACCATCTCCACCTGTGTCCCACTCGCAATGTTCACATCGGCGCCGCGCGTAAACAACGAGACCAGCCCGGCAGCCGCCACGCCCGCGCCGATGCCGGCCAGGCCGCCTGCCAGGGGATGACCGCCGGCCAGTCCGCCGATCGAACCCACCGTTCCTCCGGTGGGAATCGCAATCTTGGCCACCTCGGCGGCATTGCGCCCCTTGTCGGGGCTTTGTTCGATCGTCCCCTCGCCGTCGTCCTTCACGGTCTGTTTATTCGCGCCCGGAAGACTGTTGACGATGCCCGGAATCTCCACGACAGTGCCGTTGGGAAAGATGATCGATGTGAAATGCATATCGAGTTGCGACTTGCCTTTGATGTGGCCGGCGCGGACCACCCGATCGACCACTCCCTGCACGTAAACGCCGGCGGGAATCATGACGCGATTCCCCACGACGACGGGGAAAGTAGAGGCCAGATAAACGCCGTCGCCCGGCTTTGCGCTTTTGGTGTTGATGCCGCTGCGCAGCTGCAACAGGACCTTCGTCCCGGCCGGAACGGCGTAGGTCTTTGGTGCGGGAGTGAGGCTCGCGGTGGAGGCCGTTTGCGGCGTCCCTGGCGCGGTTGCTGCAGGAGACTCTGTTGCGCTGTCCTGGGAGCGGCAAAGATCGGAAGCACACGCGAGCGTCGCCGCGACCAGGAACATCAAGACCCAAAAACGAGCGCGCATCCAAGCCTCCTCCACAGTGTGTTTTCTACATAGACTCGCCGTCCGCCATCAAGGATAGCGTTTCAAAGTGACTCAGAACAGCGGATGCCTTACGGGCACAGGCTCGGCGGGCCGATTTCACGCCGTGGGATGGCGGCCCATCAGATCACTGCGGCGCGGCGGGATTCGCGGTACGATGCAGGAGAACGATGACTGACACGCTTCAATCTGCTGGAATCTCTGACCGGGATCGCTTCGCAGCGGCATACCAGGTGCTGCGCGCGGCGGTCGCTGCGCATGCCTTTCCAGGCTGCGCCTTTGGCGTGCTGGCCGGTGGCGTTCTGGTCCACGTTGGCGGATTGGGCAACTTCACCTATGAGGAAGGCGCACCGCTGGTGACGGCCGAGACCTCGTACGACGTGGCTAGCCTGACCAAGGTTGTGGCCACCACGGCAGCGGCCATGCTGCTCTACCAGCGCGGTGTCCTTGATTTGGATGCGCCGCTGGGTGAGTTGCTGCCGGGCTTCGTCATTGGCCGCTCGGCGCAGGAGGGCGCTCGCCATGTGAAGATCCGCCACCTATTGGCGCACAGCTCCGGACTGCCCGGATACGTCGAGTTTTTTCGAACTCTCTCTACGCCCGCCGCGCTCTTCCGCGCCTGCCTGGAACTGCCGCTTGAGGCCGCTCCCGGCACTCGCGCCGAGTACTCCGATCCCGGATTTATCCTGCTCGGCAAGGGTCTTGAAGTGCTGACCCGCGAGTACCTGGCCACGTGGGTTGCGCGTGAGGTCTTCACACCGCTGGGGCTCTCGAACACTTGCTTTTGTCCTGGGCCGTCCATCCGTCCCGCAATCCCGCCGACAGAAGAAGATCGCGTGCTCCGCCATCGCCGCATTCAAGGCGAGGTGCAGGACGAGCATGCCTGGCTGCTGAAGGGAGCGGGTGGTCACGCCGGCCTGTTCTCCAATGTGCCCGATCTGCTGCGGTTTGCCGGCGCGATTCTGGCCGCGGGCAGCGAGAGCGATCCCCTATTCCAGAAAGAAACCGTTGAACTGTTTGCCCGAAGGCAGGAGCCGGAGGGCAGTTCCCGGGCGCTCGGCTGGGATACCCCTTCTGAGAACTCCTCTTCGGGACGCTATTTCTCGCCGCGCTCGATTGGCCACCTCGGCTACAGCGGGTGCTCGCTGTGGATCGACCTTGAGGCCGAGGTCGCTGTGGCGTTGCTGACCAACCGAACCTGGCCAGATCGCTCTGAAGCCTCATCCCGGCTCATCCGCGAAGTTCGGCCAGCCTTCCACGACGCCGTCCGGCAAGCCCTCTCGAGGGATATCCGCTCCACTTGCTGAGCAGTTTTGATGGGGTTCAGGCTCCGGATGACAGGATCAACGTATCCCGCCGCGATTGGTCCAGCCGGTCACAACCGCTTCAAACCCGGGATGGCGCTCCCGATTCCCTGCCCCGAGAATTCGCTACGGAGTTGGCCGGTTTCCAGATACAATCGATGGTTGGGGACATACGCATGCTAACCAGCTCAACGCTGCAGGAGACGGCCGGCACCCAGGTTCACGACACCAAGAAAGACCAGGCCTCCCTGCTTCAGCACCTGACTACCGAGAGCCAGAACGAGGCTTCTCAAGGTTTTGACACCAAGTCCGCTCTGGAGATCGCGCGCATCATCAATCATGAGGATGCGAAGATTGCAGCAGCGGTCAAACGGGCGATCCCTGAGATCGCCGAAGTGATCGACCAGGTGGCCCGCAGTCTGCGCGACGGCGGCCGGCTCATCTATATAGGCGCCGGATCGAGCGGGCGCATTGCAGCTCTGGACGCCTCGGAGTGTCCACCCACCTACTCAACTTCTCCCGGCCAGGTTCAATACATCATGGCAGGCGGCCCCAAGGCGCTGGCTTCTGCCGTCGAGGTCAATGAGGACTCCGAAGAGCTCGGCCAGCGGGATATCGCCCGGCGCAGGCCTACGCGCAAGGATGTGGTGATCGGGCTTTCGGCTTCCGGCCGCACACCTTATGTAGTTGCAGCGGTTGCTTACGCTCGCGCCCGCGGCGCACGGACCGCAGCGGTCACCTGCAATCACGACACGCCGTTGGCCAACGCGGCCGATATCGCCATTGTTGCCGACGTGGGCGCTGAAGTGGTTTCAGGCTCGACGCGCATGAAGGCCGGCAGCGCGCAGAAGATGGTTCTCAACATGATCACCACCGGAGCCATGACGCGCCTGGGCTATGTGTACGAGAACCTGATGATCAACGTGCACATGCAGAACTCCAAGCTCGTGGAGCGCGGCATTCGCATTCTGATGAGTGCTTGCAAGATCGACCGCGAGACCGCGGTGCACACGATCAAGAGCGCGGGACGCAGCGTGCCGGTTGCGCTGGTGATGCTGAAGGCCCGGGTGGACAAACCGGAAGCCGTGCGGCGGCTGGCCAAGAGCGACGGCAATGTGCGGCTGGCGATCGAGGATAATGTGCTGGAGCTGTAAGCGGAGGCGCGCATGGGAGAGTTGGACCGCATCACCCGGAGTCCTGATGTCATGGGCGGCAAGGCCTGCATTCGAGGAATGCGCGTCACGGTAGGTATGTTGGTTGGACAAATTGGTTTGGGCCACAGTGTGGATGAACTACTGGACAGCTACCCCTATCTGGAACGCGAGGATATTTTCCAGGCTCTTCGTTATGCCGCGTGGCTCGCTGAAGAGCGTGAGGTTGTTCTCGTCACGGCATGAAGCTGCTTCTGGATATGAATTTGTCACCCGATTGGGCGGCCTTTCTCGCGGACAACGGAATCGAAGCTGTCCACTGGTCTACTCAGGGTCCTGCCACGGCACCAGATACGGCAATCATGGCATTCGCAAAGACGAACGATTCTGTAGTGCTCACCCATGACCTGGACTCCAGCGCAATGCTTGGTGTAACCCACGGCGAGAAACCGAGTGTCGTCCAGATTCGAGCCGGCGATATTGGTCTGGAAGCAGTAGGGCGTCAGGTGGTCGCAGCACTCAAGCAGATGGTCTCAGAATTGGAAGCGGGAGCGCTGATCACGATTGATCCGGCCCGAACCCGCCTGCGGCTTCTGCCGCTGCGGCGGTAGGTCAGCGATTCGCCAGCAATCGATCCATTTCTACTCGGTCCTCCATTCTCGATTTACACTGGAATAGATGAACCCCTCAATCGTCATGGACGAAAACCTGCATGGATAAATTTGTCATTCGCGGCGGCAATCCGCTGCTCGGCACCGTCCGCGTCTCCGGCGCCAAGAACTCGGCGCTGCCGTGCATGGCTGCGGCCATCCTCACCGAGGACGAGGTCACGCTCGAGAACGTTCCCCATGTGCGCGACATCGAGACCGAGCGGCGGCTGCTGGTCTCGATGGGCGCGGAGGTGGAACTGGGCTATGGCCGCGCCCAGCATCGCACCAAGATCAGTTGCCGCACGCTCTCCGATCCGGAAGCGAAGTATGAGATTGTGAAAACCATGCGCGCCAGCTCTCTGGTGCTGGGGCCGCTCGTTGCCCGCTGCGGTGTGGCGCGGGTGGCCATGCCGGGCGGATGCGCCATTGGCGGCCGGCCCATCGACCTGCACATCAAGGGCCTGGAAAAGATGGGCGCGGTGATCACCCAGGAGCACGGCTATCTGGAAGCGCGGGCGGAGCGGCTGAAAGGCGCGCACCTGGTCTTTGACAAGATCACTGTCACCGGCACGGAAGATCTGCTGATGGCCGCGGTGCTAGCCGAGGGCCAGACGCTGATGGAGAACTGCGCGCGCGAGCCGGAGGTCAGTGACCTCGCTTCCCTGCTCACGGCCATGGGAGCAAAGATCGAAGGCGCCGGCACGTCTACGATTCGCGTGACCGGCGTGACGCGGCTGCACGGAGCGCGCTATCGCATCAATCCCGATCGCATTGAGGCGGGCACGTTCCTGATTGCCGGCGCCATCACCGGCGGCGACTTGATTGTGGCCAACTGCAATCCCACACACCTGGGCGCGGTGATTACCAAGCTCCAGGAAGCCGGTGTGCGCATCGACCAGTTGGGGCCGGATTCGGTGCGCGTGCGCTCTGAGGGCCACCTGCGGGCGGCAGACATTTCAACCGAAGAGTATCCCGGCTTCCCAACCGACATGCAGGCGCAGTACATGGCGCTGGCCACGCAGGCCGAGGGCGTGAGCCAGGTGAAGGAAAACATCTTCGAGAACCGGTTCATGCATGTGCAAGAGCTGGTCAGAATGGGCGCCAACATCAAGGTGGACGGCAACACGGCCACGGTGCGTGGGGCGACCAAGCTTTCCTCCGCAGCGGTCATGTGCTCGGACCTGCGCGCATCGGCGTCGCTGGTGCTGGCAGCGCTGGTGGCCGACGGCGAGTCGATTCTGGACCGCGTGTATCACATGGACCGCGGCTATGAGCGGATTGAGGAGAAGCTGCGCGGTGTGGGAGCGCAGATCAGGCGGTTGGGAAACATTTTTGCTGCGCGGGATGAGGAATTGGTTGCGCCTTAGCGCCAACTGACGGCGATGTGCCAGTGCAGATGATGATCGGCGGTCTTGCGCAGGACGCGCTCGTACTCGCGCAGCTCGACGAGGACCGGTTGCGTCTCCGAGCCCAGCGCGGCGGGGTTCTCGGTCAGGAATTCGATCAGCGTGGAGACGGTCTTCAAGCCGTCGGGAGCGTCGTACCATTGCGGCTCGGGCAGGTGGCGGGCCCAGTCGGGACTGGCGACGCCCTGCTCCAGCAACAGAGCCATGGAGTTTTCGTCGGCTGAGAAGAACTCGAGCAGCGGCGTCACGCCAAGCCGGGATGCCAACCGCTCCAGTGAGTCCTCGTTGCGTGCGAGCGCCTGGCCGTTCACGAAGATGTCGTAGCCGGGGTCGTCCCCTTCGACAACGATATATAAGCTGGCTGCCATCGTTCTGAGTCTAGTGGAGATGTCGAGCGGAACGGCGCAAAACTCGGGCGCGGTTACCCGATCAATAACCGGGCCCGAATCGGGACTGAGCACCCAGCTCTGGTTACCCAAGTGTACCCATGAGTTCCAAACGTGCTACAAAAGGGCTATGGCGGACCCCGCCAAAGGGTCGATTCTTATAACAGTGCATATCCATTCACTGGGGTGAGGGTGGTTAACTGGACCGAGCTTCCGGACCTTGGGGCCGTAGCCTTGCTTGCGGCTGCGTTTGCGTCCGTCGCGCGCCGTAATC
>Ga0302279_10003071_pt1 | contig 21266 bp, 17 predicted proteins | sample III_Bog_N3_3_FD_194541 | JGI IMG/M metagenome (GOLD analysis project Ga0302279, IMG submission 194541) | Peat permafrost microbial communities from Stordalen Mire near Abisko, Sweden - III_Bog_N3_3 | ecosystem: Environmental > Terrestrial > Soil > Wetlands > Peat | place: Sweden: Abisko...
GGACTCGCTGGAGCGCGAGCTGCGCGCGGCGATGCTGCTGACGGGCAGCCGCGATCTACGCGCCCTCGTGCGCGCGCCGCGGGTGGTCGTGGGAGAGCTGGCGCTCTGGATAGAGCAGCTGTCCCACCGCTAGGTCTCGGCGAGGGCCAGCAGCGCGCTTCCGCCGTGCTACGCTCGCTCCGCACGTGGAGAGCTTCCCACTCGACCGAGGAACGCGGCGATGACGACGGAGAAGAAAGGGCGGCGGAGGAGCGACCAGCCCCCGGTGGATCTCGCGGCGGAGCTGAAGCTCAAGCGCGACTCGTTCGTGCACACGTTCTTCAAGAAGGGCGCCGAGTTCACGGAGGAGCTCCTCGGGGAAAACGAGCGCCTCCGCAAGGCCATGGGCGAGCTCGAGCAGCAGAACGCCGTCCTGCGCACGCAGCTCGCGAGCGACAAGGCCATCCGCGACCTCCTGGAGAAGATCGAGCTCCTGGAGCGCGAGAAGCGCGACATCCTCTCGTCCATGCACGAGGCGGAGGCGGTCTCCACGCGCTTCGTCCACAGCCACGCCCAGATCGAGGAGGAGGTCTCGAACCTCGCCGCGCTCCACGTGGCGAGCTGGCACCTGCACTCGACGCTCAAGCTTCCGCTCGTCGTGCGTCACCTCCGGGAGCTGCTCGCGCAGCTCGTCGGCGCCCGCTCGTTCGCCATCTACCTCGCGGATTTCGACGGCGCCGGGGCCGCGCGAACGCTCGTCCCCGTCGCGAGCGAGGGCATGGATCGCAACCGCCCCGCGAAGCTGACGGTCGGCACGCTGGACAGCGTTGGGGATGGCGCGGACGGGATGATCGAGCGGGTCTACCTCACGGGCGTCCCTCACGTGGTCGAGGGCCTCTTCACGGACGCGGAGGTCGCCGTCCCGGCCGCCTGCTTGCCGATGCGGGTCGACGATCGGGCCATCGGCGTCATCGTCATCCACACTGTGTTGCCCCAGAAGGATCGCTTCGTCGCGGTCGATCTCGAGCTCTTCAAGATGCTCGGCGCCCACGCCGCCGCGGCGCTCGTCGGCGCCCAGCTCTTCACGGCGGCGGACGGAAAGCTCCCCGGTCTCGAGGTCTTCTCGTCGTTCGACGCCCACACCTCGGCCCCTCCCCGGCCGAGGGACCTGTGAGAAAAGCCTCGTGAAGTTCGTCCTGCCCCAGCCGTCCCGCTATAAAGGGTCCGAGAATCTAGGATGAGCACCGAGTACTCCTGCCTGGTCGTCGAAGACTCACCCATGATGCGGCAGCTGCTCGTCTTCGCGCTCTCGCGCGTGAAGAACCTGCGGGTGACCGAGGCGGACGATGGCGTCGACGGGCTGCGCAAGCTCGCGAGCGGCAAGTTCGACATCATCCTGACCGACATCAACATGCCGATCATGGACGGGCTCAAGCTCGTGAAGCGCGTGCGCTCCGACCCGACCCACAAGAACACGCCCATCATCATCATCACGACCGAGGGCTCGGACGAGGATCGCCAGCGCGCCCTCCAGCTCGGCGCCAACGCCTACATCACGAAGCCCATCCAGGCGCCGCAGGTCATCGCGAAGGTGAAGGAGCTGCTCAAGATCCCTACGTAGCGGAGCGCGCGGCCAGCACGAACGCGCGCACGCGGGCCGGGTCCTTCCGGCGCGGGTCACCGGCCGCCTCGACGCCGCTCGCCACGTCCACCCACGCGGGCCGCACGACGCGCACCGCCTCGGCCACGTTGTCCGGCGTGAGCCCGCCCGCGAGCATGAGCGGCCGCCGTCGCGCCAGGTCCGCGACGAGGGGCCAGTCGAAGGCCACCCCCGCACCGCCGAGCAGCCCAGGCGCCTTCGCGTCCACGAGCACGAGATCGCCGCCGTACGCCGCCGCCCGGGCGACGTCCTCGGGGCCTCCGACGGACACGGCCTTGTAGGCCTCCGGGAGCAGCGCCGCGACGGCGTCGGGGCTCTCGTCTCCGTGGAGCTGGAGCCACGAAGCTCCGACCCGCGCGCGGAGGCCAACCATCGCTTCGACCGTGCGGTTCGCCACGACGAGGACCACCCTGGTGGTCCCGTCGCCCGGAGATCGTCGAGCCGCGGCGCGAACGATGTCAGCTGCCACGACTTCGGTGACGCACCGCCTGGTCCCGGGGACGAGGTTCACGCCGAGCGCGTCCGCGCCGAGGGCGATGCACGCCTCCGCGTCCTCCACGCTCGTGATGCCGCAGATCTTGACCCGCGGGCCCAAGGCTCAGCGAGACAGGTCGGAGCGACGCATGACCTCGCGCCGGAAGTCCGCGACGGTCGCGCCGACCTTGTCCATGCCCTCGAGCAGCTTGTCGGCCGGGGTCATCCCGCGGGAGACGAGCTCCTTCAGCCGCTTCAGGTGAACGCGCTCGTCCATCCCGTCGTCGCGCTTGTACCCGCGCCGCTCGAGGCCGCCCTCGGCGATCTCGACGACTCGCTCGGCCAGGGCGCTCAGCGGCTTGCCGCGGAAGCTCGCCCGGAGCCCCTTCTGCCAGAGCTCCTTCCGGAGCGCCACGAGCTCCTCGTGCTTCCAGTCCGCCGTGAGCGCGTCGGCCTCGCCGAGCGCCTTGTCGTCGTAGTAGATGCCCGTCCACAGGGCCGGGAGCGCGCATCGCGTCGCCGTGCCCTGCGCGTCGGCGCCGCGGATCTCGATCGTCTTCTTGAGGCGGACCTCGGGGAAGAGCGTGTTGAGGTGCAGCTGCCAGTCCCCCTGCGTGGCCCGGTGCCCCTGAAAGCCGTTCTTCCAGTAGCTCCGGAACGTCTGCCCGGTGTTCGCGAGGAACTCCGCGCCGCGCTTCACGAGGAACATGGGCACGTCGAGCGCCCAGTCGACGTAACGCTCGTACGAAGCGCCCTCCGTCAGCAGGCACGGCAAGAGACCCGACCTGTCCGGATCGACCTCCAGCCAGACCTTGCCACGGTAGGTAACGCCGCCGTAAGGGGCACCCTCGTACCAGGGGCTGTTCGCGAAGATCGCGGTGGTCAGCGGCGACAGGCGGAGGCCGACGCGCATTTTGCGGAGGGCGTCTGCCTCGTCCGCGTAGTCGAAGTTCGCCTGGACGGTGCAGGTCCTCAGCATCATGTCGAGCGCGAGGGCGCCTCGGGTCGGCAGGTACTCGCGCATGATGCGGTAGCGCGACTTCGGCACGAAGTTCAGATCGCTCCGCTTGGCGAAGGGGTGAAAGCCGAGCCCCATCCACGCGATGCCTAGCTCCTTCGAGATCGGCGCGAGCTCCGTCATGTGGTCGCCGAACTCGGTGCAGATCTCGTGCACCGTGAGCAGGGGCGCACCGCTCAGCTCGAACTGCGAGCCCGGCTCGAGCGTGATCTGCGCCTGTCCCTTGGTGAGCATGATGACGGGCCCGGAAGGCTTCTCGGCCTCGGGCGTCCAGCCGTTGCGCGCGACGAGGGCCTCCATCACGGCGAGCACGCCGCGGGGCCCCGCGTAGTGGAGGGGCTCTCCCGTCTCGGCGTGGACGCCGAACTTCTCCATCTCGGCCCCCACACGCCAGAGGTCGCGAGGCTTCTTCGACTCGTCGAAGACGTGGAAGAGGTCCGCGTCGGACCCGATCGGCTCTTCGAGGGCGGGGGTGGTCGCGATCACGGCGTTTGGCGTTCCGGGCGCAGGGCCATCATCACGGTTCCGATGCACCAGGCGCTGCAGGCGTTGTGCCTGCCGTTCATAGCAGCCCATGCGCGCTGCGCCCAGCCCAGAAGTGTCATGCGAAGCGGTGCGGGGGATCCTTCGCTGCGCTCAGGATGACACTCGAGCCTAGGCAGGGCGGAGCTTGGCGGGGCTCGGACGCACCGTTCGCTTGCGATCGAAGAGACGCACGCGGCGAATCAGGAGGTCCAGGAGGAAGGCGACGATGGCGGCTCCGATGAAGCGCGGCCATAGGTCCTCGTGGTAGCTGACGGACTCGCCCGCGGGATCGAAGATGGTGCGCGGGTCGGCGTCGAGCTTTCCGCCCGTCACCTCCGCGACGCGGGCCATCGTCGGAACGTCGGGCGCGAGCGCCAGGTACTCGCGCGGGTAAGGGTTCGTCACGTGGCCGTAGCTCTCGGCGACGGAGACCGAGCGCTCTTCGCCCGACGGGTCCACGACCTTCTTCTCGAGCGACCCGTGCATGACGTAGGAGCCGTAGCGGTCGAGGGGAAAGTCGACCTCGTAGCGACCCGGCGCCGTCTGCCGCATCGGGATGGTCCGCGTCTCGCCGCCCGGCTGCGGGCCGGCGATCTGGAGCTTGCCGTCGAGGTCGTTCTGGAACTTGTCATCGGCGCCGATGGCGTCGATCGACGCCTTGACGTGGCCGGTCGCGGGATCGATCTCCGCCCGCATGTCCAGCTGCTGCCGACGCTTCTGCCGCATGTGCTCGCGCACGAGCTGGCCCCAGAACTGGCCGTAGCCCGGCCAGCGCAGCCACTCGACCGCCCAGAGGTTCTTCACGTCGCTCGTCCAGGCGAGCGACCACCCGAGGCCCACGTGCCACCGCGCAAGGATGGGCTCCCCGAGCTCGCTCTGGAGAATCTCCTGCGCGGGCGGCGGCTTCATCTTGGTCGCCACGTAGCCGTGGAGGTACGGCGCCGAGCCGATGTCCAGGCCGCGGAGGAAGTCCGCGGGCGCCACGACGTGCGGCTGGAAGTACTCCTCCACCGCGGCCGACCGGCTGACCATCTCCGTCTCGCGCGTGAAGACGCGCGGGAGCGACTGAGGGTCGATGACCTTGTAGAAGCGGCCGCCACCGAGGTCGGAGATCATGCGGAGGAGGCTGTCGTCCGCGCCGCCGCCGAGCGCGACCGTGGAGACGGTCATCCCCTCGGCCGCCATGGCCTGGACCAGATCGCGGATGCCGTTGTTCGGCGCCTGCCCGTCCGTGAGCAGGATGACGTGCTTCTTCCTCGCCCGCGTCACGCTGAGCGACTGGTAGCCGGCGTCGAGCGCCGAGAAGATCTCGGTCCCGCCGCCCGCCTGGATCCTCGCGATGTCGCTCTGGATGCGCGCGCGGTGCTTGGCGGGCGTCATCTTCACCACGCGCGTCGGCTGCGAGTCGAACGCGATGACCTCGAGCAGATCCTCCGCCGAGAGCGTGTCCGCCGTCGCCTTCGCAGCGGCCTTGGCCATCTCGAGCGGAAGCCCGCTCATCGAGCCCGAGCGATCGATGATGAGCTCCATCGCCACGCCCGGCTCGTCGCGGCGCTTCTCCGCGTCCATCCGCACGGGCAAGATCCGCTCGACGGTCGAGTGGTACCAGCCGCCGAGCCCGTAGCCGTTCTCCCCGCCGGCGAAGACGAAGCCTCCGCCCAGATCGCGGACGTAGCTCTCGATGGCGGCCTGCTGCTCCTCCGTGACGGCATCGGCGGGCGTGTCGGAGAGGATGACGAGATCGTAGCGTTCGAGCTCCCTGAGGCTCGAGGGCAGCTCGCGAGGCCCTCGCACGTCCACGTCGAACTCTTGCGCGTTGAGCGCGCTCGCGAGGTAGCTCGCGTGGGCCTGGTTACCCTCGACGTAGAGCACCGACGGGCGGCCCGGGACCGCGACGGTCACTGCGTACCGGTTGTTCTCCTTGAAGCGATCCTCGGGGATGTCGCTGAGGTCGAGCGCGTACGTCACCTCGCCGGCGACGCGGACCACGCTCTTGAACGCGACGTCGTTGTCCCCCGCCTTCAGCTCCACCGTGCGGACGCCGTCGAGGCCGTTGATCGCCTCGCCTTGCTTCAGCGTCGCCTTGACGCTCTGGGGCCGGCTCGAGAAGACCTGCGCGTGGAGCTGGAAGGGCTCCCCCACCCGGACCTTGTCCGGCACCCGGAGATCACGCACGGCGACCTCGCCAGGGACCGGGCGCCTGTACGGGATGGCGAAGACCTTCACGCCGAACTGGCGCGCGCGGTTCGCCTCGGCGAGCATGTCGCCGTCGGTCTGGACGCCGTCCGACAGGATGACGGCGCGCCGCAGGTAGCCGGCCGGGTAGAGGCCGTACGCGAGCTGCATCGCGCTGGCCACGTCGGTCGCGGCGCCCAGGCCGAGCCGCGCCTTGCTGGCGTCTCCCAGCGCCTCGTGCCTCTCGATGGCGGGCGCCTGCTTGGCGCCGTCCGCGAGCGGAACGACGCGCGGGCGACGGGCGAACGAGATGATGCGCACGAGCCCGTCCTCGGGCCTGGCATCCAGGCCCTTCTGGATCTCGGCACGCGCGTCCTCGAGCGCCGCGTCGGGGACGGACTCCGACACGTCCACGAGGTAGACGGTGCAGACCTTCTGCGTCGTCGCCGTTCGCGCGAGGCGGGCGAGACCGAGCGACAGCAAGAGCACGAACGACACGCGGAGCAGGACCGAGAGGATCCGTTGCTCGATCGGCAGGTCCGCCAGCGACCGTCCGATCATCCAGAGGAAGTACGGCGCGAGGAGCGCCAGCCCGAGCATGCGCGGCGCGAGCAGCTCGTACTTGTTTCCGCCCCATGGCCACGCCAGCGTCGGTCCGCGGTACCAGACGAAGTGCAGGTAGAGATACAGGAGCGCGCCGCCGAGCCCGACGACCAGCGCCCCGAAGAGAATGCGCTTCCAGCGCGCCGAAGGCGTGGCGGCGCTCATACGGTGATCCTCCGATGGTACGTCGCCCACTCGATGGCCGTGAGGATGGCGGCGGCCACGAGCAAGTAGATCCAGAGCTCCCGCCGCACCCCTACGTGGAAGCCCTCCAGCGGGCCCGCGGTCTTGCCGTCGACGACGAGCTGGTCGGCCGGAGCGATGGTGCTCTCGGTCACGTCGAGCAGGTTCGCGGCGAACCCCGTCGTGAGCGAGGCGGCTCCGGCCGGGTTGGGCGCGTCCGGCGCCGTCGCTCCACTTCCACCCTGCGCATCCGCCACCGACAGCTCGTAGAAGCCCGAGCGCTCGCCCAGGTAGACCGCGCGCCCTTCGTGCACCGGCACGATCGACGAGAGGCCACCCGGTGACTTCAAGGTCGCCTGCGTCGCCGAAGCCTCGACCGGGACCCGCCACACCTCGCCCGTGCGGAAGCTCGACAGGTACGTCGCGTCGTCGTCGGTGAACCAGTTGATGCTGTCGAGGAGGAAGAGCGGCCAGGCCACCCGCAGCGGCAGATCGCTGTCGCGGACGTCGAAGCCGAGCGCCACGAACTTGTGGCCCGCCCGCGTGCCCGCGATGAGGATGGGCCCGTCCTGCGAAGCGCCGACGACCTTGTCCCCCACCTCGGGCACGAGCTTGTGGCCGCGCGCGATGTTGACGTCGTCCAGCGCCGTGAAGCGGACGATGGGGTGGCGGCGCTCGATGTGGTCGAACCCCGGCTGGGCGATCTCTGCCTCCACCTTGACGGGAGAGCCGGGGCCCCGTGGGTCGAGGTAGATGGTGTTCGCGCGGGGCATCTCGGCCGGGGTCGCGCCATCGAAGATGACGGTGTCGAATCCGGCGGCGCCCGTCGCGAGCTTCGGGGCGTACTTCTGGACGTAAGCGACCGGGGAGACCTGGGTGACCTCGAGGTACTCGTCCAGCAAGAGCGCGGCTTCGAGGTACGTGTTGCCGGACGTCACGACGAGGACCTTGGCGCGGCGGCGCTCGGGGAGCAGGGCGTAGGCGTGGTCGTCGGCCGGCAGGTCGTCGTGGCTGCCGTCGAGGAGCGCGAGCTCGGCCTCGAGCTTGGAGCTCGCTCCCGACAGGTTCGGGTAGAAGCGCGGCAAGCGCTCGCCCGGCTTCAGCCGGTACTTCGTGAGGTCGACGGGCATACCGTCGCCGAGGAGCTTGAGCTCGACGTCCTCCGGCTGATCGCCCGTGTTCGTGATCTCGAGCATCACCTCGTAGCGGCTCTTGTCGAGCGGGTAGCGTCGCACCGCGAACTGCGTGATGCCGACGTTGCGCCGTCCCTTCCCTACCTTCACGAACGACAGCTTCGTATCGCCGAGATGCACGGGACCGGCCGCGTCCGTCGCCTCTCCCAAGTCACCGTCCGACACCACGACGATCTCGGGGTTCTCCACGCCGCGGAGCGTGTCGGTCGCGAAGCGGAGGGCACGCGGGAAGTCCGCGCGCGCCTCGGTCGGCGCCAGCTGGTCGAGCGAGCGATCGAGCTCCGACGTGTCGCCGCTCATCGGACCGAGCGGCGTGATCATCGCGTCCATCTGGGCGATGAGCATGCGATCCGCGCCGCCCAGGCCGCGGATCATCGCCTTCACCTCCTCCTTCGCCACGCCGAGCCGGTTCGGAGCAACGTCGGTCGCTTGCATCGACGCGCTCGCGTCGATGAGCACGACGAGGTTTCGCCCCTTCATCAACGTCGCGGCCGCCCTCGGGTCCCCCAGGGCGATGACCAGGAGCGCGAGGAGCGCGAGCTGGAGGAGCAGCGACAGGAGCCGCTTCAGCTTCGAGAAGAGGCTGGTCGCGTCCTTGTCCTTGAGGATGCGCTGCCACAGCGGCGAGAACGGGATCGCGATCGTCCGGCGCCGGAGCTTCAGGATGTAGAACGCCACCACGGCCGCGCCCGCGACGGCGAAGATGGCAGCGAGCTGCGCGAAAGGGAGACCCGCGAAGAGCACCAGGCTACCTCAGGAATCCTCCCCGCCGGAACACGCGCAGGATGAGCTCGTCGAACGGGACCGTGACATCGGCCCCGATATAGGCGACCTGCCGGGTCGCGCAGAAGCGCTCGATCTCCTGGAGGTACTCCTTGTGGACCTGCGCGAAGCGGTCGAGGATCTTGGCCGTGACCGTGACCTCCCGCTCGTCGCCCGTCTCGCAGTCGTAGAGGAGCACGTCGCCCTGAAGGTTCGGGCGTCCCTCGTTCGCGTCGGTGACGTGGACGACGAAAGGATCGAACTTGTTGTAGCGAAGGACGTTGATGCCGCGCTCGAACCCGGCCGGATCGTAGAGATCGCTGATGAGCACCGCGAGCCCGCGGCGCTTGTTCTGCGCGACGAAGCCCTTGAGGGCGCCCTCGAGGTCGGTCACGCCGGCGGGCTCGAGCTCGCGCAGGAACCGGAACACCTTGAAGATGCGGGCCTTGCCGCGCGTCTGCGGCATCCGCTCCATCACCCGGTCGCTCGTCGATACGATGCTGACGCGGTCGAGGTTCGCGAGGCCCACGTACGCGAGCGCGGCGCAGACCTTCTTCGCGTACTTCAGCTTGGCGCCGTCCCCGAACGCCATGGACCCGCTCGCGTCGATGACGAGGTAGATCGACAAGTCCTCTTCCTCTTCGTAGAGGCGGAGGAGCAGCCGCTCGAAGCGCTGGTAGACGTTCCAGTCCAGGTAGCGAAAGTCGTCGCCGGGCTGGTAGTCGCGGTGGTCCGCGAACTCGATGCCGCTGCCGCTCTTCTTGGTCCGGCGCTCGGCCCGCATGCGGCCCGCGAACACCTTGCGGCTCACGATGGCGAGGTAGTCGAGCTTCCGCTGAAACTCGTCGTCGAACAGGTCGTCGCCCGCGCTCGCCTTGATCTCGGCGGGCCGTCGGGACAGCGGATTCAGTCGATCAAGCAGCCCCAACGTGGGCTCCCTTGTCGGCCACCTTCGCCTCGGCGATGGTCTTCAGGACCTCGCCGATGACCTGGTCGGTCTTCATGCCCTCGGCCTCGCCCTCGAAGTTCAGGAGCACGCGGTGACGCAGCGCCGGGAGCGCGACGGCCCGGACGTCGTCGACGCTCGCCGCGAAGCGACCCTCGAAGAGCGCTCGGATCTTGGCCGCGAGCAGCACCGACTGCGCGCCGCGGGGCGAGGCGCCGAAGCGCACGAAGCGCTTCGTCAGGTCGGGCGCATCCGGGCCATCAGGGTGCGTCGCCTGGACGACCCGGATGGCGAAATCCTGGACGTGTCGCGCGACGGGGACCTGCCGCACGAGCTTCTGCATGACCAGGATCTGGTCGCGATCGAGGACGGGCTTGCACCCCTCCTTGGCGAGGCCCGTCGTGAGGTCGAGGATCTTGTGCAGCTCGTCGCGGTTGGGAAACGGCACCTGGAGCTTGAACAGAAAGCGATCGAGCTGGGCCTCGGGGAGCGGATAGGTGCCCTCCATCTCGAGCGGGTTCTGCGTCGCGAGGACGACGAAGGGCTCCTCCAGCGTGTAGGTGCGCTTGCCGACCGACACGTGGTGCTCCTGCATCGCCTCGAGCAGGGCGCTCTGCGTCTTCGGGGTGGCGCGGTTGATCTCGTCGGCCAGCACGATGTTGGCGAACACCGGCCCTTTGCGAAACTCGAAGCTCTTCGCGCCTGCCTGGTTCTCGTCGATGATCGTCGTGCCCAGGATGTCGGCCGGCATGAGATCTGGGGTGAACTGGATGCGCGAGAAGGTGAGGCTGAGCGTCTCGGACAGGGTGCGGACGAGCATCGTCTTGCCCAGGCCCGGGACCCCCTCGAGGAGCGCGTGCCCGCCGGCGAGCAGGCAGGTGAGCACGCCGTCGACCACCTCGCGGTTGCCGATGATGGCCTTGGCGATCTCCTCGCGCAGCGTGCCGATCTTCTTCCGGAAGTCGTCTACCTGGGCCCGGACTGCGTTCGCGTCGACGGCGTCGCTCATGGACTCTCTTGGCTCTCTTTCTCGTTCTTCGGCTTACGGCTGGTCTTCGCGGGGCCTGATTAGCTGAAAGTACCGCCGGACGTAAAACCGATAGCCGCCGGGGATCTCGTCCTTGTTGAGCGCTTCCTCGGCCACCTGGTGGTACTCGCGGTAGACCTTCGTGTAGTGTCGCGACGCGAAGCCGCGCTCGGCCGCGCCCTGGATGACCTCGCTGCGGCTGCCTCCCTGGCCCGTGTCCTGGCCGGCGATCTGCGAGTCCTGCGTCCCGACCTTCGGGTTGGTCGCCCCGCCTTGAACGTGCGCGTCGTGGCCCGTGCCCCAACCGTGTGGGTTGGGGGGCCCGTCGCCCTGGCCACCGTTCTGACCCTGCCCCTGCCCCTGGCCTTGGCCCTGACCTTGGCCGTGCCCCTGGGACAGCATGAGGATCTTCTCCCCGTTGGGCCCGAGGACCCACGTCTCGCCGCCCCCGCTGCCGCCGGGCTGCTGACCGCCCTGGCGGCCACCTTGCTGGCCCTGCCCGGCCTGCTGCCCTTGCCCCTGCCCTTGCTGACCCTGGCCCTGCCCCTGCTGGCCCTGCCCTTGCTGTCCCTGGCCCTGCCCGTTCTGGCCCTGCCCGTTCTGGCCCTGCTCCCCCTCCTGGCCTTCCTGCCCCTCACCCTGCTGGCCCTGGCCTTGCTGCCCTTGGCCCTGCTGTCCGCCCTGGCCGCTCTGCCCGCGCGCGTGCGACTGGAAGCGACGCAGGCGCACCATCTGCTGCTGCCCGCCCTGCCCTTGCTGCCGGAGCATCTCGCGCAGCTCCTGGATCTTCTGACGCATCTCTTCCTTCTCTGCGTCGCTCATCTCCTGCTTGGCCATGCGGTTGATGTCTTCGGCGCTCTGCTCCAGATCCTGCGCCGAGGCCCCGAGATCCTTCATCAGGTCCTCGGCGGCCTGGGCGAGCTCCCGATCGAGGCGATCGAGCTGCCGCTGCGTCGCCTGCTGCTGCTCTTCCTCGCGGCTCAGCCGCTCGAGCTCGCGCTCGCGCTTCTGGAGGAGGCTCTTCTCCTGTTCGGTCTGGCCGCCGTCGGGCTGGTTCTGCTTCTGGGTGAGCAGCTGCTTCTCGAGCTCCTCGCGGCGCTTGGCGATCTCGGCCTGGTGCTTCTCGGCGCCCTCCGAGGCCTTCTTCAGCGCGTCGCGCATCTTCTCGAGCTGTCCCTTGTCGAGCTTGGCTCCCTGCTCGCGAAGCTTCTTCGCGAGCTCCTTCAGCTGCTGATCGGCGTCGACGAGGTTCTTCTTGTCCAGCGCCTCGCCGGCCGGCTTGGTCAGCTCCGCCTTCTTCATCTCCTCGCCGATCTTCTGGAGCGCTTCCTCCAGCGCCTTGTGATCGGCCTCGCGGCCTTCGAGCAGCTTGTCCTCGAGCGCCTGCATCTTGCGAAACGCCTCGGTCCGATCGAGCCGCTTGGCCGCCAGATCCTCGATGAGCTGGTTGAACTCCTGGACAGCTGCTTTCGTCTCGTCCGTCTGATCCTTCTGCTGGACGTCCTTGAGGAAGTCGCGCATCGCGTCGAGGTCGTCGGCCGTGACGTCCACGGCATCGATGGTCTTGGCCGTCACGACCTGCGGGTGTGTGCGCACCTCGAAGAACGCGATGGCGAGCGTCGCCGCCGCGAGGCCGAGCGCCGCCACTCCGTCGCGCGGCGCTCGCATGGGCGTCGCGCGGCGCGGGTCGAGCCCGCCTGCCAGGCCCATCGCGTCGTCGATGGCGGCCTGCATGAAAGGCGTTCGCTCCGCGACCGCCAGGCTCCCGAACGAGAGGGCGCTGGACAGGCGGTCGGCCAGCTTGTGAAAGCGGTCGAGCGCGATGGCGCCGGCCCGATCCGGCAAGGGCCGAAGATAGGCGAACGTCGCCACGGCGAGCGTCGTCAGCGCCGCCGCGCCCAGGCCCAGCCTCGCGTGGTGCTCGGTCAGGTGCCCCGTCTTGCGCAGGACGAGAAGGATCGCGGACGCGACCAGCGCGACGCAGAGCCCCGAGGTGCCCCAGTCGAGGGCGCGTGCCAGGCGAATGCGCCGCTCAGCCCGCTTCGCGGGACGCTCGATCGCGGCCAACGTCAACGTCGTCGCCGGGCGGCTCGGCAGAGCGCTCTCCTTCGGTCGGCCGTCGTCCTTGTTCATCCTGTGGGATTCCTTCGGTTACCGGTGAGCGGCGCCTTGCCTCGTCTCCACTGCATGTGACGTCCGACCGGCAACAAAGTTCCCTTCTTGGCTCCCGCCCACCGATTCGACACTTAGCTTAGCAAATTCGGGGCGCGTGCTCGTCATGTCCTCCTTGCCTGCGCGGGCCCTGGCCTTCGGGGGTGCTACGCGCCGCCTTCGGGGTCTATTCCTCCTCTCCGCTCCTCTCGGCCTACGGCTTGCCGGCGAGCGACCACGCCACGATTGCCACGAGAACGACTCCCGCCGCCACCCAACCCCACACGCGCCAGCCCGGGCGCAGCTCGGGAAACGATTCCGGACCGCCGAGCTCGGCGGGCTGCGGGTGGGCAGGCAGGCCCGGCTGCGGACCAGGTGCCGCGAGCGGCGCTGTCGTGTGGGCCGGAGGAAATTCGGACTCCGAGGGGACAACCGGCGGAAGCTCGAGCGGCACCTGGGCAAGACTCTCGCGAAGGGACGGGGCAGAAGGTCCAATCCAGGACTCCGGCAGCGCCTGAAGCTGGAGCGTGGGTCCGTCGGAGACGGCCTCGTCCTCTTCTTCTCCGCCTGCCACGTCCTCGTACCGCATGGTCGGGAGCTTCTGGTCACCCGACGAGCTCGAGTCGTACAGCGCCGAGCTCGGGGTTCGCCGGCTACTCGGCGGCGCGTCCCCCGGCGCAGTCTGCGGGCGCCGCTTGTCTTGCCGCTTCTCGAGGGCCGGGCGCCAGGGGCCGAGGAGGCGCTCGAGATCGGCCCGCCCCGCTTCGACGTCCATGTGCGCCCGCACGACCCTGGCTAGCTGCTCGGCGCCGATCGTCCGGTCCTTCGGGGCTGGCTCGAGCGCGATGGCGACGGCCTCGAGGATCGGCTCGGGCAGATTGGGCCGGAGGGCGGAGAGCGGCTTGACCCGCGGGTTCTTCATCGCCCGGACGAGCTCGAGCTCGTCCTTGTCGTGGGACGCGTACGGGTTGCGTCCGGTCGAGAGCCGCCACGCGAGCAGCGCCGCCGCGTAGACGTCCGCGCGCGCATCGACCGGCTCCCCGCGCGCCTGCTCGGGCGCCATGCACCCCAGCGTCCCTTTCACGAGCCCGTACTGCGTCGTGGGGGAGACCCCCAGCATCTTCGCGATGCCGAAGTCGGTCAGCTTCACGTCGCCCGTCCACGCGACGAGGACGTTCGACGGCGACACGTCGCGGTGCACGATGGGCGCTGGCGCGTGGCTCTCGTCCGTCTGCTTGTGGGCGTACGCCAGCGCCGACAGCACGCGCTCGGCGATGTGCCACGCGACCTTGTCCGGCAGACGAACCCCGAGCGCGCCGCAGAGCTTCAGCACGCGCGACAGCGGCACGCCCTCCACGTAATCGAACACGATCGCGGCGAAGCCCTCCTCCTCGATGAGCGCGCGGACCTGCACGATGGCCGGATGCGTCAGCCGCACGCAGAGCGACGCCTCGCGCACGAGCTCCTCGGAGAACGCCCGATCGCGCTCCTTGGCATCGGACAGAACCTTGATGGCGACCGGACGGCCCGCCTTGCTCAGCGCCAGAAAGACCTGCCCGGCCCCGCCCGAGCCGAGGCGCCGCTGGATCTGGAAGTCTCGCAGGGCGTGGTGGTGCTCGGGACCCGGGAACACCGCACAAGCCTATCTTTGCCAGTGGCGCCGTACAGGGTCGCCGTCGCGCCTTCCGGTGGCCCGGAGCCGCTCCGCGGCCACCAGAACCCGCTTGTGGTCTGCGCGGGGGGATCGGTACGCTGGGCTCGCCCCTCGATGAGCGAGAAGCGACACCACTTCCGGTACGTCCTCTGGTTTCCGGTCACGCTCGTGCTCCCCGACGGGCGCGCGATAGGCGCCATCTGCCGCGACGCGAGCGTCGGCGGTCTTCTCGTCTCGTCTCCCGTCCTCGTCGCGGGCGGATCGCCCGTGACGTGCTCCTTCCGGCTGTCGACGGCTCCGTCGGAGAAGGAACAGGTGACGACCGGCAGGATTCTTCGCTGCGATCGCAACGACGACGACCTCGAGCTCGTCTTCCCGTACCGGGTCGCCGTCGAGTTCTCTCCTCCGCCCCTCGACATCGAAGAGACCCTGAAGCGGGCCGAGTCCAAGCTGCGTCCCCCCGGCTCGCCGTAGGAGGGGTCGCCGCCCTTCTCCGAGCCCGCACTCACAAGGCGCCAACGTGCGCGTCCCGGGTCGCAGGTACGACTCGATGTTGGCCGCCGCCCAAAAACGTCACCCCGGTGCGCGAGGACGGGTATCCTAGTTTCATGGCCGCGGTGACCGTCAGGGTGGGCGATCTCCTCGATGGCAAGTACCACCTCCTCCGCGTGCTCGGCGAGGGCGGCTGGGGCATCGTCTTCGAGGCGGAGAACACCCGCACCCTGAAGCACGTCGCGGTGAAGGTGCTGCGCCCGCAGTCGAACCTCACGCCCGACATCATCGCCCGGTTCGAGCGCGAGGCGCAGGCGGCCGGGCGCATCGGGTCGGAGCACATCGTCGAGGTGTTCGACCTCGGGATCCTCCAGGGCCCCGAGGGCGCCACCCACTACATGGTGCTCGAGCTGCTCCTGGGCGAAGACCTCGCCACCCGCATCCGCACGCAGCGGAGGCTCGAGCCAGTCGGCGCCGTCAAGCTCGTCATCCAGCTCCTGGGCGGGCTCGCTGCGGCCCACAACGCCGGCATCCTGCACCGCGATCTGAAGCCGGAGAACCTCTTCCTCGTTCCGACGAGGAGCGGCGAAGAGTTCGTGAAGATACTGGATTTCGGGATCTCGAAGTTCAGCAGCGAGACGGTGGCGAGCGCGACGGTCACGGGCGCGGTGATGGGTAGCCCCTGCTACATGTCCCCGGAGCAGGCGAGAGGCCTGAGGCAGCTCGACGCCCGGACCGACCTGCATGCGGTGGGTACCGTGCTCTTCGAGGCGGTGACGGGCCGCGTCCCCTTCACGGGCGACAACTTCAACGACCTGATGTTCAAGATCGTCCTCGAGCCCCGGCCCAAGGCCATCGACTTCAACCCGAGCCTCGATCCGGTCCTGTCCGAGATCATCGCCAAGGCCATCGCGATCGACCCGGCGGAGCGCTTCGCGACGGCGTCGGAGTTCCGGCTGGCGCTCGTCGACTGGCTGGACTCGCAGGGCGTCGCTTCCGTCCACCAGCCGGAGCTTCGCCGCGCCCCACGGGAGTCCCTGCCGTCGATCGGAGGATCGACACCGATGCAGTCCCCGAGGGTGGCGACCCCTCTGGCGTCGCAGACGGCCGGCCCGATGACGCGCAGGGACCCGGAATGGAACCACGCCACCCTCCCCCTCGACGTCGACGAGGAGGGTCCGACGCAGGCGGCCGTCATCACGGCGTCGATGGGGCGCATCGCGGTCGCGAGCCAGGCCCGCGTCCCGATCGCGGGTCACGTCACGGGCAGCGGACCCGCCCCCGGCGCCGCGCTCCAGCCCGCCGCACCAGCTCCCGCCTCGACCACCCTTGGCCCCGGATCCACCCCGCTGGCTTCTTCGCGGACCATCGCGAAGCCCGCTGGACGGAGCAAGCTCGTGTTCGTCGCCCTTGGCCTGGGAGCGCTGTTGCTCTCGGTCGGAGGATGGCTCGCCGTCTCGCACAGCGGTGGAGGAGGCGATCCCCCGCCGCAGGGCCTCGTCGTCCCCGCCACCGCGACCGTCGCCGCGGCCACCGGGATCCGTCTCGCGCCGTCCGCCGACGCTTTGAAGCCGGCCGCCGAGGCCGCGACCGCCGCGACCGCCAGTGCAACGGCGGCGCCGCCACCCGCCGACACGGCAGCGCCGTCGACGTCCGCGATCGCTACCCCCGCGCCGTCCACCGACGCGACGTCGGCCGGCCACCATCACCACCCCGGAAAGCCCGGCCCGGCGGCGAGCGCAGCGCCGGTGCCGGACGCCAAGACCGCGCCTTCGGCGGCACCCGCCACCAAGCCGCCCGAGCCCGACAAGGTCGAAGGTCGAGACATCCGCAGCGGCCTCTGACGAACGGTGGGGCGCCTCACCCGCGGGCAGCTGCGTTGTTGTCCACGAAGTACTGCCGGTAAAGCAGTCCACCGAAGTCGACGTCGCGCTCGAACCGCATCCCGATGCGCTCGGCCACGCGGATGGACGGCTCGTTCGAGGGAGCGATCTGGGCAATCGCCCGGTCGGCCTTCTGGACGTCGAACGCGTACGCCATGGCGCCGCGCGCAGCCTCGGAGGCGAGCCCCCTGCCCCAGAACGCTCGAAAGACTACCCATCCCAGCTCGAGCTCCCCGTCCGGCGACAGCTCGCGTCGAAACGCGCCGACCTGCCCGACGACCTCGTGGGTCTCCCGGAGCTCGAGCGCCCACCAGCCAACGCCGTGAACGAGCCAGGTCCCCGCGGCGGCCAGGAACTGACGCCACGCGATGCGCCGGTCGACGATGCCGCTGGCGAAGTGCTGCATCGCCACGGAGTCCGCGCTGTTCGCGGCGAACGCGGGGAAGTCCCCCGCGCGGAGCTCGCGCAGGAGAAGCCGCCGCGTCTCGAGGTAGGGAACCGATACGCTCGGCCCGCGCGCCGGATCGGAGGACGAGCCGGCTATCATCGTGGCCACGGCGGCATGGCGGGATGCTGACGCGAAACGGCGCTCTTGAGAAGGGCGCGGGAAGGCCCGGGGCGGGGGGGGCGCCGTGGACCCTTGTACCCTGCCCCGCCTCCCCACTAACCTTTCGCTTCCCTTGCCCGACCCTCGAAGCCCGCGCGCTCCCTCGGCTCCGCTGCCGCCGCCTCCGCGCATCGCGCTGGAGGTCCTTCGCGACCGCACGTCGACGGCCTCGCTCACGGGCGGCTTTCTCGACCTGCTCCGCCTCGACCTCGTGGCCCGCTACCCCGGTGGGGAGACGAGCGCGCCGTTTGCGTACGACATGGTGACGCGCAAGGCGCTCGACGCCGCGGTCATCGCGGCGCACTTCACGCGCGGCGGAGCGCGGCACGTCTTTCTGCGCACGGCCCTTCGTCCGCCGCTCGCCATGCGCGCGAGCCGCTCGGTCCCGGGCGTCGATCCCCGAGGTCCTGCGTCCCCGGGGATGGATCCCGGGGTGTGGGAGCTACCGGCGGGCCTCATCGAGCCCGGCGAGGCGCCGGTTGCCGCGGCCGCGCGTGAGCTCGAGGAGGAGCTCGGCTTTCGCGTGCCGGCATCGGCGCTCCAACCGATGGGCGGCTGGACGCTGCCCGCGCCGGGGATGGTGGCGGAGGTGCAGTACTTCTTCCACGTGGAGGTCGATCCCGACGCCGCGCGCGGCGCGCCGACGGAGGATGGCTCCGCGCTCGAGCGCGGCGCGTCGATACTCTCGCTGCCCGTGACGGACGCCCTCGAGCATTGCCGGCGTGGGCTGATCCCGGACGCCAAGACCGAGCTCGGCCTCCGCCGCCTCCTCGAGCTCGCATGAAGCAGCCGTCGCCGTCCGTCCCTCGCGTGCTCGTGCTCGTCAAGCGCACGTCGTACCGGACGATGGTCGAGGTGGAGAAGGATGCGCGGGTGAAGAGCCTGCTCGCCAAGAGCGATCCGACGGTGAAGTTTCTCCGCCGCTCGCACGAGCACCACGAGGAGACCCGACGCGAGGTGCGGTCGGCGCTGGCGGAGCTCGGCGCCGTGGCGGAGTTCGTCGACGGACCGCGCACGACGGTGGTCGGCGCGTTCGACCTCGTCGTCACCATCGGCGGCGACGGAACGCTGCTCGCCGCCTCGCACCGGCTCGGCCCCGACACCCCGATCCTCGGCGTGAACAGCGCCCCGGACCACTCGGTGGGCTTCTTCTGCGCGGCGCGCAAGGGCTCCGTCCTCTCCATGCTCTCGGCGGCCTTCGATGGCACGCTCAAGCGCACCATCCTGTCGCGGATGCGGGTCGACCTGAACGGGGACTGCCTCCACAACCGCGTCCTCAACGACGCCCTCTTCTGCCACACGATCCCGGCCGCGACGTCGCGCTACATCCTCGAGGTCACGAACGAGCCCGGCGACGCCCCTGCCGTGGAGGAGCAGCGCTCGAGCGGGCTCTGGATCGGGCCGCCTGCCGGCTCTACCGCAGCGCAGAGGAGCGCCGGCGGGCGCATCCTGCCGCTGACGAGCCACAAGATTCAGTTCGTCGTGCGCGAGCCGTACACGCCTGGAGGGGTGCCGTTACGGCTGGCGGCCGGGACGGTGGAGGAGGGAGGGTCGATCCTGCTGCGCAGCAAGATGCGGGAGGCGAAGATCTTCCTCGACGGCCACCACATCGTGCATGACGTCGCCATGGGGGACGTCATCTCGCTGCGCCGCTCGGACGAGACCTTGACTGTGCTCGGGCTGACGAGGAACGGTCGCGCGTCCTCCAAGTAGTAGCGCGAAACGGCGGGCCATTCTGCGCGGCGCGGTGCGTCGGACCGGACCGGGCCATGACAGAGACATGACAATCGCATCCTCGCCTTCGGCCCCAAATTCGAGCTAAGCCAACGTGGCTTTCGCCGCTGATTCCGACGCAAACCCCCAGCGGCCTCGAACAGAATGCGCGGACCCATGCCTGGATTCGAGATCATCGGGACCGGACACTACGTCCCCGGAACGCCGGTCACCAACGACCAGCTCGCACGCGTCATGGACACGTCGGACGAGTGGATCTTCAAGCGTTCGGGGATACGCCAGCGCCACTACGCGCCGGAGGGCGTCGGCGCGAGCGACCTCGGCGTCGAGGCGGCCAAGCGCGCCATCGAGGCGGCCGGTATCTCGCCCCGGCAGATCGACTACATCGTCTTCGCGACGATGACCCCTGACTACGTGTTCCCCGGGTCGGGCGCCCTCCTGGGGGGCAAGCTCGGGCTCGAGGGAGTACCGGCGCTCGACATCAGCCAGCAGTGCGGCGCGATGATCTTCGGGATGCAGATCATCGACGGGCTCATCAAGAGCGGCGCGGCGAAGACCGTGCTCTTCGTGGGCGCGGAGGCGCACGCCGGCTTCATGCCGTGGGAGGCGTGGGACGTGCTCGAGGGCAAGAGCGACCGCGTCGTCACCCCCGAGGAGCGCGAGAAGGCCAACCGCCACCGGGCGCTCGCGGTGCTCTTCGGGGACGGCGCGGGAGCCATGATCTTCCGCGCGACCGACCGGGACGCCGGCATCAAGGCGCTCAAGGTCCACACCGACGGTCGCTTCGCCGAGCTGCTCTACGTCCCGGGCGGCGGCTTCCGCACGCGGCCCTACTGGAAGAAGGACATGTTCGACGAGCAGGCCCACATCCCGCGGATGGACGGCAAGGAGCTGTTCAAGTTCGCGGTGACGAAGCTGCCCGAGTGCGCCAACGCTCTGTTGAAGGAGACGAAGACGTCGATCGACCAGATCGACTGGTTCCTCGCCCACCAGGCCAACCAGCGCATCAACGAGTACGTGCGCGACAAGCTCGGCGTGGCGGCCGAGAAGATGCCGATGAACATCGACCGCTTCGGCAACACGAGCGCCGGCACCCTGCCCATCCTGATCGACGAGCAGACGCGCGCCGGCAAGCTGAAGCGCGGCGACCTGTGCATGCTGCTCGCGCTGGGCGCCGGGATTCACTGGGGCTGCGCGCTGGTCAAGTGGTAGCGGCGAGGGCCTCTGGCGGGTAGAGCGCACGGCGGAGCTCGCTTGCGCCCTCTCGCTCTTGTCGTTCCCAGGCCAAGCCTCGTAGGAGAGAGTACCGACGTGGCCGCCCCCCTGTCCTCACGCGAAGACGACCCGCCGCAGTCGAGCCCGCGCCCGAGAACACCAAGGCGCCGTGACCGCGGTGCCGTTCGAGGAGCAACGGCAGGCGCAAGGTGAGCGGTGCCGCTAGCCTGGCGCGTGCTATCGTCAGTCGATGAGGCGGCTTGGCCGGTGGACCTTGCTGTGCGCGCTCGCGCTGCCCCCCGCAGCCGTCGGGCTCGCGCTCGGGCTCTGCGACGAGGCCCAGGCGTCCGTCTCCATCGCGGTGACGTTAGACTACCTCGTGTCGCAGTCGACGGCCGCGTGCGTGGTCACCCCGTTCGAGGCCCGCACGGTCTGGGAGAACGAGCGCATCTACACATACAGCCACGTGCACTGCGACACGCCCGTCGGCGGCTCGCTGGGCGCGGGGGCCGACGCGTGGGTTCGCACGATGGGGGGCATCGTCGGAAGGGTCGGCCAGGTCGTCGATGGCGAGGCCTCGCTGACGCTGGGGCGGCCCTCCCTGCTCTTCCTGCGCCCGTTGCCGGCGTCGGAGTCGCCGGGCGGCTTCGACGTCGCCGGGCGCGCCCAGGGGCAGTACGCCATCCGGCTGGACGAGAAGCAGAAGCCCAGGCTCGTGCAGAGCGCGTCCGCCGGCGGCGTCGTCGCGCCGAGGCCAGGCGCAGCGACCCCGCTCGCCACGGACGTCCTGCACCAGCGCCCGCTGGGTGACGCCGCGCGCGACATCACGGCTGCCTGGGGCCGACTGCATGCGCACTAGTACGGCCGGCCATGAGTTCGTGCCGGAATGGCTGTCCGGCCGTACTAGCGAATCGGCGGGAGCCGATTCTGGGGGGAATGCGAGCGTAGCGAGCAGGGGGGCGAGAGCCCCCGTGAACAGGCTAGT
>Ga0302279_10003078_pt1 | contig 21233 bp, 18 predicted proteins | sample III_Bog_N3_3_FD_194541 | JGI IMG/M metagenome (GOLD analysis project Ga0302279, IMG submission 194541) | Peat permafrost microbial communities from Stordalen Mire near Abisko, Sweden - III_Bog_N3_3 | ecosystem: Environmental > Terrestrial > Soil > Wetlands > Peat | place: Sweden: Abisko...
CCGGCGCGCACCGGCTGCGGATCGACTTTACCGCCCGGATCAACAAGTTCGGCAGCGGCCTTTTCAGCGTCGATTACCCGACCGAGGGCGGCGTGAAACGCCTGATCTCCAGCAAGCTCGAGCCCGCCGACGCGCGCCGGATCTTTCCATGCTGGGACGAGCCCGCCTTCAAGGCGACGTACGCGCTCGAGGTAACGGTGCCGCGCCGTTTCCTCGCGGTCGGCAACATGCCGGTGACGCGCGAGGAGCCGGTCGCGCCGGACCTCAAGCGGGTCGCCTTCGCGCCGACGCCGAAAATGTCGAGCTATTTGTTCGTGCTCACCGCGGGCGAACTCGAGCGCATCACGGCGGAGGCGGATGGCGTCACGGTCGGCGTCGTCACCACCGCGGGCAAGAGCGCGCAGGGCCGCTTCGCGCTGGAAAACGCAGTCGGGCTGCTGGCCTGGTACAATGATTATTTCGGCGTCAAATATCCGCTGCCCAAGCTCGATTTGATCGCGGTGCCGGGCGGGTTCGGCGGCGCCATGGAGAACTGGGGCGGCATCACCTTTTTCGAGAGCAGGCTGTTGTTCGACCCGGCCACCAATTCGGATGCGGCACGGCGCGGCATCTTCAGCGTGCTGGCGCACGAAATGGCGCATCAATGGTTCGGCGATCTCGTCACCATGGGCTGGTGGGACAATCTCTGGCTCAACGAGGGCTTTGCCAGCTGGATGCAGGAAAAGGCGGCGGAACAATTCTATCCGCAGTGGAAGACCTGGCTCAACGGCTATGGCCAGAAGCAGTACGCGATGGCGCTCGACGCGCGGCGTACCTCGCATCCGGTCCAGCAGAAAGTGGCCGACCAGAGCGAGGCCATGACCGCGTTCGACGGCATCACCTACAACAAGGGCCAGGCGCTGATCCGGATGCTGGAAAACTATCTCGGCGAGGCCGCATTTCGCGACGGCATCCGCCGCTACATGGCCGCGCACGCCTATGGCAACACCACCACGGCCGACCTGTGGCAGGCGCTGGAGAGCGCCGCCGGCAAACCGGTGACCGGGATCGCCGCCTCCTTCACCGAACAGGACGGCGTGCCGCTGATCACGGCCGAGACCCGTTGCAGCGGCGACGATCAGCTTCTAACGCTGCGGCAGGAGCGATTCGTGATCGCGCCCGCGGGAGCGGCGGCGCTGCCGCCCCGGCGCTGGCAGATTCCGGTCGCGGTCGGGCCGCTCACCCCGACGCGGCCGACGGAAGAACTGCTGCTCGATGGCGGCGCCGAGATCGCGGCCGGATCCTGCGGCGAACCGATCAAGGTCAATCTCGGCGACGTCGGTTATTACCGGGTCGAATACGGCCCCGTCAGCCGGGCGGCGCTGCAGAAATCGCTGCCGCGGATGACGGTGGAAGACCGGCTCAATTTCATCGCCGACGACTGGGCGCTGGTGCAGGCCGGCCGCGCCGAACCATCGTCCTATCTCGCGCTGATCGAAACGATCGCGGTCGATGACCATCGCGCCGTCTGGGATCAGGTGATCGGCAGCCTGACCCGGCTCGACCGGCTGGCGCTGGATCGCCCCGAGCGCCCCGCACTGCAAGCCTATGCGCGCGAAAAACTAAGGCCGCTGTTCGACCGGCTCGGCTGGAACGGCAGCGGCTCCGGCGACGATGACGACACCTTGCTGCGCTCCAGCGTGATCCGGGCGCTCGGCGAATTCGGCGACGCCGACATTCTCGCCGAAGCCCGGCGGCGGTTCACGGGTTTCCTGCATGACCCGCAAACGCTGCCGAACGCGCTGCGCGACGTCGTCACCCAGCTCGTCGGCATCCATGCCGATCGCGCCGGCTACGACACGCTGCTGGCGCTGGCACGCAGGAGCACGGTGACCAACGAACGCCTGCGCTATTATTTCGCGGCCGCCAGCGCCCGCGGCCCGGCGCTTGCCCGCGCCACGCTGGCGCTGACCGTGACCAACGAATTGCCCGATACCATCATCGGCGGCATCATCAACACGGTCGCATGGTCCGGCGAGCAGCCCGACCTGGCCTGGGATTTCGTGAAGGCGAATGTCGATGCGTTGGCCGCGCGGCTCGGGCCTGCGTTCGGCGATGCCTTCGTCGCCAACTTCATGACCAATTTCAGCGACGACGCCCACGCCGCCGAACTCGCGCAGTTTGCCCCGGCGCAGGCGACTTCCGGCGGCCGGGTGATGACGGCGCGCGCGCTGGAAACGATCGCGCTTTCATCCGATCTCAAGAACCGCGCGCTGCCCTCGATCGACGGCTGGATCAGGGAGCATGGCAGCCGACGGCCGTAACGCGGTCCGCTCGGCAAGCGCCTATCGTTCTGCGAATTAAACGCAATCGCAAACTGCGGCTACCGACGCTTAAGCTTGCCTGCCATTTTACACAACGCCGCAACCGCCTCTTAAGACCGCCGGCCTATGACGGCGATACCGAAGCACCCGTGAATCGTCGCGCGTCTTCGTACCGTCGAGGCTTGCATCCCATGTCGGGCCATCTGTTTTCGAGAATCGAGCAAAGCCGTCTCTACGATTGGGCGATGCGGCTGCCGATCGTGCTTTATTCGCTGTATGCGCTGGTGCATGACGTCATCGGTTTTTCCGCTGATGTCGCGCAGGAACCCGCGGCATGGGCGCAGCCCGATGCCGGCACGATCATCGCCACGCTGGCGCGCGTCTCGCAGTGGATGTTCGTAGCGCTGCTGGCCGTGCTGCCGCTGTTCCGGCACCGCCCGATCGCAAAATCGGCCGCGCTGTTGCCGCGGCTGGCCGCGCTGGTGACGGTCGTCATTCCGCCGTTTTGCGTCCTGCTCGACCGCGCGCCACCCAATCTCTGGTGCAACCTGCTCGCGGTGGCGGCCGGGGTATCCGCCAGCATCCTCGGCGCGCTGACGCTGAGCTTCCTGGGCCGCTCCTTCAGCGTGATGCCGGAGGCGAGACGTCTGGTTACGTCCGGCCCCTACGGCATCGTGCGGCATCCGCTTTATCTGTTCGAGCTGCTGGGCGTGGTCGGCATCCTGTTACAGGTACGCTCCCTGCCCGGTGTCTTGTTGCTCGGGCTGATCGTGGTCCTGCAGATCGCGCGTGCCCGCTGGGAGGAAGGGGTTCTGGCCGGCGCTTTCCCGGAATACGCGGCCTACCGAAAACAGGTCCCGTTCCTGTTTCCGCGCGATCCGCGCAGCCTGTTCCGGCTGCTGCGCGAGGACCCGACGGCGCGCCGCCGTTCGGCCGCGGTCATGAGCTCGGCATTCGGGCTGATGGCGCTGGTCGTGATCGCGCTGCCGAGGCTGGTCGGCTGAACGAGGTCAGGGCATGTTCGGTTCGCTGCGCTTCCTGCTCGCCTATCTGGTGATCCTGAGCCATCTGGTCGGCACCGACTATGTCGCGCATTTCGGCTTCTACGCGGTGCGCGGATTTTTCGTGATCTCCGGCCTGATGATGACGGCGGCGCTGAACGAGGTCTATGCCTTCGACGGGCTCCGCTTCTGGACCAACCGCGCCCTGCGGCTGCTGCCGCCGTACTATCTCGTTTGCGCCCTGACGCTGATCGCGATCGCGATCGCACCCGCGCAGGCCGCCCATTACCTGAAATTCTGGCGTACGCTGCCCGACGCGACCGATCTCCTGATCAACCTCACCGTCCTGCCGCTGCAATCCACCTATGGGACGTTCCGCTTCCTTCCGCCGTACTGGTCGGTCGCGATCGAGATCGATATGTATCTGTTGCTGTTCCTGGTGATATCCCGCCGGCTGGGCTGGGCGCTGATTTCGCTGGCCGCGGGGCTGACATTCCAGCTCGCCTGCCTCTACGACGCCATCGGCTGGGGTCTCGAATATTTTACCGCGCCGTCGGCGGTGCTTCCGTTCGCGGTCGGCGCGGTTCTGTATTTCCTGCGGCGGGATTTTGGCTGGACCGCCCCGCCGCTGGCCGCGGGCTGCGCCTTTGTCGCCTGGATCGCCAACATGCTCGCCGGCGGCACGCTGCTGCCCGCCTCGCACATTTTCGGGCTCGGCTACCTCTTCGATACGATCTGCTTTGCGGTGGTGGTCTCCGGCCTCTCGGGACTATCGGCCGGGCGGTTTGGCCCGGTCGTCGAACGCATCGATCGCACGCTCGGCGAATGGTCCTATTTCGCCTTCCTGACGCAGTGGCTGACCGGCTTCGTGCTGGCGGCCGTGCTGTTCGACGGTTACTGGCGCGGCTGGACGCTGCTGCTGGCGGTCACGCCGATGGTGCCGGTGGCGAGCGTAGGCCTTGCATGGCTGAACCGGAAATTCGTCGAGCCGCTGCGCAACCGGGTGCGCCGGTTCAATCCGCGATCCGCTGCGGCGGCCGAGCGGCAGGGCCTCGGCGTCATGGCCGAGACCGTCGCCAACTAGGGCTTCGTGATCGCTGGAAGGTCAGCCGGTCGCGACGGCGCGGTTGGCGGGCTGCGGTCCGGTCAGCCGCATCAGCATGAACGTCGCCAGCACCACGGCGGCGTAGACCAGCAGCTGCATCTCGGTGGGCTGATCGGTATAGCCGATCAGGGTGTGCAGGGTGCGGCCGGCAAGGCTCGTCTCCGAAACCAGCCAGCCGGAGTCCCAGACCACGGTGTCGAGCGAATTGAGCCAGTTGGCGCGCTCGAGGAAAGCCACCGCCTGCGCCGCCATGCCGGCCGCGAGCAGGGTGATGAGGGTCGTGGTGGTGGCGAACAACGCCCGTGGCGGGATCCGCATCAGGCCGAAATAGGTCAGCAGGCAAACTCCGGCGCCGAGCACGAGGCCGATGAATCCGCCGATCGCAAAGCTCAGGCCCGAACCACCATCGGAGGCGGCGACGCCATACAGGAACAGCGCGACTTCGCTGCCCTCGCGGAGCACGGCGACGCCGACCACGACCGCCAGCGCCAGCAGCGATTTCGATCCTTCCGCGACCGCCTGTCCGACCGCGCGCATTTCTCCGGCCATTTCCCGGCCATGATGCGCCATCCAGACATTGTGCCACGTCAGCATCGTCACGGCGATGCCGAGGATAACCGCGTTGAACAACTCCTGGCCCATGCCCGCGAACAGCTGCGACAACGCCCCGGTGAAGGCGGCGACGAGACAGGCCGCCAGCGCGCCCGCCAGAACTCCGCCGCCGATCCAGCGGTTGCGATGCGGAACCGAGCCGGTCACCGCGAGCACGATGCCGATGATCAGCCCGGCCTCGAACACTTCGCGAAACACGATGATGAGGGCGGCGAGCACGGCCGTCCGCCTATTGCACGGTGAGGGCGCCGCGCGCCTTGTCGTTGAAGTCGTCGTAGAATTCGTAGCGGCCGGGCTTCAGCGCGCGCACGTTGACAATGCCCTCGGTGCCCGCAGCCACCACCTTCTCGACCCGCAGCGACGAGCTCTCGAACTCCATGGCCTTGGTATCGAGATTCTTGATCCGGAACGCGATCGGCTTGTCGGCCGGCGCGCTGACCTGGCTCGGCTGAAACTGGCCTTGCGAGTAGGTCAGCCGAATCTCGGTCGCCTGCTGCGCCTGCGACGGCGACACCTGAAATATCGCGATGGCGGCAAGCGCGGCCAGGGTCGGTCTTTTCAGCATAGGCGAGTCCTCCTTATCCTCGTTCGGCGTCGGGAAAGATCAGAATTCCCAGGCGAATTTCAACTTGGCGCGGTTGCGCTGGAACTCGGCCAGATTGAGCGAGACCGGGTTGCCGATCTCGCGACCCCAGACCTGGGTGTTCCAGGCCGCGACCATGAAGATCTTCGGCGTGAACTGAACGTACAGCGTCGGTCCCAGCATCACGGCATCGCCGGTGAAGGAGGTCAGGTTGGCGGCGTCGTAATGCCTGAGATACCAAACCTCGCCGCCGATCAGGACATTGGAGACGACCCGCAGCGATAACGCCGCCGAGCCGCCGAAAGCGGCCTCGCGCTGGGTGTCGCCGATCACCGTCTGCGTGACTTCGGGCTCGTAGAGCAGGTTGAAGCCGGCATAGAGGCGGTTTCGCATCAGTTCGAGGTCGGCGTTGACGGTGGTTTCGAATTCGAAGTTGCGCACGCGCTCGCCGCTGGTTTCGTCGATCCGCCGCACCGTCGGCTCGACCGCCAGGGTTACCGAAAGCGGATTGTTGGAGGTGCGCTCGATCGCGAGATAGCGGAATTCGGCGAAGGCGCCGGCCAAGGCGGCCTGGTTGCGGTCGTCGAGACCGGTTACGCCGCTGATATTGTGGGTGGATCCGAGCGCGCCGAACTCGATCTGGATGAACTGGGACGGGGTAAATTCGAATTCGTATTTGGTCTCGGTCGCGGCATAGCTGCCATCGCGCTTGCCGAACCGGCCGAGGCTCTCGACGGTGAATTCCTTCTCGCCTTCAAGGCCGATGCCGGAGCCGGTGGTAAATCCGAAAATGTACTTGGTTTCGAGCTCGCGCCAAGAGTTGGCATCCTCGGCGCGCGCCGTGCCATTCCCGCACGCAAACAGACAGGCGATCGCACACAGCGCCGTCGTGTGAAGTCGTCCTGATGGTACCGCCCGGCGCATCTCTGTCGCTTCCGTGTCTTGGGATCGATGCCCACAGCTAGCCGCTTGCTGCCGGAGCGGCAAAGAGACTCATTCTAATCTAGAGCCATTCTAGACTGTTGCGGTGGATCAAGGGCGACCCGACTAGTACCCGGCGACCGCCAGCACGACCACGGCGCTGAGCGCCATCCAGCCGAAATGCCGCCCCCGCGTCGCCCAGGCATTGGCCAAGGCGGCGAACGCGAACACGCAGGCGAGCGTCGCGACGATCCAGTGCCGTGCCGGCTCGGAGGCCATCGAGGGCGCGGCGAGCAACAGCACGCCGCCGCCGATCCAGGCCACCGTGCCGGCCTGCCACACCAGCCGGATCAGGGTGCGCAGGCGCGCCGGCTCGATGGTGGCGCGCGCCAGCACCCTGGTTTCGCCGAGCACGCCGTGGATCAGGGCCACCGCGATCGCGGCCAATCCCGAACATTGCAGCAAGAGATCGCGCATCGCAACCAACCTCCATACATCAGTGTATGGTGGTCTAGGCCGCCGTACTGGCGGCCGTCAATACAGTTGTGTATGGTACGTTGTCGCAGGTACGGACATGACCGATCAACTCTCCGCGAAAGACTGGCTCGATCAGGGCCTCAAGACGCTTGCCGGGAGCGGCTTTACGGCGTTGAAGGCCGAGCCGCTGGCCAAGGCGATGGGGGTGTCGCGCGGCAGCTTCTACTGGCATTTCGCCGATGTCCGCGCATTCCACGCCGCGATCCTCAAGCACTGGCGCGAGGTCGCCGCCGAAGCGATCATTGCCGGCGTCGAGGCCGCCGCGGGCCACGCCGACCCGCTGCCGCTGTTGCTGCGCCGGGTGTTCGGCGAGAGGCTGGCGCTGGAGAACGCGGTTCGCAGCTGGGCTGCGGCCGACCCTTTGGCGCGCAGCGCGGTACAGTCCATCGATCGCCGCCGGCTGAGCTACGTCGAGAGCCTGCTCAGGGCCTCCGGACACCCACCCGGGACGGCGCGGGCCCGCGCGCAGATTCTCTACTGGGCGTTTCTCGGCTTTGCGATGTCGGACAAGCCGTTGCCCCGCGCGCGCCAGCAGGCGGTGCTCGACGAACTGGTCCGGTTCGCCGCCCGATAGGACAGTCCACCCGGCCGATCGAGTATGCTAAAGCGTTTTCCAGCGAAGTGGAGACCGGTTCGCATAAAGAAGACGCGTCCAACCAGGAAGCTGGAGCCCCGTTTCGATCCAATCGAAACGGAAAAGGCTCCAGGAGAGCGAATACCAAGCCGGAGATGAAAGCATGAGTTCCCCGCCCGAACGCCTCGAAGGCACCGTCGACCCCAAATTGCTGGAAATCCTGGTCTGTCCGCTGACCAAAGGGCCGCTCGAATACGACTCGGCGCGGCAGGAGCTGATCTCGCGTTCGGCCAAGCTGGCCTATCCGATCCGCGACGGCATCCCGATCATGCTGCCGGAAGAGGCTAGGAAGATCGAGTAGCGCATGTCCTGTCGGATCATCATCGCGCTGGCAATCCTGGGCATCGCGACCGCGGGCGCATCCGCCGAAGAGAGCAAGATTCGCGTCGGCGCCATCGACGCGGTGCTGGCGACCCCGGCCGACGTCGAACGGCCGCCCGTCGCGCTGTTGATCGCGGGCTCGGGATCGACCGACCATGACGGCAACGGACCGCAGATCAAGCCGGCCACGCTGAAGAAACTGTCCGAGCAGCTGGCGGCGCACAAGATCGCGACGCTGCGCTACGACAAGCGCGGGGCGGGCGGCTGGAAACCGGAATTCGGGCGGCCGGAGGATTTTCGCTTCAAGGATTATGTCGACGATGCCGCGGCGCTGGTGGGTTATCTGCGCAGCAGCGGCAAGTTCTCCAGGATCGTTCTGGTCGGGCACAGCGAAGGCGGCCTGGTCGCGATCCTGACGGCGCGGCGCGTGCCGGTCGACCGCCTCGTCCTGCTGGCGACCGCCGCCAGGCGCCAGGGCGACCTGCTCAAGGCGCAGCTCGAAAAGAAGCTGGCGGCCGATGTGTTCAAGCCGATCGCGCAGGCCATCGATACCATCATGTCCGGGCAGATCGTCGATCAGCCGCCGCCGGGACTGGAGATTCCGCCATCGATGCAACCCGGCATCGCCTCGGCATTCTCGGAAGATCCGATCGTTCCTCTGAAACTGATCGAACAGCCGACGATGATCGTCGGGGGCGGCCGCGACCGGCAGGTGGCGCGGCTGGATTTCCTGGCTCTCGGCGCCGCGTCGCCGGCGGCAAAGACACTCTGGCTTCCCGACATGAACCACGTTCTAGTCGACGTGTCGGATGAGGCCGACGACCTCGCCGCCTACAATCAGGCCGAGCGCGCGATCGACCCGGACATGATCGAGGCGGTCGCGGCCTTTATTGCCGCAAACGACGCACGCTGATTTTCAGGGGGGCGCCCTACAGCGCCTCGCCCTTCAACAGCCGCGGCACCTCGCCCGCCAGTCCCGCCGCCTGGCGGATGAACAGGCTCTTCAGCGGCGGCGCGCGATCGACCAGCCCAAGCCCGATATCGCGCACCGTGCGCAGCAGCGTCGATTCGTTCGAGAACAGGAAGTTCAGCGAGTTGGTGGCAAGCCCCATCGCCACGGTATCGAACCGCCGCCAGCGCTGATAGCGATCGAGCACGTCGGCCTGGCCGAGGTCCATGCCGAGCCGCGCGGCGTCGACCACCACTTCGGCAAGTGCCGCGACATCCTTCAGGCCCATATTGAGCCCTTGTCCCGCGATCGGGTGAATCACATGCGCCGCGTCGCCGACCAGTGCCAGCCGCTCGCCGATGAAGGAGCGCGCCACGAAATAGCCGAGGGGAAACGCGCGCGGCTGGTCGAGCGCCCTGATCTCACCGAGATGCAGGCCGAAGCGCTGCTCGAGTTCGGCGTGAAATTCGTCTTCGCTCAAGCCGACGATGCGCGTGGCTTCGCGGCGCTTCTCGGTCCAGACCAGCGACGATCGTTTGCCGGTCAGGGGCAGGATCGCGAACGGTCCCGCGGGCAGGAAATGCTCTTCGGCACGGCCATGATGGTCGCGCTCGTGGCCGACGGTGACGACGATGCCGGACTGATCATAGTCCCAGCCATGGGTGGCGATACCGGCCCGCTCGCGCAGTTTCGAGCGCGCCCCGTCGGCCGCCACCAAAAGGCTCGCCTCGATCGTGCTGCCGTCCGCCAGCGTCACATCGACGCCGTCGGGGCGCGAGGTGAAATCCGCCACCGCGCTGGCGCGCAGATCGATGCCCTCGGCCTCGGCACGCGCCAGCAGCGCGTCGATCAGGTGCCGGTTTTCGACCATGTGGGCGAACGGTTCGCCGGGCTCGACATGGCCGGCAAAGGTCAGGAACACCGGGCGGGTCGCGTCCTGCAGCTTGGAATCGGTGATGACCATGTCCAGGATCGGCTGCGCCCCGGCGGCGATCTGGTCCCAAACCCCGATGCCATCGAGCAGCCGCCGGCAGGCGGCGACGATGGCGGTCGCGCGCGGATCGCGGCTCGGCCGCAGCGCCAGCGCCGGATCGGCGACGATCACCGGAATATCGGCGCCCAGGCCCTGCCGCAGCGCCAGCGCCAGCGCCAGCCCCGCAAACGCGCCGCCGCCGATGACAATGCTTCGCTGTGCCGACATGCCGTTTCCTTACTCACAGAGGTCATAGACTATACTTGCTACATGACTATAGCTGGGCGAAACAGGGCCGCGAAACAAGGGTATTGACCTCTCATCGTCATTCCGGGGCGAGGCGAAGCCTCGAACCCGGAATCTGGAGATTATCGCGGCGAGATTCCGGGTTCGCGCTTGCGCGCGCCCCGGAATGACAAAGGAAACCGAAAGCACGCCAATGTCCAAGGGACTGATCGACCTGATTTCCATTCTCGACCTCGAGCCGATCGAGGTGAACATGTTCCGCGGCAACAGCCCGAAGACAAGCTGGCAGCGGGTGTTCGGCGGGCAGGTGATCGGACAGGCGATGGTGGCGGCATGCCGCACCGTCGAGGGCCGCCTGCCGCATTCGCTGCACTGCTACTTCATCCTGCCCGGCGACCCCCAGATCCCCATCATCTACGAGGTCGAACGCTTGCGAGATGGCAAGAGCTATTCGACCCGAAGGGTCACCGCGATCCAGCACGGCAACGCCATCTTCTCGATCATGGTGTCGTTTCACGTCGAGGAGGAGGGCGCGTTCGACCATCAGGACAAGATGCCGGACGTGCCGCCGCCGGAAAAGCTCACCGCCGAGGAGGTGGCGAAACAGCCGATGTTCCGCGAGATGCCGGAATTCATCCGCCGCTATTACGAATCCGACCGTCCGATCGAGCTGCGCCCGGTGGAACTGGGCCGCTACTTCGGCCAGAAAATCGAGGACGGCCGTATCCATGTCTGGATCCGCACCGCTTCGAAACTATCCGACGATCCGGCGCTGCACATGTGCGCGCTGGCCTATGCGTCGGATTTCTCGCTGCTGGATGCGGCGATGGCGCGCTACGGCAGGACGCTGTTCGACAAGCGGATGATGCCGGCGAGCCTCGATCACGCAATGTGGTTCCACCGGCCTTTCCGCGCCGACGAATGGCTGCTCTACGCGCAGGATTCGCCGAGCGCGCAGGGCGGCCGCGGTCTCACCCGCGGCGCCATCTTCAAGCAGGACGGCACGCTGGTGGCGTCCGTGGCGCAGGAAGGCTCGCTGCGCCAGCGCAAGTGAGGCGTGCTCAGACGCTGGCCTGCGGTTGCTTCTCGACCAACGCGATCTGCGACACCAGCCAGCGAAACTGCCAGCGGTAAGCCCACGGCAGACCTCCAATCGCGAGAAGAAGAAAGAGCGCGAATCCGACAATGTCCTTCATCGCCCCCGGAAAAAGGCTGGCGAAAACAGCGACTATGACCGTAGCTCCGGCGAAGCCGAGAAAAATCGCAAGCGTGCGCCCAAGAAGCTCCAGTCCGGTTCCATCGAAAACGACGTCGCGCCGCGTGCCCTCGACATGGCGGCACATCCAGCGAAATTGCGCCACGTAAACCCAGGCCCAGCCGATGATGGTGATGGCGGCAATGCCGGCCAGCAGGCTCCATCCAAGGAAGCCCCAGAATGAGCCATCGAAGCTGAGCCCGAGCGGCTGTCCGTTCGAGCTGAGATTGGCGATGAACCATTTGACCAGCAGCCACAGCAGCACATACTGGGCGATGAAGAGCGGCAGATTGAGCCAGGCGGAACCGCTCCAGGCCGCACCGATAACGAGGATCACAAACGCGTAGAACCACATCAGGTCCACCACGCGGCCAGTGAAGGCAAGATTTGGCCGCTGCGGAATACGCACGCAGAAAACGATCCACCTGCAATACATCAGAACCGCCCACGGGGCGGGGATGACGAGCACTAGGCCGAAGAGCAGGACAAGGCTCCGCCAGACGAATTCCCAAAGTCCGAAATTGATCGAAAGCGGGCCGCTCCCATCACCGTCGTCGGCCGGCTGGCCGCCGGATCCTGGCGCCGCCAGCGAACCTGAGGCGCCCGGAGCGAGCTCCGGAAAATCCCCGGCCGGCTGCCAGCCCGCCATGCCCTCGGTCCAGACCAGTGTCTCCGCGGTGACCTCTCCCGAGGCGATGAACTGGCGCAGCCGGGCTTCCGGGTAAGGCCCCTGCTGCTGGCCCCGGGAGGCGAAAAACCAGGAGCGCTCGACCATTTGGGTCCCTCACGGCGTTGCTGCAGGCGGCGGGCGGCGGGACCGCTGGCGATGAAATCGGATTTTGGTGGGGTATCCAGCCCGGATGCAAGCAGGCTACCGAGCGAGGCGGCGCTTCCGCAACCGTTTTTCGGTTGGGGCTGCGAACTTTTTGTGCCATTTGCTTAGAAAGATGCCAGTGTCGCGGTGGCACCGTTCGGGAGCGACCGACCGGGATTAGAGAGAAACGAAGGCCTGACATGAAGCTCGTTGTTGCCATTATCAAACCCTTCAAGCTTGACGAGGTCCGCCAGGCGCTGACGGCCATCGGCGTCCACGGCATGACGGTCACCGAGGTCAAGGGCTACGGCCGCCAGAAGGGCCATACCGAAATCTACCGCGGCGCCGAATATGTCGTGAATTTCCTGCCGAAGCTGAGAATCGAAATCGCGGTCTCGGCCGATATCGCCGACAAGGCGGTCGAAGTCATCGCCTCGAGCGCGCGCACCGGCCAGATCGGCGACGGCAAGATCTTCGTGACGCCGATCGATCACGCGCTGCGGATTCGCACCGGCGAAACCGACAGCGACGCGCTCTAGCGTTCTTGAGAGTCAATCGCATCCGGCAACGGCGCCGGAACGCGATCCATAAAATAATCGGGCTGGGGAAATTCCATGGGGGCACTATCGTTTCGTGCAGCAACGCTTGCTGCGCCGTTCAGCCTTGCGACAATCTCAGTGTTGGCGACACCGGCCTTCGCCGGAACGTCCGAGATCAGCGCCGCCGATACCGCCTGGATGATCGTCGCCACCGCGCTGGTACTGATGATGACGCTGCCGGGACTGGCGCTGTTCTACTCGGGCATGGTGCGCAAGAAAAACGTGCTGGCGACGATGGCGCAGAGCCTGGCGGCCGTAGCCTTGATCTCGATCCTCTGGGTGGCGTTCGGCTATTCGCTGGCCTTCGTCGGTGACGGCCCCTGGATCGGCACGCTCGACCGCTGGTTTCTCACCGGCATGACCATGGTCAGCGTCAATCCGGCGGCAAAGACGATCCCGGAAAGCCTGTTCATGCTTTACCAGATGACGTTTGCGATCATCACCGTGGCGCTGGTGGCGGGCTCGGTCGCCGACCGGATGCGGTTCTCGGCCTATCTGCTGTTCTCCATCGGCTGGTTCGTCCTGGTCTACGTTCCGCTGGCGCACTGGGTGTGGGGCGGCGGCTTCCTCGGCGCCGCGGGCGTACTGGATTTCGCCGGCGGTCTCGTCGTGCATCTGTCGGCCGGAGCCGGCGGCCTGGTGGCGGCCATGGTGTTGGGCCGGCGCCACGGCTACGGCACCGAAAACCTGTCGCCGTTCGATCTGTCGCTCGCCGTGATGGGCACCGGCCTGTTGTGGGTCGGCTGGTTCGGCTTCAATGGCGGCTCGGCGCTGGCGGCGAATTCGCGCGCGGTGATGGCGATCACCGCGACCCATCTCGCGGCCTGCGCCGGCGCGCTGACCTGGGGCGCGGTGGAATGGGCGATCCAGCGCAAGCCCTCGGTGCTCGGCATGATTTCGGGGGCGGTGGCCGGCCTCGGCACCATCACGCCTGCTTCCGGATTTGTCGCACCCTGGCATGGCATCGTCATCGGCGTGGTCGCCGGCCTGGTGTGTTTCTGGGCCTGCACCTGGTTGAAGCGCCGCTTCGAATACGACGATTCGCTCGACGTGTTCGGCGTTCACGGCGTCGGCGGCATGACCGGAATTCTGCTGGCCGGGGTGTTCGCGACCGCCTCGATCGGCGGGACCTCCGGCCTGATCGAGGGCAATCCCCATCTGCTGCTGATCCAGCTCTACGGGGTCGGGGTCACCCTGGCCTGGTCCGCGGGCATTACCTACGCGCTGCTCAAGCTGGTCGGCGTCTTCGTCCCTGTGCGGGTCTCATTGCGGCAGGAGATGGAAGGCCTCGATATTTCCCAGCATGGCGAGGCGCTGCAGTAGGCTCCCCATCAGACTACCATTTTGCTGCCCTCTCGATGTGCACGAATATGTCGGGAGCCGGGCACGCCTATATTTTTGGCGCATATGATCAAGAATTGGGCGCGACCGAATAGCACAGGTGCGAGCTTTTCCCACATCGGGCGAAAAGGTCCGCGTTCATAGTCCGTTAGGCAACGCGGCCGATCTGGCACGGCATTTGATTCTAAGCGTCGTGGCTGTGCCCGCGTAGTGACCTTCTCCGCGTGGTGAACCTCAGTCGAGAACGCCCGGTCACCGCTCGACCGGGCCCAAGCGGGGATACGACCCATGAAAATTGTTATGGCGATCATCAAGCCATTCAAACTCGAAGAAGTCCGTGATGCCCTGACCGGCATTGGCGTTCACGGTCTGACGGTGACGGAAGTCAAGGGATATGGACGGCAGAAGGGCCACACGGAAATCTATCGCGGCGCTGAATACGCGGTGAGTTTCCTGCCCAAGATCAAGATCGAGGTCGCTGTCGCCTCGGACCAGGTCGACAAGACCATCGAAGCCATCACGTCAGCGGCGAAAACCGGACAGATCGGCGACGGCAAGATCTTCGTCATCAACCTCGACCATGCGGTTCGCATCCGCACGGGAGAGGCCGATGCCGCGGCCCTTTGATTTCGCGCTTACCCAACTTACCAATCAGGAGTTAAAACAGATGACGTTCAAACGTCCAACCAGCGCGGGATGGGCAATCCTCGCTATCGGAGCGCTCTGCGCCGTAGGCTTCGCCGATGCCGCGCTCGCGCAGAATGCCGCGCCGGCAGCCGACGCAGCCGCTGCAGCGGCGCCGGCTGCAGCCGTTCCCAACAAGGGCGATACCGCCTGGATGCTGATATCCAGCGCGCTCGTTCTGATGATGTCGGTTCCCGGCCTCGCGCTGTTCTACGGCGGTCTCGTCCGCACCAAGAACATGGCCTCCATCCTGACCCAGGTGTTCTCGATCGTCGCCATGGTCGGCGTGATCTGGACGCTCTACGGCTACTCACTGGCCTTCAGCGACGGCGGCAGCATGACACCCTGGATCGGCGGCCTGACCAAGGCCTTCCTGCATGGTGTCGACTCCAACTCGACGGCGGCGACCTTCTCCAACGGCGTCGTCATTCCGGAACTCGCCTATTTCGTGTTCCAGATGACGTTCGCGATGATCACTCCCGCCCTGATCGTCGGCGCTTTCGCCGAACGCATCAAGTTCTCGGCGGTGATGCTGTTCATCCTGCTGTGGGTCACCTTCATCTACTTCCCGATCGCGCATTGGGTTTGGTATGTCGCCGCTCCGGATGACGTGGCTGCTGCCGCCAAGGCGCTCGCCGCCGCGACGGATGCTGCGGCCAAGACGGCGGCTCAGGCCAAGCTCGACGACGTCACGGGTGCGGTCGGCTGGCTGGCCGGCGCCGGTGCCCTCGACTTTGCGGGTGGAACGGTCGTGCACATCAACGCCGGCATCGCCGGTCTGGTCGGTGCGCTGATCATCGGCAAGCGTACCGGTTACGGCAAGGACCTGATGGCTCCGCATTCGCTGACCATGACCATGATCGGCGCCTCGCTGCTGTGGGTGGGCTGGTTCGGCTTCAACGCCGGATCGAACCTCGAAGCCAACGGCGTAACGGCGCTGGCCTTCGTCAACACCATGGTGGCCACCGCGGCTGCGGCGCTGTCCTGGCTGCTGTGCGAATGGGCCGTCAAGGGCAAGCCCTCGTTGCTGGGCATCTGCTCCGGCGCGGTCGCGGGCCTCGTGGCGGTTACGCCCGCCTCTGGCTTTGCCGGTCCGATCGGTGCGCTGGTGCTTGGCCTCGTCGTGTCTCCGGTCTGCCTGTTCTTCGTCAGCGCGGTGAAGAACGCATTTGGCTATGACGACGCACTCGACGTGTTCGGCGTGCACTGCATCGGCGGGATCATCGGTGCGCTCGGCACCGGCATCCTGGTCAACCCCGCCCTCGGTGGAGTCGGCATCACCGACTACACCAACATCACCGGCAACAATGCCGGAACCTACGATTTCGTCACCCAGATGATCGCGCAGGGCAAGGCCGTCGGAGCCACGTTGCTCTATTCGGGCATTGGTTCGGCGATTCTCTACAAGCTGGTCGACGTGGTCATCGGTCTTCGTCCCTCCGTGGAAGCGGAACGCGAAGGTCTCGACATCACCGATCACGGCGAACGCGCCTACAATATGTAAGTTCTCCCGGGGCGCGACCCTCCGGGGCCGCGCCCAGAACTACGGTCCGGGCACATACCCGGCAATGCACGGACCGTCGAGGGGGCTCCAGCGCAAGCTGGGGCCCCTTTTTTCTTTTTTGCCGGTACGCTGCTGCTGAAGTCCGTTGCCGGGATGCCGCCGAGATCCCCGCGCTGGCGCAAAATCGACGCTGGCGCCGATGGTTAATCGCGTCTTAACCTCGCCGTATCTATGGTGGTTTGATCCGTCTGCGGCCGGTCCCAACCTGGGCACGGCCAGTCCAACAGTGCTGGCGCTTTAAAGTATGGCCATGACCGCTTCATCCCGCGCGCCAGAGAGCGCCGGCACCCAGGAAAGCGAGCGCTCGCCATTCGCCCGGCTGACCGAATTGCTGGCCCCGTACCAGCCGGGTAAACCCTTGATTGCGTTATCGTTGGGCGAGCCACAGCACCCGGTGCCGGAGTTCGTCGGCCCGGTTCTGGCAAAGCATATCGCCGATTTCGGCCGCTATCCGATCGCCAAGGGGATCGAGCCGTTCCGCCGCGCCGCGGCGAACTGGCTCTCCAGCCGGTACCGGCTGCCGCGCCCCGTCGATCCCGAAACCGAGCTCCTGGTGCTGAACGGCAGCCGCGAGGGGCTGTTTTTCGCAGGTCTGACCGCAGCCCGCTATGTCGGCGAGCGCAAGGGCGGGCCGGCGATCCTGATCCCGAATCCGTTCTATCCCGCCTACGCCGCCGGCGCCCGCGCCGCGGGCTGCGAGGCGATCTTTCTGCCGACCACGCTGGCCAACGGATTTTTGCCCGATCTCGAGGCGCTCGACGACGCCACGCTGGCGCGAACGGTCGCGATCTACATCGCCTCGCCGGCCAATCCGCAGGGCGCGGTGGCAACCCCGGACTATTTCGGTCGCCTGAAACAGCTCGCCGACCGTTTCGGCTTCATGATCCTGAGCGACGAATGTTATTCGGAAATCTACACCAAGCAGGCGCCGGGCAGCATGCTGGAGTGCGCCGGGCCTGATTTCGCCCATACGGTCGCGTTCCAGTCGCTGTCGAAGCGCTCCAATCTGCCGGGCATGCGGGTCGGCTTCGCCGCCGGCGACAAGAAATTTCTCGCCATGTTTCACGAGCTGCGCAATGTCGCCGCCCCCCAGGTGCCGGTACCGCTGCAACATGTCGCGATCGCAGCCTATGGCGATGAGACGCATGTCGAGGAGAACCGTCGGCTCTATCGGATCAAGTTCGATCTCGCGGACCAGATCCTCGGCAATCGCTATGGCTATCGCCGGCCCGCCGGCGGCTTCTGCGTATGGCTGGACGTGTCGGAGCACGGCGGCGACGAGGCGGCGACGGTGAAGCTCTACAAGGACGGCGGCGTGCGCGTGGTGCCAGGCAGCTATCTGGCGCGCCGGCAACCCGACGGCTCCAATCCCGGCGCCGGCTATATTCGCCTGGCGCTGGTGTCGGACAGTGAAACAACGGCCGAGGCGTTGCACCGGCTGGTCGAAATCCTGGGCTAGAGCATGATCCGGAAAAGCAGAAACCGGCGTTTCGAAAAGATCATGCGCAAACGCAATAAACAGTCGCGAAGGCCTAGATGAGCATGCCGGCGATCGAACGTGTCATTCCCCTGGTCGGCCATTTGCCGTCGGCGATCCGCGAGGCCCTGGCGCGGCGCTTCCGCGAACTCGCCGGCCTCGGCCTGATCGCACTCGCGGGCGTGGCGGCGGCGGCGCTGATCACATGGTCGGTGCAGGATCCGAGCCTCAGCCACGCCACCTCGCGCGCGATCCGCAACATCGTCGGTTATCCCGGCGCCATCGGCGCCGATCTCCTGATGCAGATTCTCGGCCTCGGCGCGATCATGCTGGTGCTTCCGGTCGCCGTGTGGGGCTGGCGCATGCTGACCCATCGCAGCTTCGACCGCGAAGCGCTGCGGATCGCCTGCTGGATCCTCTGCACGGTGATTTCGGCGGGCTTTGCCAGCTGCTGGCCGCATGGCGGCGCCTGGCCGCTGCCGACCGGCCTCGGCGGCGTGGTCGGCGATGCGCTGGTCCGTGCACCTGCAATGATCTTCGGTCCGCCCGGCCTCGTCTATCGCCTCGTGTTCGGGAGCGTTCTCTTCGTCGCCCTGGCCGCGACTTTCCTGGTCGCTTGCGGCCTCGGTTCGCGCCCGCTGGAAGAGGAATTGACCGAGATCGAGGACGACGACACGCCGTTCGTGGAAGACGATGATGGCGGCTCGGTCTCGCTCGGATGGGCGTTTCATGCCGCGATGAGCGCGAAGGCGCGGCTCGGATGGCTGCTGGCCACCGCCTATCGCTCGCTGGTCGCCAGCGCGCCGGCGCCACGCGCGCTCACGTTCGAACGCCAGGAGCCTAACCTCGGCGGCCGCGCGGCGCCGGCACTGGTCCCGCAGGCCGAACAGGATTTCGACGACGAGGACGATGAAGCGGACGAGGAAGATCTTCCCGCCGCCCGTGCCCCGCGCAAGAAAGCCGCACCGCGCGCGCCGGCGCGCAAATCACAGGACAAGTTCGAACTGCCCTCGGTATCGGTGCTCACCGCGCCGAAGGCGTCGGATCGCCAGCCGCTCAGCAAGTCCGAGCTCGATGCCAATTCGCGGGCGCTGGAAGGCGTGCTCGGGGATTTCGGCGTCCGCGGCGAAATCGTCAAGGCCCATCCCGGCCCGGTGGTGACGCTGTACGAGCTCGAGCCCGCGCCCGGCATCAAATCGTCGCGAGTCATCGGGCTCGCCGACGATATCGCCCGCTCCATGAGCGCGCTGTCGGCTCGCGTCGCGGTGGTTCCCGGCCGCAACGCCATCGGCATCGAACTGCCCAACGTGCATCGCGAGAAGGTCTATCTGCGCGAATTGCTGTCGGTGAAGGACGGCAACGAGTCGGTGGCGAAGCTGCCGCTCTGCCTCGGCAAGAACATCGGCGGCGAGTCCATCATCGTGGACCTCGCGCGCATGCCGCATCTGCTGATCGCCGGCACCACCGGCTCCGGCAAATCGGTCGCCATCAACACCATGATCCTCAGCCTGGTCTACCGGCTGCGCCCGGATCAATGCCGCCTGATCATGGTCGATCCGAAAATGCTCGAACTCTCGGTCTATGACGGCATTCCGCATCTGCTGACGCCGGTCGTGACCGATCCGAAGAAGGCCGTGGTCGCGCTGAAATGGGCGGTCCGCGAGATGGAAGAGCGCTACAAGAAGATGTCCAAGCTCGGCGTGCGCAACATCGACGGCTACAATTCGCGCGTGGCGGAAGCCAAAACCAAGGGCGAGGAACTGACGCGCACCGTCCATACCGGCTTCGACAAGGAGACCGGCAAGGCGATCTACGAGAACGAAAAGCTCGATCTCGAGCCGCTGCCCTACATCGTCATCATCGTCGATGAAATGGCCGACCTGATGATGGTGGCCGGCAAGGACATCGAAGGCGCGGTACAACGGCTGGCGCAGATGGCGCGCGCCGCCGGCCTGCACGTGATCCTGGCCACCCAGCGCCCCTCGGTCGACGTCATCACCGGCACCATCAAGGCGAACTTTCCGACCCGCATCTCGTTTCAGGTCACCTCGAAAATCGACAGCCGCACCATTCTCGGCGAAATGGGCGCCGAACAGCTGCTCGGACAGGGCGACATGCTCTATATGGCCGGCGGCGGCCGCATCAGCCGCGTGCACGGACCTTTCGTTTCGGACGAAGAGGTCGAGAAGGTGGTGCGCCATCTCAAGACCCAGGGGCAGCCGGAATATCTCGAGGCGGTTACCGCTGAAGAACCCACCGACGAGGACGGCGCGGTGTTCGATTCCACCGGCATGGGTGGCGATGGCGGCGGCGACCTGTTCTCGCAAGCGGTGGCGATCGTCAAGCGCGACCGCAAGGCCTCCACCAGCTATATCCAGCGTCGGCTCCAGATCGGATATAACCGCGCCGCCTCACTGATGGAGCGGATGGAACTCGAAGGCATCGTCGGCCAGGCCAATCATGCCGGAAAGCGCGAGATCCTGGTCGAGGAAGAGGAAAGCGGATTTTGAAAGAGCCTGATCAGGCGCATTGATTGCGGGATGGCCATTTAGTTTTCACGGAAAAACGATATCTGACTTGGCCTAAACCACGATAAAATGCCCACATTCCGACAGGACCACGCGTTGAACAGAAATCTGAAACCTGGGATGACCGGACCAATGGCCAATGGGGGCATGCGCCGCGGACTGGCCTTGCTGATCGCGGCATCCATCGTCGGCGCCGCCAGCCTTTCGGTCGCTGACCCGTCTTCCGCGCAGACCGTTCCGTTGCCAAAACCCGCGCCGAAGACCCGCAGCGGCGTCCAGATGAGCGCGTCGGATTCGCAGAAGGCCCCGCTGACGACGGGCGCGACGGCGGCTACGCCCCCGGATCCGGTGATCCCCGATCCACGCCGGAACGTTCCCGCCAACATCTTTTCGAGCTTCGACGCCAACCAGAAGGCGCAGGCCGCCAAGGTCAGCGCCTATCTGTCGTCGCTGCAGACCCTGATCGGGAATTTCGTCCAGGTCGGACCCGACGGCCGCAAGAGCAAGGGCGATTTCTACATCCAGAAGCCCGGCAAGGTGCGGTTCGACTATGACGAGCCGAGCCCGATCGACATCATCGCCGACGGATCGTCGGTCGCGGTGCGCGATCGCAAGCTCGCGACCCAGGATATCTATCCGTTGTCGCAGACGCCGTTGCGTTATCTGCTGTCGGACCGCATCGACCTCATGAAGGACACCAACGTCGTGAGCGTGACCGCCGATGACGTCTTCATCAGCGTCACCATCGAGGAGAAGCAGGCGCTGATCGGGACCAGCCGCCTGATG
>Ga0302279_10003080_pt1 | contig 21224 bp, 18 predicted proteins | sample III_Bog_N3_3_FD_194541 | JGI IMG/M metagenome (GOLD analysis project Ga0302279, IMG submission 194541) | Peat permafrost microbial communities from Stordalen Mire near Abisko, Sweden - III_Bog_N3_3 | ecosystem: Environmental > Terrestrial > Soil > Wetlands > Peat | place: Sweden: Abisko...
AGGGTGTCGAATGCGAGCCGGCCCTGGGTGCCGAGCTGGTAATGGGCGCAACCGGCGACCCCAAGACCGATCAGCAGGAGCCGGAGGCCGGGAGTGAAGGGCCGGAGGCTGGACGCGAGATTAACCACTCAGGCGGGAGGTTCAGAAAAACAGGAAGTGCTTCTTCTGCTCCGGTGCGGGATTGGCGGAGGCATTGGACTTGGCCTCGACGAGGGCCAGCCGGTCCCGGGCGCGCTTGGCCACCTCCGAGTCGGGATACGAGGTGATGGCCTCATTGTAAAAGACCCGGGCCGCCGTGTAGTTGTCCCGCTTGAAGAAATAGAAATCGGCGATCTTCATTTTGCTTTCGGCCAGCATCTTTTTCATCTTGTCGAGGTTCTCGGCGGCCGCGGCGATCTTCGGGTCGTTCGGAAACAGGATCATGAAGTCCTCGTCGTAGGTGATCGCCTGTTTGGATTCGCCCTGGTCGTAGTAGGGTCCCTGGACGAGGGAGGCGTGCAGTTCCGCGAGGCGCAGGTAGGCGTCGGGCGCGAGCACGCTTTGCGGGTAGTTGCTGATCAGGCGGTCGAGCGTGTCGACCGCCTCGGGGATGCTGCCCAGATACTGGGCGCCCTTCGAGGCGTTCATCAGCGCCAGGGGCGCGTAGTCGCCATAGGGCGCGTCGCTGTAGACGGCTTCGAAGGCCGCGACGGCCTTTTCGCGGTTGGTAAAGGTCGGGATCACGCCCCACAGGCGATTGCGGACGCCGTCCAGCAGCATGCTGGCGATGCGGTATTGCTCCTCCGTGATCTGGGTGAAGCGCTTCTCGCTGGGGTAGGCGCCGAGGGTGGCCTGGAAGGCGGAAAAAGCCTTGATGTATTCATGGCGCTTGAGGCGCATCTCACCGGAGCGGTAGAGGGCCTCCGGGGCATAGATGGAGCTGGGGTATTTCTTGACCACCCGGGCGTACCAGTGGAAGGCCCAGAAAAAGTGGCCGTTTTCCTCGTCCCGCCGCGCCCGGTTCATCAGGGCGAGCGCCTTGCTGCCCTCCGGGCCGGTGAGCCCCGACAGGGCGCCGCCCACGACCTGCCAGCCGGTGGCGGGGGTCCAGGTGAGGTCGGCCCGGGCGGTGGTGCAGGCGAGCAGTCCGATCCCCAAGGCCAGCAGGCAAAGGGAGCGGAGCGCGGAGGCAGGGGTGTAAGGCATGATGACGTTTAGAAAATTCCAAGTCCCAAACCGCAGAGACTCCCCACAAATCGGGGGGAGGTCAAGCCGGGGTGTGAGCGGCGACCGGGGCGGGTTGTTCCAAATTTTGCGAGGGCGCCCCCGTCAGGCGGGCGCGGCCAGCCGGGCGTTGATCTGGGCGAGGTCGGCCTCGATATGGCGGTTCAGCTCCGCCTTGATGATCCGGTCCGCGGCGACGATGGCGCTCCGGATGGCGTGGCGGTTCGACGAACCATGGGCCTTGAGGATGTTGCCCCGGAGCCCGAGCAGCGGCGCGCCCGCGTAGCGCTCGGGATTGATGCGGTCCTTGAGGGCGCGAAAGGCGCCCGCGGAGAGCCACGCCCCGGCGGCGCGCATCGGATTGGCGCGGAGTTCCTCCCGCAGGACGCCGGAGAAGAATTTCACCAGCGACTCCCAGCTTTTCAGCATGATGTTGCCGACGAACCCGTCGCAGACCACGACGTCCACGTGCTCGATGAAGACGTGGAACCCCTCGATCGGACCGGCGTAATTGATGACATCACCGATGCGTCCGAGCAGGCCGTGGGTCTCGGTGCTGAGCGCGTTGCCCTTGCCCTCCTCGGTGCCGATGGTCATCAGGCCAACCCGCGGATTCGGGATGCCGAGCATGACCCGGCAGTAGTGGCTGCCGAGGATGGCGTTGTGCACGAGGTGCTCGGGCCGGGCGTCGGGATTGGCGCCGGCGTCGATCAGGACGAGATGGCCGCCTTCCCGCGGCACGATGGCGGCGAGGGCCGGCCGCGCGATGCCCTCGATCGTCCGGAGGCGGAGGGTGCCGCCGGCCATCAGCGCGCCGGTGTTGCCGCAGCTCACCACGCCACTGGCTTCGCCGTTCTTCACCAGTTCGATGGCCCGGACCATCGAGGAGTCCTTCTTGCGCTTCAGGGCGACCATCGGCTTGTCTTCCATCGTGATGACATCCGGCGCGTGCACGACCGACAGGCGGGGGCCGCGTTCCAGGTTCGCTTGCGCGAGGAGGGGATTCAGGACGGTCTCGTTGCCGACGAGGATGATCGGGTTGAGCCGGTGATATTGATGGAGCGCCAGCTTGACCGCCGCCACGGTCTCGGCGGGACCGAGGTCCCCGCCCATGGCATCGACGGCGATGCTTCCGGTTGGGCCGGAGGACATGATGATCAGGGGCGGCAGCGGCCGCCTCAGGTCTCGATATTCAACACCTGGCGCCCGCGGTAGATCCCGCTCTTGGGATTCACGCGGTGCGGGCGAAACAGCGAGCCGTCGGCCGGGTCCTTGGCGAACTCAGGAGCGATGAAAGCGTTGGCCGCGCGGCGGTTGGCGCTGCGGCGCTTGGATTGTTTGCGTTTCGGATTGGCCATGGGGGTGCGTGTGTTTGAATAGGCGTCTCCGGCGATTGCGTCCCCGGTTCGCGCTCAAGGGTCTAGGAGTAAACGGCTGCCCCCCACAGGGTCAAGCGCCATCGAATGGGTCAAACGGCGCAATGTGATTTCTCCCGTGCCTCCCAATCATTTTTCGCGCAAAGGCGCAAAGCAGCGCAAAGAAAACTCCCGTGGGTTCGGTCTCCAGTCCAAGTCACAAGACAACGAAAGTCCGATTCCGCATAGCGGTATCGGACTTTCGTTGTTTTGTGGGTTTGATGATCGGAAGGATCGACCTTTGCGGCTTTGCGCCTTTGCGCGAGAACGGATCGACAGAATTTACAGTGGGCCGCTTTCTGAGTTGAGCGTAAGAGATAGTGCATTGAGGGTGGGTGGGTTCTGTCATGCCATCCCTCGCCGAGCTCACCCTGCAACTCAACGCCCGCCGCGACCTGGCGGCGGGAGAGGTGGCCGATGCGGCGGCGGCCCTGGCGGCGGCGGAGGTGGGGGATGAGGCGAAGGCGGCGTTTCTCACGGCCTTGGCGGCGAAGGGGGAGACCGGTGCGGAGGTGGCGGACTTTGCCCGGGAGTTTCGGGCGCGGGCGGTCAATCCCGGGGTCGAGGCCTGGGCCGGGCAGGCCATTGACATCGTCGGGACCGGGGGCGACCACGCCGGTGGTTTCAACGTCTCCAGCCTGGTCGTGCTCGTGCTGGCGAGCGCGGGGGTGAAGGTGATGAAGCACGGCAATCGCGGCATCACCTCGAAATGCGGGAGCGCCGACCTGCTGGCCGGGCTCGGCGTCGACCTGGCGGCGCCGCCGGCCCGGGTCCGGGCCGCGCTGGACCAGCTGGGCTTCGCCTTCTTCTTCGCCCCGGCCTATCACCCCGCCTTCCGGCACATCGGACCGGTGCGCAAGTCCCTCGCGGCGCGGGGCCAGCGCACGATTTTCAACATCCTGGGTCCGCTGGTGAATCCGGGGCGTCCGGCCTTCGTCCTGCTCGGAGTTTACGCGGATGCCTGGGTGCCCCGCCTGGCGGCGGCGCTCGAGTCGCTCGGCACCCAGGCGGGCCTGGCGGTCCACGGGAAGCTCGGGCCCGATCGGGGCATCGACGAGCTGACGACCGCCACGGTCAACCGGGTGCAGGGCATTGGGCGCCTGCGCGACGTGGCGGCCGACTGGCGCGCGGCCGATTTCGGCCTGGCGGAAGCCCCGTTCTCGGAACTGGAGGGAGGAGACCTCGCCGCGAACCTGGCCATAACCGATGCGCTGCTCGACGGCCGCGGGCCGGCGGGACTGGCGGACACCATCGTGCTCAATGCCGCGACGGCGATGTGGATCTGCGGCCGGACCTCCGGGGTGCGGGCGGGCCTCGGGGAGGCGCGCGAACTGCTGCTGGGCGGTGCGGTGCGGCGCAAGGTCGCGGCGACGCGGGTTTTTTACCAGGCGAAGTGACCGACCCATGAGTTGCCTCTATTTCGGCACCGACGGGATCCGGGGGCCCTATGGCGGCCCGGTGATCAACGAGAGCTTTGCTTGCCGCCTCGGCGCGGCGGCGGGACGATGGCTGTCGCGCGGCCGGCCACCGGGCGCGCCCGCCGAAGGACCGGCGGCTTCCCGCCTGGTCCCGCTCGGGCGGGACCCGCGCGAATCGGGCGAGTCCCTCGCGCGGGCGCTGGCGGCGGGCCTGGCGGCCGAGGGCTGGACCGCGGTGCCGCTCGGCGTCGTCCCGACGCCGGCGGTCGCCTGGACCGTCCGCGCCACGGGGGCGCGGCTGGGAGTGGTCATCACCGCCTCCCACAATCCGGCTGCCGACAACGGCATCAAATTTTTTGGCGCGGGCGGACGCAAGCTAACCGAGGCGCAGGAGGGCGAGATCGAGGCGCTGCTGCCGGCGGACGCTCCGGCCGGGTCCGCCGGGCCGCCGGCCGGCCGGCCCGATCCTGGCGCGCTGGCCGACTACATTGCAGCGACCGCGCGGATCCTGGCACCGGACTCGCTCACGGGCTGGCGGATCGTGCTCGACACGGCCAATGGATCGGCCTGCGCGAGCAGCCCCGCCGTGCTCCGCGGCCTCGGGGCGGAAGTCGTCGGCCTCGGCGACCGGCCCGACGGGCGCAACATCAATGCCGGCGTGGGGAGCGAGCACCCGGCGGGGCTGACTGAACGCGTGCGCGCGACGGGCGCGCGCCTGGGCATCGCCCACGACGGCGACGGCGATCGCTGCGTCCTGTGCGATGAGCACGGCGACGTCCTCGACGGCGATGAGGTTCTCACCCTGCTCGCGACCGACGCACTGGCACGCGGCCGGCTCGCGGAGAAGACGCTGGTGGTCACGGTGCACAGCAACGGGGGGGTGGATGCGGCCGTGGCCGCGGCGGGCGGGCGGGTGGTGCGGACGGCGGTGGGGGACCGCCATGTCGCCGAGGGCATGGCGGCCGCAGGTGCCACGCTGGGCGGGGAGTCGTCGGGCCACATCATATTCTCGGAGATCTCGCCCACCGGCGACGGCTTGGTGGCGGCGTTGAAGGTGTTGGAGGTGATGCAGGCCACCGGCCAGCCGCTTTCGGCGCTCCGGCGCGGCCTGCGCCGGTTTCCCTCGGCGTCCATCGCGCTGGCGGTGCGCGAGAAACGGCCGCTGGAGGCGCTGCCCCGGCTGACCGCGGCCATTCGCGCCTTGGAGGCGGACTTCGGCCCGCAGGGCCGGGTGTTGGTGCGCTACTCAGGCACCGAGCCTAAGCTGCGATTGCTGGTCGAGGGCCCGGATGAGGTGCGCGTCCGGGCCGGCCTGGCCACGCTGGAGGCGGCTGCGCGGGCCGAGCTCGGTTGATTGACTCGAACGCATTTAAGGTAGACGCGACATTCTGTCGCGCTGCCTCGTAGGGAAGCGGCAGCATGCCGCTACCCTCAAGGCATGTCTTCTACGTTTTAGGCAGATATATCAGATCCGGAAAATCGCCCCGAGCTTCCGGCCGAGCAACAGGCTCATGCCCGCGAGGGTGACGCCGAGAAACACCATCGCCCACACGCCGAGGGCGCTGGCGAGGTACTTGCCCTCGCCGAGGAGCTGGAACAGCTCCAGGATGGCCTTGGTGATCGGGTAGAACGCCTGCTTGGCGGCGAGGACGAGCGAGTCGCTCACCTCGAGCATGGCAAAGGCGAAGGCGAGCAGGCCGCCGGCGATCAGGTTGGCGGCGATCAGGGGCAGGGTGATCCGGAACATCGCCCGGAAGGGCGGGCAGCCCAGGCTCTGCGCCGCCTCCTCGAAGGTCTCGCTGGACTGCTGGAAGCCCGCCGCCGCCGAGCGCACGACGTAGGGCAGGCGCCGCATGGAATAGGCGATGATGAGCAGGACCGTGGGATTCTCGACGGGATTGATGAAGGCGAAGCAGCGCCCGGGCTGGGCCATGGCGAGATAGCCGAACGCCAGCACCAGGCCGGGGACGGCCAGGGGCAGCATGGAGACGAAGTCGAGCACGTGGCGCCCGGCCATCCGGGTGCGCACGACGACGTAGGCGATCGCGACGCCCAGCACCAGGTCGACCAGGGTGGAAACGCTGGAGTATTTCAGGCTGTTGGCGATGGCCGAGGCGGTGAGGGGGTGGCCAAGCGCGAGGCGAAAATTTCCGAGGGTCCAGGCCCGGGGCAGGACGGTGGCGTACCAGTCCCGCGAAAAGGCGATGAGGACGACGCCGGCGTGCGGCAGCAGGGCGGCGAGGGTGATCGCCGAGAAAAACGCGGTGCAGAGCCAGGCCTGGGCGGCCGGCAGCCGCCGGGGACCGCCCGCGGCGGACGCCCGGGGCAGGGTGGCGAAGCCGGCGCGGCCGAAGATCCCCTTGCCGACCGCGTAAAAGAGCACGGAGCTGGCCATCGTGACCGCGACCAGCGCAAAGGGAAACGGATTGCCGCCGATATCCTGCAGGCCGGAATAGATCTGGACGCTGGCGACCCGGGAGTAGTCGAAGATCAGGGGGGTGCCGAGGTCGGTGAAGGACCAGATGAAGACGATCGTGCACCCGGCAAACAATCCCGGCCGGATCAGGGGCAGCGTGATCCGGCGGAAACGCCGGAATCCGGTGCAGCCGAGGTTTTGCGCCGCCTCCTCCATCGCCGGGTCGACATTGGCCAGCGCGGCGATGGCGTTGAGGTAGATGATGGGGTAAAGCGAGAGGGCGTCGATGATCACGACGCCCCAGAACTGGTTGGCGGCCAGCCAGTCAAACGTCCAGCCGAGCGGTCGCAGCCCGAGCGCGATCACCAGGGCGTTGAGCGCGCCGTACTGCCCGAGGATTTCGCGGATTCCGATCGCCCCGACGAAGGGCGGCAGGATCATCGGCACGAGCACCAGCGCGCCAAACAGTCCGCGACCGGGAAACTGAAACCGATCGGCCGCGAAGGCCAGCGGGAGCCCGATCACCAGGGCCAGGGCGGTGGCGGCTCCGGCGATCAGGAGCGAGTTTCGGAGACCGGTGAGATAAATCGGGTCGGTCAGCAGCGCGCCGAGATAGCCCAGCGTGAACCTGCCGTCGGCGTCGATGAAGCCGCCCTTCAGGATCTCCAGCACCGGCCACGCGAAAAACGCCGCGAAGAATAGCGCCGTCAGGCCGAAGACGAAGCGGGCGGAAAGCTTCGACATCGGGAAAAAGCGCAGGTCCGACGGGACCCCGGGGTCTTAGACGACCGACACCCGGCGGTGGGCCTTGTCGAACTGCACCACGCCCTCCTTGAGGGCGAACAGCGTCCAGTCGCGACCGACGCCGACATTCTTGCCGGGGTGCAGCTTGCTGCCGCATTGGCGGACGATGATGTTGCCGGCGAGTACGGACTGACCGCCGAACATCTTGACGCCAAGGCGTTTTGAGTGGCTGTCGCGGCCGTTGGTGGAAGCTCCCTGACCTTTTTTATGCGCCATGACGTGGGTCTCCTTGAAAATTATCCCTTGATCGATTCAATCTTGATGACGGAAAGATCCTGCCGGTGGCCCTGCTTGCGCTCGTAGCCTTTGCGCTTCTTCTTCTTGAAGACGATGACCTTGTCGCCGCGCTTGTTTTCGAGAACCTTGGCCGAGACCGACGCGCCGGGCAGCGTGGGCTTCCCGACCCGGAAGTCCGCCCCTTCGCCCAGGGCGAGGACGTCGGTGATTTCGACCGTGGCGCCGGCTTCCGTGTTGGGGTAGCGGTTCACGATGAGGATGTCCCCCTCGGAAACAGTGAGCTGCTGACCCTGGGTTTTGATGGTGGCTCTCATGGATAAAAGGGAAAGTTAAGCAGTTGGCCGCGTGGCAACGCAAGTTTTTATTTGGCTGGTGGGTCGGGGAAAGTGGCAATTCCCTGATCGGCTGCGTTGGCCGCGGCATAGGGCAGGGCAAAGGCCGCCGCGGCGCGCCACCCCAGTCCGCGGCGCAGGCGGGCGTGCAGCATGCAGGCGAGCAGCACGTCGCCCGAACCGGTCGGCGAAATTTCCCGCACCCGCGGCGGCTGCAGGCGCGTGACCCGGCCGCGTTCGTCGGTCACGGACACCGGGCCGCCGCCGTCGGTCACGACCCAGGCGCGGACGGGCCAGCGGCGGCCCCTTCGGAGATCCTCGAATTCCTGACGGTTGATTTTCACCAGCGCCACCGGGCGGGCGGCGAGCCAGGCCAGGGGCGGGCCGTAGGTGTCCACGACCAGCAGGCCGCGGGCATTCCAGCGCTCGAGGGCCGCGCGCAGCGGATCGAAATCGGCGGTGGCCCAGCCCGGCAGGCTGCCGCAGATGGCGAGGACGCCGCCGTCCGGCTGGCCATCGAGATAGGCGGCGCAGCGGCGCACCGCGGCCGCCCCGGGTGGCGCGTCGGGCCCGAGGAAGACTGTTTCCGCGCGGCGGCCGCCGCGCACGACCAGGCCGGTGCGGGTGGCGCGGCGGGTGGCAAACGAGCGGAAGGCGAAGCCGTGGGCCTTCAGCCAGGCGACGCCAGCCGCCCCGCTGTGCCCGCCGGCGAAGCACAGTGCCGTGCTCGGGGTTCCCAGGCGGGTGAGCATCTTGGAGACGTTGATCCCCTTGCCGCCGACCTGAAAGGTCCCGCTCTGGGCGCGCTGCGTGCGGCCCGGCGCCCAATCCGCGAACTCGAGGGTCTGCTCCCAGAGCAGGTTGCCGGTGAGCGTGTAAATCCGCGGGATCGGCGGGGGACGTTTCACGAAGGGGATCCCGGGGTCAGCGGTCCGCCGGCGTCGGCGGCCGGTAATCGACCAGGGTGGCCACCCCGGCGCCGAACTTGAAATCGACCTGGAAGCGCACCGGCAGGTGCCGGTCGTCCAGGCTGACCCAGACACGCACGGTGGACCCGCGCTTGAACATGCCCTTGGGCGGCGTCTTTTCCATCCGCGGCTCGATCACGACGGTCTGGAAATCGCCCAACGGCGTGGTCACGGTCTCGTAGCCGATGGCGTGGATGGTCAGCTGGTAAAAATCGTCCTCGAAGAGCACCAGCGCGTCATGGGTGTCGCCGGGCCGCAGGTGCCAGGTCCGGGACTGGAGCAGCGAGGTGATCAGGTCGGTGGGGTAACCCGGAGGCATGGGCAGCACGCGGTCCCCCGCGGCGGAGGCGTAATCCGCCTCGTGCCGGCGGTAATCGAATCGCACGCGATGGGCGGCGCTCTGGCCGCGCTTGTCGCTCGATTCGCCGAGCCAGACCAGGCGGCCGGTGGCCACGTCGAACAACGATTCGGCCCGCGCCTCGAAGGGCAGCAGCAGGCTGGCCACGCCGCGCGTCCGCGTGTCGGTGACAATGCGCAGCAGCTTCGTCCCGGCGGGATCGGTCTCGGCGTGGGCGGTGACGTCGATCACGCCGACCGAGGGCAGCACGGCCCAGGAGACGTGATAGACCAGCCGCTCGTTGTCGCCCAGCGCCAGCGGCGGCGCGGCGCGCGCGGTCGCGGCGAGGAGGGCGGGGAGGAGCACGAGGCGGAAAAATCTCATGGGTGGCTTTGACGCCGGGTGAATCTTGGTATGTTGCTTGTTCCACGCATGCAGGCGGAGACCCATATCCATGTCAAAGGTGCCCGCGAGCACAACCTCAAGAACCTCGATCTGCGCATTCCCCGCGGAAAGCTGGTGGTGATCACCGGCCCGAGCGGGTCGGGCAAGTCCTCGCTGGCGTTCGACACCATCTATGCCGAGGGCTACCGGAAGTACATCGAGAGCCTCTCGACCCACGCCCGGCAGGTGCTCGATCAGTTCAAGCGGCCCGACGTGGACTTCATCCACGGCCTCTCGCCCGTGCTGGCGATCGAGCAGCGCACCGGCGGCCACTCGCCGCGGAGCACGATCGCCACGGTGACGGAGATCGCCGACTACGCCCAGCTGCTCTGGGCGCTCGCGGGCGAGGCGCGCTGCCCGAAGGACGGCGGCCGGGTGCTGCGGCGGTCGCTCGACGACAACGTGGGCCGGGTGCTGGCCGAGTGCGCGGGCGAGCGAATCATGTTGCTCGCGCCCTGCATGCGGGCGAAGCCGAGCGTCCTGCGCGACGAACTGCCGCGCCTGCGGCAGCGGGGCTTCCAGCGGGTGCGGCTCGACGGCGAGATCCGCACCCTGGACGACACGCGCCCCGAGGCGCTGCCCAGCCGGGCGAAGGAGGTGGCGGTGGACCTGGTGATCGACCGCCTGGTCGCGACGCCCGACCAGCGGGCCCGGATCGCCGACTCGCTCGAGCTCGCCTTCCGCGAGGGACGCGATCGCGCGATCGTGCTGGCGCAAACGACGGCCGAGGCGCCTTGGCGGGAGCTGGGGCTGAGCCAGTCGCTCGCCTGCGAAATCTGCGGCGACGTCTTCGAGAAGCTCACCCCGCGGCACTTCTCCTTCAATCACACCGAGGGGGCCTGCCCGACCTGCGGCGGCCTGGGCCGCAAGCTGCGCTTCGTGCCGGAACTCGTCGTGCCCGATCCGGAAAAGTCCGTGCGCGGCGGGGCGATCAAGCCCTGGCGGATCGGGGGAAAGAATCTCATCATCAAGCACAATCTCGTGCTCAAGCAACTGGCCGAGCAGCTGCCCTTTGACGCCGACAAGCCCTGGCGGGACCTGCCCGAGTCGACCCGCGAGCTCCTGCTGCACGGGGCGGGGGACCGCCTCTTCGCCTTCAAGCTCCGGCGGATGCGGGAGGCCCGGGCCCAGCCGTTCGGCGGGGTCTTCGCGGATTTGGAGGGAAGCTTTCGCCTGACCGACAGCGAGGGGTTTCGGGCCCGGCTGACGACCTACATGGTAAGTGGTGAATGCCCCGAATGCCATGGCACGCGGCTCAACGCCCGCAGCGCCGCCGTCCAACTGCCGCTCCCAGGGGCGGAGCGCGTCGTGCCCGGCGCGCCCGCGCCGCCGCTGACCTTTCCCCGGTTCATGTCCCTGGATGTCGCCTCGGCGCACGCGATCGCCCGGCAGGTGGTCGCCGCGCACGGGCGCGACGACGCCTTGCGCGACGTCGTGGAGGGCATCGAGCAGCGCCTCCACTTTCTCCTCCAGACCGGACTCGGCTACGTGACGCTCGACCGCGATTACGCGACCCTGTCCGGGGGCGAGGCGCAGCGGGTGCGCCTGGCCACACAGCTCGGGATGGGCCTGATCGGCGTGATCTACGTGCTCGACGAACCCAGCATCGGCCTGCATCCGCACGACAACGAGCGGCTGCTCGACCAGCTCCGCGCCCTCCGCGACCGGGGCAACACCGTGCTGGTGGTGGAGCATGACGAAGAGACGCTGCGCGCCGCCGACGAGATCATCGAGCTCGGTCCCGAGGCCGGGGTGGACGGCGGCCGCCTCCTGTTTCAGGGCACGCCGGCCGAGTGCGCCGCGCAGCCCGCCAAGCTGTCCCGAACCGGCCCCTACCTGTCGCGCCAGTTCACCGTCACCAAGGACGCCGCGACCAAGGCGCCTGACGGCGCCTGGGTGACCGTGCGCGAGGCGCGCGCCCACAACCTGCGGGGCATCGACGTCCGTTTTCCCGCCGGCTTGCTCACCTGCGTGACCGGCGTGTCCGGGTCGGGCAAGAGCACGCTGGTCAACGACATCCTGGCGGCGGCGGCGGCGCGCAAGCTCAATGGCGCGCGAACGATCCCGGCGCGGCATCGCCACGTGGAGAACCTGGAGCTTTTTGATAAGCTCGTGCTGGTGGACCAGGAGCCGATCGGGCGGAGCCCGCGCTCGAACCCCGCCACCTTCGTCGGCCTGCTCGACCTGCTGCGCGACCTGTTCGCGCAGGTCCCGCTGGCCAAGGTCCGCGGCTACAAATCCAGCCGGTTTTCCTTCAACGTGCGCGGTGGGCGCTGCGAACGCTGCCAGGGCGAGGGCGCGATCAAGCTCGACATGCTCTTCATGGCCGACGCCTACGCGCCCTGTCCCGGTTGCGGCGGACGCCGCTTCAACCGCGAAACGCTGGAGATCCTCTTCCACGGCAAATCCATCGCGGACGTGCTGGCGATGACGGTGCGCGAGGCCATCGTCCTGTTTCGCAACATCCCGCGGGTGCTCGACAAGCTGGAGACGCTCGACGCCGTCGGCCTGGGCTATCTGACCCTCGGGCAGTCGGCCACCACCCTGTCCGGGGGCGAGGCCCAGCGGCTCAAGCTCTCGCTGGAGCTGAGCAAGAAACAGCAGGGCCAGACCCTCTACATCCTGGACGAGCCCACCACCGGATTGCACTGGGTTGATATCCAGCACCTTATGGATCTCCTCTTCAAGCTGCGCGACGCGGGAAACACCATCATCGTGATTGAGCACAACCTCAACGTCATCGACCTGGCCGATTGGATCATCGACCTGGGTCCGGGCGGCGGCGCAGCCGGGGGCGAGCTGATTTTCGCCGGCCCGAGGAACCGGATCGAGCAGGAGCCCCGCTCTCTCACCGGACAGGCTTTCGTAAAGTGGCGGCGGGGCTTCGCGTCGGAGCATTAAGGCGGACGCTGGCGGGCGGGGCGCACTATTCAGAAGCGTTACGTTTGGGAAAAACCCGGGTCCACTTGCCAATTGGCCTCGCATTTGCTTCCGTGACCGGCGTAAGCCGGGGTCGTCCGATCCTGTCAAACTTCCGTCCCTTGATCGTCAAGCCATGAAAAAAACCACGAAAACCAAAACCTCGCGCGCCCCCGCGATCACGCCCGCCATTGCGCCCGCGCCCGCGCCCGAGGCAGTCAGCCCGCCGCCCGCGCCGAAACCCGTCAAGGTGGTGGCTCCGCCCCCCGTCGCGACCGTCATCACCGCCAAGGTCGATGTCGGTTTCGGCAACTGGCTCGCCCTGCGCGGCGAGGGCCCCGGCCTGAGCTGGGAGAAGGGCATTCCGCTGGAAAACATCGGAAGCGGCGAGTGGACCGTCTCGCTTCCCGGGATTGAGCGGCCGGTCGCTTTCAAGCTGCTGATCAACGACTTGACCTGGAGCAGCGGGGAGAACTTCACCGCCGCGCCCGGCGGCACCACGGCAGTCGCCCCGGCATTTTAAGGACCGCCGGACTCATTCCCGGTCCGGATTGATCGCCCGCATGCGCGCGGCGACCGCGGCAGCGTTGTCGTCGAAGGCCTCGGGCATGATCTTCTCGCAATGGATGCGGACCCGGGAGAACGGGACCGGCAGATAGAACCGGTCCCAGCTCCCCAGCCGCCAGGCCGAGAAGAATTCGGCGCCAAACAGCAGCAGGGGAGCGCGGGCGTGCCGGGCCACCGCGAGGGCGCCCGGTTTGAAGTCGTAGCACGGACCCCGGGGGCCGTCCGGGGTGATGCCGATGGCGCTGCCCGCCCGCAGCACCTCCACCAGCGCGGTCGCCGCCTCCCGGCCCTTGCGGCTGCTCGATCCGCGGATGGCCCCGATGTTGAGCAGCGAGAAGAACGCGGCCAGCCAGGCCCCGTCTCCGCTGGCGCTGATCAGCCCGTACATCGACCGGCCGCGGCGGTACCGGTGGTAGCACTCGGGAATCACGAACAGCCGATTGTGCCAGATCACGAACACCACGGCGTCCTCGGCCGACTGGATGGCGGCCTTGGCCCCGGTTGAAACCTCGAACCGCAGCGAGCGGGTCCACAGCCGAACCAGCCGGGCGAGGGGCCAGAGCACGATCCGCCGCCAGGTGGAGAGGTGGTGGACTTCGTTTCCGGCGGCGTTCACGCCGGCCAATTTCATCGAATCTGACCCTTTCGCCAAGCGAAGATTCAGACGGAAGGCCGATCGGGGTGGATCGACGTGGCACGGGCTTCCAGCCCGTGTCGGCGATGCCACGGGCTGGGAAGCCCGTGCCGCGTTGAACCAGCGCGTTGAGGACAATGCGCTCAACTTCTGAAACTGAATCCGGTTCGGAGATTGCAGATGGGACGCCTGCGCTACTACTTAAGTTCCAGCCTATGTCCGCGCTTCCGCCCTGCCCAAATCTTCCCGCGCCCGTCCCCGGGCTCGACTGGCGCGTGCTGGCGGCCCATCGCGATGCGCACCGCGGCGCGGAGTTCTATCTCGATTGCCTGGAATACGGCCACGCCCTGTGGCTGCGGGGAGTCCCGGCGCGCGCTGTCCTCTGCCTCGACCGGGCCTTTGGGGCGGAGTTGAACGGGGCCGAGCCGGTCCTGCGGGAGTGGCCGCTGCCTTATGCCGCGATGGTCTGGATGCTGCGCCACACGCCCGAGGGGATCTTTCTCGGCAATCCCCGGGTTCACTTCCAGCACTATGCCGGGCGGATGAACGAACCCCGCCGCGAGCAGCGCCGCTGGCGTGCCTGGGCCTGCTGGGCGCTCAGCCGCCAGGTGCTGCCGGACCTGCCGGCGGACCCCAGGCATGTCATTCGCGAGCCCGATATCGATGAGATCGCCGCCGAGCTCGGGAAATATGGGTTTCCGGGGGAGGCGGAGCTGTGGCGGGCGGTCCTGGACGGAATAAATTAGCGCAGGCGTCCCGCCTGCCCGATCGACGACGGCAGGCGGGACGCCTGCGCTACCTCGGATCCGACCTGCCTTGAAAGTGGACGCGGCATCCTGCCGCGTTGCCGCGTAGGGAAGCGGCAAGCTGGCGCTTCTACGTTGCTGACGAATTGGCGCCTTTCCTCCCGCCTGCGCTACGAGCGACGATTTCGTCCTTGTTTAGATTGCGGGTGTGACAAGAGTCTGAACCTCCGATGGCCAAAGGTGTTATCCTCGTAACGGGCGCTGCCGGCTTCATTGGGAGCCATACGACCGAGCAACTCCTGGCCGCGGGTTATCGGGTGGTGGGCGTGGATAATTTTCGCACCGGCCGACGGGAGAATCTGCGGCACGTGGCGGCGAGGCCGGAATTCGTCCTGCGCGAGGCCGACGTCGCCGAACCGGGCGTCCTGGCCGGGATCGCAGGTGAGTTTCCGTCCGAGGCGGTCATTCACCTCGCCGCGCTCGTCAGCGTTCCGGAGAGCATCGCCGACCCCCAACTCAACTTCCGGCTCAACCTCGGCGCCACCCACGCGGTGGCGGAGGCGGCGCGCCGGCACCGGATCCCGCGGATTGTTTTCGCCTCGTCGGCGGCCGTATACGGCGACGGCGCGGAGGCCGCCCGGTCCGAGCCCGATTTGGGCTCCCCACCCATCAGCCCCTATGGCGCGGCGAAACTCGCCTCCGAAAGCCTGCTTTTCGGGCATGCCGCCGCCTACGGCCTGGCGGTGCGCTGCCAGCGTTTCTTCAACGTGTACGGTCCGCGGCAGGATCCGGCCTCGCCGTATTCTGGCGTGATCTCGATCTTTGCCCGCGAGTATGCCGCGGGACGGCCCCCGACCATCCATGGCGACGGTGGGCAGACCCGCGACTTCGTATCCGTCCACGACGTGGCGCGGGCCAACCTGCTGGCCGCGACGCGGCCCGGGCTGGTCTCCGGAGTGGCGAACATCTGCACCGGCCGCGCCACCTCACTACAGAGGTTGGCGGAAATCTTCGCGGGCCATTACCCCGAAGTCGGCGCGCCCCGGCACGCCGCGGCCCGGCCCGGCGACATCCGGCACTCGCTGGGCGACCCGTCGCGGGGCCGGGACGAGCTCGGCTTCACCGCGCAGTGGGCCATCGAGCGCGGACTCCGGGAGCTGATCCATTTACCCCATGATCCACCCCATTGAACTCCACGGCATCGACAAGGCGATCCTCCTGATCTATTTTCTCTTCGTGCTCGGGATCGGCTGGGCCGTCAAGCGCCGGGTCCGGGGCAGCACCGATTTTTTCCTCTCGGGACGGTCGATTCCCGCCTGGATCGCGGGCCTGGCCTTCCTCTCGGCCAACCTCGGGGCGCAGGAAGTGATCGGGATGGCCGCGTCGGGGGCCCAGTACGGCATCGCCACCAGCCACTTCTACTGGATCGGCGCGATTCCGGCGATGGTCTTCCTGGGCGTGTTCATGATGCCATTCTATTATGGCTCCCGGGCGCGATCGGTTCCGGAATACCTGCGACTGCGCTTTGACGAGAAGACGCGGGGGTTCAATGCCATCTCCTTCGCCGTCATGACCATCTTCTCCTCCGGCATCTCCCTCTACGCCCTGGCCAAGCTCCTCGAGGTGCTGCTCGGCTGGAATTTTAATTTCAGCATCGGGGTCTCCGCCGCGGTCGTGCTGGTTTACATCTTCCTCGGGGGCCTGACTTCGGCGATCTACAACGAAGTGCTGCAGTTCTTCATGATCGTCTTCGGCTTTGCGCCCCTGGCCTGGCTCGGGCTGAGGGACGCGGGCGGCTGGGCCGCCCTCAAGACCCGGCTGAACGCAGTGGCCGTGGCCCAGCACTTCGCCCCGGGCACCTGGACCCAGTCCTGGCGGCACATGGGGAGTCCCGGAGCCAATCCGATGGGCGTGGAGTGGTTCGGCCTCGCGATGGGTCTCGGGTTTGTCCTGTCGTTCGGCTACTGGTGCACCGATTTCCTGGTCGTCCAGCGCGCGATGGCGGCCGACTCGATGTCGGCGGCGCGCCGCACCCCGCTGGTCGCGGCGTTCCCGAAGATGCTATTCCCGTTCCTGGTCATCCTGCCCGGCATGGTGGCGATCGCCCTGATCCAGGAGGGACGCCTGGCGCTCCCCGCCAACCCCGACGGGTCGCATAATTTCAACATGGTCATCCCGGTCATGCTCGGCCATTACCTCCCGCCCGGCCTGCTCGGCCTCGGCTTCACCGCCCTGATGGCGTCGTTCATGTCCGGGATGGCGGGCAACGTGACCGCCTTCAACACCGTGTGGACCTACGACATCTACCAGAGCTACTTTGCGCCAGGGCGATCCGACGCCCATTACCTCGGGATGGGGCGCTTGGCCACGGTCTTTGGCGTGCTGGTGAGCGTGGCCGCGGCGTACCTGGCCGCGCGCTACAACAACATCATGAACCTGCTCCAGCTGGTGTTTGCCTTCGTCAACGCCCCGCTCTTTGCCACCTTCCTGCTCGGGATGTTCTGGCGCCGCGCCAACGGCCACGGGGCCTTCGTCGGCCTGGTGCTCGGCACGGGCGCGGCGGCGCTGCACCACGGCCTCACGCTGCCCGCGGGCGAGCCGGCCGGCCTGAAGGGCGGGTGGCTGGGCGGCGTCCTCCACACCTACCCGAGCGAAATGGCGCAGAATTTTTGGACCGCGATCTTCGCCTGGTCGGTTTGCCTGGTCGGCACCCTCCTGGTCTCACTGGCCACCGCACCCAACAAATCGGACCCGGAGCTGGCCGGCTTGGTCTATTCGCTCACGCCGCGGCCGGCGCCGGCGCCCGAACCCTGGTATAAACGGCCGGTCGTGCTGGGGGTCATCGTCCTGAGCGCGACCCTGATGCTCAACCTGATCTTCGCCTGAACCCATGAACTTTGACCTCCGTCTCCCCCTCGGCCTGATTTTCTCGCTCTTTGGCGCGATGTTGGTGATCCATGGCGCTTTAAGCGACCGGGCGGAATACGCGCGCGCGCTGGGCCTCAACGTCGATCTCGGTTGGGGCGCGGTGGTATTCGCCTTTGGGCTGGCGATGCTTTTCCTCGCCTTTCGCGCCCGCCGGAAGCCGTAGGGAGATTAGCGCTTCCCGATTTCCGCTTTTCCGCCTTGCTCCTCCGGGACGCTGGGGGAACACTCTGCGACCAACGCTCTCTGACCAAGCGCCACCCAGCAACCTCGGCGGGCCCATCGCCGCCTTTTCGGATTACATGGACGACACCGTTCCCAAGGAGGATTCGCCTCCGGATTTCAACAAAATCGACCTGAGCCAGCTCCAAGGCTTCAGCTTTGGCACGCAATGGACGCAGGACAAGTCCGGCGCCTCGGACAAGCGCGATGCGCGCCCGGGGCACGACGACCGTCGTCCGGGACTGGGGGACGGCCCGGCGGACCGCCGCGACCGGCGGGCCTTCCGCCGCCCGCTCGGGGCGGGCGAGCCCTCCGCGCCGCGTTCCGGATCGGGTCCGGCGCCGCATCGTCCCTCCGGGCCCAGGACCGATTCGTCCCGGGCTCCGGGGCGGGACCATGACGATCCGCGGCGGGGTGATTCCCCGGGGGGCCAGGGACGGGGAGGTTCCTATGACCGGGCGCCGTACGACAGCCCGGTCTTCGCCACCACTTTTTACCCCGACGACGCGACCTTCGACGCCCTGGTGAAGACGGTCCGCGCCTCCTGCCGGACGATCGAGCTGTTCGAGATTGCGCGCACCATCCTGGGCAAACTCGAGCGGTTCACCGTCCACGTCGCGCGGCGGGAGCCGATGCCGCAGGGCGGGGCGAAGCCGGGCGAGGCCCCGGCGGCGCCCGAGGCTCCCCGTCTCCCGGTCTTCATCTCGGTGCCGGACGGCACGCCGTTCGAGACGGAGGAGGCGGCGATTGCCTACGTGCTGGACCGGCACATCGGGCTTTTCTTCGACAAGGTCGAGGCCGAGGTCGAGCCGCCCAAGGGGAACTTCCAGGTCGTCAATCGCTGCGGTGTGACCGGCGAGCTGCTCGGGCCGCCCAACTACCATCGCTACATCCAGATCATGCAGCAGCACCACGCCGCGAAACTGGGGCGGATGCCGTTCGAGGCCTATCGCTCGCGGATCGAGACGGTGCGCGATCCGGAGGCCATCCAGCAGTGGCTGGAGAAGATGAAGAAGGTGACGCGCTATGTCTGGAAGACGGCGGCTCCGGCGGCGGTGAAGCCGGTCGCGACGGAGCCGTCCTCCCCGGTTCCGCCGGAGGGAACCGAGGCATCATCCTCCGTCCCGCCGGCCGGGAATACGGCGGATGGTCCAGTCGCGCCGCCGCCCGGCGGCGCCGAGACCGCACCACCCCCCACCTTTGATTCGATCGAGGAGGCCCGCGCCCATCTGCTGGCCCACGAGCGGGACAAGGTCGTGCGCTCGGCCACCCATGCCCGGTTTCCGGGCCGCGACGCGGAACTGCTGCCGGCGGGTGAGATTCGGCGGGCGGTCGAGGGCGCGCTCGAGCGCCAGCGCCGGTTCCCGCTCGACACGGCCAACGCGCTGCGGGGCCGCCTCCGCCGCGAGCACTTCACGATCTTTAAGAAGGGCGCCAAGGGCGTGTCCTACGTGTGTGCGGTGAAGCGCCGGTTCCGGGTGCCGGGCCAGGTTTTTTCGGAGAACATCGATGCGCTCATCTCGTTCATCGAGGCCCATCCGCTGATCAAGGCCGGCGAGCTCGCCCAGGCCTTCCTGCGGATCGCGGAAGGCAGTCCCGGAGCCGTCGAGCTCACGGCCGAGCAGCGGGAGAAGGTCGTGCGCCTGCAGGGGGACCTGGTATGGCTGGTGCGCGAGGGCTACGTCACGGAATTCATCGACGGCGGCCTCTACGCGCCGCCTCCGATCCCCGAGTCGCGCAAGAAGGAAGCGGAGCGCGAGGAACACGACCCGGAGAATTTCCCCGAACGGCCGAACGTCGTCGTCGCGGCCGCCCCGTCCGAGCCGGAAGTCCCGGTGGCCGAAGAGACCCCGGTGGCGAGCGAGCCAGAGCCCGTGCTCGCCCCGGAGGCGGCGCCCGCCGTGCCCGAGCCCGCCCCGCCGGTCGCCGAGTGACCGTTGACCGGCAAGGCGTGCCAACTCTGCTGGCAACATCCGTGAGGGAGCAGAGAGAATTCGGGCTGATCGACTACCGAAGCTCATAAATCTCGACCAACGCAATCCCGGTGGTGTTGCCGACACCGCTGACCTCGGCGGTGTAGTTGCCGGGAGGTAGGGTGGCGATCATGGCGCAGTCGGCCGAGCCGGAATTCAGGAAAAAGGCCCCGACGCTATCCATCAATGTGGCGGTCGCCTGCTGGATCTCGGCCTGGACGGGCGAGTTGCCCGGGGCGGAGGCGTTGCCCCATCCAACATTGGTGGCGATTGGGAGGGAATTTCCGTCGTATAGTGTGAGTTGCGGCGCGGCGAGGCTGCTTGCGCCGAGAAAGAAGGGTGACACGGCGAGGGCAGGACCCACGGCGCGCAGCAGCACCGTTTCGGGCGTCGTGCCCGCGATCACGAACCCGCCGATGAGGGCATCGCCGCCGCTGCCCACGTAAGCTCGGGCAGAGAGGTTCACGAGCCGCGCGTTGAGCACACCCGTATCCGCGTCATAGATCTCCGCCAAGGCGACGCCGCTGGCACCGCTCACTCCGCTGACCTCGGTGGTGTAGCTGCCAATTGGGGGACTGATCTCCAGCGCGGAATCCGCGGAGCCCGGGACCAAGCTGAACGCGCCGAGGCTGCTCATGAGAGCCACGGTGGCAGTTTGAGGGCTGACCGAAACCGTTGAAGTGCTGCCAGCGAAGCTAAATCCACCGCTCCACCCGGCATTGGTGACGATGAGCTTCGACTGGCCATCGTACAACGTGAGTTGGGTCGTGGCGAGCGCCATGGCTGGGCTGAACAACGTCGGGAAAGTCGCGGCCAGCCCGGGACCCACACCCCGCAGCAAAAGGTTTTTTGGAATATTGGGACTGGGCCCGGAAATGGCGATCCCGAAACCGACGATGAGGATGTTCCCGCCAGTTCCGACGTACGCCCGGGAGGAAAGATTATTGAGTCGGGCGGACCAGGCAACTTGCACGGTCGCGACCGCTGACGTGACCGAACCGAGGGCATTCGTGACCGTGACGGTATAACTGCCCGCCTGGCTGGCGCGAATAACCGGGAAAGACAGCGTGGCGCTGGTTGCGTCTTGGATGGCGTTTCCATTGAGATTCCACTGATAGTTTAGCGGCGGACTTCCCGTGGCCGTGACCGAAAGCAGGACATCCTGGCCCTCGATCACTGCTTGGCCCTGGGGTGCCGCGGTGATGATTGGCGCCGCTACCGTGGCCGCGGTCAGTCGCCGGATCGTCATGTTTCCAGTGTCAGCAATGTAAATTGTGCCCGAGCTATCGACGGCGAGGTCACCGGGAATCCAGAAGCAGGCGTCCAGGGGAGTGGCATCGACATTTTCCTTGATGCCGGCGGAACCGGCAATGGTCACTGCTGTGCCGGCCGGGCTGGCTTCACGAATGAGGTCGTTGCCGCTGTCGGCGACGTAAACGTTGCCCGAGGAATCGACCGCGACGCCCGCCGGTGCATTGAGGTTATAGTAGCCGCTGCCTTTTTGCGTGGCTTGACCTACCAGGACGGAAACGGCCGCACCGGATGCAATCTTCCGAATGCAGTCGTTGCCGGTGTCCGCCACGTAAACATTGCCCGCGGAATCCACTGCAATCCCCATGGGATCATCAAAGAGCGCGGCTACCCCGGAGCCGGAGGCATATCCA
>Ga0302279_10003084_pt1 | contig 21203 bp, 18 predicted proteins | sample III_Bog_N3_3_FD_194541 | JGI IMG/M metagenome (GOLD analysis project Ga0302279, IMG submission 194541) | Peat permafrost microbial communities from Stordalen Mire near Abisko, Sweden - III_Bog_N3_3 | ecosystem: Environmental > Terrestrial > Soil > Wetlands > Peat | place: Sweden: Abisko...
GGCCCGCCATGACCGCCAGCCCGCGCCCAGCGCCAGCCCGCACACGCCGAAAACCGCCAGCGGGGTCTTGACCAGGAAGGTGTAGGGAAAATAGCCGGGCCATCCCGTCTCGCTGCACACGCCGTTCCAGAAGGCCGGGCGGGATTCCGCCCGGCGCAGCACGGCGGCAAAGCCAAAGAGCCAGCCCTCGGGGAGCAGTTCGTGCCGCCGCATGAATGCGACGGTGGCGGCCGCGACGCCCAGCGACGGAGGGCTCCCGCCCGCGGCGGGAGCGACTCCCCGCTCGGGCAGGTTGAGCGCGTACTCCCATGAATGGAGGAAATGATCGTTGGCGGTGGGATGGGGCATGGCCGCGAAGCGAAAGCCGCTGAACGCCCAGATCACGGCGGCGACGATCACGATGTGCATCAGGCCGGCTACTGCGCCGGCCAGCGCCAGCCGGGTCCGGGAATGGATCTCGCCTCTCCAGCGGCCGCAGGCGACCGGCAACGGCCGGCCGTCGCAGCAACGGGCCGCTGCCAGCGCCAGCATCACCGGGATGATGAGCACCCCGGACATCTTGGACACGAGGAGGCCGCCCGCGAGCAGCCCGCTGGCCAGGAGGCGGCCGGGCGACAGGCGGTGCAGCACCGCCCACCAGCCCCAGGTCGCCGCGAGGAAGAAAAGGGCCGCGGCCATGTCCGAGGTCATCAGGGCCCCGTTGGCCAGGATGGTGGGGCTGAGCACATAGAGGAGGAGCGAGATCATCCCGCCCCGGGGTCCGAATAGCCGGCGCGCCCACGCCCACACCACCGCTCCCAGCAGCACGGCCAGCCCACCGCAGGCGGCCCGGCCGGCCGCGGCCATGCGCTGCGCATCATTGCCCATCCGGTAGAACCAGTTGTAGGCCAGCATGGTGAGCTGGGAGTGGTGCCAGTCATCCGAGTCGGCCGAGGGAAATTGATACGGGCCCAGGGCGAGGGGCAGTCCGGCCACCCGCTGCGGCAGCAGGCCAGCCTCCGGGCTCAGCCGGTAGTCCCCCAGGCGCCAGTAGCTGGCGCCGGCCACGGCGTACATGGCCTCGTCGTAGGTGAGGCTCTTGTCCCGGAGGCCCGCGACCATGGCCAGCCAGAACAGCAGCAGGATGGCCGTGGCGACCGCCGGCCCGGTCAGGCAGCCCCGGCGGGTCCCGGCCAGCGGTTCCGGCTTTGGGGGCTCCAGCATGGTGAAGCCCACCGAAGCAGATTTCCGCTCTTTGTTCCATGAAACAAATGTCGCGGCCGACAAGGAATCTTTCGACAGGCGGGGGGGTATGGTCTAACCTAACATCGTGGCAGAACACCGGGCAGTCCCCCAGCGCATGATTACCGGCCTCCGGCTCATCGCGGCCCTCAAGGTCGCCAAGGGCATGCTGCTCACGGGGATCGCGCTGGGTTTATTCCATGCCATCAATCACGACCTGGGTGAGACGATGCGCAAGGCCGCGGTCCACCTCCGGATTGACCCCGAAAACCGCATCTTTCGGGTCGCCTTGGAAAGGGCTACGAACATCCCACCGAAGACGCTGCGGACCTTCGGCCTGATCTCGCTCCTCTACGCGGCGGAGCTCTACGTCGAGGGAGTCGGCCTGTGGCTCAACCAGGCCTGGGCCAAATACCTGGTCGTGGTGGCGACGGCCATTTTCGTGCCGGAGGAGGTGCGCGGCTGCCTGCAGCATTTCACCGGAGAGCGCGCCGGGCTCCTGGCGGTGAACGTCGCCATGCTGATCTACGTCATCTGGGTTCTCTGGCACCCGAAACGCCGCCGGCCCGGGCCGGCCTGACCAAAACGCGCTCGCCCGCGGCGGCGCAAGCGGTTAGCTCGGGGGCATGGCATTGGAAAATCTAGCCCCGGCGGTGTTGGCCAGCCTCAGCGCGGCGCGCGCGAGCCTCGAACGCAAGGATCTGCCCGGCGCCCTCGCGATCTACGAGCAACTGCTCGAGACGGAGGGGGACAACGCCGGCGTGCTGGCGGCGATCTCGGGCGACCTGGGTTCGACCGGGCACGTGGCGACGATCATCGAGCTGATCGCCCCGTGCTACGACCCCGAGCGCCACGGGCCGGCCGCCGGGCTGAACCTGCTGCAGGCCTACCTGGCCTTGGGCGACCCCGAAGCGGCCCAGCACGTGCTCGACCGGCTGTTCGACCTCGACCGGCCGGAGCTCGAGGAGCGGCTCCACGGGTTTGCCAATGCGATCGCCCGGATGATCGAGACGGGTGACGCGCCGGGCCTCGACGCGGTGGTGCCCGAGCGGCCGCCTGCTCCCAAGGGGACCGCGGTGAGCATCAGCAAGCCCATCTGGTTCTACGGCCTTGAGGCGCTCGCCGCGCAGGTCCTGCCCGCCAAGGTCGGGGGCCTGCGCCGCGTGGCCTTCACCCAGCTCGCCCTGCCCGGGACGTACCCGGACTTGGCCGCGGCGATGAAGCTGCCGGAGGACGAGCCGGCGCGGCTCGCGCGCGCGCTGCCGCTCTGGCTGGCCGAGACCCTGTATTTTTCGCCGCATTACGCGCCGATCGCCGCGCTGGCGGTCGTGGCGGACCCGGACGGCACGAAGCGCCCCGTGATCCTCGACGCGGAATGGACGATCGAGAACATGCGCCAGCTCGTCGCCACGTCCGCCGAGGGGCTCGACTATGTTTTCACCGGCATCCTGGCCGGGCGCGACGGGGTCTATCAGCTGAACCTGCGCCTGTGGGAGGTGAAGAAATTTCGCGAACGCCGGCAGTTCAGCGCCCGGTGGACGCCGGCGACAGCCGACGCGGAACTGGCCCGCTTGCGCGACGAACTCGGCCGGTTCATGGAATGGCGCCCCTATCCCGAGGGCGCGGGGATCGCCTATGTGCCGCCGCCCGCGCCCTTCGGCTGGATCGACGCGCTGGGCGCGTCGCTGGGATTGTTCCTGGCGGGCAAGGGCGTCTGGCCCCAGGCGCTGCTCGCGCCCCTGGACCCGTCCCTGGCGGCGCTAGCCCCCCGGGCGGCGGTCGATCCGGTCGCGGCGCTGGCCTGGCTCACGCTGCGCGCCCGCGCGCGGGAACTGGGGGTAGGTTTCACCGCGGGCGAGGCGGCGCTGGTGGATCATCCTGCGGTCGCCGCGGCGCTCGAATTGCTCGATAAGTAGCGCAGGCGTCCGTGTCGCGTTGCCTCATAGGGAAGCGGCAAAATGCCGCTGCTACCTTCAAGACATCCGCGGTGCGGGACCGCTTCTACGTTGTATTCGCCCCCGCCAGCTGCCCGCAACCCGCCGCAATATCCAGCCCGCGGCGCTGGCGCACGGTACTGGGCAATGCGAACTCCTCGGCCAGGATCCTCTGGAATTGCCTGGCCGCTTCGCTGCGCGTGGGGCCGCCGGCATAGCCGGCCGTGGGGTTGAGGGGAATGAGATTCACCTGGGCCGGCATCCCCTGGAGCAGGGCGCCGACCGCCCGGGCGTGGCCGGGGGAATCGTTTTTCCCCTCGATCAGCGTCCACTCGTAAAACACGCGGCGGCCCGTCTGGGCGCTGTAGGTGCGGCACGCGGCCATCAGCTCGTCGAGCGGCCACTTGCCGGCGACGGGCACCAGATCCTCGCGTTCCTCCTGGGTCGCCGCGTGCAATGAGACCGCGAGATGAACCGGGCGCCGCTCGGCGGCCAGCCGCAGGATCCCGGGCACGACGCCGACCGTGCTCAGCGTGATCCGGCCTGCCCCGAGGCAGAGTCCGCCCGAATCGCGCATGATATCCACGGCCTGCATGACCGCGTCATAGTTGTGGAGCGGCTCGCCCATTCCCATGAGGACCACGTTGCGGAGGCGGCCCGGCGCCGCCTGATCCTGGAGCAGGACCCGCGCAACATGGACGGCCTGGGCAACGATCTCCCCGGCGGTGAGATGGCGTCGGAAACCGGCCTGCCCGGTCGCGCAGAACACGCAGCCCATCGCGCAGCCGGCCTGGCTGCTCACGCAGGCGGTGACCCGGCCGGTGAAACGCATGAGGACGGCTTCGATCAAGTGGGCGGGGGCAAACCCCCCGACGTCGCTCGGGGCGCTTTCTGCGCTGGCGCGCAGTGAAAGCGCATACTTCCTCGTGAAGCCGTCGGTCGAATGGATTTCGCGGGCCACGGGGAGGACGCCGAGGGTGGCCTCGGCGGCGAGTCGGGCCCGGACCTTGCCGGGCAGCTCGGGCATGGCGTCAAACGACGCGGCGCACTTCAGGTACAGGTAGTTCCACAGCCGCGACGCGTGGACCGGGCTCAGGTCCCAGCGGCGAAACCGCCGGCCGATTTCCTCGCGCGTGAGACCGTAGAGATCGACCATCAAAAAAAGGTGTAGTATTCCCCCCGGGCGAGGCGGTGGATCAGGAGCGCGAGTTCCAGGCCGTGATAGTCGCCCCACATGGATGACTCCCCGCACGGGACTTTGCGGCCCCGGGGGATGTAGTCCCAGCCGTTGGGCCGGTGATAGACGCTGTGGAGCAGCAGGCCCTGGTGATTTCTCCCGGTCGAGAGATAAGGCTCGGCAAAAAGCGTGTCGGCGATCGTCAGGCCGGCCTGGAAGTATTTCCGGCCCGCGGCCTTGGCGCCGCCGGCGTCGAGCCAGCGCCCGAGGCGCAGGAAGCCCTGCGCGGCGATCGCCGCGGCCGAACTGTCCACCGGCTCGTGGTCGTTGAACGGGTCGGCGGGCCGGCGGGTGAAGTCCCCGAGTTGGTGCGTCTCCTTCGCGCAACTGTCCCAGTAGGGGATGCCATCCCGGGCGGCGTAGCCATCGATGTAGTAATCACTCGCGGCCCGGGCGGTCTCGAGCAGGAGGGCCGTCACCGCCCGGCGGCCGCCCGCGCCCGCGAGATCCGCGTCCTTCACCGTGGCGAGAAACTCGAGCTGCTCGGCGCAGCCGAGGATGACCCAGGCGGCGCCCCGGGTCCAGGTGGTGAAGGGCGAATAGCCCTGCTGCGTGCTCGGGCAGCGGAATTGGCCGTCGTTGCGGTTGAAGATCGACTCGTGCGCCACCCGGCCCCGCACGTCGTAATGATCGCGACCCGAGCCGAAGAAAACGTTGAAGCGCGCGGTGGTCGCGGCGTGCTCGATCGCCCGGTGCAGGAGGTTGATGGGCTTGTCGCCCTCGCCCATGAGGGAGTGGCCCAGCTGGTGGGCGACGACGAGCACCCGGAGGGACCGCATGGTGTCGGCAAACAGGGACTGGGGGCCGTTGAACGAATAGAGGTATCCGCCCGGGGCGACGCCGCCCGCGCCGGGCGCGGGCGACCAGGGCTGCCGGTAGGCGGTGGTGGCGTGGCGGGCGGCCTGCACGGCGCCGGAAACCTTGAGCGCCAGCTCCGTGAAGTTGAGCTCATCCCGGTTGAAGGGCACTTTTCCCTCCAGGATCAGCCGCCGCAGGTTCCCATAGGTCGAAATATTGTTAAACCCATGGTCGTGCACTCCGATATGGGATACGTGCGAAGCCATGAACTTTACCGTCTTGTCCCGGGCGAGTCGGAGCGAGTCGGCGTCGCCGGTCGCATCGAAATGCAGGAAGGCCATGCCGAACTGGAATCCCTGGGTCCACTCGGTCCATCCGCGGGAGGTGTAGCGGCCCTTCACCGTGAAGACCGGGGTGCCCCGGGCGGGGTCCCATGAGGCGTCAAGGGCGCGGATTTTTTCGCCGGCGAGCGCAAAGACGCGGCCGATCTTTCGCTGCAGCTTCCGGGGGGACAGGGCGAGGTTGATTTGCATTCGGGGGAAAAGACCTGCACGTTGCGCCTTCGCTCGTGCCCGAACAAGAGTGAAAACCAAACCGCGGTCTTGCGCGTAGCATGGGCTGGGCCGGTCGGCCGCCCCTTTCGGAGCAAATGATCAAAACGTGAACCTTTTCGGACAAATCCTCCCCTGGGCGCTCACGATCCTGGGCGCGGCGGCTTTCGTTGTGATCCGCCGCCGGCATTTGCATGCGATTAATGAGCAACGGCTTGCCAAGGGAGCGTTGGAGGCTGCCCATATCCGGCTGAGCCGTGTCCGGCAGGCGATCGACAGCGCGACGGACGCCATCGGGATCGGCGACTTCGAGGGCAATTCCACCTACCACAATGCCGCCCATATCGCGCTGTTTGGCTACACGGTCGAGGAGCTCAACGCCACCCCGGACCGGGGGGTGCTCTTTGCGGACCGGGAGGTGGGGAGCGAAATCCACCGGGCGGTCACGGCGGGGCAGTCCTGGGTGGGGGAGACGGATATCCTTACGAAGGCCGGTCGGCGGATCCCGGCGTTTGTGCGGGCCGACATCATCCGCGACGAGGCCGGCAAGCCGGTGGGAATTTTTGGCATTTTCCGGGACATCACCCGCGAGCGGGCGCGCGCGGATGAGGCGGCGCGCGCGAGCAAGCTGGAGTCGCTCGGGATGATGGCGGGGGGGATCGCCCACGATTTCAACAATCTGCTCACGGTGGTGATCGGGCATGTGAACCTGGCCCAGATGGAAAAGTCGGCCACCCCGGCGATCGCGGAACATCTCGGCAAGGCGGAGCGCGCCGTCATCCGCGCCAGCGAGGTGGCCCGGCAGCTCACGACCTTCGCCAAGGGCGATGTCACGGCGAAACGCCTGATCGCCCCGGGCCCGGTGGTGAGCGAGGCGGTTAATTTTGCGGTGCAGAACTCGATCGTGCGGCTCGACTGCGCCCTGCCGTCGGACCTCGCCCTGGTCGATGCCGACGAGGCCCAGCTGATCCAGGTCTTCAACAATCTCGCGCTCAACGCCGTCCAGGCCATGCCCCAGGGTGGCACCCTCACGGTCAAGGCGGCCAACCACGTCGCCCGGGCGGATTCCCTGGTCGCGCCGCGCGACGGGCGCTGGGTGCTGGTGACCGTCGCGGACACCGGCGTGGGCATCCCTGCCGAGAACCTGAGGAGGATCTTCGACCCGTTTTTCACGACCAAGGCCAAGGGCACCGGTCTCGGCCTGGCGACCAGTCATTCCATCGTCGAGCGGCACGGCGGATACCTGCGGGTGCAGTCGGAGCCCGGGAAGGGAACCACCTTCCAGATCTACCTGCCGGCCGCGGCCGACGTCCGCCGCATCTCCTCCTACCCCGCGAACGTGGTCAGCAAAGCGGCGTAAATCTTCGCGGTGGCGACGAGTTCGCGGACGCTCGCCCGCTCGTCCACCCCGTGGTAATCCCGGCCGACGGGGCCGTAGCCCAGGGTCGGGATTTTCAGCACCTCGGCAAAAAAATACATGTCGTTGAAGCCGGTCGAGACGTTGAAGACCGCGGGGGACCGCCGGACCCGCCGGACGCATGCGGCCATCGACGCAAAGAACGGATGGGTGGGGCGGCGGAAGCAGGAGAAGTTCTCCGAGATCTTCCGCACCGTGATGCGGCACTGGGGTGTCTTCCGGGCCGCGGCCGCGAGGAAGGCGCGCAGGTCGCGCTCGGCGGCGGCGTGATCCTCCACCGCGAGCACCCGGCGATCGATGGTGAAGGCGGCCTGGGCGGGCACGGTGTTGACCTTGGCGCCGTCGCCGCAGCTGAAGACTCCGCCGACATTCATGGTCGCCCGCATGGTCCGTCCCTCGGGCGTGACGAAGGTGCGGCGGGCGAGCTTGGCCTTGTAGTCTCCGAGCGCGAGCACGAGCGCGGACATCTTCTCCAGCGCATTGATGCCCTTCTCCGGGAGGGACCCGTGGGCGGCGCGGCCGTGGACGGTCACTTCCAACCAGACCACGCCGTTGTGGCCGCAGCAGATCGCGTTGCCCTCGCCGCCTTCCATGACGACGGCGAAGTCGGGTCGGATCGGGGCGTGCTGCACGAGCCAGCCGGCGCCGAGGCTCGAGTCGGTCTCCTCATCGGCGGTGAACGACACCTCGACGTTCAGGCGCGGCGGGACGCCGGCCGCGCGGAGCGCCTCCAGGGCGAGCAGCAGGCTCGCGATCGAGCCCTTCATGTCGGCCGAGCCGCGGCCGTAGATCCATCCGTCCTCCACCGCCCCGGTGAACGGGCCGCCGTGGCGCCACTGTCCGGACACCGGGACCACGTCGTAGTGGGCATTGAAGTGGATCGTCTGCTTCGCGCCCGGCGCGGCGAGTTGGCCGAGCACATTGAACCGCGGGTATTTCCACTGCTCCGGCGGCAGCGCGCGCCGCAGCTCCGCCGCCGGGATCGCCAGTCGCCGGGTGCGCAGGCCCAGCGCGGCGAGCGCCCGGGCCAGGTAGCCCGTGATCTCCGCGTAGTGTTCGCCGGGCGGATTCACGGTGGGAAAGCCGACGAGATCGCGGACGCGCCGCAGGAGCGCGGGGGTGTGGCGGTCGATGTAGTCGGAGGGAGACATGCTGAAAGGAGGAAGGCGGAGGGCGGAGGGCGGAAGTCGGAAGTAAGGAATGGTCGGGGCGGGGAGGGGAATCGGCAAATAAAATTGCCCCGGTGGGTGGGTGCGGCCATCGTCTGGGTCAAGATGACACTCGCGGACCAGAGGAAGGACTACACGCTGGCCGGGCTGGCCGAGAAAGACCTCGCCCGTGATCCTTTTCGCCAATTCGAGAAGTGGTTCCAGGAGGCGTCCGCCGCGCAAGTCCCCGAGCCCAACTCGATGATCCTGTCCACGGCTGACGGCGACGCCCGCCCGTCCTCGCGCATCGTCCTGCTCAAGGGTTTCGACGGCCGGGGTTTCGTTTTCTACACCAACTACGAGAGCCGCAAGGGCCGCGCGCTCGATCGCAACCCGTTGGCTTCCCTGCTCTTCCCCTGGATCACCCTGGAGCGCCAGGTGATCATCGAGGGGCCGGTCACCAAGGTCGCGCGCGAGGAGAGCGAGACGTATTTCCACAGCCGCCCCCGGCCGAGCCAGCTCGGGGCCTGGGCGGCCCAGCAAAGTTCCCTGATCACCGGCCGCGCGGTGCTCGAGGAGAGCCTGAAGGCGCTGGAGATCAAATATGCCGGGCGGGAGGTGCCGCTGCCGCCGTACTGGGGGGGGTACCGGCTGTCGCCGGAAACGATCGAATTCTGGCAGGGACGCCGCAGTCGGCTCCACGACCGCTTGCGCTACCGCCGGGCCCACGACGGGGGCTGGGTCGTCGAGCGCCTCGCTCCCTGAATGCTCTATTTGATCCGCCACGCGCACGCGCTTGATCACGAGGATGACGACGCCCGTGAGTTGAGCGCCGCGGGCTGCGCGCAGGTCCGGCGCCTCGCGGCGTTCCTGCGCCCCGGCGGCGAAATGCAGCCGGTCGAGATTTGGCACAGCCCGCTGGTCCGCGCCAGCCAGACGGCGGAACTGCTGGCGGAATCGCTCGGGCTGCGGGTCCCCCTGAAGTCCATGCCCGGCCTGAGGTCCGGGGACGACCCGCATCTTATCACCCCCCGGCTGCGTCCGCCGCGTTCGCTCGCGTTGGTCGGCCACGAGCCGCATCTGAGCGCCCTGGGTTCCCTCCTGGTGACGGGTGCGGCCTATCCCCAGGTCTTCGTCATGGGCAAGTGCGCGATTCTCGCGCTCGAGCGCTTCAAGGGCGGCGACACCGGGTGCTGGGCGGTCCGCTGGCACCTCGCGCCGGAATTGCTCGACGCACCGACATGAATCTCGAAATCCTGCCGGTGCGCACCGCCGGGGCGGCCGAGAACATGGCCCTGGACTTCCTCCTATTGCAGCGCCACCCGGGGCCCGGCATCGCCCGCTTCCGCCACTACGAATGGCGGGGTCCGGCTTTCACTTTTGGGTATGCGCAGAAGATCGCCTGGGTCCGCGGCGGCCTGCCGCCCGGCGAGAGGCTCGATCTCTGCCGCCGGGCGACGGGCGGAGGGATCGTGGATCATCGCGATGACTGGACTTATGCGCTGGTGATACCGCGGGGCCACGCGCTCGAGGAGGCGAGGGCTTCCCTGAGCTACCGGGCGGTGCATGACTGTCTCGCCGCGGCGCTCCGCGCCCAGGGAGTCCCCGTGACCTTGAAACCGGCGGCGGAGGCCGGTCCGCCGGCCGCGGGCGGTCCGCCCGCGCCGAATCCCGGGACCGGCATCTGCTTCGAAAACGCCGAGATCTTCGACGTGGTGCACGCGGGCACCGGGGAGAAGATCGCCGGAGCGGCCCAGAAACGGAACAAGCACGGGCTCCTCTTCCAGGGCTCGATCTGGCGGCCGGCGGCCGGAGCCGTCGATTGGGATAAATTTCACGGCGACTTCACCGATCGCCTGGCCGCCACCCTCGGCGCCACCGCCCTCCGCGCCCCGTGGCCCGAACTCAATGAGGACGAAGTGAGCGGCCTGATCGAGCAGTACGCGTCGCCCGAGTGGCTGGAAGCGAGGTAGCAGATGCCTTAAAGGTAGACGCGGCATCCTGCCGCGTTCCTCGGAGGGACGTAGCGGGACGCAACGTCTACGTTGCCAGCGTGATCACGCACTCCAGGTGCCGCGTCTGGGGGAAGAGATCGAAAGGCTGCACCTTGGCGACCCGGTACCCGGCGGCGATGAAGTGGCGCAGGTCGCGCATCTGCGTCGCGGGGTCGCAGCTCACGTAGACCACGGCGCGCGGCCGGAAGGCGAACAGCTGGTGCAGGAACGACTCGTCGCAGCCCTTGCGCGGCGGGTCGATCACCACGACGGTCTCCGCCGCGGGAAAATCGAGCCCGGCGAACAGCGCCGCCGCGTCGCTGGCGACAAACGTGGCGTTGGCGATGCCGTTGGCGGCGGCATTTTCCCGGGCGAAGGCGATGCTCGTCCCGCTGAGCTCGACCCCGGCCACCCGTTCGAACGAGCCCGCGGCGCTGAGGGCGAACAGGCCGCTGCCGCAATAGCAGTCGGCGAGGAAGCGGGCCCCGCTGGCGGCGGCCTCGCGGCGCACATGCTCGACGAAGGCCGGAAGGATGAAGGGATTGTTCTGGAAAAAATCGCGGGCGAGGAAGCGCAGGCGCAGCGCGCCGACCTCTTCGGTCACGACCGCCGAGAAGTCCGTGGTCACGGCGCCCCCGGCGTCGCGCAGCAGCAGCGTGGCGCCGCGCTCGAAGGCGCCCGCCGCCGCCTTTTCCCGCACGGCCGCCCGAACCTCGCCCAGCCGGGCGTTGATTGCCTCGGTGGCGATCTCGCACCGCGGCACGTCGACGATCTCGAAGCGCGAACCCTGCCGCAGGAAGCCGATTGGGAACGCCCCCGGCGCCGCGAAGTGGGGCGTGAGCTTGGAACGATAGCCGTACTCGCGCGGCGAGCCGACCACGGGCTCGACGGCAAAGATCAGGCCAGCCATGTGCTCCAGCAGCTCGGCGACCTGGCGGCGTTTCCACGCCAGCTGCTCCGCATACGCCAGGTGCTGGTACTGGCAGCCACCGCACCGGCCGAAAAGCGGGCAGCGCGGCGCCACGCGGCCCGCCGCGGGCTGCAGGATGGCCACGAGGTCGGCCTCGGAATAATTCTTGTGGTTGCGGTAGACCCGGGCCCTCACCTTCTCGCCGGGCAGGGTGAAGGGAACCATCACCACCCATCCTCCTCCATCCTGCTCCGCCAGGCCTCCTCCGTCGCCAGGGCTTTGGCGGACAGGTCGGCGCACTTCGCTTCCCTCTTCACCAAGCCGCACACGGCCCAGGCCGAGGCCGTGGTTGGTGAGCGTGGCGATCTCCAGCTCGATCTCCTGGTGATAGGCGAAAGGATGGGCGTTGAACTTTTTCTTGTTGAACACGAATGTCACCGCGGAGGCGCGGAGGTCGCGGAGGATGGGCGAGACGGGATTAATTCGCACGAAATATTATTTCCCTGCGCGCTCCGCGCCTCCGCGGTGAAAAAATCCGTGGCATCCCGGAAATCCCCGGTTAATGATCGTCATCCACGAGCCATGGCGTCTCCCGAAATCATCACCAGCCTGCAGAACCCCCGCCTGAAGGAGCTGGTGAAGCTGCGCGACCGCCGGCCCCGCGACGAGGCGGGCGTGTTCCTGATCGAGGGCTACCGGGAAATCCGCCGCGCGCTGGAAAAGGGGATCGTCCTACACGAGCTTTACTTCTCGCCCGGGTGGTTCCTCGGCGAGAACGAGCCGGCGCTTCTGGCGCAGGCGGAGGCGGCGGGCGCCAAGCTATTCGAGCTCTCGCGGGAGGCGTTTGCCAAGGCTGCCTATCGCGAGCGGCCCGATGGACTACTCGCCGTCGCGCCGCAGTGGCGGCGGACGCTTGAAAGGCTGGTGGAGCGCGTTGTCCCCAACGCGCTGGCTTCGGCCGAGTCCACAAGCGCGTCAGAGACAACGCGCTCCACCCCATTTTACCTGGTGGTCGAAGCGATCGAAAAGCCGGGCAACCTCGGCACCATCCTGCGCAGCGCCGATGCCGCGGGCTGCGACGCGGTGATTGTCTGCGACCCGGTGACCGACTTGTTTAATCCCAACGTGGTGCGCGCGTCCACGGGCGTGCTCTTTTCGGTGCCCTGCGTGGTGGAGGAGGGTCCGCGAGTCCTGGATTGGCTCCGCCGCCACCAGGTACGCATTGTCGCGACCACGCCCGGCGCGACGGAGCTTTACACCGCCGCCGACCTGAAGGGCGCGCTCGCGGTCGTGATGGGCAGCGAGCAATACGGCCTGAGCGATTTCTGGCTGAAAAACGCCGACCTGACGGTGCGCATCCCCATGGCCGGCCAAGCCGATTCGCTCAACGTGGCGATGGCGACGACGATCACGCTCTTCGAAGCCGTCCGCCAGCGGACAAGGTAGACGCGACGTCCATGTCGCGGCCCTCATCGGGAAGCGGTCGTGCGTCCCGGGGCACGCCGCAATGCGGAGATCAACGCCTCCATCCCCTCCGCCATACTCACGCGTGGGGCGTAGTCCAGGTCCCGCCGGGCGGCGGAGATATCGAACCAATGGTCCTTCGCCAGCTCCGCGGCGACGAACCGGGTCAGCGGCGGCTCGCCGCGCAGCGGCAGCGCGCGCCAGGCGAGTTCGCAGGCGGCGCCGAGCGCCATCGCGACGGGGAGGGAGATGCGCCGCGTGACCGGCCGCTCCCCGAGGCCCGCCAGCAGGCCGTTGATCCAGTCCCAAAGCGGCACCGGTTCGCCATTGGTGATGAAATACGCACGGCCCCCCGCTCCGCCCCCCTCCGCCCGGAGCGCGACCTCGGCGGCGAGGTGGGCGTCGACCGCGTTTTCGACGTGGACCAGGTCGACGCGATTTTTCCCGCCGCCCACGATCCGCAGGCGGCCGGCGCGGGCGCGCGCCAGCAGGCGCGGCACCAGGTGCGGATCGCCCGGTCCCCAGATGAGATGGGGACGCAGCGCGGCGGTGCGCAGGCCGGCGGAGTTGGCGGCGAGCACCTCGCGCTCGGCCCGGGCCTTGGTCAGCGGATAGGGGCTGGGACAGCGGGTCGTGAGCGGCAAAGACTCATCGGCGCCGGCGAGGTCGCGCCCGTTGTAGACCACGCTCGGAGTACTGGTGTAGACGAGCCGGGAGACCCCATGCCGCCGGCAGCCCTCGATCACGGCCCGCGTGCCGAGCACATTGGCGCGGTAAAAATCCCGCGGGCGGCCCCAGACGCCGACCTTGGCGGCAACATGAAACACCGTGTCCACGCCGGCGCACGCCGCCTGCACCGCGGCTGTGTCATCGAGCGAAGCCCGGACAAGCCGCACCCCTTTCGCCTCCAGATCTGGCGCCGGATTACGGGCGAGGACAGTCACCCGCCGTCCCTGCGCCAGCAGGCGTCCCACCAGGTGGCGGCCGAGAAACCCAGTGCCGCCGGTGACCAAAGTTTGCATGGGGATTAAGGATTCACCGCGGAGGCGCGGAGAACTATTCATTGGGATCGAAAATGAAACACTTGGCCCGGGCGGCCCATTGGGCGAGGGCGAGGCGATGGATCTTCGCGTTGTGCCGGACGTCGACCGGGAAGCGCGGGCGGAAATAAAAACGGGTGATCGCGGCCGTCTGGGGATGCTCGCGGGCCCGCTGGCCCAGCTCCCGGGCGAGGGCATCCGCGTCCGCGCGGTTTCGGATCACCGTCTCGGCGACCAGAGCCGGGACCTGGCGGCCGCGCTCGCCGAGGCCGATGAGAGCGCAGCGCGCGGCCCGGGGATGCTGGCGGAAGACCTGCTCGCACGGCTCCGTGTACATCGGCCCGGCGGTCGTCTCGACGCGCTCGACGACCCGGCCGCAGAACCAGAGCTGTCCCGCCGGATCGAGTGTGCCGCAATCGCCCATGCGGTGCCAGACCGCGCCCGCGGGGCCGGCGATCTTGGCCCGGCCCGTCGCCTCGGGCAGGGCATCGTACTCGCGGGTGACCACGGGGCCGCGCACGATGATTTCGCCGATGCCGCCGGCGCCGGGTTCCCGGGTGTCGGCGAGGGCTGAAATCACCCCGTCGGAAATGCCGATGATCTTCACGTCGATCCCGGGCAGCGGCCGGCCGATCGGGGAGCCCCGAGCCGGATGCCCTGGCGATGGTCCGCTCCACTGCTTCGCCAGGACCTCGTCGGAGCTGATGCTGCTGACCGGCAGCGCCTCGGTGGCGCCGTACGGGCTGTGCAGGCGGCCGTTGGGCAGGAAGCTGCGTGCGTCGGCCCAGAGCGGGGCCGGGACCGGCGCGCCGGCGCACAGCACCCGCCGCAGGCTCGGCAGCACGATGCCCCGGGTCCGGCAGTGGTCGGCGATGATGCGCCAAAGCGTGGGCGAGCCGAAGGAGTTGGTGACGCCTTCCTGGCGGATGGCCTGCACGATCTTCGCGGGATCCACCGCGGCGGGACGGCGCGGGTCGATCTCGGGCACCACCGTCACCATCCCGAGCGCCGGATTGAAAAGCGCGAAGACCGGCAGCAGCGGTAGATCGACCTCGCCGGGCGCGATGCCATAGGCGTCGCGGACCAGCCGCACCTGCGCATCGAACATGCCGTGTTCGTAGCGGACGCCCTTGGGGCTGCCGGTGGAACCCGAGGTGAAGAGGATCGCGGCCAGCTCATCGGCGGCGCTGTCGGCCATCCCGAACTTCCGCAGGCCCGCGCCGGCGCCCGGGGCGGCGAGGCGCGCCGTGAGCGCCGGGCTGGCCGGCACCCGGGCGGTGACGCTGCGGAAGGTGCGGCGAAAGAGCCGGCTCACGCCCAGGGCGAACGGAATGCCGACGAGGGCGCGCGGGCGGGTCCGGGCGACGCAGGCCAGGAAGGAACGCAGCCGCATGCCCGGGTCCATCACCACCGGCACCGCGCCGATCCGGAACAGGGCGAAGACCGAGGCGATCAGCGGCAGCCCCGGCCGGACCATGATCAGGGTGCGGTCGCCCCGGACGATCCCGCGGGCCTCGAACCGGGCGCACCAGGCGTCGACCTCGGTGTCGAGCTCCGCGAACGACAGCACGAGGTAATCGATGTCGCCGGTGCGCGTGCGGCCGCGCGGGATCTTCAATGCCGGCGCCTGCGGCTGCGCCGCGGCCATGGCGCCGAGGTGGCGGCCGATGTTCGAAGGTTGATTCAAGAAAACCGGAGCGCGCGGCCTCAGGTGCGCAACGACGGAATGCCGCGGAGCAGGCCCGCCTGCCAGGGCAGCAGAAACGAATCGAGCTGGGCCGGCGCGCGCGCGATCTGCACCAACTGCGCGCGATTGGCGATGAGCGTCGACTCGATCTTGAGGTCGGCCGCGATGCGGTCGCGGTCGGCCTTGATCCGATCGAGACGCTCCACCTCGGCCTGGGTGAGGGGCGTGTGGTTCGGGTCCCGGCCCGGGCGGCGCGGCAGGGTCCGCGGATCGCGCGCCAGGCCGGCGCGCACCGCCTCCGCCAGCGAGGGGAAGATGCGGGGATGGCGCTTCCCGAGGTTGACCCCCTCCAGGATGGAGTCATCCGCGCCTTCGGCGTCGGCGGCATACGCGATCCGCAGCAGGAGCTCGTTGGAGCAGACCTTGAAGGGGGGCGTGTCGAGCCGCTGGGCCAGCTGCTCGCGCCAGTGCCAGATGGCATGCATGACCCCGAGGCCGCGGCCCCGGAGCTTCTCGGACTTGCCGATGCGCCAGTCGTTCTCGCCGGCGGGCGCGAAGCCCTCGGTGCCGGCCTCGATCTGGGCGCGGCACTGCTGGTCGAGCCACTCCAGGCGGCCGAGGCGCGCCAGATCGCGCGTGAGCAGGTCGCGCAGCGCGGGCAGATGCCAGACGTCAAGCGCGGCATAATCGAGCAGCTTGGGGGTGAGGGGGCGCTTGGACCAGTTGGCCTTCTGGCTGTCCTTGTCGAGCTTCACCCCGAAGTGCTCCTCGAGCAGGCCGGCGAGGCCGATCCGCTTGCGACCGAGGAGCTGCGCGGCCAGCATGGTGTCGAACAGGCTGCGGGCGCGGAAACCGCAACGGTCGTGCAGGAGCCGCAGGTCGAAATCGCTGCCGTGCATCACGAGGTGCTTCCGGGCCAGGGTCTCCCACAGCGGCTTCAGGTCGATCGGGGCCAGCGCGTCGACCAGGTAGACATCCTTGCCGATCAGGAACTGGAGCAGGCACACCCGCACCCGGTAGTGGAACATGTTGTCGGCCTCGGTATCGAGCGAGACCTCATCCACCCGGCCGAGCGCGGCGAGCAGCGGCGCCAACGGGCCCGGCTGGTCGATCAACTGGTAGGTGGAGGGACGGAGGGAGGCACTGACGCCGAGCAGGCGGCGTACCGGATGCGGCAGGAAGCGGGAAATCATCTCAAGAACGGGAAACGATTAACGAATCTGCGGCGGAGCGCGATGCTTATTACAGCGGGGGTGGTGTGGTAGCTTCGCCGCAACGGAGGCAATTTGGCGTGGCACGGGCGTCCCGCCCGTGTTCTTGCGAGATCTTGGGCTGGAAGCCCACGTTCGGGCGCCCCGGTCAGGACGCCCAGGCCCCCAGGAACGCCTCGATCAGCTTCGGCAGATCGGCGCTGTATCCCCCTTCGAGCACGGCCGCGGTCGGCAGGCCGGCGTCCCGGACCCAGGTGCCGAGGGTGGCGAAGTCCTCGGCCTCGAGCGTCATTTCCGTGATCGGGTCCCCGGCGTAGGCGTCGAAACCCGCGGAGACGAGCACCAGGCTCGGGCGGTACCCGACGATCGCGTCCCAGGAGGCGCTCAGCGCCTCCCGATGCCGCGCGCGGGGCGTCCCCGGGGCAACCGGCCAGTTCCGGCAATTCGCGTCGTCGCGGGCGCCGGTGCCCGGGTAGGCCGGAAACTGGTGCACGGAGCAGTACAGCAGGTTCTGGCGGCCGCGCAGGATGGCTTCGGTGCCGTTGCCGTGGTGGGCGTCGAAATCCCACACCGCCACCCGGGCCCCTGCGAGGTCCCGCTGGGCGGCGAGCGCCGCGATCGCGACCTGGTTGAGGTAGCAGAAGCCCATGGCCTGGTCCGCGGTGGCGTGATGCCCCGGCGGCCGCATGAGCGAAAAGACCGGGCTGCCCTGGTCGAGCGCATGCCGCGCCGCCTCGAGCGCGGCGCTGGCCGCCCGGCGCGCATGGCCGGCGATATCGGTGTAATAGGGCGTGTCGCCGTCGAAATCGCGCGGCTCGGCCAGCCGCCGGAGGTGCGCGGCGGTATGGGCGAGCTGCAGGGTCGAGTCGGGCACGTCGCCGGGTGGCAGCCGCCAGGTCCAGTCCGGATGCGCGTCCAGCAGGTAGGCCGCCGAGCTCAATACCCGGGCCGGCTGCTCCGGGTGCTGGCCGGAGCCGTACTCCGCGCACCGGGGATCGTGAATGATAACCATGGGTTGGACAGGTGGGGCGCGTTGTCCCTAACGCGCTGGATCGACGTGGCACGGGCTTCCAGCCCGTGTAGGGGAGGACATGGGCTGGAAGCCCATGCCACGGCTCAGGACCGGGTTGAGGACAACGCGCTCCACCTTGGAGTGTACCGCGGGCCTGCAAAGAAAAAAACTTCGTGCCGCGCCGTTTTGTCGCTAGCGTCCCGGCGATGAAGGTCGTTGTGCTGTGCTCCGGCGGGATGGATTCCGTGACCGCGCTTTATGCGGCGCAGCGGGAGCATGCCGTCGTCGCGGCCCTGACCTTCGATTACGGGGCGAAGCACAATGCGCGCGAGATTCCCTGCGCCGCCGGACACGCGGCCCGGCTCGGCGTGCGCCACGAGGTCATTCCGCTGCCCTTCGTCAACCGACTCTTCGCTTCTGCGCTGCTGGCGAGCGGCGGGGCCATTCCCGAGGGGCATTACCAGGCCGACACGATGAAGCAGACCGTCGTGCCGTTTCGCAATGCGATCATGCTCTCCATCGCCACCGGCTTCGCCGAGAGCATCGGCGCGGGATCGCTGGTCATCGCCGCCCACGCCGGCGATCATGTGATCTATCCCGATTGCCGGGAGGACTTCATGCGCGCGATGGGGGACGCGATGCGGCTGGGCACCTACGCGGAGATCCGGCTGCTGCGGCCGTTCATCGCCTGGGACAAAGCCCGGATCGTCACCGAGGGCGTCCGGCTGGGCGTCGATTTTGCGCGCACCTGGTCGTGCTATCGCGGCGGGGCGATCCACTGCGGCCGGTGCGGCACCTGCGTGGAGCGCCGCGAGGCGTTCGCCCAGGCGGGGGTGGCGGATCCGACGGCCTACGAGACCACGGGCCCGCTCCCGCCCAAGCCGTCGCCATGCTGATCTCGGAGATCTTCTATTCGATCCAGGGCGAGGGCGAGCTGGCGGGGGTGCCGTCCGTCTTCGTGCGCGCCAGCGGCTGCAATCTCCGCTGCGCCTGGTGCGACACGCCCTACGCCTCGTGGCAGCCGGAGGGCAGCCCGCGCACCGTCGACGAGATCGTGGCGGAGGTGCAGCGGCACGCCTCGGCCCGGCACGTCGTGCTCACCGGGGGCGAGCCGATGATTGCCCCGGATATCCGCGGGCTGGCCGCGGCGCTGAGGCTGTTGGGCTACCACCTCACGATCGAGACCGCGGCGACCGTGCCGCCGGAGGGCATTGCCTGTGATCTCGTCTCGCTTTCGCCGAAGCTCCTCAACTCTGCGCCCGACGCGACGCGGCACGCGGCCTGGCGGAAAAAGCACGAGTCCACCCGCTGGCAGCCCGCCGTGGTGCGGGCGTGGCTCGACGGCGGGTACGGCTTCCAATTCAAGTTCGTGGTCGCCCAACCGGGCGACCTGGAGGAACTCGCCGGCATGCTCGCCTCCCTCCGGCGCGACATCCCGCGGCACAAGGTGCTGCTCATGCCGGAGGGGATCACGCCGGAAGTCCTGCGCGCCCGGGCCGCCTGGCTGGGCGAACTCTGCAAGGCCAGCGGCTACCGCTACGCGCCCCGGCTCCACATCGAGCTCTACGGCAACCAGCGGGGGACTTAGGTTACTTAACCACCTTCAGCTTCGCCTTGATCTCGCTGCTCGGGCAGCCGCAGCCGCCCCCGCAGCCGGGCTTGGCGGATTTCGCGACCGAGCGCCAGATCAGCCCGGTCACCGCGAGGGCGACGATGGCGAGGGCGGCGATGGTTTGGAAGGACATGCTGAAAGTAGGAAGGCGGAGGGCGGAAAGGCTAGAAGCCCAGGGCGGTGCCCCCCTGGTAGACAATGAATGACAAAATCCAGGCGGCGCCAGTCATGTAGGCGGTTTGGAAGATCGGCCATCGCCAGGTATTCGTCTCGCGGCGGACGACGGCGATGGTGCTCATGCACTGCATGGCGAACACGTAGTAGATCATGAGCGAGAGGCAGACCAGGGGCGTGAAGAGGGGACGGCCGTCGGGCCAGCGGGCGTTGCGCAGGGCGACGCGCAGCGGGGCGATGTCGGCGTGCTCGTGGTTGGCGTTGAAGTTCTCGACGCTGAACACCACCGCGGTCGAGCTCACGAACACCTCGCGGGCGGCGAAGGAGCTGATCAGGCCGATGCCGATGCGCCAGTCGAAGCCGATCGGCTTGATCAGCGGCTCGATGGCATGCCCGGCCCGGCCGGCGATGCTGTATTCCACCTGCTGGATGGAGGTCGCGCCGGCGGGGGCCCGGGGGAAGGTGGACAGGAACCAGAGCACGATGCTGATCCCCAGGATGATCGTGCCGGCGCGCTTGAGGAAGAGGCCGGCGCGTTCGACCATGTGCATCGCCACGTCCTTCAGGCCGGGCAGGCGGTAGGGCGGCAGCTCCATGATCATGAGCGGGGGCGCGCCCTTGAGCAGCGTGCGCTTGAAGAGCCAGGCGAAGCCAAAGGCGCCGCCCGTGCCCAGCGCGTACATGAGGAGCATCAGGCCCACCTTGGTGGCCAGCGGCACGCGGTCGCCCGGCACGAGCGCGGCGATCATCAGCAGGTAAACGGGCAGGCGGGCCGAGCAGCTCATCAGCGGGGCGACGAGGATCGTCGTGAGGCGGTCCTTCGGATCCTCGATCGTGCGCGTCGCCATGATGCCGGGGATGGCGCAGGCATAGGAGCTGAGCAGCGGGATGAACGACTTGCCGTTGAGCCCGACGCGGCTCATCAGCCGGTCCATGATGAAGGCGGCGCGCGCCATGTAGCCGGTGTTCTCGAGCAGGCCGATGAAGAAAAACAGGATCAGGATCTGCGGCAGGAAGGTGATGATGGTGCCCACGCCCTCGATCGCGCCGTCGGTGATGAGATCGCGGAGGTCGCCCGGCGGCATCACCCCCCTGACCCAGCCGGCCAGCGCGGCCACCTGGACGCCGATCCAATCCATGGGGTACTCGGCCAGGGTGAAGATGCTGACGAAGAGCAGCGTCATCACCGCGACGAGGACCAGCCAGCCCCAGATGGGATGGGTGACCACGGCGTCGATCCGGTCGCTCACGGTCGGGCCGGCCATGACGCCGGGCTGCACCACCTCCGCGGCGAGCCGGCCGATGGCCTCGTAGCGGGAATTCACCAGGGCGCCCGCCCAGTCCATGCCCTCGGCCTCCCAGCGCTTCTGCCAGGCCTGGAGGATTTCCGCGGTGCGCGCGCTGAGCGGGGTGGAGCCCGCCACGCGCACCGAGTCCTGGTCGGTGAGCAGGAGCAGGGCCTCGGCGCGGGCGCTGAGCGGGGGCTTGCCGTCGTTGGCGGCAAGGGAGGCCTGAAGCTCGGCGACGGCGGCGGCGATCGCCGGCGGGACGTCCCAGGCGTGGCGCGAGAGCGGCAGGTCGGGCCGGCTCATCGCGAGCTTGAGCTGCAGGATGCCCTTGCCGTTCACCGCCTCGCAGGGGATGACGGGGATGCCGAGCTCCTTCTCGAGGCGGGCGACCCGGATATTCACGCCGGCCGCGGCGGCGAGATCCATCATGTTCAGCACGAGGATGACCGGCCGCCCCAAGTCGAGCACCTGGTGCACCAGGTAAAGATTGCGCTCGAGGTTGGT
>Ga0302279_10003092_pt1 | contig 21168 bp, 18 predicted proteins | sample III_Bog_N3_3_FD_194541 | JGI IMG/M metagenome (GOLD analysis project Ga0302279, IMG submission 194541) | Peat permafrost microbial communities from Stordalen Mire near Abisko, Sweden - III_Bog_N3_3 | ecosystem: Environmental > Terrestrial > Soil > Wetlands > Peat | place: Sweden: Abisko...
GAACGTCGGAAAGTCGAGGATTGCTTGCCCCCCAACGGAGTAGCCGTTGGCGCCGGTGATGGTGACGTTCTTGCCGAAGTAGGCTTGATCCCCATACATGTCATAGGTGAGCAACTCACCCGATGGCGACCACAGGCTGTATTGCTCGCGCTTGCGCGTCATGCCGTAGTGCGCGCTCTGGTGGAAGTCCGCGGTTGTCTGGTTGTCGATCGCTCCAGAGAAGAAAAGGTCCTGATCCTTCTCCGTGGCGCTGTCGGTCACGTGATAGAAGTCCCAGGTGTTGGGGACGCCGGTTGCGTCGACACCGTAATGGAGCGTTGCGCGCACCTGCGTGTTGCCATTCAACTGCCATCCAACGTTGGCAGCCGATGTAGCCACGTGATACTCGTCGTTGGGCAGATCGTTCGACGTTTGGAGCCAGCTGAAGGCGCCCAGGTAATCGAGCTTCTTGTGCGCGCCGGCAACTTCAAGCTCCTCGCGCGAGGTGTAGTAATTGCCCACGTCGCCGTGAAACAGCAGCGAAGGAAAGCTGGTGGTGCCGCGCGGCGTGGTTAGGCTCACCACGCCGCTTGAAGCGTCTGCGCCGTAGAGGCTGGAGTTGGGTCCGCGATATACTTCTGCACTTTCGACCGCAGTCGTGGAGAGCGGGCCGAAGTCGAAGCCGCCGCCCAGGTCTCCGGCGTAGACCCCATCGACCAGTACCTTGTTCGAGGTCGAGTCGCCGCCGCGTACAAACAGCGAGGTCACGGCGCCCATCTGTCCGGACTGCACCACAAACGTGCCAGGCATGAGGCGCAGCTCGCTGACCAGATCGTCGCGCAGCGCAAGGTCCTGCGGCCCCAGCACGCTGGTCGCCGCGCTGGTCTGAGCCTGCGGTGTGGGCGTACCCGTGGCCGTCACCACAATCGACTCGCGCACCCACTCCGGCTCAAGCACCACGTTGCGCTCAATGTTGTCGAGCGCGCCGGCGTAGAAGACGGGCGTCTCCACCTGGCGAAAGCTCCTGGCGGAAACGATGAGAAAGAATCGCCCGGTGGTGCCGGACATGATTTGAAAGCTGCCGTCGGCCGCGGAGACAGCTCCGGCCACGACTTTGCCACTGCTGAAGAGGGCGACGTTGGCTCCGGCAACCTTGGCGCCGGAAGGGTCTGTGACAACGCCACGGATCGCCGCAGCAGGGCAGACTACAGCCGTCGCAGCAAAAAGGACAATGGCAGTGGCGATGAAGAGAGCGCCGCTCAGGCGAGCGCGCACACGTGCGGAAACAGGCATCAAAAGGCTCCTTCGTTCCCCTCGGAACGCAAGCTGGGTAGTAGCGCCTAGGACCGGTCTCCTGACTTGCGCCTGCATCAGCCACCTTCCCAAAGAAAAGCATCGCAGCTCATCTTCAGTGGTTTCCAGGGAATCACGTCGCGCAAGGCGCAGCGATTCCAGGCTGACATCCTGCTGTTCCCCTCCCTCAAAACGACGGAGGCGGCAGCAGGGGCGCTCACAGTTGCGGGGCAGTGGCGGACTTTCACCGCCTTCCCGAGCATCCTGACGATTACAGAAATTGGTTAGGCCGCCCAGGTTGAATGAGCAGCCGCTGTGGGATCGAACAAACTTCCATCCCATCAACTTTTATAGACGGCTGCGGCCGCCAAGTCAAAAACAGCTGGACCGGCAATGCAAACAAGGTGGCTGTGACGGAACTGTGTGTGGTGACCCCGGGAAGATTCGAACTTCCGACCTGCGGTTTAGGAAACCGTTGCTCTATCCACCTGAGCTACGGGGCCACTTCGGGTTGGGAACGCGCCAGAAGGCGGCCATCCGGCCCACGCTCGGCTGTGCCGGAACTCCTGCCGGGGCAATGCCTGGAGCGCAGCAAACGAGAGAGAATAAACCCGCTCTCAACAGGGTACTATATGCCAACTGGACACGGGCAGGTGAGCATCGCAGAGTTCATGGCTCACTGGCTCCCGCTGCGCTCTAGCTGTTCTCCAATTGCTGTACCCCGAAAGCACGATGAGAAGTGGCTTTGTCCTCAAGAAAAAGCCGCCTTGCACAACGTTGGGGACTTCACGTGAATTGGAGAACCGCTCCAAATAGAGCACCTGAATTGGAGAACTGCTCTAAGATGGGGCTTCCGGCCGGCGCGATCAACGAGGAACCATGCGCGGCAGACGAGGTGTATGTGTGAGCAATCTGGAAGGCAAAGTTGCTGTCGTGACCGGCGCAAGCCGCGGCCTGGGCCAGCGCGTCGCCTGGCGGCTGGCCGCGATGGGTGCAAGCGTGGCTCTCGTGGCGCGCGGTGAAGCGGCGCTCGGCGAAACGCAACAGCGGATGCCGGAGGGCGCGGCACAATCGCTGGTTGTCCCCGTCGATCTCCGGGAGCGGGCCTCGATCGAAGAGGCGAAAGCTCTGATTGAGAGCAGGCTCGGTGTTCCGTCCATCCTCGTCAACGCGGCCGGTGTCTTTGGTCCAATCGATCTCGTCAAGGACGGCGACTCCGCAGCGTGGATCGACACCATGCTCATCAACACCATTGCCCCCTACCTGACCTGCCGCGCGTTTGTCGGCGGAATGATCGATCGCGGCTGGGGACGCATCGTCAATGTCACGTCGGCTGCGGCCCTGCACACACCGGGCCCCCTCAACAGCGCCTACGCCACCAGCAAAGTGGCGCTGAATCAATTCACGCGCCACCTGGCATCCGAGCTCAGGGGAACGGGCGTGACGGCGAATGTGATTCACCCGGGCGATGTGAAGACGGAGATGTGGGCGGACATCAAACAGGCATCAGCACGGCTGGGCGCGCTTGCCGACCCTTATACGCAATGGGTCAACTGGGTCAATGAAACCGGAGGCGACGATCCGGAAAAGGCCGCTGACCTGGTGGCGGAACTGGTGAGCGACCGGGCCGCGGATGTAAGCGGCCGCTTTCTCTGGATCAGAGACGGCCTGCAAGAACCCATCGCCAGTTGGGACGACGCGGGCGAGGCGCAGCCCTGGCTCAAATAGCCGGCCTTCATCCTTCATCCGCGTAATCCTGAACCGCGCCTCTCTAGAAAATGTTGTACCGCAGCCCAACGCTCACGCCGGCCGAGGTCATCGAGCCATAGGTGAACTGCGGCCAGATTTGGTACTCCACATCGGCCAGCCGAACGGTCATGCGCCGCGTCCAGCGGTAGTCCACGCCGCCTCCGGGAGCAATCACCAGGTAAGTTCCCTTGGCGTAGTTATAGGGAAAGTTGAACTGGCCGATGCCGACCATGCCTTTGCCGTAGAACTGCAACCGCCCGTGCGTGAAGTGGTAGCGCGGCCCGGCTTCCCACTCCGTTACGTGCACATCGTTCTGCTGGTGGAACAGCAGCCAGCGGGCTTCAGCTTCAAGACCGATGCGGCGCCGCGTGTCCACGTCGACCAGTGCGGTAACGCCCAGCAGCTTCTGCTCGCCGTACTGCACCTGGTAGCCGGAGGCCGTGCCGCCGGCCGACAGCGTGTATCCGCCGGCGTCGCCTGAGGCCGCAACCTGCGCTGCCAAAGGATGCGCGCCGGCCAGCCAAACCAGCCCCAGGGCAATGACGCCCAGAGCCCGGAAAACCGCGCGGCTCCCGGCAACTCCGTTCTGCTCTCCGGCAACTGCTCTGCGTGATTGAAATGCGCTTTTCATCTCTCTCCTGCGGTGCCTATGCGGGCTCGCCTTACTTGGTAATCGTCAGCGTGACGGTCTGGAATGCGGTCACATTGCTTTTTTCGCCGACGCCCACCACTTGAATGGTGTAGGTTCCGGCAGCAGCGCTGCTCTCGGTAAAGCCGCCGCAGCCGGTGGCCAGCAGGGCCGCGCTGCCCAGGATAAGCACCAGCACCATGCGCAGCAGGTACGCGTTGCGCTTGCGGAATCGCCAGGCAACGCAGCCGAGCAGCAGGCTGAAGGGCATGAACAGGCCAGCCAGTGCGGCATTCGTTTTGCCCGCCTGCCGGTTCATGGCCGATGCGCCTCCGCCCAGCGGGTTGTTGGTGTCGATCGTCAGCTGCACGGAGGCCGTTCCATTGGCGCTGAGCGGCACGTTGTTGCTGGCGAACTGGCAGTTGACCGCCGGCGGCAGCGACCCGCAACCAAGCCCAATGGTGTCGGTGAATCCGCTGATCGAGGTCAACGTGACAGCGACGGTTGCGTGCTGGCCCGATTGCACGCTTATGGTCGCCGGCGTCGCCGTGAGCGTGAAGTTTGAGGCCGCGCCGGTGATGCTGATCGAGCTTGAGGTGGACGGACTGTGGCTCGTATCGCCTCCATAGGCGGCAACAATTGTGTAGTTGCCGTTGGGCAGGTTCGGCGTCAGCGTGGCCACGCCGTTGGCGTCCACGGCTGCGCTTCCAACCGTCGCCGTCCCGCTGGTAAACGTTACGGTCCCGGTCGGCGTGGGGCCGTTGGTTCCGCTGTTCTGCACAATGGCAACCAGAACAGCAGCGCCGTTCACGGTCGCCTGGGTCAGGTCCGTGGTGGTGGGAATCAAACCAACTGTTTCCGTGGTCGTTCCGGTGCTGGCAGCGTCGTTGGTGTCGCCGCCGTAGGCCGCGGTAATCGTATAGGTGCCACCTGTCAGCGCCGCTGAAGTCACCGACGCTTTCCCGCCGGTGAGTGTTCCGTTGCCCAGAGCAACCGTTGCGCCGCCCGCAATCGCCGCGGAGAAGGTCACCGTTCCCGTGGGCGTTCCGCCAGCCGGCGTCGTGGTCACCGTGGCGCTGAATGTAATGGTGGCGCCCACCACTGCGGGATTGGGCGCAGCGGTGACAGCCGTGGTCGTTGTGGCCTGGTTGATCACCAGGCTCAGCGTGGGCGCCGTGCTGGCTGCGTCATTCGTATCGCCGGAGTAAGTGGCGGTGATGATGTAGGTGCCCGGTCCCAGTGATGGATTGATGCTCGCTGCGCCGTTGGTCATCGCCACGTTGGCCGCGCCCGTCAAAGGATAATTGGCGCCGCCCAGCGTCGCGGTGAACGTGACCGTCCCGGTTGGCGCAACAGTTCCGGATGCCGGCGTAACCGTCGCTGTAATCGCAACCGGCTGTCCGGAGAGGCCGGGGTTCGGCTTCGCGGTCAATGCAGCTGAGGTCTGCACCTGGCTGATCACCTGTGCGACCGCCAGCGTGCCCGTGCTGCCTGCGTAGTTCGCGTCCCCTGCATAGGTCGCCGTGGCCGTATAGGTGCCCACGGGCAGCGACGAGATAATTGCCCCTCCCGTGCCTGCCGACGCGGACGTCAGCGTGACCGTGAGCGGATAGGTGGGTGTGGTCTGTCCTTGCGGCACGATGACGATGCTCACCTTGCCCGTTGCCGGTGTCGTGCCCACTGTGGGTATCGCGACCGTGAATGTCACCGGAGATCCATACCCTGCCGGATTCGGACCCGAGGTCAGCGTCAGGCTCGAGCTTGTCGTCACATCCTGATCGAGCGTGGCCGAGCTGCCATGAATCTGGGCCGTCGAAACAGGCGTGTACGTGGCCGTGATGACATTGACGCCCTGCGCCAGGTTCGACGCCGTATACGTGGCCACGCCGCCCGTCAGGGTCACCGTGTTGGTGGAGAAGGTGGCGAGGCTGTCGGTGAAGGTCACCGTGCCGTCGAGCGGGAATGTGCCGCCGTCCGGAACCGTCACCTTGGCCGTGAAGGTGACGCTTGCGCCCAGTGCAGACGGGCTCACCGGCAGTGCGGTGAGCGTAACCTTGGTAGCCTCATAAATCACCTGGATCAGCGCCGGGGTCGAAGTGCTCGTGGAGTGGTCCGGGTCGTTCGTATTGTCGTAGGTCACCGTAATCGAATGCGACCCTACAGCGAGATTGTTGACCGTCAGCTTGGCGCTGGCACTCGTGGTCGAACCCGAGGTTGCGGAGCCACCCGCTGCCGCGCTGCCCAGCAGGGTTGCGCCGTCATAAAAGTCAACCTTGCCGGTCAGGTTGCCCGTTCCCGAACCCGTAACTACCGTCGCTGTAAAGGTCACATTCGAGCCGAATTCCGCCGGATTCACATTGGAAACAACGGAAATGGTGGTCGTGGTGACCGCCGTCGCATCACCCACCAGTTCAATGTCCAGTGGATTGTTGTTCGTTGTGCTGTTCGTTACATCAACGTTCCCATACACCGTATTGCCCGAAACGGACGGCGCAAAGATGGCGCCAATGATGCAATCGGCGTCCGAGGCAAGCGCAAATCCCGGCGCGCTGCAGGTCGTCGGCGGATTGGCCGGGTCTACGGCCGCGTTCGCGTCAGGTGTAATCGCCGTAAGGTCCAGCGATGCATTGCCGTCGTTTTCCACCGTCTGCGACTGGGGCGCCGACTGCGAACCTTGCCGCACTGGCGGGATGGCGAAATTCAGCGCAGCTTTGGTGCTCTGCACCTGGTCCACAAGCATGAAATAGTGGTCTGCAAAATACACGTTGCCGGCGCCATCCAAAGTGATCCCCTGAGGCGCAAACACCTCCGATCCCCCGGACGCACCCCCCGCCTCGATGTAAAAGAATCCGGTCGTCGACAGCGCATTGATCTGGCCGCTCACCGCATTCGTCTTACGCACGCACAGGTTGCCCGGGTCGGCGATATAAATGTTCCCTGCCGCGTCAACCGCCACACCCGAAGGCGTAAACAGGCCCGCACCGCTGGTCGGTCCATCTGCGCAATTGTCCGCATTGCCCCCCGTGCCCACGGCAGTCGTAATCACGCTCGATGGTGTAATGACGTCCCCGACTGCGGCCACTTCGCGGATCTTGTTGCTGCCCGAGTCGGGAATGTACATGTTGCCGCTGGAGTCAAAGGCCACCGTGAAGGGCTCGTTGAGCTCGGCCGCGGTCGCCGCACCGCTGTCGCCGGCCGCGCCCGCCGTTCCGGTGCCCACCGCCGTTGTGATCACACCCGTCTGCGCATCCACACGGCGGATGCGGTTGTTTCCCGTATCGGCGATGAATAGGTTGCCGTTGATATCGACTGTCACGCCCTGGGGAAAGTTCAACTCCGCCGCGGTTGCCGGGCCGTTGTCGCCCGAGTAGCCGCCCGCACCCGTGCCCGGATTGATATAGCCGTCTCCGGCCACCGTTGCAATCTTCCCGGTAGCCGCAGAAATCTCGCGGATCACGTTGCTGCGTTTATCGGTTATGTACAGGTTGCCCGCTCCATCCAGCGCAACACCGGTCGGATAGTTCAGTACGAGCCCGGCCAATGGCACGCCGTTGCCCGCCACTTCCACAATGATTCCAGCGGCCGTGCAGCCGGCTACTCCGGCAATGGTCTCGCTGTTGGCGCCCGCGCAGATCATGCGCACCTCATTGTTGGTGCTGTCGGCAATATAGACGTTGCCCGCCCCGTCTACCGCGACGCTCGAGGGCTCCTGCAAATCTGACAATCTGGCCTGGATCCCGTTCTTCGGCGCGCCCGCTTCCTTCAGCACGCCGGCAATCCTCTCCCAGTTCCCCGGGGTCAATACCGCCAGCCCGCCCTTGCCCACGCCCGACAGATTTGCCGTGCCCAGCACCGTGCTGCCATTCAGCAGCACCACCGCGCCCACGCGCAGCCCGGGATACGCCGGCTTGAACGTGACCGACTCGGTGCATGTCTGGCCGGCGGCCGTGAATGCCTTGCCTGTGCACGATCCGCTGCCGGCATCAGCAAAATCAAGGCCAGACTTGCCCAGCGTAAGCACGTCAATGCTCGTCACCGAGCCGGCCGCGACCGAAGTCACCGTCACCGACACCGCGCCAGAGGTGGAGCCCACTGCCTCAGGCGTGGGGAACGCCAGCTGCGCCCGTGCGCCCGTGGCCATCAAGAGCAGCGTGGCCAGCACCAGCAGCGCGCCCCAGCGCAACAGCGGCAGTGCATGCGCGCTCAGGTCGCCGGACAAGATGTTGCGTCGGAGGCCGGCATTGGCTGTCCCAGGCTGAAAGCAGTTCTCAAGTAGCGTCATAAAACCTTCCCTACGCGTTATTCTTCCCCTTGTATATCGGCCGGCCGGTCAGATTTGACCAACAGGGCTCGCATCAGGGTCCAGTGTCACCGTGGTTTTATTTCAACGCGTAGGCCGAGTATATCCATTACATAAGTTTGAACAGATGGCACTTTATGGTCATTTTTGGTAACCATCATGGCCAGAGAACGCGGATTTCGTCTCCCCCAAACATTCCCGTTGCGGGCCGTTGTCAAATTCGGAATAACGTCCGTAACTATTCATTTTAAATACCTTGATCTGCTCAATGGAAACGGCAAACCGCGCTGATTCCCGAATCGACCAGACCTCGAAATGAACCAAGAAGGTAACTCCCAACCGGCGATCCAAGGCGCCTTGCAGGGCCCTCTAGCTGTTCTCCAATTGCTGGACACCGAAAGCACGATGACGAAAAGGTGCCGGCCAGGTGTCGAGCCCACAGTTGACATTGGAGTTCTGGTCCACGCCCTGGCAACGCTGCGCGTCAGTATATGTCGATACGCCCTGGCAAAGCTCCCCATGGTCCTCAGCCGTCGCAGCCAAGCCCGGCTACCTCCACTTGAAGATCCGCAGAGATACAGCAAACGGAACCACAAACCACGCCGCCAGGATACCGACCTGGGCCAGCATATGGCTCAGTCCGGTGCCCTGCAGCATGTTGCCGCGCAAGGCATCGATGGCTGCAGTCAGAGGCAGCGCCCGCACCAGAGGCTGAATCGCCGCCGGAAACCGCGTGGCGGAGAAGAAGACTCCGGAGAGGATCCACATGGGCAGCATCACCAGGTTCATGAGCCCGGATGCAGCCTCCATCGTCCTGGCACGCGAGGAGACCAGCAATCCTAGCGCGGAGAAGGCCAGCGAAGTCATGAGGCACAGCACGCAGAGCTGGACAAGCGATCCGCGAAACGGCACACCGAAGGCCACCCGCGCGAAACCAAGGAATGCCGCCACCTCAACGATGAGCATGGCCAGCCGCGAGAGCAGAAACGACGCCAGGTATTGCCACTTGGGCATGGGCGACGCCACCAGGCGCTTGAGCAGCTTTTTCTGCCGCGCTTCGACGATGGCAAAACCCAGGCCCCACATGGCCGAGCCCATCAGGTTCATCCCCAGCAGGCCGGGAACTACAAAGTCGATGTACCGCGCACCGGTTTCGTGCACCAGTTCATTCGCGACAGCAACCGCATCATGCCTCCCCGCTGCGGCTTGCAGGTCGCGGTCCGCGAGCAACCGCGCCGTGCGTGCGTCTGGGTTGGTGTCGTCGTATTTATAGGCCACGCCATCGCCGCGCTGAATGGCCAGTAGCAGAATCTGCCCCGTGGCCAGGGCGTGCGTCCCTGCCGCCTCGTCAAAGGTGGCCGCAGTCAGGCCCTTGTCGGCGGCCAGGGCCTGAGTCAGCGGCGCGGTTGTCGCCCCCACCTGCAGCACATCCGCGGGCCGGTTGCGAAAGGCGATGCCGAGCCCGACGGCGAGAAGGATGGGGAAGAAGAAAATCCAGAAGATGGCCTCCGGCTCGCGCAGAAACAGGCGGAACCGGACCATGGTGAGCTGATAAAGACTGCTTGTCTGGAGGCTATTCATCGCGCAGATTCCTTCCCGTCAGGCGAACGAACACGTCTTCCAGCGTGGCCGAGTGGGTGCGGAACTCGCTCAGGTGCAGGCCCTGCTCCGCGAGCGCGGCAAAGATGCGCGGCACGGCCAGGTGCAGCTCGCTCACCGAAAGCTGGTGCAGCCCGGCATCCACGCGGTGCGACTGCACGCCGGGAATCGCCGTGAGCGCTGCCACATCCACCTCCCCTCTGGGTGCCCCTGGTCTCCCCGTCGCGGCGGGTGACACCAGGGAATCGCTTACCGCAAACTCCACAATGTCCTCGCCGCCGATGGAGCCGATCAGCTGCTGCGGCGTGCCCAGCGCGATGACCTTGCCGTGATCCATGATGGCCACGCGGTCACAGAGCCGCTCAGCCTCATCCATATAGTGTGTCGTCAAAATGATGGTGCGCCCGGCCTGCTTCAATCCGTCGACCAGATCCCACAGGTGGCGGCGCGCCTGCGGGTCGAGCCCGGTGGTGGGCTCGTCGAGGAACAGCAACTCCGGGTCGCCCACCAGCGCGCAGGCCATGGCCAGGCGCTGCTTTTGCCCGCCAGAGAGCCCGCCCACGCGCGAGCGGCGCTTCTCCTCAAGCTGCGCGGTCTTGATCGATTCGTCCACCGAAAGGCCGTGCTTGAAGAAGCTGCGGAACATGCGCAGCGTCTCTTCGACGGTGAGCTTGTCAGGAAACTGCGTCTCCTGGAGCTGGATGCCGATCCGCTGCCGCAACTCCCCGGCATGCGAGCGCCAGTTCATGCCCAGCAGCTCGATAGTCCCCTCGTCTGCCTCGGTCAGGCCCTCGCAGATCTCAATGGTCGTGGTCTTCCCTGCTCCGTTCGGCCCCAGCAGCCCAAAACACTCGCCGCGCGCAACTTCGAGGTCGAGCCCATCGACTGCCTGCACGTCGGAGAACGCCTTGCGGACGCCGCGCAACAGCAGTGACGGTCCGCCCGTCGGCCCGCTGCTCTGCCTTTCGCGCTCCACCACGCCCACACCTTCGCCCATGCACGACCTCCCGCGCTTCTTCGACCCAGAGTACCCCATCCTCGCCGGCCATGCCCATTCCGGTTTCCATCCACCCGGACTCCGGGTAAACTGGATCTATGGCGGATATCCAGCGCAGGAAAACACCCACGGTCAAGATCGGCAACGTTCGCGTCGGCTGGGAGGTCCCGGTCGTCGTGCAGTCCATGACCAACACCGACACGGCAGACGTGCCCGGCACCATTGAGCAGGTTGCGGCCCTTGCCCTGGCCGGCAGCGAGATTGTGCGCGTCACGGTCAACAACGAGGAAGCCGCCGCCGCTGTGCCCCATATCGTCGAGGGTCTCGACAAGCGCGGCATCCGTGTCCCCATCGTCGGCGACTTCCACTACAACGGCCACCTGCTGCTCAAGAAGTTTCCCGCCGCCGCCCGCGCGCTGGCCAAGTACCGCATCAATCCCGGCAATGCGTCCATCGGCAAAAAGGACAACGACAATTTTCAGGTGATGGTGGAGGTCGCTGCGGAAAACCAGAAGCCGGTGCGCATCGGCGTGAACTGGGGCTCGCTGGACCAGGCCCTCTTGACCCGCATGATGGATGCAAATTCGAAGATTGCCAATCCGTTGCCTGCGCGCGACGTGATGATGGAGGCGATGGTCGTCTCCGCGCTCGAGTCCGCCAAGGCCGCCGAGCACTACGGCCTGCGCCCGGACCAGATCATTCTCTCCGCAAAAGTCTCCGGCGTGCGCGACCTGATCGACGTGTATACCAACCTGGCAGCTCGCTGCAACTACGCGCTGCACCTGGGTCTGACGGAAGCGGGGATGGGCGCGAAGGGCCTGATCGCCTCGGCCGCCGGCCTTGCTCCGCTGCTGCTCGCCGGCATCGGCGACACCATCCGCGTCAGCCTCACCCCCAAGCCCAACGGCGACCGCACCGAAGAGGTGCAGGCCGCACAGCAGATCTTGCAGTCGCTCTCCATCCGCAGCTTTATGCCGCAGGTCACCAGCTGCCCGGGCTGTGGTCGCACCACCAGCACCTACTTCCAGGAACTGGCCGAGCAGATCCAGAGCTACCTGCGCACCTCCATGCCCGAGTGGCGCAAGAAGTACCCCGGCGTCGAGGAGCTGAAACTGGCCGTGATGGGCTGCGTGGTCAACGGCCCCGGCGAATCGAAGCACGCCAATCTCGGCATCAGCTTGCCCGGCACGTTTGAAGATCCTGTTGCGCCCGTCTACATCGACGGCAAGCTGTCCACCACCTTGCGCGGCGACGCCATCGTGGCTGACTTCAAGGAGATTCTCGACAAGTACGTCGAAAGCCACTACGGGCAAGGCGCGAAGAGCGAGGAGCTGGTGGGGGCGCGGTAAGGACTAGGGTCAGGCAGCCGGCAATTACAGAAACGGATTCTCAATCCGCAAGCCGTCCACAATCTGGCCATGCTGCAAATCCTCGCTATAAAGAACATGGCAGCCTGCCTCCAGCGCCGAGGCCACGATCAGGCCGTCATAGACCGAGTATCCGTACCGCTCGCATATACGCCTCGCGGAGCGGTGTGTTTCCAAACTCAGCGGCATCGGATTTGGGCACGTGCTCAGGATGCTCTCGATGATCTGTCTGATGGTTGGCCAGTCAACCAGGAACCGGCGACGCAAGGTATTCGCCGTCTCATTGAGCGTCTGAACGCTGATAGCGCCTCCCAGGCTGAGCAGTTCCCGGGCTCTTTCTGTCTTTTCTGCCGCTTGTGTAAACGCGTAGATCACGACATTGGAGTCGAAGAACTCACGCTCGCTCATCAGTCGGCCGCCGTTCCACTTTTCGAACCATCCACCGGCTCAAGTGGCCCGCGGGCGTTGGCCTCCTCGCGATCGAATTTGTACCCCGGCGGCATAGGCACAGCCAGCCTGCGCATCGACTCCAGAGCCTTTCTGCGCCGCTCGTCGGCAGAAACCTCGAGCTTTCCTTTGCTCGTGGGAACGACCTCGATGTTGTCTCCCTCGCGGATTTCCAGCTCCGCTACCAAATTGGCGGGCAACCGGATCGCGAGACTATTTCCCCATTTTGCCACTCGCATTGCGTCCTCCCTTAGATATACATGGTAGCACGTATATCTATGCTGATTTGGGATAAACACTGATCCAATCGGATCATCGCCTCGCTGCGCCGTGCGCCGTCACGCCGCAACTTTCCGCTGCCGAATCGTCCGCTTGATCTCTTCGCCCTCCTGCTGCTCTGCCAGCCGCAGCTCATACAGCTTTTGCAGATTCATCCACATCTCCGCCGAGGTGCCCAGCCACTGGCTCAGCCGCAGCGCCGTCCCTGCGGTCAGCGCTCGCTGTCCCTTCAATATCTGGTAAATCCGGTTCGCCGGAACGTGCAGCTCCGCCGCCACCTCGGGAACGCTCATCCCCAAAGCCTCAATCTCGTCCGCAAGAAACTTCCCCGGATGAATTGGATCGCGCGCCATAGCATTCCCTCCTAGTGATAATCGGTCATCTCGATGTTGCTTGGCCTTGCCTGTCCCTCCGGCCACTCAAAACACACCCGCCCTTGCCGGTTGATGCGGATGCTGAACTGCCCGGCCCGGTCGCCGCCCAAAGCCTCAAAACGGTTGCTCGGCAGCCGCATCAGGTCGCGCAGGCTCACTGCGACCTCCAAAACGTCCAGCCTCCGCTCCGCCTGATCCTTGAAAGCCTCGAAGGCCTTGACCCGCTCACCGGCCGCAAGCCGTTCCGTACGCTTGTCCCGGTACTTCCGCGGCTCGGCCAGCCCGGTCTCGTTCATGCTCCAGCCTCGCATTGTTTGACGCAATACGTCAAGCGTCAAACGAATCATCGACCCTCTTCCCATCCCCCCGCATTCCGGAGTAGTCTTGTGCCAACCTCCGGGAGACTCTTCCATGCGCCTGCGTTCTCTCAGTCGGCTTACCTTGCTGGCGCTGGCTGCGTCTATGCCCGCTGGCGCCGCTCCGCAGAAGGCCTGCCTACCCGCCGACCAGGCCTCCAAAATGCTCAGCAAAGACATCTGCATTACGGCGCATATCTATGATGTAGTGCAACTTCCTGACGGCACTCGCTTCCTGGACGTGTGTACGCCGCAGACGCCGGACGATGCCTGCCGCTTCACCATCATCAGCCTCTGGGAGGACCGCGACGAAGTGGGCGAACTGCGCAAATATCGCGACATGGACGTGCAGGTGCGCGGCATTGTGCGGCCCATGCACGGCCGCGCCGGGATGGTGCTGAGCCATGCGCGGCAGTTTTACGGAGGGCCGCCCAGGTTCAAGCCCAACCCCAGGCTGATTCATGGGTTCACGGCCGACCAGGCCCGCCCGCCGGTCAACGACCCCAACCTGCGCAACCAGGGCGCGGCGCGCTCCTTCATGAACTCGCGCGATCAGGAGACCCGGCCGGCCAAGTGAACGATGAGCAGCGATGCCTGCTCACCAGCCTCCGCCGGCGTTGCGGCGCAGTTCGTCCAGCGGGTAGCGGGTGCCGCGCCACTCCACGCCGCCGCGGGCGAGGGTGAGGCAGACCGAGCGCAGCACCGCGTACAGGACAATGCCGCAAGCCGGCGCGAAGAAAACAGCAAGCCAGGCAGACCCCTGAAAGATTCGTCTGCTCGCGGCGTAGACAGCCGCAATAGCGAGATAAGTGAGCACGCCGGCCGCCAGCGGCCAGCCCCCGGTTGCAATGGCAACAAGCGGCAACAGCGCCTGCACGGCCATTCCTAAGCATGCCAGCAGAGCCAGGCCGAGCCGGTAGCGGTAGAGCGCGAATCCGTTTTTCTCGACCAGCCGCACCACGCCGAGCGCTCGCTCAAGCCAGCGGATGCGGGCCAGGCCCGGGCCCAGAACCACGCGCTGCGCGAAGCCGGCGCGCTTGATCTTCCAGCCCAGGCGCAGGTCTTCCAGCACCTCCATGCGCAGCGCCTCAAAGCCGCCGACTTGGTCGAGGACTTCGCGGCGCACCAGGTTGAAGCCGCCGGCTCCGAAGAAGTCGCGGGCGCGCGGGTCGGCTACCTTCCACAGGCGAATGCTCCATTGCGACATGGCGCCCATGGCAGCCATCATGGCGGCCTCGCCCGTTGTCTTGAGCGTGAGCGTCAAGCCCAGCACCACGTGATCGGCGCGCTCGGAGAGGGCATAGCGCAGGCCGAGTGCAAGCGCGCGGGGATCGAACGCGACATCGCCATCAGTACACAGAAGCCAGGGAGCAGAGGCATGCAGCGTAGCCAGGTGCATGGCATGCGGCTTGCCGAGCCAGCCTTCCGGTAGCGCGCGGTTGTGGAGGACGCGCAGCGTGTGCGGGCTGGTACTCTGCGCGGCTTCAACGGCGACGGCATCCATCAGCGCGCCAGTACGGTCGGTGGAGCGGTCGTCAACGGCAATGACTTCAAGACGCAGGCCGGTCGAAGCGAGCAGCGAGCGCAGCGTCGCCTGAATCGCTGCCTCCTCATTGCATGCCGGAACAATTACGGTCAGGTCCGGAGCCCCGCCAGGGCCTTCGCTCTTCGGCAGCGCGGGCAGCAGCGCATCCATCTGCGTCAGGTCGGGCAGCGTGGGCACGCCGCGCAGCGCGGCCACGGCCTGCCAAAGCCAACCCAGCGCCAGCAGCCAGCTGAGGACGAGAACAACCTGCGCCGCAACGTGCCCGTGAGTCATACAGCCAGTATCGCCGACACGGGCAAGCAGGCCGCAGCGCGCTCACCGCATCAGGCGGGTGTGGCGGGTCGATCACCAAGCGGGGGCGCAAAGCGCGCGCCGAAGCCGAGGATGACGGCGGAAAGGACGAGGAAGATCAGCGTCGCGCCCAGGCCCACGCGCAGACTGGTGCGGTCCGAGATGGCGCCGATGATGGTGGGCGAGAACGTGTCGCCGAAGGCATGAATGCAGAACAGGTTGAGCGAGATCGCTGTAGCCCGCACGGGCGCTGAGACCGAATTCACAATGGCCGCGTTCAACGGGCCGGTATTGAGGAAGAGAAAGAACTCGGTGACCAGCAGCGCGGGCAGCGCCCACGAGCCGGGACCGAAAAAGACCACAACCCCGCAGGGCAGCGTGAGCACGACACTCCAGAAGCTGACCAGGTAAAGCGCGCGGTCGTTGGTGCGCAGCCAGCGCTGGGCAATCCATCCGCCCGCCAGGGTGCCGGCGATGCCATCGACCACGGTGATTCCGCCCACGGCAAGTCCGGCGTTGCCCACGGAAAGACCGGAAAAGCGATGCAGAAAGGTCGGCATCCAGTTCGAGATTCCGCCCATGGCGAAGGTGAGCGTAGCCAAACCAAAGGTCGCGGTCAGGAAGGCGCGATTGGTGAAGAGTCCCAGCACCGTTGCCCGGCCGGCGGTCTGGGGCACGTGGTCGCTGGAGCCGCGCTCCGGTTCGCGGCCCAGCCAGCCGTAGAGCAACGCGATCACCAGGCCAGGAATGGCGCAGACAAAAAACGGCGCGCGCCAGCCATGCGCGGAGCCGATCTCTCCGCCGGCCAGGTAGCCCAGCGCGGCGCCGACGGGGATGGCGAGATAGAAGATGGAGAGGATGCGGTTGCGATCGCGCTCGGGGTAGAAGTCGGCCAGCACGGCGGGAGCAAAGATGCCGAATGTCGCCTCGCCCACGCCCACGATGGCATGGCGGATGAACATGGTGCGGTAGTCGTGCACCCAGGCTGTGGTGAGCGTGGCCACGCTCCACAGCAGCGCCCCGGCAATGATGAGCGGCTTGCGGCGGAAGTGGTCGCCCAGCCAGCCGGTGAGGGGCGCGGCGAGCATGTAGACGACAAACAGTGCCGTGGTCAGCATGCCCATCTGCTGGTCGGTCGAGTGAAACTCGCGCTGCACCAGCGTGACCTCGCCGGGCAGGATGTAGCGGTCAACGTAATTGAGCAGGTTGAGGCCGATGAGCAAGGCGAGCGTAACGGTCGCGGGGCTCCAGGGCCTTGCCTTGGACGGAGCGGCGGCGGATGAAGCTGGGTTGGGCAAGCGGCCTCGCAGGACGGGAATCTGCTGGAGCGAGTGTACACAATCGCGTGCTCAACTCGTCCCGTCCGCCGCAGGTGGTCGTGGCCACCTTGCCACCACCGTCGTCCCAATCCCCCCCCGCGGCCGGAAGACGCCTTTGATCTCAGCCCACACCGGATCGCAGGCCTTCACCACGTCTTCAAGCACCTGGTTCACAATGTTCTCCTGGAAGATGCCCAGGTTGCGGTAGCAGAACAGATACTCCTTGAGCGACTTGAGCTCCAGGCAGCGTTCGCGCGGCGTGTAGCGGATGGTGAGGACGCCGAAGTCGGGCAGGCCGGTCTTGGGGCAGACCGAAGTGAGCTCCGGGTCGTCGATCAGGATCTCGTAGCCGGGAAACTGGTTCTCCCAGGTCTCAATGGCGGGAAAGGCGAAGTCGAGGCCGGCCTTGGCGTGTTCATCGGTGTAGCGTGGTTCAAGAGCCATAGGCCCATTGTAAAGGCAGCCGGATTCCACGGCCACATCTCCTCACGCTTGAGACATTTGCCTCTCGCAATGTGCATTTTTCTGATTCCTCGGAGCGGTTTTCGAGTCCTATATACTGACCATGGTTAGGTGAATGGCTGAAGAGAAAAAGCAATCGAGCCGGCTCTGGCTGTGGCTGGGCGCGGCTCTCATAACCGTCCTCGTGTTCTTCGTGACGCGCTCGCTCACGCGGGAGCGGCTGTCGGTTCACTCCGTGCGTGTGAGCCGTCAGCAACTGGTCAACAACATCAGCACCAATGGCCGCGTCGAACCAGTCATGAACTACCCGGTCTATAGCCCCGTCTCGGCCACCGTGAAGGCACTCTATGTGCAGCAGGGCGACCAGGTGCCGGCCGGCAAGCTGCTGCTGGCGCTGGACGACGTGCAGGCCCGGGCCCGTGTGGCCAGCGCCGAGAGCGGCGTCAAGTCTGCCCAGGCGGCACTCGACGCGGCCACACACAATGGCAGCCTGCAAGAGCGCAACGCCGCCGGCGCCGACCTGGAGCGCGCCCGCATCGATCGCGACCAGGCAAAACACAGCCTGGACGCCCTGACCCAGCTCAAGGCCAGTGGAGCGGCATCGGCGAGCGAAGTAGCCTCTGCTCAGGAGCGGCTGGACACGGCAGAAGCCGGCCTCAAAGCTGCCTCGCAGGGGGCCAACAACCGCTACGCGCCAATGGATATTGCCCGCGCCCAGGCGGCGCTGGCCGACGCGCAAGCCGGCCTGGCCGCTGCTCGCGATGTGCTGGCCAAAACCGCGCCGCATGCACCCGCCGCGGGAACCGTCTACAGCCTGAATGTGGCGCGGTCGGAGTTTGCCGACGAAGGCAAGCTGCTGCTGCAACTGGCAGACCTGCGCAACCTGCGCGTCCGCGCCTACTTCGACGAGCCGGAGATCGGCATTCTGGCCGTGGGGCAGAGCGTGCAGATCAAGTGGGACGGCGATCCCAAGCCCGGCCATGTCTGGCTTGGCCACGTCACCCGCACACCGTCCACCGTCGTCCAGTACTCCACCCGCACCGTCGGCGAAGCGCTGATCGACATTGATGGCGACGACAGCGGCCTGCTGCCGGACACCAATGTGACCGTCACCGTGACCACATCAAGCCAGCCCAACGTGCTCACCGTACCCCATGAAGCGCTTCACGTCGAAGATGGCAAGCCCTTTGTCTTCAAAATTGTGAATGATACGCTGGTCAAGGTTCCGGTGGTGGTTGGAACGTCAAGCATTACGCTCACGCCGGTGCTCTCCGGCCTCGCCGAGGGCGATGAGGTGGCTACGGGGTCAACCAGCGGACTGCCCCTGCAACCGGACGTTCCGGTACAGGTTGTACGGTGAGACGACGCTCCATCGACGCTCCACACCGGACGGCAGCGTTGCTGGCGGCGCTTACGCTTGCCCTGCCTGCCTTCGCGGTTGAGTCGGCCTCGCCCAATGCTGCCGCCGCTCAAGCCCTGAGCGCCGGAGAGGCAGACAGGGCGCTGGCGCTGCTCGCATCCCCGCCCGCTTCCGGTCCGGACGCTGCGCTGGCGCACAACCTCATCTGCCGTGTCCGCTTCACGCTGGAGCAGTTTGACTTGGCGGCCGCGGAGTGCGAGCAGGCGGTCAAGCTCGACCCGCAAAACTCCAACTTTCACCTGTGGCTGGGCCGGGCGCTGGGCGAGCGGGCGGCCCGTGCATCGTTTCTGAGCGCGTTTGGCCTGGCCAAGCGCACCCGCGGCGAGTTTGAAGAAGCCGTCCGGCTCGATCCCGGCTATGCTGAAGCTCTCAGTTCGCTCGGCGAGTTCGACCGCCAGGCCCCAGGCATTGTCGGCGGCGGTGTGGACAAAGCCGTACAGATCGCCGCTCAATTGGACAAGGTGGACCCCACGCGCGCGCACGACCTGCGCGCCAAAATCGCCGAGCAGCAAAAGGATTTTGCCCAGGCCGAGAGCGAGTTCAAGCAGGAGGCGGCGGGGCCGCATCCGGCCGCCGGCTGGGCGGCGCTGGCCGGGTTTTACCTCCGCCGCCAGCGTTCGAGCGACGCGGAGTCGGCAATGTATAACGTCCTGTCGGCCGCGGCGCACGATCGCCGCGGGCCCAGCGCCCTCTATGACGCCGCCGGTGAGCTGATTGAGGCCAACCGCGACCCCGCCCTGGCCGCCTCAATGCTTGAGCAATACTTGAAGAATTCTCCAAAAACCGAAGAAGCGCCGGCATTTATCGCGCACTCACGATTGGCATCCCTGCGCCAGCAACTCGGCGATACGGCAGCCGCCGCCCAGGAACGCGCCGCGGCGCTGGCCCTGGCCCACACCTACAAACCCGCTCCGGACAGACGGCCACCGGACGTAAAGCAGGAGTAGGCCGACAAGGTAATCGCAAGCACGATGCATCTTCCCATCACCCTCAATCCGCGCCTCCCGCTGGCCCGCCATTGGCCGGCTGTTGCTCTGCTGGCCTGCCTGCTCGCGGCCACATCGCTGCGCGCCCAGGTCTCGCTGGCCACAGTTGTCGACCTGGCCCAGCAGAACTCAAGCTCCGTCAAGCTGGCCGAGGCCGACCTGCTCAAGGCCAAGGCCTCGCTGGCACAAACGCAGGACGCGTATATTCCCAACTTCCAAATTGGCTCCAATGTAGGCTACTCGCACGGCTTCCCCACCGGCCAGCCCTCGGTGGGAAGCGCCAGCATGCAGTCTCTGGTGTTCAGCTACTCGCAGCGGCAGTACACCAAGTCGGCCCGCGCTGGAGTTGAGGCCGGCAACCTGGCCCTCAAGGACGCGCGCGAGCAGGTCACACTGGACGCCTCCACAACCTATATCGAGTTCGACACCGTCAACCGCGAACTGGCCGCAGCCGCGCAGCAGGAGAGCTTCACCGCCGATCTGGTGCGCATTGAGCAGGAGCGCGCCGAGGCTGGCGTGGACTCCGAGCTGGACCTGCTGCAGGCGCGCCTGACCGCGGCCAACCTGAAGCTGGCCCGGCTGCACCTGGAAACCCGCGCCGCCACATTGGCCAAGCAGATCGCCGTGCTCACCGGTCTGCCGGTCGGCTCGATTCTTCCCGACCACGCCAGCATTCCGGAGATCCCCTCGATCACGGCCGGCGAAGCGCCGCGCAGCCTGCCCGGGATAGACTCCGCAACCACTCTGGCGCGCTCCAAGCAACTCCAGGCAAAAGGCGACGATCTCGCGTGGAAGCGCCCGCAAATCGGCTTCGGCGCTGTGTACAACTATGACTCCAACGAGTTGAACGCCTACAGCACCTACTACAACAACTTCACCCCCAACAACGTCAGCTTCGGCCTCCAGATCACGATTCCCTTCTTTGATTTCGCCCTCCGCGCCAAGGCCAAGGTCACCGCCGCTGAAGCTCTTCGTGCAACCGTGGAGGCCGAGCAGGCCGAGCGCCAGAACGACGTCCAGATTGCCACCCTGACCGGCAGCCTGCGCGAGCTGGACGCCCGGGCTGAAGTAGCCAGCCTCAAGCAGCAGATCGCCGACGCCCAGCTCAAGACGGTGATGGCCGAGCTGGATGGCGGCAATGGCTCGCCCGCCGGGCCCAATGCGCAGCCCCAGACGAGCCCAAAACAAGAGCAGCTGGCGCGCATCGACGAACGTCAAAAGTATCAGGATGCCCTCGATGCCGGGCTCGATCTGGCCAAAGCTCGACTGGGCCTTCTGCGCGCTTTGGGCCACATGGAAGACTGGTTGCAGGAGTTGCACACAAAATAGACCAAATTGGTCGGATTTCATCCTTTGAATCCGGCCCGATGGTAGAATTGAAGGGATGCCTATGCCCCTGAAAACGCTTTTGCTGAATCCGCCCTCGTTCGAGAACTTTGACGGTGGCGCGAGTTCGCGCTGGCCCGCCACGCGCGAGATTGAGTCCTACTGGTACCCCGTCTGGCTCACCTATCCAGCCGGCCTGCTTGAAGGTTCGCGCGTGCTGGACGCTTCCCCGCACCATGTCTCGGCCGACGAAACCATCAAGATTTGCAAGGACTACGAGTTCCTGGTGCTGTTTACCTCGACCATGGGCTGGGAGGGCGATCAACGCCTGGCAGAGGCCATCAAGGCCGCCAACCCGGCCATCAAGATCTGCTTCGTCGGGCCCCCGGTGACCACTGACCCGGACCGCGCCCTGAACGAATGCTCCGCGCTCGACTTCATCTGCCGCCG
>Ga0302279_10003095_pt1 | contig 21145 bp, 17 predicted proteins | sample III_Bog_N3_3_FD_194541 | JGI IMG/M metagenome (GOLD analysis project Ga0302279, IMG submission 194541) | Peat permafrost microbial communities from Stordalen Mire near Abisko, Sweden - III_Bog_N3_3 | ecosystem: Environmental > Terrestrial > Soil > Wetlands > Peat | place: Sweden: Abisko...
TGGTGGAGGTGGAGGCGCTGGGGACGCCGCCGGTGCCGGTGGGTCTCAGCACCAGCTCGAGGGGATCGTTACAGGATGCGACGACGAGCGTGACCAGCGCCGACGTACCGAAGAGCGCACGAAGGTTCATGCTAGCGAAGGTACAGGGGCTCCCGCTGTGCGCGGAAGCCCATTCGGCCCAGCGAGCGTGACGCCAGCCCAGCGCACATCAGCGCAGGTGTGGCCCTCTGTCGGGTCAACAGCGGTCGGAGAACGCGCTCGGGCGTTCCCCGGGGTGGTCGATCAGTAGAGGATGCCGACGTACCAGCGGAGGATCTGGGCGGTCGCCGTGCTCAGGGTGGCGCCGTTGGCGGAGCTGCCAGTCGGACCCGAGTAATTGGTTTGCTGCCCCTGGAGGTAGCCCAGGCCCGCAAGCGGGAAGAGCACGCCGTACTCGAGCTGGGTATAGAAGCCGCCCTTCTTCTCCTTGTTGTCGTTGAGCGTGCCGTCGCGCGACTGGAAGTAAACCTTGCCGTCGAGCTCGATGCCGAGGTCGCGATTGTGACCCGGCGTCTGGATGAACTCGCTGGCGCGGCTCCAGATCACGGCGGCGCCGCCGCCCAGCTTCTGCCCGTTCTTGTCGCGGGCGAAGTCGTACTCGACCGAGGGGCGGAAGTAGTAGGCGCCCTCGACCCGGGTGAGGATGTTGCGGAAGAGGATGAGATCGACGCGGTAGTCCGGATGGAACGCGAACTCCGAGAAGGTGCGATCCGAGGCGATGGGGTGATTCTCCAGCCCTTGCGACTGGGGGGCGAGGGTGTTCAGGCCCGGATCGCCGCTGGCCCAGCCGAAGCCGAACTGGATGCGGAGGCGATCCTCGATGGCGCGGAACTCGCTCTGGGTGGCCACGCCGAACTGGCGGATGTGATAGCCGGGATCGCTCGGGTTCGTGGGGTTGTTGTAGCCGACGGCGCCGGTGCCTGGGGTGAAGCTGAGGCTCTCGATGTTCCCGTAGACCATCACCCCCTCCGCCTCGAAGCGGAACTTCTCGTAGAGGAACTGGAACCAGAGGTCGGGGACGACCGCCCAGGCGCCGCGCCGGACCAAGCCGGTGGTGTAGTTGCTGGAGCTCTGACCGAGGCTCGCCGACGTCGCCGAGGTGCCGACCCCGCCGCCGTCGTTGCTGAGGAGCTGATTGCGGTACACGACGTAGGTGCCGCCGTTGATGACCGGCTTACCCTTGGCGAGGTCGAGGCGCTGCAACTCCGGATCGCGGCGGCGTACGGCGACGAGTCCCCACTGGTTCACGGCGTCCAGCTGCCCGAGATCGTAGGGCTGGCCTTGCTGCTGGGCGAAACTGGCGCTGGTCTGGCCCGAGCTCACGAAGTCCCACATGCCGGAGAAGTAGAGGTCGTACTTCTTGATGCCGGTGATGAACATGATCCGGTCGGCGTCGGTCTGCCAGTCGGAGTCGTAGCCGTCGCCGGCGTTGGCGACCATGCCGAGGCCCCACTGGCTGGGCATGCGGCCGAAGCGCAGCATGCCGACGGGGGTCATGTACTCGCCCCACACCCGCTTGACGGTGATCGAGTTCTCGGTGCTGTTGACGCCGGCGACGGGCGCCCACTGGGTGGTGCTGAACGCGGCGAACGGGGTGTAGCCACCGCGCGCCGCCGCCGTGTAGCCGCTGCTCGTCGGCGTGTTGTAGTAACCCTCGGGCGTCGAGCCGAGCACGAGGTTATCGAGCATGTCGATCTGCGCCATGATGCGCAGGTTGTCGCTGATGTGCAGCTCCGGGTTGAGGCGGAAGCGCATGTTGGCGCCGGCCTGGCTGTTGTTGGAACAGGGCGTCGGAGCCGTCGGGGAGCCGCAGAGGTTGACCAAGACCTGCGCGTTGCTGCTGCCCGATTTGCCGATCGGCGTGTAGGTGTTGTCCGTAGGCTGCGGCCACAGGCCGATGCCCGTGTCCTGCCGGCCGAGCGCGAAGTTGTGGAACAGCTCGGACCGGACGCGGAAGTAGCCGTGGATCTCGAAGACGGGGCGCGCGCCGGTCCACCAGTCCTCGGCGTAGACCTCGCTGGGGCGGACGCCGATCTCGCCGCTGGACTCGGCCGCGGGGTGCTGCACGCCCTGCCGGGCGAGGGAGCTGCGGTCGCGATCCGGGTCGGGCGGCGCGGCCGGCATGGCCGCCGGGAGCGGGGCGGTCGGCCCGGGGGCGGGCGCGGCAGCCGGTGCCGCCGCGCCTGGGGGAGGCGCGGGCGGCATCAGGGGCTGATCGGTCACCGGCGGGGGGGCGGCCTTTGCCGCGGCGGGTGCGGGCGCCGGGGCAGGCGCAGCGGCGCCCGCTGGCGCGGGCCCCGGGGGAGGAGCCGCAGGGGCCGGCTGGGCCGCCGCGGGGGCCGCGACGAGCACGATCCCCAGCGCCAGAGAGCTTGGCAGCACGCGACCGCGCGCCTCGTTCGTTCGAGTGAGCGTGGCCAACAACCGCGACAGAATCCGCATCGGCGTCGTTTCTTCTTCGCGCCGCCGGAGGGAGGCCAGCGCGCGGTTCGGGAGGGTAGACGAGCTGCGCGGCCGATGTCTCATGCCCGGCCGGTGTGGTCAAGCCGCGGATCCACGGTCGGCGCCGCGCCGGTGGGCCTCCGCCCCTCGCCGGCCTCGCAAAGGGATGCACCTCGCCCCGCCCCCCTCTTGGAAAATTGCGCGTCCCGAGCGAAGCTCCGACCGTCGACACCTGCGTCGACCCTGCCCCCTGACCCTCCGCCCGAGGTTTGATGACAACGCTACGTGCCTCCTGCCTCACCCTGACGACGGCCGCCGCGATCGCGCTGGTGCCCGCCGTCGCGGCCGCCCAGACGGCGGTCCGCAACGGTGAGTTCACCGTCCAGAACTTCCTCGTCGCCCCCGGCACCCAGAACTTTCTCACGGTCGAGGGGCTGCGGATGGACGGGAACTGGGGCTTCACGGTGGGGGTGTTCGGCAACTACGCCCGCAACCCGTTCGTCGTGGAGACCTGCGTCTCGCCGACCAACTGCGGCGACAAGACCGCCAGCTCCAGGTCCAGCACCGCCGTCGTCGCGGACATGTTCACCGCGGATCTCCTCGCCTCGGTCTCCCCGGCCAAGCGGCTCCAGCTCGGCGTGCGCGTCCCGCTCTCGTACGTGGACGGGCAGGGGCTCGACCTCACCACCGGCCACGGGCAGAACGGGGGCATCAAGCGCTTCGGCGTCGGGGACCCCCAGATCGAGGGCAAGGTCCGCCTCCTCGGCGGCGCCACGGACCGCTACCTCCTCGGGGCGGCCGTCGACCTGAGCTTCCCGGTCGGGCACCTGTTCAGCAACCAGGCCGCGGGGCAGGACTATTACCTGGGCAACTCGTCGCCGATCACCGCCGGCGTGCGCGCCATCTTCGACGGGGCCGTCGGGCCCTTCCAGTTCGGCGCCAACGTGCGCGGGGTCTTCCGGGAGACCTCGCAGCTCGCCACCACCACCATCGGTCCGGCGGATCTCCGTTACAGCGTCGGCCTCGGCTACCGGGTCAGCCCCATCTTCCGCGTCGTCGCCGAGGGCTTCGGCAGCACCCAGTTCAGCTCGGCCAACGGCACCAACACCCTGGAGACCGACGGCGCCATCGAGATCGCGCCGCTGGAGTCGCGCATCATCCTCCGCCTGGGCGGGGGCGCCGGCCTCCTCCAGGGCGTCGGCACGCCCCAGGGGCGCGGCTTCCTCGGGCTCACCTACTCCCATGAGGTCGGCGACAAGGACGGCGACGGCATCCCCGACGACATCGACAAGTGCCCCACCATCCCCGAGGACTTCGACGGCTTCGAGGACCACGACGGCTGCCCCGACCCCGACAACGACGGCGACCGCATCCCCGACGCCCTCGACAAGTGCCCCAACGAGCCGGAGACCCTCAACGGCTTCCAGGACGCCGACGGCTGCCCCGACGAGACCCCCGACCAGGATCACGACGGCATCCCCGACGCCCTCGACAAGTGCCCGGACGCGGGCGGGCCGGACATCATCCGCAATCCCAAGAGCCAGTACTACGGCTGCCCCGACCGCGACCACGACGGCGTGCCCGACTACCTCGACAAGTGTCCCGACGTGCCCGAGCCCACCGACGACATGTTCGACGGCTCCGGCTGCCCCCACGTCCGCGACACCGACGGCGACGGCATCCCCGATGACCGGGACAAGTGCCCGACCGAGCCCGAGACCTACAACGGCTTCGAGGACGCCGACGGCTGCCCCGACAAGGGCCCGACCGCCGTGGAGGTCTCGGAGACCCGCATCAACATCAAGGACCGGGTCGAGTTCGCCAGCGGCAAGGACAAGATCGAGGGCGCCAAGAGCTTCCAGGTGCTCGACGCCGTCGCCGGCGTGATGAGCGGGCACAAGGACATCCTGGTGGTCGAGATCCAGGGCCACACCGACGGCGCCGGCATCGCCGACCAGAACCGCAAGCTCTCCCAGAAGCGCGCCGAGGCGGTGGTGAAGTACCTGATCACCAGGGGCGTCGAGGCGAGCCGGCTCACCGCCAAGGGCTACGGACCGGACGTGCCGGTCGCCGACAACAAGACGGCCAAGGGGCGCCAGCTCAACCGAAGGGTGGAGTTCGTCATCGCCCAGAGCACCCACAAGGCGGCGGGGCAGACGCTGGTGCCGACGGTGGCGGTCCCGGTGGCGCCGGCCCCTGCCGGACCGGTCCTCCCCCCGAAGAAGCATTGAAGAATCGGGGGTTTGCCGGTCCATCGAGAGAATCGGCGAGCCCCCGCGCATCCTTTTACCCTCGTGGATCGTCCTCGGGGCGAGGACCCCCATGAAGACGAGCACCGCGAAAGCCATCAAGACGGGCAGCACCTTCCGGATGGACTGCTCCATCCGCACCACCATCCAGGCGAGCCCGGACCGGATCTGGGCGCTGCTCACCGACGCCGCGGCGTTCCCGCGCTGGAACTCCACGGTGACCAGCATCGAGGGGAAGATCGCCGAGGGCGAGACCCTGAAGCTGAAGGTGCCGACGGCCCCGGAGCGCGTCTTCAAGCCCAGGGTTTCCCTCGTGGAGCCAGGTCGAAAGATGACCTGGAGCGACGGGATGGCGCCGATGTTCAAGGGGGTTCGCACCTTCACGCTCACGCCGAACGCGGACGGCACCACCGACTTCGCCATGAGGGAGGAGTTCTCCGGCCTCATGCTCCCCATGATCAAGGGCTCGCTCCCTGACTTCGCGCCGGTGTTCGAGGCCTACGCCGAGGATCTCCGCCGCGCGGCCGAGGCGACGGCGGCCTGAAGCGCGTCCCGGTCCCGCGCGCTGGGCGGGTGGGTGACGATCCGGTAGCGTGCGCGCCATGACCGAGATGCCGCCGTCGCTCGCCGATGCCCGCGAGCAGTTCCTCGCCATGGTGGGGGGCGTCCGCCCCGAGCTTCACCGGTACTGCGCGCGGCTGAGCGGCTCGGTCATCGAGGGAGAGGACATCGTGCAGGACGCGCTCGCCAAGGCGTTCTACGCGCTCAGCCTCTCCACCGAGGTGCCGCCGCTGCGCCCGTGGCTCTTCCGCATCGCCCACAACACGGCGCTCGACTTCCTCAAGAGCCACGGCCGGCGCTACACGGAGGCGCACGCCGACCTCGACGCGATCGCCGGCTTCGAGGACAAGCCTGATCCCCTGGTGGTGCGGGCGGCGCTGGCGCGCTTCCTCGCTCTCCCCGTGACCCAGCGGAGCGCGGTCATCCTCAAGGACGTGCTCGGGCACTCGCTGGAGGAGACCGCCGAGGCCATGGGCATCACGGTCATGGCGGTGAAGGCGGCGCTCGTCCGCGGCCGGGGCAAGCTGCTGGAGCAGGAGCCGGACGAGGCGCCGCTCCCGGCGTCCACGCGCGCCGAGCTCGACCGCTACGCCCGCCTCTTCAACGCGCGCGACTGGGATGGCGTCCGCGCCCTCGTCGGCGACGACTGCCGGCTCGACCTGGTCTCCCGGTCGCAGCGCCGCGGCAAGCAGGTCGGGATGTACTTCGCCCGCTACGAGAAGGAGGACGTCGCCCTCCGCGTCGTCCAGCTCGGCGCCCGGGTCGCGCTCGCCGCGCACGTCGCCGGCGCCGAGACCCCCGCTTACTTCATCCTGCTCGAGCTCGCGGACGGTCGCGTCCAGTCGATTCGCGACTTCCGCTACGTGCCCTACATCGCCGCCGAGGCGGAGCTGGAGTTGCGCCCGGATCAGTCCTCGACGACGTAGGGCTCGCCGTCCACCAGCGGCGTGAACACCCGCATCTTGCCCGCCTTGCCGCGCACCGTCACCGTGGGCAGCTCCCGGAAGCCGTAGGCCTCGGCCGCCGCGTCCCGGGTCACCTCGCTGACCACGATGGCCGTCTTCAGCTCCTTGGTCAGCCCCTCCACGCGTGACGCCGTGTTCACCGCGTCGCCGACGACGGTGTACTCGAGCCGGTGCTCCGGGGATCCGATGTCCCCGAGCACCGCCTCGCCGCTGTGGATGCCGACGCCCATGCGGATCGCCGCCTCGCCCCGGGCCGCGCGCTCGACGTTGAGGATGCGGAGCTCCGCCATCATCCCCAGGGCGCAGTCGACGGCGTGCACCGCGTGGTGGGGGTCGGTAAGGGGCGCCCCGAAGTAGGCGAGGAGCCCGTCGCCGATGAACTTGTCGAGCGTCCCGCCGTGGCGGAAGACCTCGCGCACCATCCTCGCGTGGTAGGTGTTGAGGAACTCCACCACCTGCTCGGGCCGGAGCTCCTCCGACAGCGCGGTGAACCCGCGGATGTCCACGAACATGATGGTGATCAGCCGCGCCTCGGGCCGCTGGGTGTTCTCGCCTCGCTCGGTGAGCAGGTCGGCCACCGCGGGGGAGAAGTAGCGGCCCAGGCGCTCCCGGCGTGCCATCTCGTCGTTGACCCGCGCCACCAGCCCGCGCACCCGCGCGACCAGCTGCGCGGAGGCCAGCGACGCCAGCCCGAGCACGATCGCCGACGCCACCCAGGCCCCCGGCGCGATGTGCGCTTGCCACTGGAGGGCGATCTCGAACACCGTCGAGAGCCCCGCCACCAGCACCACCTGGGTGGTGCTGAGCGAGAGGGCGGCGAGGAGCACCAGGAACACGAAGATGCCCAGCGCGAAGCCCGCCATTCCGCCCGGCGAAGCCGCATAGGGCATGGCCAGGGCCTGGAGCACCCAGACGATCGGAACGTCGCCGAACGCCACCGCGGTGCCAGCGACCGTCGCGAAGCGGGGCCAGCGCAGGCCGGCCAGGTAGATCCCGACGGCGAACGGGAAGTAGGCGCCGAAGACGGCGACGTTGGATCCCCAGTCCGGGAGGTTGGTGCCCGTCCACAGGGCGAACGAGAGGACGAGCGTCGCGCCGACCCCGAGCATGCGCAGCCTGCCCAGCTTGTGCGCCATCGCCGCGCGGTGGGCTCCCAGCGTGCGGTCCAGTGCCTCCTGATCGACGGGACGATCGGGGGCGTCGATCGCGGGGGGCGGCAGGGGGGCCGTCTCGGGAGGCACGCTCGTCTATAACATCCCGGGTCGGCGGGCGGGGCGGGGGAGGGGTCGCCTCCGTGAACCGCTTACTCCTTCGCCGCACCACCTTTCCCGTGGCCGCCCACGTGGTTGTCCTTCGCGAGCCGGGCGCGCCCCGAGGGTGGCTCTACATGCACAGCCCCTCATTGCCGCACACCCCATCACAGCAATCGCTGTCGAAATTGCACGGCTGCTGCACCGGCGCACACGACTGGAACTGGCACGCGCCTCCCTCGCACACGGTCGAGCAACAGTCGTTGTTCGTCGCGCAGATCGCTCCATCCGGCAGGCACGCGTCGAGCTCGCAGAGCCCGTTCTTGCAGTCGCCGTTGCAGCACTGCGAGGCGCTCTGGCAGACGAGCCCGTCGTGGAGGCACGCTCCGCCGCAGAAGCCGCTGGCGCAGTCCTCACCGCAGCACAGCGTGTCGGCGCCGCAGGCGTCCCCCGCGGGCGAGCACGCCACGCCGCCGCAGAACCCGCCGGTGCACGCCGCGTGGCCGCAGCAGGAGTCGCTCGAGCAGGCGCCGCCGAGCGGCGTGCACTCCACTCCACCGCAGAAGCCCCCGTTGCAGTCCGCCCCGCAGCAGTCCGAGCTCGAAGCGCAGGACTGACCGTCGGGCGCGCAAGTCTGCAGGGCGGTACAGACGCCGCTGCTGCCGCAGCCGAGGCCAGCGCAGCAGGATGTGCCGCTCGACGAGCACGCGGCGCCGAGCACCGAGCACGCGCCGCCTGCGCCGGAGCCAGCACCCGCGCTCCCGGCCCCGGTGTAGGCGTCGAGGTCATCGAGACCGCCGCGCGCGCCGCAGGCCGGGAAAGAGGCTGCGGTGAGCAGGCCGAGGGACAAGAGAAGAAGGAGGCGTCGCATGCGGCGACTGTACTCGTTTGCCGCGATCTGTCACGCCGCGCGCAGGGCCCTGTCGCCCGGATTGACGGCCCCCTCTGCGACACCGTCAGCCGCGGATACGCTCCGGCCTCCGCGCCGCGGATCGCGCCTGAAAACGTGCGGCGTGAGCGCTGGCGCGGCGCTTGCTCGAGGGGCTGGCAGAGGCGCCGGAGACGAGCTCAGGGGCGCAGAGGAAGGACGGCGTAGGATCATGAAGCTCGATCGGTGCCTGCTGGTGGTGGCGATGGTGGTCGGTGCGGTGGCGGCGACGGGCTGCAAGTCGTCCGGCGACCGCAGCGCGCCGGGGAGTGACGATCCCGATCCGGCCTCGGGAGCCAGCACGCAGCCCGGCGCCCAGGGGCCGAGCGATACGCCGGCCAGCGACGGCGACGGCATGCGGCGCGCGCACCGCCACCGGGGCCGCCACGGCGGCGGTCGCGGGGACGGGCGCGGCGACGGCCAGGGCGATGGGCAAGGGGATGGCCGCGGCGACGGGCGGGGCCAGGGACGCGGGCAGGGACGCGGCGAGGGGCGCTGGCACCGGCAGTGGGGCGGAGGCGATCGCCCCGACCGCGGGAACGACGGTCCGCCGGATCCGGGCCGCTCCTGGGGAGGAGGCGCCGACCAGCCGGATCCCCGCGGCGACGCGCCTCCGGTTCAACCCCAGGGCCGCTGAGGCGAGCGCGCCTTCCCGCGGGGCGCTCCGTCCTGTCCAGCGAGGGGGCTCATGAGCGACAATCGCGCCGCCCATGAGCGACCCCCCCGTCTCCGCCGCGCGAGGCCCCAGGCTGCGCATCGTCGCGATCAACGACGTCTACTCCCTGGAGAACCTCCCGCGCCTGCGCACGCTGGTGCAGCACCACACCGAGGTCGATGCCGCGGACCTCCTCCTCGCCACGCTGGCCGGGGACTTCGTCTCGCCGAGCATGCTCTCGAGCCTCGACTTCGGCCACGGCATGGTCGACTGCCTCAACGCCATCCCCATCACCCACGTCATCTTCGGCAACCACGAGGACGACATTCCCGTCGCCGAGCTGGCCCAGCGCACGCGCGAGTTCCGGGGCACCTGGCTCGACACCAACGTCCCTGGCTTCGAGCCGCCCCTGCCGGCCTCGCAGGTCCTCGTCGTGCCCCACGCCGGGGGACGGAGCGTGCGCGTCGGGCTCCTCGGCGTGGTGATGGCGGACGCGACCGTCTACCGGCGGCCTCCCTTCGGCGGGCACCCCGTCGAAGAGGCCAACTCGGCGGCGCTGCGCGAGGCCTCCCGCCTGATGCGCGACGAGGGCTGCGCCTGCGTGATCCCGCTCACCCACCAGCCGATGCCCGACGACCGGGCCCTCGCCGCCCTGGAGCGCGATCCGCCGTTCCCGGTGATCCTCGGCGGGCACGAGCACGTGGTGTTCCTGGAGCAGATCCAGGGGACGTGGATCGTCAAGGCGACCGCCGACGCGGTCCACGCCATGGTCGTGGATCTCACCTGGCCGGCCGAGGCGCCGGTGGGGGCGCCGGACCTGCCGCAGGTGACCGTGCGGCTCGAGGCGGTGCGGGACTACGCCGAGGATCCGGCCCTACGCGTGCGCGTCGACGGGCACATGGCGGCGGTGCGCGCCCTCGAGGCGGCGACCCTGTTCAAGGTGGCGCCGGGCGAGGAGCTGTCGTCCATCGGCGCGCGGGCGCGGCAGACCTCGGTGGGGCGGCTCTTCTGCTCGCGGCTGCGGGACGCGCTCGGCGCCGACGGGTGCGTGCTCAACGGCGGGGGCATCCGCGCGGCGCGCGCCTACCCGCGTCACTTCACCTACGGGGATCTGGAGGCGGAGCTGCCCTTCGACAACGAGATGGTGGTGGCGAGCCTGCCCGGCTCGCTCCTCCGCGAGGCCGTCGCCGCCTCGCGCGCGCACGCGCCGGCCGAGTCGGGGGGCTTCCTCCAGGTGGACTCCCGGATGACGGTCGAGGAGCCCGGGCACGTGCTCACGGCCGTGGCCGGGGCGCCGCTGGTGGAGGATCGCGTGTACCGCATCGCGGTGATGCGGGAGCTGTTCCACGGGATGGATCACATCGAGCCCCTGGTGCGCTTCGCCGCGGAGGGCCCCGCCCGGATCCCCCCGGCGGGGAGCGGGCGCGAGATCAAGGAGGTGCTGGTCCAGGCGCTGTGCCTGTCGCTGTGGCGGAACCTCGGCTCGTTCGACGCCATCGACGCCGATCACGACGGCTCCATCAGCCCCGGCGAGCTGGCGGCGGCGGTGACCCGGTTCACCGCGGAGCCGGCCTCCGACATCACGGTCGAGCTGGTGCTCAAGACGGTGGACCGGGACCACGATCACCGCATCTCGCGCGGCGACGCCGAGGCCGCCGACGTCACGCCCCTGCGCGAAGGTTGACGCGGCTCGCCACGTCACGTAGCCCGGCGGGGTGAAGATCCCGCGCGGTACCGTGCTCCAGGGCCTGCTCCTCGCTCTCTGCCTCGCCGGCTGCGGCAAGGGCAACGCGGTCGACGAGGGGGCCGAGTCGGCGAAGAAGGCCCACGCCGCCGCCATCACCGCGCTCAAGCAGCCCATCGCCCTCATCTCCGTCTACGCGCCCTACGCGAAGTACCCCGACGGCGTGGACAAGTACGCTCCGCAGCGCCACTCCGACCTCGACAAGTCCACCGAGTGCGCCGCCAACGAGATGCGCTACGCCGCCAACAAGGCCAAGCAGCGGCTCGAGGTCGACGCCGACGCCGCCACCAAGGATCTCCAGGCCGCGCTCGGGGCCGTCACCGGCGCGTGCGCCGACGCCACCGAGCCGGGCTCGCTCACCAAGTGCACGGCGGCGATCGCCGCCCTCGACGCGTCGCTCGACAAGACGGGCGCCGCCGCCGCCGCGCTCGGCGTCGCCGGCAAGTACCCCCGCGTCGGCCCCGATGCCGTCACGGACGAGGCCAAGGCGGCCATCGCCCCCTTCCTCCGCGCCAAGGGCCCCGGCGACAACGAGAAGGCCTACGTCGCCAAGCGGTCCGACCCCAAGGCCTCGGTGCTCGACGTGCAGAACGCCTGCGCCAGCGCCGACGGCGACGCGGCGGCGGCGATGAGCGCCTTCGAGAAGGCCGACGAGCCCATCCGCATGGTCGCCGTCACCCGCAAGCTGGCGCTCGACTCGCAGTGCCGCCGCCTCGACGAGATCCTCAACCTGAGCAAGGACGTCGCCGGTTGCAGCAAGAAGGCCAAGGCCAAGACCACCGAGTGCAAGATCGTCTGCGGGAAGGCGAAGAACGCGCTCGAGGTCGGGCTCCCGGCCGCCACGTTCGCCTCCCTCGCGCAGGACGTCGCCAGCATCTGCTCTCAGGATTGATCAGCGCGTTTCGCTGCGGACGAGGAGCGCCAGGGCCGTCGTCCCGAACCCGAGGCCCAGCGCGCACACGCCGCCCCACCCCCACCGCTCGTAGACGGCGATGCCGAGCGCCGAGCCCGCGGCGCCGCCGCCGAAGTACGACGACATGTAGATGGTGTTGAGGCGGCTCCGCCGCCGCGGGTCGAGGTTGAAGATCCGCGTCTGGTTGGAGATGTGGTTGGCCTGCGCGCCCAGATCCAGCAGCACCACGCCCACGGCGAGGCCGAAGAGCGAGCCGCCCCCCAGCGCGAAGGCGCCGTAGCCCAGCAGCAGCACCGCGATGGCCAGCCCGTTGACGGCGAGCGGGGTGGCCCTGTCGGCGTAGCGACCGAAGAGCGGCGCCGCGAGCGCACCCGCCACGCCGACGAGGCCGAAGAGGCCCGCGGTCTCGCTCCCGTAGTGCCCGGGGAGCTCGGCGAGGTGGAAGGTGAGGGTGGTCCAGAAGGCGCTGAACGCGGCGAAGGTGAGGGCGCCGAGGAGGGCGTGGAGGCGCAGCGCCCGGTACTCGCGGACCAGCCCGAAGAGGGACCGGTAGAGCTCGCGGAGCGGCATCGTCGTCTCCGGCCGCTGCACCGGGAGCGCGACGCGGAGCAACACGGCGAGCACCAGCATCACCGCCGCGGCGACGGCGTACATGGCCCGCCAGCCGTAGCTGCCGCCGACGAAGCCCGCGAGCGTGCGCGACGCGAGGATGCCCACCAGCACGCCGCTCATCACCGAGCCGACCGCGCGCCCGCGGTCGCCCGCCCCCGCGAGGCCGGCGGCGAAGGGGACCACGTACTGCGGGACCATCGAGGTGACCCCGAGCACCAGGCTCATCGCCAGCAGCGCGGCCAGCGAGGGGGCCAGCACGACCCCCAGCAGCGCCACCGCCGAGGCCGCCGTCATCCCCACGATGAGGCCGCGCCGCTCGTAGCGATCGCCGAGCGGGACGAGCAGCAGCATGGCGAGGCCGTAGCCGAGCTGCGTGGCCGTGGCGACTTGGCCGACGTCGCGCGCCGAGGCGCCGAAGGTCCGGCGGATCAGGCCGAGGAGCGGCTGGTTGTAGTAGAGGTTGGCGACCGTGAGGCCGGCCGCGGCGGCGAGCAGGAGAGCGAGGCGCCGCGAGGCGGGCTGCGGGGCGGGGGAGGCGGCCTGCTCCATGGGGCAGGGGTCATGGGGCATCCCGGGGGCGCGGACAAGCAGGAGACGCCCGCGGGCCGTCTCGTGGCCGGAGAGAGCGGGCTAGAGCGCGGCGCCGCCGGGGCTCTCGGCCGCCTCGGACCAGGTCATCGTGGACGGGTCGAGGGCGAGGACGCGGTCGGCGTAGGTCGGGCCGTCGCTGGCGCGGACGACGATCTCGGGGATGCCGTCGCCGTTCATGTCGAAGACCGCGACCGGCATGTAGCTGTCGGCGAGCCCGAGGGGAGCCTTCACCGAGGCGGCCTTCCAGTTCCCCTTCTCGCCCAGGTACGCGATGGTGAGGATGGGGCCGCCGGAGACCACCCAGTGGCGGGGGCGCTGGACGGGCTTGCCGGCGCCGTCGACGCGGCCCTCGAAGCTGGCGTCCTTGGGGGGCGCGAACTGGAAGAACATGGTGCGCTTGCCCCACGGCACCGCCTTGCCGAGCGGCGTCTGGTTGACCCAGCTCGACTCCATCGAGCCGAGGAAGTGCTCGAAGCGCTTCTTCTCGGGGGTCGTCGGGGCATAGCGCGCCGACTCGCCGGGGGTGTACCCGGAGTCCTGGGAGACGAAGAGCCCCGCGCCCGGCTTGCCCGCCCGGGCGGTGAACGAGACCTCGTTGCAGGAGGTCACGTCGAAGGCTTCGCTGCTCGCCAGCTCGAAGAACCCGGCCGTCTGTCCCCAGGCGTCGACCGCGTGCCAGAGGCTGTGCGGGGTGGCCCAGCGCGACTCGGCGCCGCAGCTCTTGCCGCGCTTGCCCACGGATCGGATGGCCTTGCCCTCCACCGTGGCGAGCGGGACGTGCGGGTTGGCCGCCAGCCAGAACGAGGTCCGCGCGTGCTTCTGCACCTCGGGCGGGACCGCGTCCTTGGCGGCGCCCGTCAGCTCGAGGGCGGCCACCGGCTTGGCGGCGGAGAGGGCGCTCGGCTTCTTGGGATGCGCGTGCGACTTGGCGACCGCAGGCGCTCCGAGGGCGAGCAGGGAGGTGAAGAGCGAGAGTGCGAGCGCGTGTTTCATGGGATTGGCCGAAGGATACGGACCCTCCTCGAGGAGGTACTACTTTTCGGCACATCGTCGCTGCGAGGTCGAGGGTCCCCCACCGTGACCCCCGGGCGCGCCTCCGGGAAAGGCGCCCGGCGCGTCCCTTCTGATATGGTGCGCGCGTGTCGATCGACCTGGGCCGACGCCTCATCGCCGCGGGCCTCTGCGCGCCCGACGAGGTCGAGGCGGCCCTCTTCCTGTCCGTGGCGAGGGGCGTCCCCTTCACCCGTGTGCTCATCGATCGCGGCGCGATCACCGAGCGCGTGCTCGAGGACGAGCTCGAGCGCGTCGGCGGGCTGGGCCTGCGCCAGGTCGCGGGCGCCGCCGATCTGGTGGCGCGGGTGCCGCGCGCGATGTGCCGGCGCCTGGCGGCGCTGCCCACGCGCATCGACGCGATGACCGGCGTGGTCGACGTGGCCGCCGCCGATCCGCTCGACGCCCACGTCGCCTCGGAGTTCGGCTTCCACCTCGGCGCGCCCATCCGCGTGCTCCGCGCCCCCATCGGCGCCGTCGAGGAGGCCATCCGCCGGCTCGAGCTGGACGACACCGACACCGTCGTCGAGCAGGCGCGTCAGCGGCGGGTGACGCCGCCCTTCCCGCACGGGGCACCCCAGTCGTCGATCCCTCCGCCGGTGTACGACGAGGCCCCCATCCCGCTGGTCCGCAAGTCCCACGCGCACGACCCCACGCCGAGGATGGGGACGCCCGCTCCCACGCCCAGGCCTGCGGCGGAGGGCTTGCCCGCTCGCGCGGGCGGGACGCTGGTGCCCCCGGCCGGCGCGCCGCCGCTCGCTCGCCTCGGCATGACCGCGCCGAGGCCCTACACGACCACCACCCCGTCGCCGACGACCCAGCCGTACCCGGCGACGTCCAAGGTGACGCCTCCCCGCGGCGTCCCGCTCTACGCGGGAGCGGCCGCCGTCGAGCCCCCGCCGCAGCCCCCGGCGGTGTCGTTCCCCTCGGTGCCGGCGCCGCCCCTGGGCGACCGGGTCACGCCCCCGTACGGCACCCCCATCTACGACCTGACCGGCGCGAGCCGCCCGCCCCCTCCTCCGCGCGTCTCTCGATCGACGTCCATCCCGCCGCCGCCGACGTCCCTGGATGGCTACCGCATCGCGCCCCCTGCCGACGACGACTACGCGCAGCCGCACCCGCCCGCCCACGAGGAAGAGCCCCCGCAGCCACCCGCCGTCCCGCTCAGCCCGCCTCCCGCTCGGCCGACGCTCACCTCCGCGCAGTGGCCGACGGGGCCGCGGCGCCAGGCCCGCCCCGCGCTGGTCGACGTACCTTACCCCTCCGCGGTCCGCCCCCTGGTGCCCGGTCAGCGCCGCGGCGCCCTCCCGGACGAGGACGGCTACGACGACGCGCCGCCCGAGCCCGCCCCGAAGCGCGTCCGCGCCCCCGACGCCGGCCCGGTGCTCGAGGCGCTGCGCCAGGCGACCTCGCGCGACGACGTCATCCGCGTGGCCATGCGCGGCATGCGCCTCGTGGCGCGGCGCATCGCCGTCTTCGCCGTCAAGCGCGACGCCTTCACCGGGTGGGCCTGCAACGTCGACTTCGGCGACGCCGAGGATCTCCACGAGGTGAAGACCCCCATCGACCAGCCCAGCGTGCTCGCGACCGCGACCGCGACCGCCATCTACCTGGGCCCCATCCCCGCCACGCCCGCCCACGAGGGGATCCTGCGGGTGATGGAGCGCGCCTCCGGCGACGTCGCCGCCGTGGCCGTGCGGGTGGCCGGCCGCCCGGTGCTGGTGCTCCTCTGCGACGACCTGGAGGACACCCTCACCGGCACCCGCTACCTCGTCGACCTGTCCCGCTCCGTGGGCGAGGCGCTCACCCGGCTGCTCGCGGATAGGTAGCCACCCTGCGGGCTTGACGGGAGGCGCGCACAGGGCTTCCTTTCGCCCGATGAGCGACAAGAACCAGGCCCGCGCCCGCTTCGAGAAGCGCCTAGCGAAGTCGAGGGCCGGCGCCCGCCCCCGCCACGGCCTGCTCGCCGCCATGCCCGGCAGCGCCCCCGCCGACGCCGACGATCTCTACGACGCCGCCAGCCTCGCGGCCCTGGGCTTCGACCCCGACCGCGACCTCGGCTTCCCGGGCGAGCCCCCCTTCACCCGCGGGGTCCAGCCCAACATGTACCGCGGGCGCCTCTGGACCATGCGCCAGTACGCCGGCTTCGGCACCGCCGAGGAGTCCAACGCCCGCTACCACTACCTGCTCGGGCAGGGGCAGACCGGGCTCTCCGTCGCCTTCGATCTGCCCACCCAGATGGGGCGCGACTCCGACCACAAGCTCGCCTCGGGCGAGGTCGGGCGCGTCGGCGTCGCCATCGACACGCTCGACGACATGCGCCGCTTGCTCCACGGCCTGCCGCTCGACACCATCTCCACCTCGATGACGATCAACGCCACGGCGGCGACGCTGCTGGCGCTCTACATCGCCGTCGCCGAGGAGCAGGGCGTCCCCGCCGACAAGCTCCGCGGCACCATCCAGAACGACATCCTCAAGGAGTACATCGCCCGCGGCACCTACATCTACCCGCCGGCGCCCTCGATCCGGCTCATCGCCGACACCTTCGCCTTCGCCGGGACCCACGTGCCGAGCTGGAACACCATCTCCATCAGCGGCTACCACATGCGCGAGGCCGGCTGCGACGCCATCCAGGAGGTCGCCTTCACCCTCGCCGACGGCATCGCCTACGTCGAGGCCGCCATCAAGGCCGGGCTCGACGTCGACGGCTTCGGCGCCCAGCTCTCCTTCTTCTTCAACGGGCACAACAGCGTCCTCGAAGAGGTCGCCAAGTTCCGCGCCGCCCGCCGCCTCTGGTCGAGCATCATGGCCGATCGCTTCGGCGCCAAGACGGACCGCGCCCGCGCCCTGCGCTTCCACTGCCAGACCGCCGGCATGACGCTGCTCGCCCAGCAGCCCATGGTCAACGTGGTGCGGGTCGCCCTCCAGGGCCTCGCCGCCGTGCTCGGCGGCTGCCAGTCGCTCCACACCAACAGCTACGACGAGGCCCTCGGCCTGCCCACCGCCGCCGCCGTCACCGTGGCCCTGCGCACCCAGCAGGTGATCGGCCACGAGTCGGGCGTCGCCGACTTCGTCGATCCCCTCGCCGGCAGCTACGTGGTCGAGACCCTCACCCACCGCATCGAGGAGGGCGCGCGCGACTACCTGCGCCGCATCGACGCCATGGGCGGCATGGTCGCCGCCATCGAGCAGGGCTACGTGCAGCGGGAGATCCAGGCCGCCGCCTACCGCTACCAGCTCGAGATCGAGGACAGGAGCCGCATCATCGTCGGCCAGAACGAGTTCGTCAGCGAGGCCCCCACCGTCGAGGTGATGAAGATCGACCCCCGCGTCGAGCGCGAGCAGGTGGCCCGCACCCGCGCCTTCCGCGCCGCCCACGAGGGACCCGTGAAGGCCGCGGCGCTCGCCGTCATCGAGGCCGCGGCCAGGGGGACCGACAACCTGCTCCCGCCCACCCTGGCCGCGGTGAAGGCCGGCGCCACCGTCGGCGAGATCAGCGACGTGCTCCGCGGCGTCTGGGGCGAGCACCGCGAGACGCTGACGATTTGACGCATTGCCGGGGCCTTTTGGGTGTAAACGCGGCCGCCCCCGACCCGCTGGACAGACTCGGACCATGACCACGACCCCCGCCAAAGCCAAAGCCCCGCCCCCTCTCACCGGCAAGCAGCGCCGCCACCTCCGCGCGCTCGGCCACCACCTCGAGCCGGTGGTGCAGATCGGCAAGCAGGGTCTCACCGATGGCATCATCGCCGCCATCGACCAGGCGCTCGGCCAGCACGAGCTGGTCAAGGTGCGCGTCGGCACCGAGTGTCCCGACGACCGCCACGAGATGGCCGACAAGCTCGGCCCCGCGCTCAAGGCCCAGGTCGCGCAGGTGCTGGGCCGGACGATGCTGCTCTACCGCCGGCACCCCAGCGAGGCGAAGATCCAGCTTCCCAAGGGGTAGGGGAGTCAGGACACTCGGGGGGACGCCGTGCCGGTCAAATACGGAGCAACCGCCAGGCTCGAGTTCATCATGGGCTACGCCTGCTCCGCCTGCCGGTGGACCGGCCGAGGCGTGGTTCAGGGACGGGGCAGCGCCGAGGGCAGCTCGCCCGGCGAGTACCTCTCCGAGGCCGCCCAGGGAAGGGCCCTGAAGAACGCCGAGATGCGCTGCGAGCTCGCCCGTTGCCCCGGCTGCGGCAAGCGCGGCTGGTCGTCGTTCCTGGACGCGTGGGGGCGACTGGCGCGGGGCGTGCTCCTCGTCCCCGCCATTTGCCTGGTGTCCATGCTGATCGGCGAGCGCAACCACCTGGAGGGGCAGCTCTCCGGCTTCCTGTGGATGACCGGCGCCCTCGCGGGGCTCCTGGAGCTCGGCGTGCTCATGGTGCTCGCGTTCGACCTGCGTGCCGCCGCCCGCGTCCGCTTCCTCGAAGAGGAGCCGGAGGATCAAGCCCTGGGGCCGGCCTACCGATCGCCGCCGGAGTCGCTCTCGTAGGGCAGCTCCCCCCGATCCCGCCGCCTACGTTCCACACGGCGCCTCGGCGCACGAAGCACCCGGCGCCGCGCAGATCCCGCAGCTGGCGTTGCAGCACACCTCCCCGACGTTGCAGGTGTTCATCCCGCACGCCACGCTCTCGGGCATGGTGGGGCCGCCGCTGCACGCCTGGGGGTTGCACGGCACGCCCGGCGCCGCGCACACGCCGCAGCTGGCGTTGCAGCAGACCTGCCCGACATTGCAGGTGTTCCTCCCGCACATCACGCTCACCGGCGGCGGGACGCCGCAGATCATCTGGTTGCACGGTACGCCCGGGGCCCCGCAGATGCCGCAGCTCGCGTTGCAGCAGACCTGGCCGGGGTCGCACCGGCTGGGCCCGCAGGCGGCGCTCTCGTCCGCGGCGAAGACGAGGACCATCGACCCGGGATCGGCGGCGAGCGCCGAGGCTGCGTCGACGTTCAGGCGCCGGGCGGGTGCCCAACCCAGCGCCCAGAGGCTGCAGGGGACGCCGATCGCGACGGTGGCGACGACGAAGACGATTCCGGTCCGGAGGGGGAAGTTCATGGCGACCTCGCGCGCGGCGACCCTCCGCGGAAGAGGACGCTCGGCGCTGCCAGGTCTGTAGCCAGCATCGTGCCGCCCGCCGGAGCCGGCGAGATCCTCGTCGTTTGCCGGGAACGCGGGGCGGGAGCGCGCGAGTGCCCTGTGTCACCCGTGCGCGGGTGAGGCCAGATGCACCACGGTTCCTCGAGGATCGTGGCTGGCATCGGGCGGCCGTCGCCACCGGCGGGCGGACCTGGAGGCGAGGAGCGCTACGGTGGAGGTATCGTTCAAGTGCAGGTGCGGGCGAGGGCCGCGCGGAGGTCGCTGCAACGCCGCAGATTCTCGACCGCGGCGGCATAAGACTTGCCGGCGGCCGCGACTTCGCGGGCGGGAAAGGCATTGCCGGCGAGGGCTATGTGGTCCTTCGTCTCGATGCAGGGGAGGAGCTCCTTGGGCTTGTCGATCTCGTCGAGCACGCCACGGTTTGCCTCCCACCCTTCGATCTGGTCCAGGTGCTTCCCACAAGTAGCGGCGCACAGGCGCCGGGCCTCGGCCGTGTTCTGGAAGAGCCAGGCTTCGATGCTGTAGAAGGGCGTGAGGCGCCGCAGGCGCAGCAGTGCGGCGCGTCGGCCAGCGTCGAGGTCGACATCCTTGCCGGCGCGGCGCTGCTCGTGAAGGGCATGGTCGATCGCGGGTACGACGCGGTGCGCGAGGAACGTGGTGAGGGCAGCGATCTTCTCGTCGTCGGCGAGGTGCCTGTGCTTCCAGAGGTGGTCGCCGTCGAAGTGGAAGAAGACGAACCCCGGCGCGTCGAGGTGGGGCGGCGCGTGCCCTTCGAGGAGCTTCGCGGCGACGAACTTCCCGAACGTGATGATCCTCTTGCGCAGGCCGAGGTCCTTCGGCGCCGCGGCTTGCCAGGTGTTTCCCTGCATGACCTCGCGTACAAGCTTGTCGGGCTTGACGATCTCCACGCGGTCCGTCCGGCACTTCGGCTCGACCAGAAGGAGCATCCTGCTCGCGATCGCCTCCAGCGTCTCGTACGCGTGTTTTGCACCATCCTCCGTGAGGAGGAGGATCGACGGGTCGATCTCCCCCCGCATCACCAGAGCCCGTGGGTCTGGAGGATCTCGCTGACCTGGAGCGCCTGCGTCTCGTAGGCGCGGTAAAAGGCGTCGGCCTTGGGCGCGCTCATGTTCTGCCAGACCATCTGGCCACGGTCGCCGTGCATTTCGTACGAGCAGAGGATGAAGCTCCGTTGCACGTCTTCCGCGGATTCAAAGGGGAGCAGGTCGACCAGCACCGGGTTCTGGCTGGTGAGGAACGACTGGCGGTCCTGGATCTCCTTGAGGCAGGTCTCGATCCACTCGTAGTGAAGGCCGTTCACCAGCTCGTCGGCGATGATGATGTGTGGGTTTGCGGCGGCATAGTAGAGGAAGGAGAGGAGGCGCTTCTGGCCGTAGCTCAGATCCTCGTGCCTGATGACTGCGCCGTCGGGCAGGGTAAAATTGAACTCGAAGCCGACGTACGATACCCTTTGCATGTCGCGCTGCGGGTCAACCGTTTTCTTTCTGCGGCGCATCAGCATCGTGGCATCCTTGAAACTCATTGCCTCGATTGCCTTGTGCAGGAAGCTAAGCTCGCTGTCGCCGAGGGAAATCGTTTCGTTGAGGTCCTTGGACTTGATAGCGGTCCAGATCTCGAACGGGGCGAAATTTAGAGCGCCCGAGAGCATCTTGCCGGAGACCTCTGCCGCGATCGTGACGCCTGCGGGGCGCAGATCTTTTCCCGCGGGATTGGGGCTGACCTCCGTCAGTGCCGCGAATCCGCCCAGACCCTCGTCGAATCGCGCAACATCAATCTCGTAAACGGTCTCCCATGCGGACTTGAGCGCCTCGTAGTCGGAATCGTGAGGCACCGTGTTGGCTTCGAACCATGGGAAGAGTGCCAGTAGAAAGCGGTCGATGAATGGGGAAGGGAGCAGGTTGAGGGGCTTTTGATTGCGCTTGTTGTTTGCCCATTGCGTGAGCTCGGCACCGTTTTGGGTTGCGCGAATTTCCCACGATGTTGAGCCGAGCGTGGGTCTGAACGAGACGCGGTACCACCAAGCGAATTGAGGCAATCCGAGC
>Ga0302279_10003099_pt1 | contig 21137 bp, 19 predicted proteins | sample III_Bog_N3_3_FD_194541 | JGI IMG/M metagenome (GOLD analysis project Ga0302279, IMG submission 194541) | Peat permafrost microbial communities from Stordalen Mire near Abisko, Sweden - III_Bog_N3_3 | ecosystem: Environmental > Terrestrial > Soil > Wetlands > Peat | place: Sweden: Abisko...
CCACCTTCGAGCCGAATTTCCCGTCAACACCCACCGTACCCAAGGGGATGCCCCGAATGCCACTTCCATGCCGTGGCCACGATGGAATCGATGTCGGGAAAACGGGGTTCCCAACCGAGCTCGCGCCTCGCCTTGGAGGCGTCGGCGTAAAGCGAGGGGGGATCGCCCGGCCTCCGCGGCTTCTCGAGAACCGCAATCTTCCGGCCTGAGACCTTTTCGACGGCCCGGATCACCTCGCGGTTGGAGGTCGGCCGTCCCGTGCCCAAGTTGTAGAAGAGGGAAGCTCCCGGCGTTTCAAGCTGCCTGAAAACGGCGATGTGGGCCCGGCTCAGGTCGTCAATGTGCACGTAGTCCCTCAGGCAGGTCCCGTCCGGGGTCGGGTAATCCGTACCGTAGAGTTCGAGGTTGGGGCGCTTTCCAGTCGCCGCATCGATCGCCAGGGGGATGAGGTGGGTCTCCGGGGCGTGATCCTCGCCGATTGTCCCGTCCTCCGAGGCCCCGGCCGCGTTGAAATACCGAAACGCCGCGAAGCTCAGGCCGTGGGCGCGGGAGAGGGCCTTCAGCGCATTTTCAACGTCGAGCTTTCCCTGGCCGTAGGGATTGATCGGCGCCTGGGGAAATGACTCGACGATGGGCAGGCTTGCCGGGACGCCGTAGGTCGCGCAGGTGGACGAAAAGACGAATTTGCCCACCTTCGCCGTTCGCATCGCGGCAAGGAGGTGCAGGGTGCCGGCGACGTTGTTCAGGTAGTACTTCAGGGGATCGGAGACCGACTCGCCCACATAGCAGAAAGCCGCGAAGTGCATCACCGCGTCGATTTTTTCGTCCCGGAGGACCCTGACCGCCGCCGGCTCGTCCCCGCAGTCGGCCACGTGGAGGGGCACGCCGGGAGCGAGGGCGCCGCGGTGCCCGTAGACGAGGTTGTCGAGGACGACGGGCCGATGGCCCGCCGCGGCGAGCTGGCGGACGCAATGGCTGCCGATGTAACCAGCTCCCCCGACGACAAGTACGTTCATGGCCATGAGGCTTGTATTGCTTTCGGCAGGGGGTTGGCTAGCGATTTCCCGTCGGAACTCGAATGAATCAAGCCCGCGTCGTCATCACCGGGGTCGGCCTCACGGCCCCCAATGGCAATTCCCTCCAGGAATTTCGGCGCAACCTGCTGACCGGAGTGGCCGGCGTCGAGACAATCGAGGTCCGGTACATGGGTCCCCAGCCCGCAGGGGTGTGCCATTTTGATCCACTTAAGTATCAGAAGAAGAAGGAGCTGCGCGTGGGTACCCGCGCCGGGAGCATCAGCATCTATTGCGCCCGGGAAGCCGTCTCGGACAGCGGCATCAACTTCGCGGCGGTGCCCACCGACCGGATCGGGATCTACATCGGCTGCACCGAGCACGGCAACGTGGAGACCGAGAACGAGATCTACGCGATTTCCAAGTTCAAGTACGACACGCGTTTCTGGTCGCACTACCACAACCCCCGGACGGTCGCCAACAACCCGGCCGGGGAGGTTTCGCTGCACATGGGGATCACCGGCCCGGCCTACACGATCGGGGCGGCCTGCGCGGCGGGAAACCTGGGGTTGATCCACGCCGCCCAGATGCTGCGGCTGGGCGAGGTCGACCTGGCCATCTGCGGGGGAATAAGCGAGAGCATCCACACCTTCGGCATATTCGCCGGGTTCAAGTCGCAGGGGGCGCTCGCCTCGCACGAGGACCCGAAGAAGGCCTCGCGCCCCTTCGACAAGGCGCGAAACGGGATCGTCGTCTCCGAGGGCGGCTGCCTCTACACGCTGGAGCGCCTGGACGATGCCACGGCCCGCGGGGCGAGGATCTATGGGGAGATCGGCGGCTATTGCGTGAATAGCGACGCGAGCGACTACGTCCTGCCCAACCCGACCCGCCAGGCCGAGTGCGTGCGCCGGGCGATCGCCCACGCGGGGCTCCAGGCGTCCGGAATCCACATTGTGAACACCCACGCGACCGCGACGCCCCAGGGCGATATCCAGGAGTGCGAGGCGATCCGGGCGGTCTTCGGCGAGGGCTGCCCCGACACGTGGATCAACAACACCAAGAGCTTCATCGGGCACTGCATGGGCGCGGCCGGGGCCCTGGAATTGGCCGGGAACCTGCCGTCATTCGATGACCTTGTGGTCCATCCGACGATCAACGTGGACAACCTCGACCCGCAGTGCGCCCTCCCGGGACTGGTGCTGAACGTTCCCCGCAAAGTGGGGAAGGTCGACACGATCCTCAACAACTCCTTCGGGATGCTCGGGATCAATTCCACGTTGATAGTGAAGCGATTTCTGGCATAGTGTGGGCTGTCTGCCCATCAACCTATGACCAAAGACGATTGCAAGAAACTGGTACTCGCCATTATAGCGGATATCGCTCCCGACGAGGACCTTTCGAATGTGAAGCCCGAGGTTCGCCTCCGCGACCAGCTTCAGCTCGATAGCATGGACTTTCTCGATATCGTGATGGAGCTGCGCAAGCGCAACGGCATCGAGGTCCCGGAGGCCGATTACGGCCACCTGGCGTCACTGGACAGCTGCGCGGACTACCTGACCCCGAAATTTAACGCGCTCGCAGCCAAGGGCTGATCGCGTTTCCGGTTGAACACCCGCACCCACTACGACGTCGCCATCATTGGCGCCGGTCTCTCCGGCTTGGCCGCCGGGGTCCGTCTGGCGCACTTCGGGAAGCGCGTCTGCATCCTTGAGCGCCACAGCGCGCCGGGCGGGTTGAACAGCTTCTACAGCCTGGACGGGCGCAAGTTCGACGTCGGCCTGCATGCGGTGACCAATTTTGGCCGCCCGGGATCCCGCGGGACTCCCCTCCTGAAGGTGCTCCGCCAGCTCCGGATCGACCGGGACGAGATTGAATTCTGCGAGCAGCGCCAGTCCCGGGTCGCCTTTGGGCCGGCGGGGGAGACCTCGCTGCGCTTCACCAACGACTTCACGGTATTCGAGGGCGAGGTCGCCCGCCTTTTTCCCGCGGCGATGGACGGGTTCCGCAGGCTGGTCACCCTGATCCGCTCGACGGAGCCCTCGCCGGCCGCGACCGGTGTCTCCGCCCGCGAGATCGTGCGCCGGCACGTCGGCGATCCGCTCCTCGAGGAGATGCTCCTTTGCCCGGTCCTCTTCTACGGCGGCCCGCGGGAGCACGATATCGACTTCGCCCAGTTTGCCCTCCTCTTCCAGGCAATCCTCCTGGAAGGGCTGGCGCGGCCCTACGAGGGAATCCGGGCGATCCTGCGCGTTCTCCTGGACAAGTACCGGCAGGCCGGCGGCGAGCGGCGGATGAACTGCGGGGTCTCGCGCATCGTCCAGCGCGATGGCCGGGCCGTGTCGCTTGTCCTCGACGGCGGCGGGGAGGTCTCCGCCGACGAGGTCCTGTCGGCGATCGGCGGTCCGGAGACGGCGGCCCTGATCGCCCCGGCGGTCGGGACTCCCGGGAACCCGGCCCCGGGCGTGATCACCTATGTCGAGACCGTCTCGGTCCTCAATCGCGAGCCGGCCGACCTGGGCCTGGGCGGGGATACGATCGTCTTCTTCAACGACTCGCCCCGCTTCCATTACGAGCGGCCCGGGAACCAGGTGGACGTCCGCAGCGGGGTGATCTGCATGCCCAACAATTTCGACTTCGGCGCCGGCCGCCGCCTTCCCGAGGGCCTGCTCCGCGTGACCTGCCTGGCCAATTACGACCTGTGGGCCCCGCTGCCCGAGGAGACCTACCAGGCTGACAAGCGCCGCTGGTTCCCCCTCGTGCAGGGCGCGGCCCGGCGCGTCCTCGGGCCGGTCGCCGACGCGGCGTTCGACGCGGCGACGATCGCGACCGACATGTACACCCCCCGGACAATCGCCCGGTTCACCGGGCGGGCGAACGGCGCGATCTACGGGGCGCCGGTCAAGAGCCCGGACGGCGCGACGGCGCTCTCAAACCTGCACCTGTGCGGAACCGACCAGGGGCTGCTCGGGATCGTCGGGTCGATGCTCAGCGGGATATCAATGGCGAACCGGCACGTCCTGTTGAAGGCCGGCGGAGTGGGGGCGGCGCCATGAAGTACGACTGGCTGAAGGGCGTCGCCGACGAGTACGACGTGATCGTGATCGGGAGCGGGCTGGGGGGGCTCACCGGGGCCAACTGCCTCGCCAAGTCGGGCCACCGCGTCCTGCTGCTTGAGCACCACTACCAGTTCGGCGGGCTCGCCACCTGGTTCACGCGCAAGGGCGGCCACATCTTCGACATCTCGCTGCACGGATTCCCCTCGGGGATGATCAAGTCGTGCCGGAAGTACTGGACCCGCGAGATCGCCGACGCGATCGTCCCGCTGCGCGACATCCGCTTTGTGAACCCGCAGATGGACGTGCGCACGACCTTCACCCGCGAGGACTACACGCGGCTCCTGACCGGGCATTTTGGGATCGCGCAGGAGCGGGTGGATGCCTTCTACGGCCACCTTCGCGGCATGAACTTCTACGACGGGAACCGGGAGACGACCGGCGAGATGCTGGAGCGCTTCTTTCCCGGTCGCGACGACGTGACCCGGCTGCTGATGGAACCGATCGCCTATGCGAACGGCTCCACCCTGGACGATCCGGCGATCTCCTACGGTATCGTCTTCTCGAACTTCATGGGGTCGGGAGTCTACACCTTCCAGGGCGGATCCGACCTCCTCGTCGACCGGATGGCGACCGAACTCCGGAAAAACGGCGTCGAGCTGCGCAAGCGGGTGCTCGTCGAGCGGATCCTCATCGAGGAGCGCAACGGGCGGAAGGTGGCCGCCGGGGTCGTCGCCAACGGGGGCCGGGTGATCCGGGCCCGGGCGGTCCTTTCCAACTCGAGCCTGGGGAGCACGCTCTTCCGGCTGATCGGCGAGGAGAACCTGCCCCCCGCCTACGCCGCGGAGGCCCACGCGGTCCGCTTCAACTCCAGTTCCTGCCAGGTCTACATGGGCGTCCGGAAGGGCGAGACGCTCCCGCACATCGGGGACCTGGTCTTCACCTCGGACAGCGCCAGGTTCACGAGCGCCGAGCTGACCGACTTCCACACGACGAGCCGAACCTACTCGATGTACTACCCGGACACGCGTCCGGGGTCCGACCGCTACGCGGTCGTGGCCTCGATCAACGGGCTTTACGCGGACTGGCAGAAACTCTCCGAGGAGGACTACCGGCGCGAGAAGCAGCGGCTGATCGACGAGGCTATCTCCGGGCTCGAGCGCTTCATCCCCGGGGTCCGGGCAAAGCTTGACTGGGTCGAGGCGGCGACGCCGCGCACGATCGAGCGCTACACGACCCACCCGGCCGGGACCTCCTTTGGAACGAAGTTCGAGGGGCTCAAGGTTTCGATGGAACTGCCGGAGGTCATTGCCGGGGCGCACCACGCCGGCTCGGTCGGGATCATCATGTCCGGCTGGCTCGGGACCATCAACTATGGGGTGATCACCGCCAACAAGATCGACCGCTATCTGTTCGGGCTCGCCCAGCCGGGAAATGGGGCGTAGATCAGCCCCTTGCAGCACCCTCCATGTTTCCGCCCGTAACCGAGCTCATCCCCCACCGCCCGCCCTTTCTCTTCGTGGACGAGATCGTCTCCGCGGACGCCGACGGGCTCATCGCGCGCAAGACATGGCGGGCCGACGAGGATTTTTACAAGGGCCACTACCCGGGGTCGCCGATCACCCCGGGGGTCCTCCTCTGCGAGTCGGTTTTCCAGGCCGGTGCGCTTTTCCTGGCCCGGGCGGTCGCCGCGGGCGGGACCGGCTCGGCGTCGGCAGGCGTCCCGCTGCTCGTGAAAATCAGCGACGTGCGTTTCCGGCAGCCGGTCTACCCCGGGGACACGGTCACGATCGAGGTGAAGCGGAAGGATGCGATGGGCGGATTCACGATGATGTCCGGGACCGTCAGAAACGGGGACAAGCGGATCCTCAGCGTGGACTTTGCCGTGGCCTGGAAGGCGCCGCAGGCCCATGCCTGACTTCCTCAAGCTCTCCGGGGGGACCTTCCTGGTCCTCGGCGTGGCCAACCGAAAGAGCGTGGCCTGGTTTGTCGGCCGATCCCTCGAGGAGCAGGGCGCGCGGGTCCTCTACAGCGTGCGCTCCGAGGACCGGCGCAAGTCCCTCGCCGAGCCGCTTGCCGGAAAGCCGGTCTTTGTCTGCGACGTGGAGCGGGAGGGCGCGGCCGGGGAACTGGCCGCCGCGATCACGGCGGCCGGGCACGGCCCGATCCAGGGGATCGTCCACTCGATCGCCTTCGGCAACTACGCGGGCGGATTCAAGCCCTTCCACGAGACCAGCCGGGCCGACTTCCTCCAGTCCGCCGCGATCTCCGCCTTCTCGCTCGTCGAGGTTGCGCGGGCCTTCAAGCCGCTGCTGGCCCGGGATGCCTCCGTCGTGACGATCGGCATCTCATCCCTGAAGGTGACCCCGGACAATTACGGCTACATGGGCCCGATCAAGGCGGCCCTGGAGTCCTGCGCGCGCTTTCTCGCGAAATCCTTCAGCGCCGATTCCGAGGTCCGGTTCAATGTCGTCGGCTCCGGCCCGCTGAAGACGAGTGCCTCCTCGGGGATTCCCGGCTACGTGGAGAGCTACCTTTACGCCGAGAAGCTCACCTTCCGCCGCCGCAGCCTCTCGACGCAGGAAGTCGCCGACGCGGTCCTTTTTCTCCTGAGCGCCCGGAGCAGCGGGATCAACGGCGCGACCCTCGTCGTCGACGCCGGCCTGGGGAGCAATTACTTCGACCAGGAGGTGATCCGGCTCGCCATGCGCCCCGGCGGCGGGACGTGAGCATGCATTTCCAGAACGTATGCATCGAGTCGCTGGCGGTCGCCCTGCCCGGCGAAGCCTGGACCTCGGCGCAGATCGAGGAGCGGCTGCGGCCCCTCTACGAGCGCCTGAGGCTGCCCTTCGGGCGGCTGGAGCTGATGACCGGCATCCGCGAGCGGCGATTCTGGCCGGTTGGGACGCGCCCGTCGGAGGCGAGCGCGGCGGCCGGCCGGGCGGTCCTCGCCAAGTCGGCCCTCGGGGCGTCGCAGGTCGAGCTTTTCATCCACGCGGCGGTGTCGCGGGACATGCTCGAGCCGGCCACCGCGTCCTTCGCCCACCGGCTGATCGGGCTTCCGGCTTCGGCCCAGATTTTCGACGTCTCCAATGCCTGCCTGGGCTTCATGAACGCGATGACCGTCGCGGCCGGGCTGATCGAGTCCGGGCAGATCACCTGCGCGATGATCGCCGCCGGCGAGAACGGACGGCCCCTGGTCGAGCACACGATCGGGACGCTCCTGGGGGGAAATTTTGACCGCAACGCAATCAAGCCGTACTTCGCGAACCTGACGATCGGCTCGGGGGCGGCGGCGGCGATCCTCTGCCACCGGTCTCTGGTCGCGGGTCGGCCGCACCGGCTGCTCGGGGGCGCCTGCAGGGCGGCCACCGGGTACAGCGAGCTCTGCCAGGGCGACACGCAGGGCGCCGGGGGACTGGGGATGCAGACGGACTCCGAGCAGCTCCTGCTCGCCGGGGTCGGGCTCGCCGGCGAGACCTGGACTGCGTTCAAGGCGGCGACCGGCTGGGACGCGGACCGGGTTGACCGGCTCATCGGGCACCAGGTGGGCTCCGCTCACCGGCGCAAGGTATACGAGGCCCTGGGACTGGACCTGGCCAAGGACTTCTCCACCTTCGAGACGCTCGGAAACATGGGATCGGTCTCGCTTCCCGCAACCCTTTCGGCGGCCGTCGACGCGGGCGCCGTGGCGGAGGGCAACCGGGTGGCCCTCTTCGGAATTGGCAGCGGGCTCAACTGCCTGATGCTCGCCCTCGAATGGTGACGGAAGAAGACCCGCTCGTTCCCCCGTGGCTGGCGCGCGAGTACCCGTACGCTCCCCGCAGGTTCATCACCCCGGGCGGGGCTGCGATGAGTTACCTGGATGAGGGCCCGCGGGAGGACGAGGCCGTCCTCATGCTGCACGGCAACCCGACGTGGTCCTTTTATTTCCGGCGGCTCGTCGCCGCGCTTGCACCGGGCCGGCGCTGCATCGTCCCCGACCACGTGGGCATGGGCCTTTCGGAAAAGCCGGGGGGCTACGACTACAGCCTCGCCTCCCGGATCGCGGACATCGAGGCCCTGGTCGCCGGGCTCGGCCTCCGGCGCGTTCACCTGGTCGTCCACGATTGGGGAGGGGCGATTGGCTTCGGGTGGGCCTGCCGCCATCCCGGACAGGTCGGCCGGATCGTCATCCTCAACACAGCGGCGTTTCACTCGTCCCGGATTCCCGGGCGGATCGCCCTGTGCCGCAGCAAGCCGGCCGGGGAGTGGATCGTCCGGGGGCTGAACGGGTTTGCCCGGCCGGCCACCTGGATGGCCATGCATCGCCGCCGGCTGAGCCCGCTTGAGCGCCGCGCCTACCTGCACCCCTACGGGTCCTGGGCGGACCGGATCGCCGTCCACCGCTTCGTGGCGGACATCCCGATGGAGGAGGGCCACCGGAGTCGCGCCACCCTCGACTCGATTTCCCGGGGACTGGCGCAATTCGCGTCCCATCCGATCCTGATCCAATGGGGGGGCAGGGACTTCTGCTTTGACGACAGCTTCCTGGCCCGCTGGCGGGAAATCTTCCCCGGCGCCGCCTGCGAACGCTACCCGGATGCCGGCCACTACGTCCTGGAGGACGCCGGGGAGGGAATCATCGCCCGGATAGCGGCGTTTTTGGGCTAGGCATCGGGCGGGGGGTATGTATGATCGACCCTCTGTATGCAAAGAACCCTGATTATCTTTAAGCCCGATTGCATGGGCAAGAGGCACGTCGGCAATGTCCTCGACCGCTTTGAGCGCGCGGGTTTCTCCATCATTGCCGCCAAGCTGACCCGGCTGACCCCCGCGATCCTCCGCGATCACTACGCGCATGTCGCCGACAAGCCCTTTTACCCTGAAATCGAGCGATTTATGGGTTCGGCTCCGGTCATCGTGATGGCGCTCCAGGGCGACGGCATCGTGCAGAAGGTGCGCGACCTGCTCGGGCCCACCGACTCGCGGAAGGCGCCCAAGGGGACGATTCGCGGCGACTACGGCACGGACATGATGACCAACGTCGTCCACGCCTCCGATTCCGACGAGAACGCGAAGAGCGAGATCGCCCGCTTCTTCACGCCCGCCGAAGTCCTCGCCTGAAGCGGCCTAGCGCAGGTCGGTGCGGGCGGCCTCGAGCCTGAAGCCCATGGTCTCGCCCTCGTGCTTCCACAGGTTGTTGTCGTAGACAACATAGAGAACCCCGGGGGAAATCTCGCGGACTCCCATGTAATGGGTGGTCGGCATGCCCGAGCGGAAGCGCACGACGTGGCTCCAGGTGTCGCCCCCGTCGCAGCTGAACGCAAGGTAGTCGCCGTTCTCCGGCGCGCGCCAGTTCTCCACGTAGCGCCGCCCGGGGATCCGCACGCCGATCGCGCAGACGAGCGTCCCGTTGCCCATCGCGATGAGATCGGGATCGACGACCGCCCCGGTCATGTCGTCGGGCGCGGCCGGGGCCCCGTTTGCCGGGAAAAGCCCCCGCCACTTGCCCGAGTCCCGGATATCGATCCCCGAAAAACCCTCGGGGACCGGGCGGCTCCAGGTGGCCCCGCCGTCGTCGGAGCGGGAGCCGTACAGGTCCCGACCGGTGCGCATGAGGCAGATCAGCCGGCCGGCGTGGCGGCCTTCCGGCACGCGGACGAGGACCGGCTCGCCGAAACCCTCGGTGCCGACCGTGCCATCCGCGGCGACTGTCGAGAGGAGCGCCCAGCTCGCCCCGCGGTCGCGGGAGCGAAGGACGATCGTGCGCGTCTTCATCATCGAGTGCAGGTAGGTCGCCGGCGTCGTGTCGTCCTTGAACCAGCAGTAGGCCGTCGCGAGAAGATCGCCGCCGGGCATTTCCAGGATTGAGCGGTGCAGCCGGGCCGCGGAGTGGGGCCGCCCCGCATCGTCGGTGGAACCCGCGAACTTCACGCCGGGGATGTGAAAATCGACGTTGCGCGGCCCCTCCCAGGTCCGGAAGTCGTCCCGCGAGACCCAGAGTTCGCCGATCCCGTGGCCGGGTTTCCCGGCCGGCACGATGAAGCTGTCGAGCATCAGGATGGGGCCGTCCGCGCACTGCAGCGCGCCGCCCTCGATGTTGACATCGTCGTGGCCGGGATCGCGGATGAGCCGCCGCCAGGTCGCGCCCCCGTCGCGCGAGAGGGCCATCCCCAGGAGGATCGGGTAGACGATCTTGCCCTTCGTGTTGAAGGGCTTCTGCCCACCCAGTTGCGCCTGGCAGAGCAGCGTGCCGCGCGCCGACGCGAAGAGGAAGGGCTGCCGGCACTTGCCGGTCATGACGACGACGGGCGGGTGCATGACCAGGCGCAGCCGCGGGTCGGCGGCGATCGTGACGAGCCGGTCCCCATCCGAGGGATCGGTCGCCCCGGCGCAGTGCAGCCAGACCAGGGGAAGGAGCAGGAGAAGGCGGACTTTTGGGCTCATGCGGGGTCTCCCAGTCATGACGCCTCCCGGCGCGGACGCACGGCAAAAGCTCCGGCGGCGGTTTTCCCTTGCCATTCCCGGCACTACTGGTCAATTGACCAGTCATGCTAACCGAACGCCAGCAGGCCGTCCTGGATTTCATCCGGACATCCCAGCAGACGAGGGGGGTGCCGCCCTCGACCCGCGAGATCCAGCGCAAATTCGGGTTCAAGGCGCAGAACGCGGCCTTCTGCCATCTCCGGGCGCTTGCCGCCAAGGGCATGGTGACCCAGCTCGACGGCCGGACCTGGGGCCTGCGCGTCTCCGAGGTGCAGTCGCACCTCTTCGACCTGCCCGTCTTCGGATCGATCCCCGCAGGCCTGCCGGCCATGGAGGAACAGACGCCCGATGAGCGGATCGGCGTGGATCCGGCCGTCTTCGGGGTCCGCCAGGCGCGCCCGCACCACTTCTGGGCCCTGCGGGTGCGGGGCGACTCGATGATCGACGCGCACATCCTGGATGGCGACGTGGTCGCCCTCGAGCGGCGCGAGCCGAGGGCCGGCGACATCATCGCCGCACTGGTCGACGAGACGACGACAACCCTGAAGCGCCTGGTCTACGAGCAGGGCAGGGCGATCCTCCGCGCCGAGAACCGACGCTATGCCGACATCATCCCGGACCAGCGGCTCGAGTCGCAGGGCGTGGTGGTCGGGGTGATCCGCCGCGTGGCGGCCTGAAGATGAGCGCTCGTGCCCCACGCCCCGATCAGACTCGACGCGCTGCGCTCGCTGCTTGCCGCCCGCTTCCCGGAAAAATCCCGGGGGCGCGGAGCCCCCGTGCGCACGGGCGTCGCGGGAATTGACGCGGCGCTGGGCGGCGGGCTGCCCGCGGGCCGGCTGACCGAGCTGGTCTCCCCGGCTGCCAGCACGGGGGGCCAGACGGTCCTCACGCGCCTGCTCGTCTCAAGCCGGGCGGCGCGGCAGCGCGTCGCGCTGGTCGATGCGGCCGACGGCTTCGCGCCGGAGGCGGTGCCCGCCGACGCCCTCCGGCACCTGGTGTGGGTGCGCGCCACGGCGCTCGCCGACGCGCTCGAGGCCGCCGACCTGCTCGTGCGCGACGGCAACTACGCGGCGGTGGTCCTCGATCTGCGCGGGGTCCCGGAGCGCCCGCTGCGCCGGATTCCCGCCTCGGGCTGGTACCGGCTCCAGCGCGCCGCCGAGGGAGGCCCGGCCGCCGTCCTGGTCCAGACGCCCTTCGGGCTCGTGCCCGCGGTGCCCTGGAGGCTCGTCCTGGGCGCACCACGGACCCTTGCCGACGCCGGACTTCCGCAGGAGGCGATAGCCGCGGGGATCGGGGTGGAGGTTGTCCGCGGCCACGAGAGCGCCCGGGAGCAGGCCGGATGAATTGCCCGGGCTACGCGGTCCTGCGCGTCGGGGACTTCTCCCTGCGGTCGCTGATCCGGGGCGACGCGGCGCTGGCGGGCCGGCCTGTTGCGATCATCGCCGGGGAGGGAAGGCTGGCCCGCCTGGCCGAGGTCTCGCCCGAGGCGGCGGGAGCCGAGGTGGGTCTGGCGGCGGGCCTGGCCATGGCCCGCCGCCCGGATATCATCCTGCGGACGCGCGACCCGGCCGCGGAGGCCGAGGCAAACCGGCTGCTGGTCGCCGCCGCCTTCACGCTCTCCCCGCGCGTCGAATTGACCGCCCCGGGCTGCTGCACGGTGGATCTCCAGGGCGCCGCCCCCGAGCGCGTCCGCGCGCTGATGGACCGATGCCTGGCCGAGCTGGCGCGGGCCGCGCTGCCGGCCCGGATCGGTGCGGGGGCGACCCCGCTGCTGGCCGACTACGCGGCCCGCAGGTCGGGCGGCGTCCTCATCGTCGATGACGCCCGGGAATTCCTCCGGCCGCTGCCGCTCGGCTTCGCGGACCCGCTGCCCGCCCACGCGGCGATTCTCGCTGACTGGGGCCTGGCGACGCTGGGCGAGCTCACGGCCCTGCCGAAGGCGGAGGTGGGCCTGCGACTCGGGGCGGAGGGCGTCGCCCTGTGGGAGCGGGCGGCGGGTGAAACCCGGCGCGTCCTCCGGCTGGCCGAGCCGGCGCGGACCTTCGTGGCGCAGTGGGCCTACGAGCCGCCGGTCGAGTCGATCGAGCCGCTTTTTTTCCGGCTGCGGCGGTTTGCGGAGCGGCTGGCCCTCGAGCTCCGCGCCGCCGGCTTCGTGGCGGAAACCCTCGCCCTGTCGCTCTCGCTCGAGGACGGGACGGAGCACCGCAGGGAATTTCGGCTGCCGGAGCCGGGTGCCGATGTGGACTCGTGGCTGCGCGTCCTGCAGACACACCTGGAAAGCGTCCGAACCCCCGCCCGGGTGACCGGCGTCCGCCTGGGAGCCTCGCCGGCGCGGCCCGCGCAACGCCAGGACGGGCTCTTCGACACCGGGCTGCGCGACCCGGCCGCCTTCTGGGAAAACCTCGCCCGGCTCTCGGCCCTGGTGGGCGAGGGCCGGGTCGGCACCCCGGCGCCGGCCGATACGCACGAGCCGGATGCCTTCACGCTGCAGCGACCGCCGGAGGCCGTGCCGGCGGTGGCCGATCCGCCTGTCCACGGCCCGCGCGGGCTCGCGCTGCGCCGGTTCCGGCCCCCGCGGCCGGCGCGCGTCCTGTGCTCCGGTGACCGGCCGGTCGGGATCGAGAGCGAGGTCGCGGCCGGCGCGGTGTGCCGGGCGCGCGGACCCTGGAGGGAATGCGGCCGGTGGTGGGAGCCGGGCGGCTGGGAGGCGGAGATCTGGCACGTCGAATTGGCGGCCGGAGGTCTCTATCAGCTCGCCCGCGGCGCGGAGGGCTGGCGCGTGGAGGGGGTGCTGGACTGATGGCCTACGCCGAGCTCCATGCGCGCAGCGCGTTCTCCTTCCTGCGCGGCGCCTCGCTCCCCGAGGCGCTCGCCGCGGAGGCCGCCCGCCTGGGCCTGGCGGCGATCGCGCTGTGCGACCGCGACGGGGTCTACGGCGCCGTGCGGCTTTACATGGCCGCGAGGCAGACCGGGCTGCGGCCGCTCGTCGGCTGCGAGCTCACGATGGAGGACGGGAGCGTTCTCCCCGTCCTGGTGGCCTCCAGGGGAGGCTACCAGCGGCTGTGCGCGCTGCTGACCGCCGCCAACCTGCGGGCCGCGAAGGGCGAGGGCCGCGTCCGCTGGGGCGAACTGGCGGAGGATACCGGCGGGCTGATCGCGCTCACCGGGGACGAGGAGGGCCCCGTCCGCCGGGCATGGCGCGAGCGCGGGGCAGGCGCCGCCGCCGACGCGGGGCGGAGGCTGGCGGCCCTCTTCGGGGCCGACCGGCTCTACGTCGAATTGCAGCGCCACCTGCTCCCTGGGGAGGACGCCGGCAACGAGTTTCTCGTCGACTGGGCGCGGGCGGCCCGCATTCCGATCCTGGCGACCGGCGGGGCCGTGCAGGCCTCGCCCGCCGACAGCGGCGTCCTCGATGTCTTCACCTGCCTGCGGCACCGCACGACGCTCGATGCCGCCGGCCGCCGGCTCTCGCGCAACCGCGAGCGCCACCTGAAGGACGGCCGGGCGATGGCCGCGCTGTTTGCAGACCTGCCGGAGGCCGTTGAGAACGCGGGCCGGCTGGCGGAGCGCCTGCAGTTCACGCTCGCGGACTTCGGCTACCGCTTCCCGGACTTTTCCGTCCCCGCCGGACAGACCCAGGAGTCGCACCTGCGGGCGATGACGCGCCTGGGGGCGGAGCGGCGCTACGGCACGGTGAGCGGGGCGGTCCATCGGCAGCTCGAGCGCGAGCTGGAGCTGATTTCCCGGCTGGGATTTGCGGGATATTTCCTGATCGTCTGGGACCTGTGCGAGTTTGCCCGCAGGAAGGGGATCCTTGTCCAGGGGAGGGGAAGCGCGGCGAACAGCGCGGTGTGCTATTCGCTGGGGATAACCGCCGTGGACCCGATCGGCGCCAAGCTGCTCTTCGAGCGCTTCCTCAGCGAGGGGCGCACCGACTGGCCCGACATCGACCTGGACCTGCCCAGTGCGGCGCGGCGCGAGGAGGTCATCCAGGAGGTGTACCGGCTCTACGGGCGGGAGGGGGCGGCGATGACCGCCAACGTGATCACCTTCAAGGGGCGCAGCACGCTGCGCGAGGTGGGCGGGGTCTTCGGCGTGCCGCCGGATGTCATCGGCCGGTTTTCCAGCCTCTTCCACGGGGGGGACTTTCCCCAGACCCTCGAGCTCAGGGAGCAGCTGGGGATGGCCGGGCTCGGCGCCTCCCACCCGCGGCTTCCGGCGCTGCTGGAGACCTGCCGGCGGGTCCACGGGCTGCCCCGGCACCTCGGCCAGCACTCCGGGGGCATGGTCCTGAGCGCCGGGCGCCTCTCTCAGTTCGTGCCCCTTGAGAATGCGCGGATGCCGGGCCGCTCCGTCCTGCAGTGGGACAAGAGCGACTGCGAGGACATGGGGATGGTGAAGATCGACCTGCTCGGGCTGGGGATGATGGCGGTCCTCCAGGACTGCCTGGAAATCTGCGGAAAGCGGGGCAGGCCGGTGGACCTCGCGCGGCTGCCCAAGGACGACCCGGCGGCCTTCGCGATGATCCGCGAGGCGGACACGGTGGGGATGTTCCAGATCGAGAGCCGGGCGCAGATAGCGACCCTGCCGCGGATGAAGCCGGAGACCTTCTACGACCTGGTCGTGGAGGTCGCGATCATCCGGCCGGGGCCGATCCACGGGGACGCGGTCAATCCCTACCTGGAGCGGCGCGCCGGGCGCCAGCCGGTGACCTACCCCGACGAGCGTTCACGGCCGATCCTTGAACGCACGCTCGGGATCATCCTCTTCCAGGAACAGGTCCTCTCGCTGGCGATGGTGCTGGGTGGATTCACCGCCGCGGAGGCCGACGAGTTCCGCAGGGCGATCGGCTTCACCCGCTCCCCCGAGCGGATCGAGCGGGTCAAGGTGAAGTTCGCCGCGGCCCTGCGGCGAAACGGGGTGGGCGAGGCGGCGGCGGAGAGCATCCTGAAGTCGATCGCCTCCTTCGCCCTCTACGGGTTCCCCGAGAGCCACGCGATCAGCTTTGCCCTGATCGCCTACGCAAGCGCCTGGCTGAAGGCGCACCGGGCCGCGGAATTCTACGCCTCGCTGCTCAACTGCCAGCCGATGGGCTTTTACTCGCCGGCGACGCTCGTGCAGGACGCCCGGCGGCACGGGATGAAAATACTCCCGGCCTGCGTCCTGCACTCTGACGCGGCGTGCCGGGTGGATGGCGACGAGGTGATCCGGCTGGGCCTGGGCTCGATCCGGGGGATCCGGGCCGGCGCGATCCGCGGGCTGCTGGCGGCCCGGGCCGGGCGATCCTTTGAGTCCCTGGGAGACTTCCTGCGGCGGACGGAGTTCAGCGCCGCGGAGCTGCGCTCCCTGGCGGGAGCCGGGGCGCTCAACGGGCTGGCCGGGCACCGAAGGGCAGCGCTCTGGGGAGTCGAGGCCGTGCAGGGCGGCGACGAGCTCTTCCGATGGGCGGCGGCGGAGGATCCGGGAGGGCCGGCGCCGCTTGCGATGATGAGCCCCCTGGAGCGCCTGCAGGCCGACTACCGCCACACCGCGCTCACGACGGGGCCCCACCCGATGCGGCTCCTGCGGGAGAAGCTGCCGGGGCTTTGCCCGGCGGGAAAGCTGGGGGAGGGGCGCACGGGGCGGCGCGTGTCGATCGGGGGCGCGGTCATCACCCGGCAGAGGCCCGGGACGGCGAAGGGGGTCTGCTTCATCACGCTGGAGGACGAGACCGGGTTCGCCAACGCGATCGTCTGGCCCGCGCTCTTCGAGAAGGCGCGCCTGGTGATCAGCATGGAGCCCGCGCTCGTGATCACCGGGAAGCTGCAGAACGAGGAGGGGGTGATCCATGTGATAGCGGAGCGGATCGAGCCGCTGCCTGCGATCGGGTTGCCGGAACAGGCGTCGCACGACTTTCATTAGCGGGTCAATCAGCCGACACGGTAAATTCTTATGCGATTTCAGGATTGAGGGTGGAGCGCGATCTCCGAGCGCGCTGTGCGGCAATAGTCCCAAACCAGCGTGCCCGGAGGTCCCGCTCCACCTTCAAACATACACACTGCTGCTTTTAGCTAGGATTGTGATTGCTGTGGCGGTCCCACTCAATTTGTTCGAACTTTCCACCTAATCACCATGGCCGACAAACTCAGTTGGGGAATCCTAAGCACGGGGCGCATCGCCGGCATCTTTGCCGCCGGGGTCGCCCGCTCCGAAAGCGGCCAGCTCGCCGCGGTGGGAAGCCGCACCGAGGAGTCGGCGCGGAAATTTGCCGCGGAATTCGGCGTGCCGCGCGCCCATGGCAGCTACGAGGCGCTCCTGGCCGATCCGGGCGTCCAGGCCGTGTATATCGCCACTCCCCATCCCCAGCACGCGGAGTGGATCATCCGCGCGGCCGAGGCGGGAAAGCACGTCCTGTGCGAGAAGCCGCTGACACTCAACTACGCCGAGGCCATGGTGGCGGCGGCCGCCTGCCGGAAGCACGGGGTCCTGCTGATGGAAGCCTTCATGTACCGCTGCCACCCGCAGACCGCAAAGATCGTCGAGTTGGTTTCCAGCGGCGCCCTGGGAAGGGTCGGCCTCGTCCAGGCGACCTTCGGGTTCAACGCCGGCTTCAATGCAGGGAGCCGGCTCTGGTCCAACGAACTCGCCGGCGGCGGCATTCTCGACGTGGGCTGCTACGCCGTGTCGATGGCGCGACTGGTGGCCGGGGCCGCGGCGGGCAAGCCCTTCCTCGATCCGGTGAGCGTGTCCGGGGGAGCCCGGCTCAATCCGCAGACCGGTGTCGACGAGCTCGCCGCCGCGACGCTGACCTTTTCAAACGGGATCGTCGCCCAGGTCGCCACGAGCATCGCGCTGGGCCAGGACAACTCGGTGCGGATCTACGGGTCTGAGGGCTGGCTCCACGTGCCGTCCCCCTGGATTCCCACGCCGGAGGGGGGGACGACGACCATGACCCTGCACAAGGGCGGGGCGGCGACCGACATTTCGATCGAGACGCCGCAACGGCTGTACAGCCTGGAGGCGGACGCCTTTGCGGCCGCGCTGGCGGGAAATCTCAAGGACGTTCCGCAGATCCCGGTTGCCGACACTCTGGGCAACATGACCGCGCTTGACGCCTGGCGCGAGGCGGCCGGGCTCACGTACGAGGCGGAGAAGCCCGCGGCCTTCCTGCACACGATCAGCCGGCGCCCGCTCGCCCGGGACGCCGACGCGCCGATGAAGTTCGCGCCGGTCGCCAACCTGCCCTTTCCGGTCGCCCGCCTGATCCTGGGAATGGACAACCAGCGGACCATGCCCCACGCGGCGGCCATGTGCGACGACTACATCGAGCGCGGTGGAAACGCCTTCGACACGGCCTGGGTCTACGGCTCCGGGCTCCAGGAAAAGCTCCTTGGCCAGTGGATCCGCAACCGCGGCGTCCGCTCGCAGGTCGTCGTCATCGCCAAGGGTGCCCACACCCCCTTCTGCACTCCGGAGTGGCTCACCCGCCAGCTCATGGAGTCGCTGGACCGGCTCCAGACCGACTATGCGGACGTGTACTTCATGCACCGCGACAACCGGGAGGTCCCGGTCGGTGAATTTGTCGACGTTCTCAACGAGCACGTGCAGGCGGGGCGGATAAAGGTATTCGGCGGGTCAAACTGGAGCCTGGAGCGGATGGCGGCCGCGAACCGGTATGCGCGCCGGAAGGGGCTGCGGGGCTTCGAGGCGCTCAGCAACAACTTCAGCCTCGCGCGCATGATCGACGCACCCTGGACGGACTGCCTGAGCGCCAGCGATCCGGATTCGCGCCGCTGGCTCAAGCGCACCCAGATTCCCGTGTTCGCCTGGTCGAGCCAGGCCGGCGGCTTCTTCACCGACCGCGCCGCAGCGGGCCCGAAGAGCGACCCGTGGATCGTTCGCTGCTGGTATTCCGAGGACAACTGGGAACGCCGGAAGCGGGCGATCGCGCTCGCCGAAACGAAGGGCGTCCTGCCGACCAACATCGCCGCGGCCTATGTCCTGCACCAGCCCTTCCCGACCTTTGCGCTGATCGGCCCGCGGGTCCTCTCCGAGACGGTCGGATCAATCGACGCCCTGAAGGTCGAGCTGACGCCAAAGGAAGTGCGCTGGCTGAACCTGGAAACGGAACGGCGTCCGTCGTAGCTAAAGAGCAACAACCTTCCGCTCCCGGTTCGACGCCAGCGCGGCGGCCCACCACTGGTGGTGCGCAATCGCCTCGTCCGGGGTGGCGCAGCCGAACTTGTCGCCCAAGAGCCCCGCGCGCTCGGCGATGTAGGCGGCCCACATCTGCATGAGGGTGTCGGAAAACCCGGGCTCGAGGATGCCCGCGGTGATGGTCTTGTACTGCGTGGAGAAGCCCAGGTCGGTCTTCTCCCACCACTGCTCCTTGTCGCGGCGGTAAATCCAAAGTGTCTTGGGCTCCTTGGTCGAGTAGCGGACGCCCCGCTCGGTACCGAGGAGCTCAAAGCTCCAGGTGTTGGTCTCGGTCGGCGCCAGGCGCTTCATCTCCAGCGTGAGCAGCGCGGATTGGCCGCCGATTTCAGCGGGGCAGTGCAGCGAGGCGTTGTCCCAGGTATCGCAGGCGGTCATGCCGCCCCTGCCGTCCGGGCGCTCGCCGTAGCCGCGCTGAAGGAAGGCGTGCACGGAAAGGGGCTTCCAGCCGAGCCGCAGGGGCATATGGGCGACGTGCAGCCCGAGGTCGTTCATGACCCCGGCCTCGCCGCAGAACCGCGCCTGGCGCTTCCAGTTGGCGGGCTTGGTCGGGTCCAGGTCGCTGGAGTGAAGGAAGGAGCAGCGGGCCTCGAGTATGCGGCCCAGGTTCCCGGAACGCGCCATCTCGAAGGCGCGCAGGGCCCCGGGCAGGAATGGAAATTCCGACGACACCCGCACGAAGCGGCCGAGACGGGCGGCCTCGTCGCGGATCCGGCGGGCGGCCGCCAGGTCGATCCCGAAGGGTTTTTCCGCCAGCAGGTCCTTCCCCGCGCGGAGGACATCGAAGGCGATCTCCTCGTGAAGGTGATGCGGGACGGCCAGGTAGACGACATCCACGTCGTCCCGGGCCAGCAGCTCGCGGTGGCTGGAGGTGAGGCAGGTCACGCCGGGGACCTGCCGGAACCAGTCGAGCAGGGCGGGCTGCAGGTCGCAGACGGCGGTCAGGGCGGCGGGCACCGGGTACTTGTCCAGCGCGAACCAGCGGCCGAAGACGCTGGCGACCTCGCGGCCCATCATGCCGCCGCCGATGACGCCGATCCGAACGGGGGAAACGGATGCGGGGGCCATGTCAGCGAAGAAGCTTCAGTGCGTCGCGGGCGGAAACCTTGTCGTGCACCACCGCCATGAGCGCCCGGGTCATGCCGCCGGGATTGGGGTGCTGGATGATGTTCCGCCCGTAGACGATGCCGGAGGCCCCCTGGGCCAGGATTGCCTCGGTGCGGGCGAGGATCTCCTCCTCGGAGGCCCTGCTTCCGCCCCGCACCAGGACCGGGACTCCACCGGCCGTCTCGACGACCTTGTGGTAGGCCGACGTGTCGTCGGTGGGGTCCGCCTTGATGATATCCGCGCCCAGCTCGACCGCCTGGCGGACCAGGGGAACGATCTTCGCGAGGTCGCCGTCCACCATGTAGCCGCCCGCCTTCGCGTTGGGCTGGAAGACGAGGGGCTCGATCATGAGCGGCATCCCGTAGGCATCGCACGCGGGCTTCAACCGGAGGATGTTCTGGATGCACTGGTCGGAGACCTCGGGCGCGTTGGGAATCCGGAAAAGGTTGACCACCACGCAGGCCGCATCGAGCCGGACGGCCTGCAGGACGGCGTCCTCGAGGATTCGCGAGTAAAGGACCTTCGGAAGCTCGGTCCCGTAGACATTGGCGACATCGGTGCGGAGCACCAGGGCCGGCTTCGGCCGGGAGGGATGCCGCTGGAGGTGGGGCGCCTGGCCGGTCGTAAGCTGTATGGCATCGGGCGCCGCGGCGATCACTGTCTCGATCGCGCGCGGCAGGTTTTCGATCCCCGGGAGAAAGGCTCCCTCCCCGAAGAAGCCGTGATCGAGCGCCACGTCAAAGCAGCGTCCGGTCCTCGGGTTGAAGAGACGGTGGAGGCGGGCCTGTTTCATCGTGATTTGGTTTACTTTTCGCCCGAGCGCACTGCGGCGACGAAGGCGAGGATGAGGACGATCACCAGGACAACGGTCAGGATCGGCGCCCCGTGCGGATGGCGATGGAAGAGGCTGTGGAAGTGGTCCATGATTGAAGGGGTTTCGGAGACAATGCTTGGGTCAGCGCGATTCGTTGGCAAGCTGTCTTCGGATCGCAAGGAGCTCGCGCCGCTGCGTCGGCGAACGGGGATAGGCCAGGGCCATTTCGCCAAGGGCCTCCAGGATGATCCGCGAGACGATCAGCCGGGCGTTCGGCTTGTCGTCGGCGGGTACGACGTACCAGGGCGCCGCCTTCGTTGAGGTGGCCGAAAGGCAGGCCTCGTAGGCGTCCTGGTAGTCATCCCAGCGGGCCCTCTCCAGGATATCCGAGCGGCTGAATTTCCAGTTCTTGTCCGGGTCGTCGATCCGGGCGAGGAAGCGCTTTCGCTGCTCCTCCTTGGACAGGTGAAGGAAGATCTTCACGATCCG
>Ga0302279_10003101_pt1 | contig 21135 bp, 18 predicted proteins | sample III_Bog_N3_3_FD_194541 | JGI IMG/M metagenome (GOLD analysis project Ga0302279, IMG submission 194541) | Peat permafrost microbial communities from Stordalen Mire near Abisko, Sweden - III_Bog_N3_3 | ecosystem: Environmental > Terrestrial > Soil > Wetlands > Peat | place: Sweden: Abisko...
GATGTCGCGCACCCGGCCCGCCTGCCGCTCGAAGGCCTCCTGCTCGTCGCCGGGCCGCCCGAAGATCTTCGCGACCATCGCCCCGGCGACATTGAAGCGCTCGACCATGAGGCTGTTCATGTCGGCCGTCCGGTCGTAGCTTTCCGTCATCAGCGCCCGCATCCGGCGGCCGACGTAGCGGGCCGGCAGGAGAAAGAGCGGAACGAGGATCAGCGCGGCCACCGTGAGGCGCCAGGAGAGGAAGAACATCGCCCCTAGAACCAGCGTCACCGTGACGAGGTTGCCGACCGCCGTGGACAGGATGTCGGTGAAGGCGTCGCGCACCCCGGAGACGTCGCTGTTGAGGCGGCTCACCAGGGCGCCGGTGCGGGCGCGGGTGAAGAACGCGAGCGACATCTTCTGGATGTGGACGAAGACCTTCGTCCGCAGTTCGAAGACGATTTCCAGGCCGATCCGCGCGGCGATCCGCCGCTGCCAGAACGTCAGCCCGGCGTCGACCAGCGAGACGCCGGCGGCGAGCAGGGCCAGGTGCACGACGAGGGGCGCGTTGCGGGCGAGGATCCCGTGGTTGATCAGCTGGCGGTAGATCAGCGGATTGACCACGCCGGCCGCGGCGTCGAGCACGACCAGGCTGAGGAAGAAGGCGAGGATGCCGGCGTAGGACCGGCCCAGCCGGAGGATCCGGGGAATCGTGCCGGGGGCGACCTTGTGCTTCAGGACCTCGGTGTCCTTTTGCAGCGCATGGATGCCCCGCCACGCCCCGGGATTCATGGGGTCCCCAGCCCGGGGTAATCCAGGGTGGCGAAGTGGTCGCGCAGGGTCTCGGCGCGGCGGATCACCTTGAAGTTGGTCCCGCCCTGCCAGAGCACCTCGGCGGAGCGCAGCTTGCCGTTGTAATTGAAGCCCATCGCGTGGCCGTGCGCGCCGGTGTCGTGCACCACGAGCAGGTCGCCGATCGCCGGATCGGCGATTTCGCGGTCGATCGCGAACTTGTCGTTGTTTTCGCAGAGGGAGCCGGTCACGTCGTACACCTTCCTGGGGCCGGCTTCCCGGCCCGGGACCGTGATGTGGTGGTACGAGCCGTACATCCCGGGGCGCATCAGGTTGGCCATGGAGGCGTCGACCCCGACGTAGTCCTTGTAGATCGCCTTCTTGTGCAGGACGCGGGTCACGAGGTAGCCGTAGGGACCCGTGATCATCCGGCCGCACTCCATCACGACGCGCAGGGGGGCGAGTCCCGCGCCCACGATGATCTGGTCGTAGACCTCCTTGATCTTCCGCCCGACTTCCGCGAGGTCCACCGCGGTCTGGCCCGGCCGGTAGGGGATGCCGATGCCGCCGCCCAGGTTCACAAACTCGAAGCGGATGCCCAGCTCGGCGCTGAGGTCGACCACGAGCTGGAACAGCATGTGCGCGGTCTCGACGAAGTAATCGGGATTGAGCTCGTTGGACGCCACCATGGTGTGCAGGCCCAGGCGCTTCACGCCCTTGTCCCGGATCATCCGGTAGCCGTCGAAGAGCTGTTCGCGGGTGAAGCCGTACTTGGCGTCCTCGGGCTTGCCGATGATCACATTGCCCTCCTTCAGCGGCCCGGGATTGTAGCGGCAGCAGAGCACCGCCGGCAGCCTGCCGCCGAGGCTGTGCTCGAGGAACGGGATGTGGCTGATGTCGTCCAGGTTGATCACGGCGCCGAGCGCGGCGGCCTGCCGGTATTCGTGGGCCGGGGTGTCGTTCGAGGTGAAGAACAGCTCCTCGCCCTTCATGCCGACGGCGCCGGCCAAGTAGAGCTCCGCCAGGGAGGAGCAGTCGCCGCCGAGGCCCTCGCGCTTGAGGATCTCGAGGATGTGCGGATTGGGCAGGGCCTTGACCGCGAAGTAATTCATGAAGCCGCCGGGCACCCAGGCGAAGGCGCGGTAGAAGGCGCGCGCGTTGCGCACCATCGCCGCCGCGTCATAGACGTGAAAAGGCGTCGGCACCTGGGCCGCGATGGCGGCCAGCTCGTCCGGCGTGAAGGGGAGGCTCTTGTCGGTCATGGAGCAGTCAAAAGACCAAACCCAGCCCCACCCTGTCAACCGCACGATCCGATATGATTTTGAACAGGAAGGTCGGGAAGGACGGGAAGAATCGGAAAACGGAGGGATCGAACCTTTCCCGATCTTCCCGGCCTTCCTGTTCAAATCCTGTTCAGGCCGCCGCGGATTTGCGGGACTGGGACTCGATGAACTCGCGCAGGACCTGGGAGCGGATCTCGTCGCGGTCCTCCGCGGCGATTTCCTCGACCGTGCGCTGCGTCTCGCGCTTCTCCATCAGCTTGCGCATTTCCTTCAGCGCGAGCTGCTGCAGCTGGCGGATCCGCTCGCGGGTGACTTTGAACTTCCGGCCCACCTCGGCGAGGGTCATCTCCTTGCGGCCGTCGAGGCCGAAGCGCAGCCGGATGATCTCGGCTTCGCGCGCATCGAGGGAATTGACCACCGTCTTGAGGTCGGCCGAGAGGTTCTTGTCGCCCAGGCTCTCCGAGGGGCTGGTGGCATTCTCGTCGGGCACGATCTCGCCCAGGGACGAGGTATCCGCGGTGTCCCCCAGCGGGGCGTCCAGCGAGGCGGGGTGAACCGCCACCGACTTGAGGTGCGCCACCTTGTGGACCGGCATCCGCAGCTCGACGGCCAGCTCCTCGTCCGTCGGATCGCGCCCGATCTTCTCGGCGAGGACCCGGGCGGTCTTGCGCATCAGCGAGATCTTGGCGACCACGTGCACCGGCAGCCGGATGGTCTTGGACTGGTTGGCCAGGGCTCGCTGCATCGAATGCTTGATCCACCACGCGGCGTAGGTGCTCAGCTTGCCGCCCTTGCTGGGATCGTAGCGGTCGACCGCCTTGATCAGGCCCAGATTGCCCTCGCTGATGAGATCGAGGAAGGGCAGGCCGAAGTCCTGGTAATCGTGCGCGATCTTGACGACCAGGCGGAGGTTGGCGCGGATCATGTGGTTGCGGGCCTCCTGGTCGCCGCGGCGGATGCGCCCGGCCAGCTGCAGCTCCTCGGCCAGGGTCAGAAGCGGCGTCTTGCCGATCTCCTGGAGATAGAGCTGCAGGCTGCTGCGCTCGCCCGGATCCTGGCTGTCAGGCGCGGGGGCCGGCTTTTCCAAAAAGGACGGAGGAGTTGTGGTAGTCATGTTGGTAAAGGGAATTTGATTCATACGCTTGGACACGTGGTTTGGACTTAAGTGGCCGGTTGGCGCGCCGGCCCGGGTTGGGCCAGCGGCGCCATTTCCTGCGGGATGATGGCGAGTTTGATCCGTTCCACGTTGCGGAGGATCGTCACGGCGCCTTTGACCCCGATGCGTTCGGCGGTCAGCAGCTGGTGCAGCCGATCGACTTCGGGCGTCGGGACGTCGTCGAGCGCGAGGATGATATCGCCCGGCTGGAGGCCGGCCCGGGAGGCCGGGCTGTCCGGTTCGACCCCGGCGACCAGGACTCCCGTGTCCTGGGCGATGTGGTAGTGACGGACGAGCTTGCGCAGCAGCGGCACATTCTGCCCCGCGACGCCGATCGCGCTGCGGGTGATCCGGCTGTCCTTGATCAGCAGGCCGACGACCCAGCGCGCGGTGTCGCTCGCGATGGCGAAGCAGATCCCCTGCGCCGGCCGGATGATCGCGGTGTTGACGCCGATCACTTCCCCCTGCGAGTTGACCAGGGGGCCGCCGGAGTTGCCCGGGTTGAGGGCCGCGTCGGTCTGGATGATGTTGTCAATCAACCGCCCCGAGGCCGCGCGCAGCGAGCGGCCGAGGCCGCTGACGATGCCCGCGGTCACGGTCTGCTGGAAACCCATCGGGCTGCCGATGGCGATCGCGACCTGACCCGGCCTGACCTTGTCGCTGCCGCCCAGCGTGACATAGGGAACCTCGTCCGCGCTGATGCGCAGCACGGCCAGGTCGGTGTACGGGTCCTCCCCCACCAGGTCCGCCGCCAGCCGGCGTCCGTCGGCCAGAAAGACCCGAATCTCGCGCGCTCCATTGACCACGTGGCTGTTGGTGACCAGGTAACCGTCGGGTGAAATGAAAAATCCCGAGCCGCTGCCGCCTGCCGGGGCGTTCGGATCGGCGCGACTGCCCGAAGCCTCCGACCCGGTCCGCACTTCGATGTGCACCACGGCAGGAGCAACCTTCTCAACCGCGCCCGTCACGGCCACGGAATAGGCGTCCAACAGGGCTGTATCGGCGCCGAATTCACCGGAGCCTTCGATCGCGGTACCGATGACACCTACGTCCTGGGGGGAATGAGTGGAAGCGGATTTCATGACAGCTAAAAAAATTTGTTCTGAATAGTTGACCGTTTAGTTAAAAATTTGTTCCAAATAGGTTTTGGGTCTAAGCTAGGTCCTTATCTTAGCCTACCGACACCGCCGGCGCCTTGGCCCGGAGGAGATCCAGGGCCATCGCCGGCAGCCGGCGCATGATCTCCGGATCATTCATGATGCGGCCCTGACTCATGACCCCCTCGATCATGGCGATCAGGCTCGAGGTCTTCTCCGCCGGATCGCAGGGCTCGATGCTCCCCTGGGCGACGGCATCGCGGATGGCGGACTGAAAGTAACATCGCTTGCACCCGCAGATTTCGCGCACCTTGGCGCCGAGTTTCTCATCCTCGCGGCTCATTTCGGAGCCAACGGAGCACACCGGGCAGCCCGGCACCCGGCCGGTCTTGCGCTTGAACTCCGCCTGCTTCTCATAGATCCCCTCGAGATAACTGGTGAGCCGCGTGAGCGGTTCCACCGAGGGAGAGAAGAGCGTGTCGAGGCGGGGCTTCCAATTCTCGGTCCACAGCCGGTTGAGCGCGGCGATCGCGAGGTCCGATTTCGAATCGTAAAAGTAATAGAAGCTGCCCTTTTTGACTTCCGCCCGCCCGCAGATATCGTCGATCGTCACCGCACCGTAGCTCTCCTCCGATATCAGATCGAGGGCGGCGGTCATCAGACGGTCGGCGGCATCGCTTGTTCTACCCATGGCGGCAAGGTAGTTGACTATATGGTCAATTTGCAAGCAAAAAGTGGTTTCCAATCATTTGAACAGGAAGATCGGGAGGGTCGGGAAGAATACCTGATGGTTCGATGCCTTCCCGATCTTCCCGTCCTTCCTGTTCAAAAAATTCACCTCGGTTCACTACTCGGCCCAAACCGTGCTGGGATCGCTGCCCATGAAAGCTGGTATCGCATGGGTTGCTCTCGCGATTTTTTTCACGGTCTGCGGTGGCTCGGCCATTGCCCAACCCACTGTGGTCAAGGTGGTTGTCGTTACGACCTTCGAGGATGACTACGACAACCCCAACGCCACGGGGCTCTCGAGCGGCGAGGCCTACCTCTGGATCAAGGGGATGCATCTCGACCACGTCCTGCCTCTCCCGGCCGGGTTTCGTCCGCTTCGGACCAACGATCGGGGCGTCCTGGAACTGATGACCGGGATGACCACCGGCAAGGCGGCCGCATCGACCATGGCGCTGGGACTGGACCCGCGCTTCGACTTGAGCAAGGCGTATTGGATCCTGGCCGGGATCGCGGGCGTCGATCCCGAGCGCGCTTCGCTCGGCAGCGCCGCGTGGGCGGAGTGGGTCGTCGATGGGGACATTGCCAACGCCATCGATCCGCGCGAGATTCCGGCGGGATGGCCCGACGGGCAGATCCCGTGGGACCGCACGACTCCCTTCGATCCGCCCGCCGGCAACATCGGGGAGGTCTATCGTCTGAACGCCGCGCTGGTGCATTGGGCGTTCGATCTCACGCGGAACACGCCGATTGCGGACTCAGCCGGAATTAGGACTTTTCGGGCGAAGTTCACCGGCTACCCGCAGGCGCAGCGCCCGCCCTTCGTGCTGCTCGGCGACAACCTCGCCTCCGCCACCTACTGGCAGGGCCGCCTCGATACGCTGCGGGCGCGCCGCTGGGTGAAGATCTTCACAGGGGGCCGCGGAAACTTTACCACCACCTCGTGCGAGGACAGCGGCTTCATGCAGGCCATGACGCTCCTGGCCAAGGCGGGAAAGGTCGATCTGCGCCGCGTCCTCGTGCTGCGCACCGCGAGCGATTATTGCATGCCCCGACCCGGTGTCACCGCCGCGCAGAGCCTGGTTTACGACTCCGACAAAGCCTACATGGCCGACCAGGAGGCATATCAGTCCGCCTATGCCGTGGGCTCCGTCGTCGTGAATGAACTGGTCAGGGGATGGCCGGCTTACCAGGACCGGGTTCCGTGAACGGCCGGAATGCTCAGCCGTGGAACGGCCAGAGCTTGAAGAAGTCGAAAAAGAAAACCACGGCCACCACGTAGCCCAGGGCCGAGAATTCCCGGGGCCGGCCCAGAGCGATGGCCAGCAGGGCGGTCGAGATCAGCCCAAAGCCGACGCCCCCCGCGATGCTGAAAGTGAGAGGGATGGCGAAGATCGTGAGCACCGCGGGCGCCGCCACGCTGAAATCAGCCATCGGTATTTCCACCACCGACTGCATCATGAAGATGCCCACGATCACCAGGGCCGGGGCCGTCGCCACGGCCGGCACGGCCAGGATGACCGGGGTCAGCAGGAGGGCGAGAAGCATGAGGACTGCGGTCGTGAGGGAAGTCAGGCCGGTGCGCCCGCCGGCCTCGACCCCGGCCGCCGCCTCCACGTAGCTCACGACCGTCGACGTGCCAAAGAGCGCGCTGAGGATGGTGGCAATGGAATCGGCGAGCAGCGCGCGGCCCGCCTTCGGGAGGCGCCCCTGGGCATCGAGCAGGCCCGCCCGCTTGGTCACCGCGATCAGCGTCCCGATATTGTCAAACATGTCGACCAGCAGGAGCGTCAGGATCAGCGGAAGGGCCCGGACAAAAGCCGCGGGGCTTTTCAGGAATCCAAAGCTCAGCTTGAAAAAGACGGGGGCGGGCGAATGCGGAAAGGAAAAAAGCTTCCCGGGAAGCTGGGTCACCATCGCGCCGCCGCCGGCGGGAATGAAGATACCGACTACGGTCACCGTGATGATTCCCAGGAGAATCGCGCCGCGAACCCGCCGGGCGACGAGTATCGCCGTGAACGCGATGCCCGCGAGGCAGAGGGCGACCGACCCCGACGTGAAGTCGCCCGCCAGGACGTAAGTCGCGGGGTTCGAAACGACGACCCCGCCGTTCTTGAGCCCGATGAAGGCGATGAACATCCCGATGCCGCACGTGACGGCCACCTTGAGCGACGCGGGGATGGCTGCGATCAGCTTTTCCCGGATGCCCGTAATTGAAAGCGAAAGGAAGATCAGACCGTTGACAAAAACCATGCCCAGCGCCTGCTGCCACGGCACCCCCTTGGCGATGCAGATCGTGTACGTGAAGAACGCGTTGATCCCCATGCCCGGCGCGAGGACGAGCGGGTAGTTGGTCAGGAACGCCATGATGGCGGTGGCCACTGCGGCGGTCAGCGCCGTCACCGTGACCAGCGCGCCGCGGTCCATGCCCGTGTTGGCGAGGATCGCCGGGTTGACCGCCAGGATGTACGCCATTGCCGCGAAGGTGGTGATGCCGGCCTGGACTTCGCGGCCGGGGGTCGTGTGGTTGCGGTCAAGAGCGAAGAAACGTTGGAGCATGGGTGGAGGGAGGTTGGATGATTGGCGCAGGTGGGCAGGTCGAGGAAATTCAGGGTCCGGCGGGCGGCGCGAAGCGGGCGATCGCCGCCGCAAGGCTGGCGGCGCCCTGGTCGAGCCAAAGCGCGCCCTTGGCCGCGGTCGCCGCGGTGGCGTCACCGAGCACCCCCGAGGCCGAGAGGTCGCGGGTCGCCCAGGCATAGGTCACCGGGGCCAGCTCCGGCCGCACCTCGGCCGCCGGATCCGCGCCGGGAGGGAAGCCGGCGACGGCCGCCGGAAATTGCACGAGGGATCCCGCCGCCGCCAGCAGCCAGGAGGTCTCGACCTCGCCGGCGTGCATGCCGAAGGCCGCCTCCCGCGGGGAAATTTCCGGATCGATCCGCGGCCGCAGGAAATCGGCCCGCAGGCCGAGGCCGGCCCGGATCTCCCGCAGGGTCGTGACGAGCACCGCCGTGTTGCCGCCGTGGGTGTTGATCACGGCCAAATGGCGGAATCCCCAGTCGCGCACCTGGCGGGCGATGGCGAGGAGCAGGGCGCGGAGCGTCTCCTTGGAAATCATCAGCGTGCCGGGAAACCCGGTGTGCTCGTTGCTCTTGCCGATGGTGATCGGCGGCGCGACGTAGCACGCAGCCGTGGGCGGCAGGAGGGCGAGCGCGCGAGTCAGCCATATCTGCCCCATCAGCGCATCCACCGCCACCGGCAGGTGGGGTCCGTGCTGCTCGATCGCTCCCGTGGCGACGATCACCGGCGCCCAGGCCTTGTCAGGCAGCGCCGCGATCCGGCCCGGCGTCATGGCCGGAAGGTAGCGGTCGCGATAGGAGGGGAACGGGGCGTCCATGTCAGGGCTGGCGGTCGATTTCGCCGAGCAGCGCGGCGAGGCGGGCGCCGGCTTTTTGCAGCAGGTCCGCGCCTTCGACCCGGGCTTCGGCCAACGGCGTGAAGGGCAGCGGGAGCGGTGTGACCGATTCGTTTGACCAAGCCCCCTCCGTCTCCTCCTTCGTCTCCACCTTCGTCCCGCTTGGCGGTACTACGGCGGACGGGGCCGCGGATGGAGGCCCCGGCTCGCGGCCGGTGAGGGCGGTCAGCAGCGTCTGCAGGCAACGGCGGTTGCGGCTGCGGATGGGATGGAAGTCGAGCTCGACCGCGGCCAGGTTGATCCGAAAGATCTGCAGCCCGTGCGCGAGGCACAGGTCGCGCGAGGCGGCCGCGGCGAGTTCCTCATTCCACGGGCTCGCGTTGAACAGCAGCACCCGGCCAAAGCCCGACGCCGCGACCGAGGCCGCCACTTCCGCGATCAGGGCGTGGGCCACCGGAGGATCGACGGCGAAGGCGCAGCCCGGATCGGACCCGAAGACGAAGCGCAGCGGCGGCAGGACGAGGAGCCGTCCGTCGGCCGGCCGGCGCCGCACCGCCTCCCGCAGCACGGCCATCGCCACGGTCTCCTCGGCGTCGAGCGCATGGCCGAGCCCCCAGTCGGCCAGGCCGGCGATCGGCACCACCACAAGGGTCCGCTCGCGGCCGGGCCACGCCGCCAGGGCGGGCGACGAGAACCACGGCCAGAAGCTGGCGGCTTCGGCGGTACAGAGCTCGGGGATCGGATTCATGGCTCGGCGTCGCGCAAGCAGAGAAAGATCAGGCTGAGGCCCATGACGGCAAATATCCGAAATGCGGCCTCCTGCCCGTTCCAGATCTTCGATTGCCACATCAGGAACCACTCCCCCCCGACGGTGAGGAAGGCGAAGTACCACTGCACCAGGCTGAGGGTGAGGCCCGCGGCGGCCAGCCCCTTGGCCCGGCCCCAGGACTCCGCCGACGCCGCGCGCGCGCGCCACAGGCGCCACGCGCCCGCGCCGATCAGCGCGCCGGCCGCCGCCTCCCAGGCGATGATGATGGCGTAAAACACCCGGTAGATCGCGGGGCGGGAGATCGCCCGCCACATCCCGGAGTTGCCGGGAAAGGTGGTGTCCATGCCGAGCACGTGCCGGATAAACTGATAATTCGAGTCATAATCCGTCAGGTTGTTGAACACCACCAGCAGGAGGAAAAGGCCCGAGCAGGCCGTGAGGACGATTTTGCAGAGCCGGATGGTCATGGGAGGGAGGCGAGTTCGGAATAGTCGGGGGGAGACGTCGTCCGGATGGTCTCGCCGTCGACGCAGCGGCGTTCCCCGGTCGGGCGGCTGAGCCATTCGCTGAACGCGTGCGCCCCGAAGACCACGAGGTGCGCCGGCGCGCCCGGGACCACCCGCCCGAACTCGGGCCGCCCCACCAGGTCGGCCGCCGTGCTGGTGACGACTCGGACCGAGTCGCCGAGCCGCTCGTCGAGGTGCGCGAGGCGCACGCTCTGGCTGTAGACCTCGGCGGCGTCGAGATCGCCGTAGGCGTAAAAGGCGTCGCGGACGTTGTCGCTGGCGCAGGCGACCGGCACGCCGGCGTCGAGCAGGTCGTGGACCAGCGTGAGGCCCCGCCAGTAAGGGGTGCGCGGAAACGCCGCCCCGCGCCGGTCCTGCAGGTAGAGGTTGCAGAGCGGCAGCGAGATGATTCCGATCCGGGCCTCGCGCACCAGGGCGATCGTCGAGCGCTGCCGGTCGGCCGCCTGCGTCGCCAGGCTGCAGCCGTGACCGCAGGCCACGGGCAGCGGGAAGGCGTTGCGCAGCACCGCCTCGGCGACGGCCCGCAGCACCTCGGCCTGCGGGCTGCCATTCTCGTCCACGTGCAGATCCAGGCCGACCCCGTGCTCCCGCGCGATCGCCATCAGCCGGTCGAGCTGCGCCGGCAGATCGGCCGCCATCAAGAAAAATCCGCCCAGCGCGCTGGCCCCGTGCCGGAGCGCCAGCTCCGCCAGCTTTTCGCCGCCGGGCAACGCGTAGTCGCAGCCGGGGCACAGCGGGACGGTCTGCAGCTCGATCCGACCCCGCCAGCGCCGACGCAGCTCGTCCATCGCCCGGTGGCTGGTCCCGCCCCACGGCAGGCCGGTGTCCACATGGGTCCGCACGATCCGGGTCCCGTGGGCCCAGGCGCAGCGCAGCGCAAAATCGCCCCGGCGCAGCAGGTCGGCCTCGGTCCAGTTCTCCCGGTCGCGGCCCAGGGTCGCGAGCGCCTCGGCAAAGGTGCCGCTGCGATTGGGCGCGCGCGACCAGGTGTGGGCCTTGTCGAGGTGGACGTGCGCATCCACCAGTCCGGGCAGGGTGATGGCCCCGTGCAGGTCCACCTTCGTCCCGCTCAGCGGGACTGCGGCGGACGGGTCCGCCGCGGCCGTGACGGCGGCTATGCTCTCGCCGTCGATGCGGATATCGCAAAGCACCGCGGGTTCGAGCGGATCGACGGGATCCACCAGGAGGGCCGACGGCAAAAGCGCAGCTGGCACGCGAGCGCGGCGGAGAAGAAGCATGAAGGATTTCTGCAACAAAAGCAGAGGATGTGCCAACCCCGGAGAACCCGGGGCTGGCAGAGTTCCTGCTCCCGCGCGGGCATGGCGACGAAGATCGAAGCGCTGCGCGCGGCCCTGTGCGCCCTGATCGGTCCGGAACATGTCATCGGCGAGGGCGAGGCGCTCGAGACCCTCTCCAAGGACTTCTACTGGTACTCCCCGGTCCTGCGCCGGCAGCTGGAGGACAAGCGGGCCGACCTGATCGCCCGACCCGGCACGGCGGACGAGGCGCGGGCCGTGGTCGCCGCGTGCTGCCGCGCGCGCGTCCCGGTCGTCCCCCGCGGAGCCGGCACCGGCAACTATGGGCAGTGCGTCCCGCTCTACGGCGGGGTGGTCGTCGACCTCGGCCGGCTCGACCGCATCCTCTCGCTCGAGGGCGGCGTGGTCCGGGCTGAGGGCGGCGCCCGCCTCGGTGCGATCGAGTCGGCGGCCCGCGCCGCGGGCTGGGAACTGCGCTGCATGCCCTCCACCTGGGTCAAGTGCACGATCGGCGGATTCTTCTGCGGCGGCTCCGGGGGCATCGGCTCGATCACCTGGGGCGGGATCAACGCCGGGGACAACGTCAAGTCCGTGACGCTGCTGACCTGCGAGGAAAACCCGCGCCGGGTGCGCCTCGAGGAGGGGGAGACCCTCCGCGCGCTGCACACCTACGGCACCACCGGGCTGATGCTCGAGCTCGAGATGCGCCTCGCGCCCAAGGTCGACTACGACCAGCTCATCTTCAGCTCACCGGACTGGGACCGGCTGCTGGACTGGACGGACGCCGCCGCGCGGCGCACCGCCTGGCGCAAGCGCCTGGTCACCCAGTTCGAGTGGCCCATCCCCTCGTACTTCAAGCCGCTCCGGCGGCACCTGCGCGACGGCGAGGCCGTGACCTTCCTGCTGCTCGACCGCGCCCAGTCGGACGCCGCCCGCCGGGAGGCCGCCGCCGCCGGCATCGCCTGCCTCCAGCAGCGCCCCCTCCCCGACCCGCCCCGACCGCCTTTCCTCACCGACTACACCTGGAACCACACCACGCTCTGGGCGATGAAGAGCGACCCGGCCTTCACCTACCTGCAGGCCGGCTTCGGGCCGGATTTCCGGGGGCAGTTCGCCGAGCTCGCGCGCCGCTTTCCCGGCGAGATCCTGCTCCATCTCGAGTGGACCGCGGGCAACGCCAAGATGATGCGGGGCGCGGCCGCCGGCCATCGCCCCGACGCCATCGTGGTCGGCGGCATTCCGCTGGTGCACTTCCGCTCCGAGGACCGCCTCGGCGAGATCCTCCGCGCCTGCGACGAGCTCGGCGTGTTCATCGCCAATCCGCACACCTTCCACCTCGAGGACGGCGGCCGGCACCCCAATATCGCCGACAAGCGCGCGCTCAAGTCCGAGGTCGATCCCTTCGGGCTGCTCAACCCCGGCAAGATGAGGACCTTCCCGCTCAATCCGTTCTCCCCCGCCCCATGAAGAAAAGCGCCATCCATCCCCCCAACCATCCCGCCCCCCGCGGCGCCTACAGCCCGGCGGTCCGGGTCGACCTCGGCGGCGCGAACCTCCTGTTCGTCACCGGCCAGCTCGCCATCGACCCCGCCGGAGCCGTGGTCGCGCCCTACGACGCGACCGCGCAGACCGAATACGTCTTCCGGCTCATCGGCTCCATCCTGGAGGAGGCCGGGATGAAATTCAGCGACATCGTCCGGGTGCAGACCTACCTCACGCGGATGGACGACTTCGAGAAATTTTCCGCCGTCCGCAACCGCCACTTCCCCGCCACCCCGCCAGCCAGCACCCTGCTCGAGGTCAAGGGCCTCGCGCGGGAGGGCTGCTGCGTCGAGCTCGAGGTCACCGCCATCGCATGAGATCCGCCTCCGTCCTCCTCCTGGCGGCGCTCGCCGCCGTTCTCCCCGGCTGCGGCCACCCGCCGCCCGCGGGCGACGCGACCGGGGCGGCGCCCGCCCTCACCCACGTCGTGCTGCAGACCGACTGGTACGCCCAGCCCGAGCACGGCGGCTTCTACCAGGCCGTGGTCAAGGGCTATTACCGCGCCGCCGGTCTCGACGTCGAGATCCGCCAGGGCAGCCCCTCGACCCAGCCCGCCCAGGTCCTCGCGACCGGCCGGGCGGACTTCGCCATCGGCAGCAGCAACGACGTCATGACCGCCGCTGGCCGCGGCATCCCCTTCGTCATGCTCGGCGCGTTCATGCAGCGCGACCCGCAGGGCATCATGTTCCACCACGAGAGCGGCATTCGCAGCTTCCGGGACCTGGACGGACGCAACATCATGGCCGCGCCCGGCGCCCCCTTTCTCGACGTCCTGGAGCGGCTCTACCACATCCATGTGTCCGTCACCCCGCTCGACTTCGGCATGAGCCGCTTCCTCGCCAACCCCGATTTCATCCAACAGTGCTTTGTGACCAACGAGCCCTTCTACGTGCGCCAGCACGGCGCCCACGCCGACGTGCTCCTGATTTCGGACTGCGGGTTTTCCCCTTACCGCGTCTGGTTCGCGCGCCGCAGCTTCATCACGGAGCACCCCGACATCGTCCGGGCCTTCACCGCGGCCTCGATCCGGGGCTGGCAGGACTACATCGCCGGCGACCCCGCCGCGGCCAATGCGCTCATCGCCTCGCTCAATCCCAAGATGGATCCGGCGTTCATGGACTACAGCCTGCGCGCGATGCGCAGCTACCGGCTGGTCACCGGCGATCCGGCCCGCGGCGAGGCCGTGGGCCGGATCCAGCGCGCGCGGATCGGCCTGCTGCTGCGGCAACTCAATGACATCGGGCTGCTTGACCACCCGCTCAGCGTGGACGATGTCTTTGACGGCCGCTTCCTGCCGGCGAGTGCCGGACCGTGACGCATCTGGCACAATTGGTGCTGAAATAGCGGGACCAAACCAGGGTAGGAAAAACCGGAGGAAATTTATGAAGCATTTATACTTGGCACCACTATGTCTGCTGCTGGCGGCCGGCGGCGGCCTCGCGCCGGTGCTCCGCGCCCAGACCACGACCCCGGCGGCGGCACCCGCCACAACGACGACGACGACCACCCCGTCGACGCCCGCCGCGTCGAGCGACGACCAGGTGATCGAGCTCCAGAAGGTCACGGTGAGCGATGTCCCGATCGAGGACCAAGTGCTGCCCAGCGTGCGGCCGGTCAGCAGCGTCCTGGGGGACGACACCCCGATCATCGACATCCCGCGCTCGGTCTCCAGCGTCAACAAGGCGTGGATGGACGAGCGGCAGGTCAAGGACGCCATGGACTTCGGCCAGTTCTCCCCCGGCGTCTATTCCTCCGCGCAGTACGGCATCCCGGCCACGCCCAACATCCGCGGCGACCTGGGCCAGATCTACTACAACGGACAGATCGGGCTGTTCACCCGCAACAGCATCTTCCCGAGCTTCAACGGGGTCGAATCCATGGACATCATCAAGGGGCCCGGCTCCGTGGTCTATGGGCCCCAGGGCAACGGGCCGGGCGGCTACGTCAACTTCGTGACCAAGGAGCCCTACTGGGACCGCTTCCACACCGACATCGACTTCACCATGGGTTACTGGACCAGCGGGCACTCCTACTCCAACCCCTCCGCCACGATCGACACCGGCGGCCCGCTGAGCGACAAGGTGGCCTTCCGCCTGAGCTATCTCAGCACTTACGGCGACGGATACTACGTCAACGACAAGAACCAGACCCAGGATATTTACGGCGCCCTCGACATCCGGCCGAACAAGGTCGTGAACATCCAGGCGTGGGCGCAGGGCTACACCAGCCGCTTCAACGAGGTGACCGGGACCAATCGCGTGACCCAGGAGTTCATCGATCACGACGTCTATGTCGGCGGCCAGGTTTACGCCGCGAACGCCTACGACGGCACCTACAGCTACGGCCCGGTCTACAATCCCGCGCTGCCCGGCACGCCCTACAATCCGGCCGTGGCCGGGAGTTATCCCGCCCCTTCCCTGGCGGCGATCTCGAATATCTACTACAATCCGTTCCCCTCGAACCAGGACGGCGGCCTCTCCATCCTCGACCCGGCCACGGCCTACAACGTCAAGCTGCCCGCCTATGACGCGCTGCTCGGGCCCGAGGACAGCGCCCGCGGCAAGCGCTTCCAGACCCAGGCAATCACCACCGTCCAACTCAAGGGCGACAGCAAGCTCGAGAACCTGACGTATTTCGAGGATGCGCAGTCCCGCAAGTTCGAGACCTATGGCTACGACGAGTACGTGCCGCTGATGGAGTCCTTCCAGGACCGCCTGGAATACCATGGGGATTTCAACCTCGGCCCGATCGGCAACGGCATCGTCACCGGGGCGGACTTCCGGTACTCCCGCCTGCTGTCCTACCAGGATTACACGACCGAGCCGTTCTCGGTCTATGACCTGTATCAGCCGACGAAGTACATCTTCTATCCCGGCTACTACGTCGAGGGCGACACCTTCGGCGGCGGCCTGGGCATCCCCGGCGCTCCGGGCTACAGCGGCGCCGTCGGCAATTCCGGCAACCAGGATTCGCATATCTACGACCCGGGCCTGTTTCTCCAGGACAACCTCAGCCTGACCAAGAAGCTCTCCGCCATCGTGGGCTTCCGCGAGGACCGGATCGACGCCAACACCGCGAGCCCGCCCTTCATCTTCGAGTATTACAATTTCTCCAACGGCCTGCCCAACGGCAGCGTGCCCAACGTGGGCACCACTCTGGCCAAGGGCGCGTACTATGCCGCCCGGGCCGAGGTGACCGACCCCTCCTACTTCGCCAGCCTGGTCTACAAGCTGACGGACAACCAGTCGCTCTACATCAGTTACAACCGCACCGAGGCCGTCCTGGGCTCGGCCAATTACGGCGGGGTGGGCACGTCCAGCAGCACCGTGGGAGTGCTGGCCAACGATCTCCAGACGGCGAGCACGCTGTATGAGGCCGGGTACAAGCAGAGTTTCCTGTCCAACACCCTCTTCTTCGACACCAGCATCTACCAGCAGCTCAAATTCGAGCCCCAGATCCAGGGCGCGCCCTTCAAGGTCAAGACCGAGGGCTGGGAAAGCGAAGTCGTTTACCAGCCGAGCAAGTTCCTCACCTTCAATGCCAACTTCACCTATCAATCGGTGACCGATTTCGGCAACTCCTACTTCGAGCAGACCTTCGACTACCTCGACCTGTACCCGGGCAGCCTGATCATCGACGGCCAGCACGGCACCGCCGGCGGCAGCCCCAACCTGGGCGCGGCCGAGGACTACGGCTACGATCCGCCCGGCAATCGGATGAAGGCGCCCGGCGTGCCCCAGGTGCTGTCCAACATCTTCGTCCAGTATGAACTCCGTTCCCACTTCGGCATCGGCATCGGGCCCCAGATCCAGGGGCGGCAGTACGCGGACGACCAGGAGGCCCTGCACATCCCGACCGAGTGGGAGTGGGACGGCTACCTCTTTTACCGGGCCAAGACCTGGGACGTGCGCCTGAACATCAGCAACCTGCTCAACGAGCGCATCCTCGACCCGATCGACGTGACCTTCGCGGGCAACGACACGATTTACGTCCGCCCGCCGATCTCAGCGTCGCTCACGGTCCGCTACCATTACTGAGCGCGCTGAGTCGCCGTGGCAACCGTGGCATGGGCTTCCAGCCCACGGCACCTATGACACGGGCTGGAAGCCCGTGCCACGACCTACTTCGCCGGCTCGGCGGTGACAAAGGCGATCAAGGCGGCGAGCTGGGCGTCGCTGTAGTGGCCGTGCGCGGGCATCGTCGCATTCGCGACGAGCGCCTGGGGATGGCGGACGTAAGCCGCGAAAAAGTCCGGCCGCACGGTCGCCAGCGCCGCCAGCGTCGGGAAAGCCTGGACACTCTTGGTGCCCCCGTAGGTCCGGCCGGGACCCGGGTGGCAGCTTGCGCAGGAGTTGATCCAGAGCTCCCGCCCCGCCTGCGCCCGCGGCGACAGCGCGGCCCAGCGCCCGCTGAAGCTGTCGTGGAAACGCTCCGCATAGCTGGCCACCTCGATCGCCACGACGCCCCAGGGCTTCTTGTGGCTGGCGTCGAGCAACGCGTCGGCCCCGGGCACGACGGCGGATGAGATCAGGATCGCGTAGGGCCCGGGGTCGAACTTCCACCCGGGCAGCGGCCAGTGCGCCGGGCCCGCGCCGTCGATCTCCAGCACCAGGAAGGGCCGGCATCGGCGGATGAAATCCCGGGTGAAGACCGAAGCGTAGTCGTCATTGCAGGCCGCCAGCAGCACGTCAGCGCCCGGCCCGCACGGCAGCGCCCGCCAGAGCTCGTCGAGGAACACGACGGTGACCTCCTGCTCGCCGGGGACGAACTCATCGCGCAGGCGCAGCCGCGCCACGGGGAGCGCCCGGAGCTCCGCCCAGGGGACATAGCGGGTCTCCCCCGCCGGCACCCCGGCCAGCCGGCCGGTCACGGCCAGGTCATAGGGCGAGCCGCGGGTGGGCTGCAGCTCCAACGCCCGCGCGGCCGGTGACGGGACCAGAAGCAGGACGCAGGCGGTCAGCAACGCCAGGGTGGAAATTTTCACGTGATGGTTTGATTTGTCCACCTGTACCGTCACGACTATCGCGATTTGCGCAACACGAGCTGGTTGGCCACCAGGACTTGGACGGTCTCGCCGGCCTGGTTGGTCGTGACGGTGCGGAGCTTCACCACCCCGTACTTCGGCCGGGAGGCCGACGGGCGCATCTCGAGCACCTCGGTCACCGCGGTCAGCCGGTCGCCCGGGTGAACGGCCCGCGGCCACTGCAGGGTGTCGATGCCGAGGCCGATCCAGCCGCCGGCCAGGTTCAGCTCGCCCTGCACCATCAGGCGCATCGTCAGCGCCCCGGTGAGCCAGCCGCTTGCCGCCATGCCGCCGAAGACGCTGTCCTGTCCCGCCGCTTCGTCCAGGTGGAACGGCTGCGGATCGAAGCGGGAGGCGAATTCCACGATCTCCGCCGCCGTCACCTCCGCCACCGCGGTCCGATACCGGCCGCCGATCGCGAGATCCTCGTAGTGGAGCAGCGCCGGGGCCATCGCGTCACCTCACCTTGAGCGTGTCGCCTTCGAAGACGAGCCCGAGCGCCGGGATCTCGACCGCCTTCCGGCCGCCGTCGCGGCGGACCCGCCCGGCCAGCCAGGCGTCGTAACCCGCCGCCTGTGCCGCGACCACGGTCGCCTCGGCCAGCGCCGGGGCCACGTACGCGGCAAAGCCGATGCCCATGTTGAACGTCGCATAGGCCTCCCGCGACGCGATCGGGCCCGCCTCCACCAGGAACTGGAAAATCGGCGGCGGCGGGCGCAGCTGGGTGATCTCGTAGACGAAGGGATCCTCCAGGCGCATGAGTTTCCGCCAGCCGTGGCCGGTCACGTGGGCCGCGTAGTTCAGCTTGAGCCCGCGCCGCTGGCATTCCCGGACGAAGGCCACGTAGATCGCGGACGGCGCCAGCAGCGCCTCGCCGTAGGTCGAGCCGTCGGCCAGGGGCGTCTGGTAGCCCTGCGGCAGCTCGTCGGCCAGCTGGCGGCAGAGGGTGAGCCCGTTGGTCTGCACCCCCGAGGAGGCGAGAAAGACGATGGCGTCGCCGTCGGACACGTCGCCGACGATCCGGAGCCGCTTCGGCGCGATGCGCCCGAGCGCCGAGCCCGCCAGCGCGATGGCGCCCGCCTCCACGATGCCGCGCAGGGCCGGGGTCTCGCCCCCGCCCCAGGCCGCACCCGCCGTGCGGCAACCGGCCGCGAAGCCCTCGACCAGGTCGCGGGCCCGCTGCTCGTCGGCGAACCAGGCGGAGTCGCGCACCGCCGCGTGCATGGCGACCGTGATCGGCAGCGCCCCGCAGGTGACCAGGTCGTTGACGATCGTGGCCACGGTATCGACACCGATCGCCCGGTAGAAGCTGCGGCCCGTCTGGGCCTGGACCGCGTCGGCCACCAGGCTCTTGGTCCCGAGGCCCTCCTCGACATGGGCGAGGTAGTGGTCGTCGCCCTCGATCAGGTAGGCGCTCTCGCCCCGGACCGTCGCCGGCTCCTGGTAGCCATGGCCGGCCAGCAGGTCGGCCGTCGCATGCGCCGCCCGCTGGCAGGCGCGCTTGAACGCGTCGAGCTGGTCGTACCGGACCCCGGAAGCTTCATAGCTAAGAGACATTCAGTAGGACCTTCCTTCGTTCTTCTCGTAGTAGTTGACGAAGGCCTGGTTGACCACGCGGTAGCCGCCGGGCGTGGGGTACTTGCCGGTGAAGTACCAGTCGCCCGGGTGGTGCGGCACGGCGGCGTGCAGGTTGCCGATCGTCTGGAAGATGATCTCGATCTCGCCCTTCCACTCGAGGTTGCGCGGGCTCACCAGGTCGACGATCTTCGCCGAGATCTCCTCGGCGGTGAACGGCTCGTAGACGCCCCGCACCTGGTTGGACAGCACCGCGCCCGGCGGCTTGGCGATCTCCTCGGCGCAGCGCCGGTAGACCTCGTCGAGCAGTTCGTCCCGGCCGGTTTCCCGCAGCAGCGCCACCGCCGCCTCGAAGGCGATGAATTTCCCGATCTGGGACATGTCGATCCCGTAGCAGTCGGGATAGCGGATCTGAGGGGCGGTCGAGACGATGACGATCTTCCGCGGGTTGAGCCGGGCCAGGATGCGCAGGATCGACCGCCGGAGCGTGGTGCCCCGGACGATCGAGTCGTCCACGCACACCAGGTTGTCGATCGGCTTCACCGCGCCGTAGGTCACGTCGTAGACGTGGCTCGCGAGCTGGTTGCGGAGATTCTCCTGCCCGATGAAGGTCCGCAGCTTGATGTCCTTGCTGATCACCTTCTCGCTCCGCGGCCAATTGCGCAGGACCAGCTCGTCGACGATCGCCTCGGTCAGCTGGCCCTCGCGGCTCGCCTTCAGGATTGCCGCCTTGACCTCGTTGCGCCGCCGCATCCGCAGCGCCGACATCAGGCCGTAGTAGGCCACCTCCGCGGTGTTGGGGATGAAGCCGAACACCGTGTTCTCCCAGTCGCGGTCGATCGCCTTGAGCACCTGGTCCGCCAGGTTGCCGCCCAGCGCCTTGCGCTCGCGGTAGATGTCGACGTCGTTGCCGCGCGAGAAGTAGATCCGCTCGAAGGAGCACGCGGCGGGCGGCAGCGGCGCGGTGAAGGCGTTCTCGGTGAACGTCCCCCGGCGCTTGATGACCACCACGTGCCCGGGGGCCACCTCCCGGACGTCGCCGACCGCGGCGTCGAACACCGTCATGAGCGGCGCGCGCTCGGAGGCGAAAGCGACGACCTCGTCGTTGCGGAAGTAAAAGCACGGGCGGATGCCCGACGGGTCGCGCGCGACAAAGGCATCCCCGTTGCCGATCAGCCCGCACAGCACGTAGCCGCCGTCCCACTTCTCGGACGCCCGGGTGAGGACGCGGGTGAGATCGAGGTCCTCGCTGATCCGGTGCGACAGCTCCGCGCCGGCGAGGTCGCGCTTGCGCAGAAAGCGGTAGATGTCCTCGTGCTCCTCATCGAGGAAGTGACCGATCTTCTCGAGGATCGCCTGCGTGTCGGTGGCAAAAATGGGGTGCTGGCCGATGGCGATCAGGCTGTCGTTCAGCTCGCGGGTGTTGGTCAGGTTGAAGTTTCCGCAGAGCGCGAGATTGCGGGTCGGCCAGGGGCTCCGGCGGAAGAAGGGGTGGCAGGCGCTGAGGTTGTAGCCGCCGCTCGTGCCGTAGCGCAGGTGGCCGAGAAAGACCTCGCCGCCGAAGTCGAAATGCTGCTTCACCGTATCGGCAAACTCGGGGTGAATCATCCCGGCGGCGACCTTGTCGTTGTACTGCCCGAGCAGCACCCGGAAGATGCGGCCGAGGGGGTCGGTCTTGATGTTGCGCTCGCGAAACAGGTAGGGCTGGCCCGCCGGCATGTCCAGCTTGACGCAGGCCACGCCCGCGCCGTCCTGGCCGCGGTTGTGCTGCTTCTCCATCAGCAGGAACAGCTTGGTAAAGCCCCACAGGGGCGTGCCGTACTTTTCCTCGTAGTAGGACAGCGGCTTGAGCAGCCGCACCAAGGCGACGCCGCATTCGTGCGAGATGGGTTCGCTCATGGTTTCAGCCCAGGCCGGGACGTTTCATCGCCTCCTCTATAGTCGTCTCCCAGGCGCGGCGCAACTCACCCACCGGCCAACGGACGGCCCACGCCCCGG
>Ga0302279_10003102_pt1 | contig 21126 bp, 17 predicted proteins | sample III_Bog_N3_3_FD_194541 | JGI IMG/M metagenome (GOLD analysis project Ga0302279, IMG submission 194541) | Peat permafrost microbial communities from Stordalen Mire near Abisko, Sweden - III_Bog_N3_3 | ecosystem: Environmental > Terrestrial > Soil > Wetlands > Peat | place: Sweden: Abisko...
TCGCCAGCCCGGGTTGTCCTCTCCCGGGGGGCCGCATGGAACCGGGGTGCCCCCCTGTTCCCGTCCGCCTTCCCCCGCAATGTCGCGAACGAGATATAAACTAAAAGCCAACCTCGCCGGATGTCAAGCATCCGGGGGCGCGCGGAGAGCAAAGCCCGGGGTCGGCCGCTTTTTGACAGGGCCTTGCAAGTGGTGTAGACAATGCAGCCTCGGGGAACGCGGCTTTTGGGGCCAATCCCGGCCCGGCGCGCAGCGCCACAACCGGCCGCCCCGAAAAGCCATGACCAACCGCCACTCTTCCCGTGTCCTTGGACCGTCCGCCGGCCGATTCGTTGTTTTCGGCATTTTACTCATCCTCTTGTCCGCCTCGGGCTGCGCCGGGCTTTTCGGCGGCCCGCCCGCCCCGGCCGCCGAGGTCGTGCCCAAAGAAATGCAGGAGGCTCGCGTCGCTTGGGACGCCGGCCGCTACGCCCAGAGCGCGCAGCTCTATCAGCGCGCCGCGGACATGCAGGGGCTGGCGCCGAAATTTTTGGCCGAAGCCCTGGAACGCACCGCCAAGGGCGCGGTCTATGCCGGAGACTACCGTCTCGCGGACCAGGCCTTGGCCGCCTGGGCCAAGCGCCTGCCCGAGGCCAAAAACAACTGGCTCTGGCATTATCTGTACGTCCAGGTTTTGGCCAAGCAGGGAGGCGAGGCCAAGGCAGGGGAATACCTGGCCGGGCTGATGCTGCGCCCGGGCGTCCCCTGGGAGGTCTCTTCCCAGGCCGGGCTCGAGCTGGCGCGGCGTTACGCCGTGCGCGGCGAAACCACGCGCGCCGTGGGCGTGATCCGCGACGTCTACGACCGTGCCCCGGACGTCCGGGAACGGGGGAATCTCGAGGAACGCACGGCCGGCATACTTTCCGGGCTGTCCCGGCCCGTGTTCGACAAGCTCGCCGCCCGGCTGGAGGCGTCCAATCGCCTGCGTTTCCCCTATGATCTGATCGTCTTCGAGCGTGCCCTGCGCGAGGCGCGGGGCGGCCCGGAAAAATATATCGAGCTCGAGCGTTTGGCCGGGGAGTTGTCCAGCCAGGGTGAATTCGCGGACAAGGGCTTACTCGCGCGTCTTTTGACCGAATGGCGCGGGGCGCCGCCGGCCCAGGCCCAGGCCCCGGCCGAGGTCAAGCCGGGCGCCCTGGCCGTGGCCCTGGTGCTGCCCCGGGGCGGGACGCTCAAAAGCGTCGGCGACAAGGTCGCCCGGGGCGCGCAGCTCGCCGCCGAGCTTTTGACCAAGCAGGGCGTCTCGCTCGAGGTGCATTTCATCGATTCCTCCGATCCGGGCTGGTTGGACGCGCTTTCGGCCCTGCCGCCGCAGGTCGCCCTGGTCGGCGGCCCGATGCAGATCGAGATATTCAAGCGCGCCCAAGAGTCCGGGGCCACGTCCACGCGCGCCTTTTTCACGTTTTTGCCGAGCCTGGGCGAGGAGCGCGAAGGGTTGACCGCCTGGCGTTTCTTCAGCGGCCCGCGCGACGAGGTGAGCGCCCTGGTGGGATTCGCCTTGGAGTACGGCCTGAAGAACATGGCCGTGCTCGCCCCGCAGGACCGCTTCGGCGCGCGCATGACCGAGCTCTTCAGTGCCGAGGCGCTGATCCAGGGCGGCAAGATGGCGGCGACCGCCGCCTATCCGCCCAAGGACGCTTCCAAATGGGACGAAGTGGTCAAGAGCATGCTCGTGGACGGCAAGCCCCAGTTCGAGACGATTTTTATTCCGGACGATTTCGGCCGGGCCGACGGGCTGATCCCGTATCTGTCCTACAACGAAATGCAGTCGCTGCTTATCCTGGGCCCGGAGTTGTGGAGCGAGACCTTAAGCCAGCCCTCGGCGAAGCAGCTGCGGATCAACGCCGGCTATTACCGCCTGGCGGTCTGCCCCGGGGCCTGGTGGCCGGACAATCCCGCCCCGGCCGCCCAGGCCCTGCGCCAAGCCTTGCTCGACGCCTCCCAGGAACCGGCCGATTTCTGGACCGCCCTGGGCTACGATTTCATCCGCTTCGCCGCCAAGTTCGGCGCCGTGGCGCCGGGTTTCGCGCCGGAAGAGATCAACCGCCGCCTGACCGAGTTCAAGGACATGGACTGGAGCGTGGCGCCGCTGTCCTGGGATGAGACCGGCCAGGCCAAGCAGGCGCTCTTTTTGTTCCGGCCGAGCGTCCAGGGGCTGGTGGCCGTGGACAAGGAAGGCTTCCGCGAGCGGCTCAACACCATCCGGGGCGGGGAGGAGTCCAAGGCCCCGGCGCAGGGAGAAAAACAGTGAAGATCACCCCCGCCCGGGTGGCCGAGGTGGCCAGGCTCGCCAGGCTGACTTTCACGACCGAAGAACTCGAACGCTTCGCCGCCCAGATCGGCGACATTCTGGCCTACATGGATACGCTCAATTCCCTGGACACCGCCGGGGTGGAGCCGCTCTACAGCCCCTCGGGACTCGCCGGCGTGACGCGGCCGGACGTGGCGTGCCAAGCCAACACCAGGGCCGAGACGCTCGCCGGCGCCCCGGAGACCGACGGCGAATTCTTCATCGTGCCCCGGATCGTCTAAATTCCGTCATTTCGCAAGGCAAAAGGATCGATTCGATGTCCGAAATGCACCTTCTCAGCCTGACCCAGGTCCGTGACCTCCTGGCCCGGGGCGAGATCACGGCCGGCGAGGCGGTCGGCGCCTGCCTCGCGCAAATAGAGGCCACGGAACCCAAAATTTCCGCCCTGCTGTCCGTCCAAGGCGAACAGGCGCGCAAGCAAGCCGCCGCCCTGGACGCCCGCGGCCCGGACCCGAAAAAATCCCTGTGGGGCGTGCCCATCGTGGTCAAGGACGCCATCTGCGCCAAGCATGCGCCGACCACCTGCGCCTCGCGCATCCTGGAAAATTTCGTGCCGTTTTACGACGCCTTCGCCGTGGCCAAGCTGCGCGAGGCCGGGGCGATCATTTTGGCCAAGTCCAACATGGATGAGTTCGCCATGGGGTCGAGCACCGAGAACTCGGCCTTCGGGGCCACGGCCAATCCCTGGGACCTTTCCCGGGTTCCGGGCGGTTCGAGCGGCGGTTCGGCGGCTTCGGTGGCCGCCCGCCAATGTTTTGGGGCGCTCGGCACCGACACCGGCGGCTCAATCCGCCAGCCGGCCTCGTTTTGCGGCGTGGTCGGGCTCAAGCCCACCTACGGCCGGGTGTCGCGTTTCGGGCTGGTGGCCTACGGTTCGAGCCTGGACCAGATCGGCCCCATGGCGCGAACGCCGCTGGACTGCGCGGCCCTGCTTTCGGTCATCGCCGGGCACGATCCGGCCGATTCCACCTCGGCGCCAAGTCCCGTGCCGGATTACGAGGCCGCCGTGGCCGCCCGGGCCGAACAGGCCGATCTGCGCGGTCTGCGCCTGGGGCTGCCCAAGGAATTCTGGGGCGATGGCGTGGACGCGGAGGTCAGGGAGGCCTGCCGCGTCGCCGTGGACGCGGCCGAAAAGCTCGGGGCGCGGATCGTTCCGGTGTCCTTGCCGCATACCCCTTACGCCGTGGCCACGTACTACATCGTGGCCATGGCCGAGGCCAGTTCCAACCTGGCGCGCTTCGACGGCGTGCGTTACGGCTACCGCGATCCGGCGGCCGCCGAACTCGCCTCGCTGTACGAAAATTCGCGCGGCGCCGGTTTCGGCGACGAGGTCAAGCGGCGCATCGTGCTCGGCACCTACGTGCTCTCGGCCGGCTACTACGACGCCTATTACCGCAAGGCCGCCCAGGTGCGCGAGCTGTTGCGCCGGGATTTCCTCGCCGCTTTCGAGCATTGCGACGTCCTATGCGGCCCGGCCGCGCCGTTCACCGCCTTTAGACTGGGGGAGAAAAAAGACGATCCCTTGCAGATGTACCTGAGCGACATTTTCACCATATCGCTCAATCTGGCCGGCCTGCCCGGCCTGTCCCTGCCCGTCGGGCTCGGCCGCGACAGCCGCCTGCCCGTGGGCCTGCAACTTTTCGGCCCGGCCTTCGGCGAGGAAATCATCCTGGGAACGGCCCAGGTCCTGTCCCAGGCCCTGGCGCCTTTGCCCCTGCCCGGGGGGCTTTCGGTTTAAGACGCCGGCGGCTTCGCGCGTTCGGCCGGTGCCTTGGCCGGTGCTTTGGCCGGCGAAACGGTCTTCACCATCGCATTCCCCTTGGCGACCCGGCCTAACGGGAGGGCCACGAGTGAAAAGCCGCGTACTCTTTGTCGACGACGAACAAAATATCCTGGACGCCCTGCGCCGGATGTTCCACGACATGCGCGACGAGTGGGACATGGCCTTCGCGCCCGGCGGCCGGGAAGGGCTGGCCATGATGGCCGAAGGGCCCTTTGACGTGGCCGTTTCCGACATGCGCATGCCGGGACTCGATGGGGCGGAATTTTTGGGCGAGGTGCGCCGGCTCTATCCCCAAACCGTCAGGATCATCCTGTCCGGGCATTCGGACCAGGAGATGATCATGCGCACGGTCAAGCCGGCCCATCAGTTTCTGCACAAGCCGGTAAAGCCGGAAGAGCTCAAGCGCCTTATCCGCCGCGCCGCCAGGCTCAAAAACGTTTTTTTGGAGGACGCGGTCAAGGACGTCGTCTCCACAATCGACAGCCTGCCGTCGGCGCCGCGCATCTACCTGGAGCTTATCGAGGAAATCGCCAAGGACACCTGCTCGGCCAAGAGCGTGGCCGATCTGGTTTCGCTCGACGTGGGCATGTCCGCGGGCATCCTCAAGCTGGTCAACTCGGCTTTTTTCGGCCAGCGCGAACGCATTTCCAGCATCGCCCACGCCGTCAACCTGCTGGGAACCGAAATCATCAAATCCCTGATCGTCTACCTGGATTTTTTCACCAAGTTCAACAAGGCCGCCTTCCCGGATTTTGACCTGGAAATGCTCTGGGGCCACAGTCTGACCGCCGGGCTTTTCGCCCGGACCATCGCCAAGGCCAACGGCGCGCCGGACAGCCTGACCGACGAATGCCACATCGCCGGACTGCTGCACGACGTGGGCAAACTCGTCCTGGCCGTCAATTTCGAGGCGCGGTACGCCCAGGTCCTGGCGCGCTGCCGGGCGGAAAACCGGACCGTGTGGGAAGTGGAAAAGCAACTGCTCAAGACCAGCCATGCCGAAGTCGGAGCCTACCTGCTCGGGCTGTGGGGACTTTCCGACCAGGTGGTCACGGCCGTGCTCCACCACCACGAACCGGCGAACGCGGCGGGCGGGGATTTTTCGCCGCTGACCGCGGTGCACGCGGCCAACGTCTTGGCCCATGAACAGGTCGTCATCCATGCCGGCTTCGCCCGCCGGGCCCTGGATACGGAGTATCTCGGCGCCGTCGGGTGCTTGGAAAAAATCGCCGTCTGGCGCGAAGCCTGCGCCGCGGCGCTCCCGGAGGAGGATCTCGTTGGAAGCGAAAATTCTGTTCATTGACGACGAAGCCAACATCCTGGACACGTTCCGGCGCAATCTAAGCCGCCGGTTCAATATCGAGACCGCGTTGGGGCCGGAAAAGGCCCTGGAGGCGATCGCGAAAGGCGGTCCCTATTGCGTGGCCGTTTCCGATCTGAGCATGCCGGGCATGGACGGCATCAAGCTGCTCGGCAAAATCAAGGAGCTCAGCCCGAACACCACCCGGGTGATGCTCACCGGCCACGCCGATCTCGATGCGGCCATGGCTGCGGTCAACGAGGGTCACGTTTTCCGCTTCCTGACCAAGCCTTGCGACACCGAGACCCTGATCCGGACCCTGGAAGCCGCGCGGGAGCAATACCGGCTGGTCACGGCCGAGAAGGAGCTGCTCCGGGGCACCCTGCGCGGCAGCGTCAAGGTCCTCACGGAGATCCTCTCGCTCGTCAGCCCCGAGGGTTTCGGCCGGGCCGAACGCTTAAAACGCCTGGTCATGGCCACGGCCAAGGAACTCGGCGCGCACGGGGCCTGGAAATTCGAACTCGCGGCCATGCTCTCCCAAATCGGCTGCATTTCCGTGCCCGAGGATATCCTGACCAAAAAATACTCCGGCCAGGAGCTCGGCCCCGAGGAAAAACAAATCTACGGCATGCACGTCAGCGTGGCCGTCGGGCTGCTGGAAAACATCCCGCGCCTGGAAGACATCATCGAACTCATCTCCCGGCACGCCGACCCGATCGAGTCGTTGTCAAGCGCCCCGCTCGGGGCCAGGCTCCTGCGCCTGGTCGGGGATTTCGACGACGCCCTGCAAAAAGGCCTGAGCAAGGAAGACGCGGTCGTCTCGCTGCGGCCGGCGAGCGCGGCGTACGGAGCCGAGGCCCTGGAGGCTTTCGAAAAGGTCGTCTTCCGGGTCGCGGGATACCTGCCGCGCAAAGTGGCCACGGCCGATCTGAGCGAGAAAATGATTCTGGCCGTGGACCTGCGCTCCACGACGGGCGTGCTCGTCCTGGCCAAGGGCTTCGAATTCACCGATTTCGTCATCACCCGGCTGCACCGGCTGGCCAGGAACCAAAGCCTCGTCGAACCGATCGACGTGCTGGTCCCGATCGCAACCTGATCCCGCGCTTGCCGACGCGAAAAAAAGACACCCATGCTGCCCAACTGGCTCCCGCTCGCGGCCACGGCCCTGGATTTGGCCTTCGGCGACCCGCCCTTCCTGCCCCACCCGGTGCGCGCGGTGGGGTTCGCCCTGGACCGCCTGGAAGAGCGCGCCCCCCGGGGGGAGACCGCCCGCCGCCTCTACGGTCTGGCCTGCGTCGTCCTTTTGGCCGGCCTGTGCGGCGCCCTGGCGTACGTCTTGCCCAAAACGCCCATGCTCGGGGAGTTTATCGCCGTGTACCTCGGGTTTTCCGGGCTGGCCCTGGGCTGCCTGATCCGCGAAGGCGAAAAGGCCGTACGTCTTATCAATCAGGGCGACCTGTCCGCCGCCCGAACGGCCGTCGGCCTGCTGGTCAGCCGCGACACCGCGCACCTGAGCGCGAACGGCCTGCGCCGGGCCCTGGCTGAAACCTTGAGCGAAAATCTCTGCGACGGCTTTGCCGCGCCGCTCTTCTACCTCGCTCTCGGCGGGCCGGGACTTTTGTGGGCCTACAAGGCGGTCAGCACCGCCGACTCCATGTGGGGCTATAAGACCGACCGCTTCCGCGCCCTGGGCTGGGCCGCCGCCAGAAGCGACGACGCGCTGGCGTTTATTCCGGCCAGGTTGTGCGCCCTGACCATGCTCCTGGCCGGGCTGGCGCTCAAGCTGAATGTCCGCCAGGCCTTCGCCAACCTGCGCCGCGACGCCGCCAAGTCCGCCAGCCCCAACGCCGGCTGGCCCATGGCCGCGGCGGCCTGGCTGTGCGATGCCTCCATGGGCGGAGAAGACCGCTACTTCGGCGCGCCGACGCAAAAACCCCGGCTCGGCCCGGCGGGACTTCCCTGGGACGAAACCCGCCTGGCCAGACTGCGCCTGCTCGTGCCCGTCAGCGGGGTCCTGTTCGCCGTGCTGGTGCAGACGGCGCTCTGGCTGGCGTGAGGCGCGCGGGGAAGCTTTTTCGTGCGCCCAAATGGGCCGGGAACGCGGAGAACGCGACCGGCCAACACGATCGCCACGCCGTGCGGCCATGTATCCGCTCCAGCCGTTTTGACCCCGACACTCCCCCCGGCCGATTTCTTTTGTGCCTCGCCCGGCGTTTTCGCCTCCCACGCGGACGTTCTCCCCTCGGCCCGGCTCCCGCATGGCGCCGGGATGCCGGGAAGCGCTTGTGCCGGGCGGGGTCTTTTTTCCATGCAATAATCCGTTCGCCGTGGCGTCTTACTCCTTGAGGGCGGGCACCGACGTGTTGGGAAGCGCCGGGGGAACCGGCAAAGGACCGCGAGAATGAAGTCAGCGGCGACGCTCTTCGCCCAAGCCATGGAACGGGAGAAAACGAAATTTTTCCGTTTTGTCCGAACCCGGCTGTCCAGAATATCCGCCATGGATGTGGAAGATATCGTGGCCGACGTGACCCACGGGATGCTCAAACGGGCGGACGTCTTCGGGGAGATAGAAAACCTCCTGGCCTATGCTTACCGGTCGCTGGAAAACAAGATTATCGATTTTCGGCGCAACACCCGCGAGACGGTGTCTCTCGATGACGAGGGAACCGCCGACGCCCTCGCGCGCAGCCTTCCCGCCAATACGGACACGCCCGAACGCGGCGCGGCCCGCATGGAAATGCGGGAGCGGTTGCTCTGGGCCATCGGCACGCTGCCCGCAAAGGAGCGCGCGCTTTGGATCGCCACCGAGATCGAAGGCCGGAGCTTTCGGGATCTCGCCGAGCAGTGGGGAGAACCCCTCGGCACGCTGTTGTCCCGCAAAAGCCGGACCAACGTCCGTCTCCGGGAACTCCTCAAAGACCATAACCCGCAATAAAAAAGGAGAGGCCATGCACATGTTTCATCACCGTCACGGCGATCACGGCCGGTTCTACCTCGTCACCGTTCACATCGCCTTCGGCGTGCTCATCGCCGGCACTCTGGCCCTGGTTTTCGGATACGTCTTCATGCTCCTGTGGAACGCCCTGTTGCCCGAGCTTTTCACCGTCCACCCGGTAACTTACTGGCAAAGCGTCGGGCTGCTCCTGCTGGCGCGCATCCTCACCGGCGGCCTCGGGCACGGCCGGGGCCGGCGCTGGCACCCCGGCCGCCACAAAGGGATGGGGGCGTGGAAAGAATACGACGCCTGGTGGAAAGAGGTCGGGGAAAAATCCTTCAGCAGCTATGCCTGCAAAGACAAAGGCGACGGCGAGGCGAGAGGGTGATCGTTCCGGCGTTTACGGGAAAAACTCGACCGCAACGGTGTAAGGCAATAAAACCGGAGCCGGTCCGTCTTTATGTATATCCCCGTCCAGCGGCGGGGATGAAGGAGGCTTTCAATGGTTGACCAGCATGTTGTCGACGCCTTCCACTGCATGTGGGGGCCGTTTCCGGAACCGGTGATGCTGCTGCATAAAAGCCGCACGATCCTGGCCGTCAACGATGCCGCCCGCGCGGCCGGGGTACCCCTCGGGGCCAAGTGTTCGAGCTTGAACCCCGAGAATACGACCGGCGGCCATTGCCGGCACTGCCGCGCCTTGGAGGCGTTGCGCAAGGGCGAGGCGATATCGAGCGCTTCCGTGAGCGGCGAGCGGCGCGTCAAGGGGTATTGGCTGCCTCTGAAGAGCGTGGAGGATGTGTACGTCCACTTCGGTGTTTCCATCGGCGACGAGATCGATGCGGCTTTGGCCGCCGCGAAGAGCTCCTAGGCCCCGCGACGGGAAGCGTGGGGGGAACCCCGTATCGAGGGGGTCCGGGGAAGGGGCGAAGACCTCTTCCCCGGTCCTCTTACTCCCCGGCTGGCGCCGGGGCGTCGGCGAACTGGCCGCGGATGGCCAGGAACTCGTCCAGGTTGGCAAGCAGGATGTCGACGATGCGGGGATCGAAGTGCAGTCCGCGCTGGTCGCGCATATACTGGACGATTCTCTCCATTTCCCAGGCTTCTCGGTAGACGCGGTCGCTGGCCAGGGCGTCGAAGACGTCGACCACCGCCGCCAGGCGGCCGTAAATATGGATATTTTCGCCCGAAAGCCGGTGCGGGTAGCCCGAGCCGTCGTAACGCTCGTGGTGTTGGTTGGCGATGATGGCCGCGGTTTGCAGGATGATGCGCCGCGAGGGTTTGAGCAGCTCGTAGCCCAGGCCGGAATGCCGTTTGACCTCTTCGAATTCTTCCTCGGTGAGCCGGCCCGGTTTGTTGAGGATGGCGTCCGGGATGGCCAGTTTGCCCACGTCGTGCAGCGGCGTGGCCAGGCGCAGCATGTCCGCCTCGTCTTCGGGCAGGCCGTATTTGAGCGCCAGAATGCGCATGTATTCCGAGACGCGCCGGACATGGTTGCCGGTTTCCTTGGAGCGGCATTCGATGGTTTCGCCCAGCGTGAAGATGATTTCGCGTTGGGTGTCTTCGATTTCACGGTTCAGGCAGATATTGTCGAAGGCGATGGCCACGTTGGCGAAGAAGATGCCGACCAGTTTGCGGTCGAGTTCGCTTAAGCTGCCGCAGCCTTCGAAGTAAAACAGTTTTTTCAGTCCGGTTTTGCTGCGCACGAACCCCGCGAAGCGCTTGCCCTCGATCAGGTGCGATTTTTCCGTCTGGGTGGCCCGGGCGGCGAAGACGCGCACGTCCTCGGGCAGGTCGCGCTCCATGATCCGGCCCAGGTATTGCTCGAAGGCCCCGCGCGCGGCCAGGATGCTCATGCCGCCTCCGTTGGGGGCGTAAGCGGCGAATCCGGAGGGGTTGGCGGCGCGCTCGTGCAGGCAGGTCAGGACCTGGAGTTGGTCGAGCACGGAAGAGGAGAATTTCTCCAGGCTTTTGCGCTCGAATATCGCCTTGGAGGCGTCGATGACGTGTTCCAGGCCTTTGCGGTTGGCCTCGATGGTCAGGATGTCGCAATAGGTGCGCAGGGCCGCCAGGATGGTGGTGGTCAGCTTTTGCGCCGTGAGTTCGGTTTTTTCCTTGTAGTCGTTGATGTCGTATTCGACGATGACTTTCCCTTCCGGGGCGTGTCCGGGCTGGCCGGTGCGCAGGATGATGCGCACGAACGGGTTGTTCATGGCTTCGCGGATGAACTTGACGAGCGTCAGCCCGGTGTCGTTTTCCTCCATGACCACGTCGAGCAGGATCACGGCCGCGTCCGGGTTGGCGGCGATGACGCGCTTGGCTTGCTCGCCGGAGAAAGCGCTGAGAAAGGTCAGCCCGCGGCCGCGGTATTTGAAGGAAGACAGGACCAGTTTGGTGACGTTGTGGACTTCGGCCTCGTCGTCGACCACGACCACTTTCCAGGGGGCGGTGTCGCAGGCGTCGCAATCGGATCGCCCCGGGGCTCCCTCGGGCGCGTCGTCGGCGAACAGCAATTGGTCGTTGGGGTGCGTCATGGGGAGAGTCGCGGCATCAGGTTCGAGGCGGCCCGTCGTTTTCCGGCCCGCCGGGCGGATGCCCGTCGAGGTGCTTGTCGCGCAGGGCTAAAAACGCGTCCAGGTTGGCGAGCAGGATGTCGACGATGTCCGGATCGAAGTGCTTGCCGCGTTGGGCGCGCATGTGTTCGACCACGGCGGCGACGTCCCAGGCCTTGCGGTAGACGCGGTCGCTGATGAGCGAGTCGAAAACGTCCACCACCGCCGCCAGCCTGCCGTAGAGATGGATCTGCTTGGCCTTCAGGCCGAGCGGATAGCCCAGCCCGTCGTAGCGTTCGTGGTGTTGGTGGGCGATGATGGCCGCGGACATGAACACTTCCCGGCGCGAGGCCTTGAGCAGGTCGTAGCCGGCCCCGGGATGCTTCTTGATGGTCTCGAATTCGGCCGTGGTGAGTTCTTCGGGCTTGTGCAAAATGGTGTCCGGGATGGCCAGCTTGCCCAGGTCGTGCAGAGGCGAGGCCAGGCGCAGGAGCTCGGCCTCGGCTTCCGGCAGGCCGTATTTCAGGGCCAGCAGGTGCATGTATTCCGACACCCGGCGCACGTGGTTGCCGGCTTCCGGCGAGCGGCATTCGATGGTCTCGCCCAGGGTGAAGATGATTTCCCGCTGGGTGTCCTCGAATTCCTTGTTCAGGTAGATGTTGTCGAAGGCGATGGAGACGTTGGAGAAGAAGATGTTGACCAGGTGGCAATCGAGTTCCGAGAGGGTGTCGTGGCCTTCGAAGTAGATGATGTTTTTCGAGCCGGTTTTGCTCTTGAAGAAGCCGACGTGGCGGTTTTGGTCCACGATATTGGGCGTTTCGGTTTCGATGGCCTGGCGCAGGAAATCGTAAACCTCCGGACACAGGGCCTCTTCCAGGTTTTTGTTGACGATTTTCTGGTATTTCCCGGTGGCGGCCTTGATGACGAAGCCTTGTTCCTGCTGCGTGGCGGCGAAGCTGGAATGGCAGTAGATGGCGTCGCGTTTGAGGTCGAGCAGGGAGGTGAGTTGGGTGAGTACGCCGATAGTGAATTTTTGCAGGCTTTTGCGCTGGAAGATGTCGCGCGAGGCTTCGATGATCTTTTCCAGTCCCTGGCGGTTGGATTCGATGGTCAGGATGTCGCGGTAGGTGCGCAGGGCGGAAACGATGGTGGTCACGAGCTTTTGGGAGGTGAGCTCGGTTTTTTCCTTGTAGTCGTTGATGTCGTATTCGATGACCACCCGTTCTTCCGGGGCCTGTCCGGGCTGGCCGGTGCGCAGGATGATGCGCGCGAACTTGTTGCGGGCTTCCTCGCGGATGAACTTGACGAGCGTCAGGCCGGTGTCGTTTTCCTCCATGACCACGTCGAGCAGGATGATGGCCACGTCGGGGTTGGCGAGGATGGCGCTTCGCGCCTCGCTGCCGGTATAGGCGCTGATGAAGTGGAGTTTTTTGCGGCGGTAGCTGAACTCGGAGAGCACCAGCCGGGTGACGTTGTGGACCTCGGCCTCGTCGTCCACGATGAGGATTTTCCAGGGCTCCAGATCGTCGGAAGCCGTGACGGCGCGGGCGAGGGCGCACGATTCTTTCCCGTTTTCTTCGGAAAACAGCAACTCGTCGTTCGGAGACTGTGCCATGGACTACTCGGGGCCTGAGGGCGTAAAAAACCAGCGGATCGCTCCGGCCAAAGACAATGGGATCATTTATCACGAAAGAAAACGATCCGCAACGATTGACGGAATTTTGACGGCCCCGGGCCGGGACGCGCGGGGGCGGCCCGGTCGGGACGGGTGTCCCCGGGACCCGGCGCCTCGCCGGCCGAGAGGGCATCGTGCGTGGGTCGATGGCGCGGGAGGAGGCGTTGGTCCGCGCGGCGGCGCTCAACCGCGCTTCATGGAAATGAAGCGTTTGGGGTCCAGGCCGTATTTTTTGACTTTGTAGTTGACGATGCGGTAGCTCTCCCGCAAGTCCCTGGCGGCCTTGAACATGTTGCCGCCGGCCTTTTTGAGCGCCTCGACCAGGAGTTCCCGCTCGAAACCGGCCACGGCCTCGCCGAAGGACAGCCGGCTGTCCGTGGCCGAGCTCTCCGCGGTCTGCAGGGTGGGCGGCAGGTGGTAGGAGCGGATGACCCCCTCGTTGCAGATCGCCACCGCTTTTTCCATGCAGCCGCGCAGTTCGCGCACGTTGCCCGGCCAGTGGTACTGGCCGAGCAGGTCGATGGCCGGGGTGGAGATGCGTTTGACTTCCTTGCCCGAGCGCGTCGAGAATTCGGCCAGGAAATGTTCGGCCAGGGGCAAGACGTCGCCCGGGCGGTCGCGCAGGGCCGGGATGAAGATGGGGAAGACGTTGATGGCGTACAGCAAATCTTCGAGCAGCGCGCCCTGGTTGACCAGTTCCTCGAGCGCCTTGGTCGCGGCGCAGATCAGCCGGACGTTGACCTTGGTCGCCTTGTCCGCGCCCTTGCGCGTGATTTCGTGGTGTTCCACGACGTTGAGCAAGTCCGCCTGGACGGACGGGGGCAATTCCTCCACGTCGCTGATGAACAGGGTGCCGCCGTCGGCCAGTTCGAAAGCGCCCTTGCGGGTCTGCGTGGCTCCCGGGACTTTTCCTTTTTGGACGCCGAACAGGAGCGCGGCGGCTTGCTGCGCGCCCGCCTCCTGGCCGGAAAAGCGCACCAAAGGCTTGCCCGCGCGGGCGCTTTGGGCGTGGATGGTTTCGGCGATAAATTCCTTGCCCGTGCCTTCCTCGCCCCGGATCAGTACCGGGGCGCTGGAGGCCGAGGCCTGGGCCACCTGGCGCATGACCAGGCGCATGGCCTTGGAGGCGGCCAAGGGTTTGGGCGGGGCCTGCGTCTCGATCTCGAATGCGGCGGACTCTTCCTTGCGCGATTTGATCGGCTTGGCCAGTTCGGCCTCGAAACGGTCGGCGCGCAGGCCGACGATGGCCGCGATGAGTTCCAGAAATCCCCGGTGGTTCTCCAGAAAGACCGCCGGCGCCTTGGGCAGATCCACGCACAGCAACCCCAAAATCGAGGCTTTGGGCGCGCTGCCCCGGTCGGCCGGGCCATGGCGTTTGGGTTGCGGGATCGGGGCGCAGATGCAGGAGAGGGTTTCCAGTTCCAAGGGCGGCCGCCCCGCGAAATCCGGGTGCCCGTCCAGATTGTCCACGATCACGCCGCGCTTGGTCACGGCCACCTGGCCGACGAGCAAGGCGCCCGGGCCGTAGAGGTGCCCGAAGCCGGATTCGCGGCTTTTGGACATGGAAATGCGTACGCTTTGATGGGTCTCGCCGAAGATCATCAGGTGGGCTCTGGCGTAGCCCAGATCCTTGATCAGGATGGAAAGCAGGTTGTCGAGCCCGGAGCGCAGGGGAGTGTAGGCGCTTAAGCTGTCGATGATCGCCCTAAAGGCGGCCTGAAAGCCTGGCCAGGCGGCGTCGACGGCGTATTCGTTCATATCCCTGCCATGTGTTGGCGGGCGCTTCGTTCAAAGCGCCCGCGCGGGCCGATCGAGAACCGGCGTCCCGTGGTTTTTTTCAGGCCGACGCCTCGGCGCCGAGCCGCAAGGCGGCCAGATTGATCCCCGCCAAGGCGGGTTTCAAATAGGCGTTCACGGCCTTTTCCAGGGCCGCGAGCCCAAAGGGCAAGGCCCCGGTCCCGGCGGCCGCGCCGAGCAGGACCATGTTGGCGCTTTGGGCGCTGCCCGCCCGGATTCCGAGATCCTGGCAGGCGACGAACACGGCCCGGGCCGAGCATTCCCGCGCCTTGGCCTCGATAACCTCTTGTTTTGGGTACATATCTTGTCCGAGACTCACGCGCAAGGGAGGGACGGCCTGGGTGTTGCTGACCACCACCCCGCCCGGGGCGAGGTAGGGCAGCGCCCGCAGGGTTTCCAGGGGCTCGAATCCGAGCAGCAGGTCGGCCTCGCCGAAGCCGATCTTGGGGCTCAAGTAGCCTCCGAGCAAAACCGCTGATTCGACCACGCCGCCGCGCTGGGCCATGCCGTGGATCTCGCCGGCGGTGACGGTGAATCCCGCGTCCAGCGCTGCTTTGGCCAGCAGGGTGGTGGCCGTGAGCGTCCCCTGGCCGCCGACGCCGGTCAGAAAAATGCGCATCCGAACCGTGTTTGGATTCATTTCCCGGCCTCCTTGGACTTGGCCTTGATCTCGCGGCAGATCTGCGCGCAGAGCATGCAGCCGGTGCACTGGCTTTCGTTGATGGCGAATTTGCCGCCGTCGAGATAAAAGGCCGGACAGGCCACGGTCTCCATGACCTCGCCGCAGCCGCCCGGGTCGCCGCTGACATGCGCCGTGACCGCCTTGGCGGATTTCTTCACGCGCCTGGCGTGGATAGGACAGGGCTCTTCGGCGATGAGCACGCGCACGCCCGTTCCCGCCGCCAGTTCCCTGATCGCCGCCACCGCCGCCTTGTTGTTGACCGGGTTGACCTTTTTGACCTGGGTCACGCCGCAGGCGCGCACCAGGGTCGCGATGTCCACCCGGGCCGCGTTCTCGCCGTGGATGGTGGCGTCCACGCCGGGATTGGGCTGGTGTCCGGTCATGCCGGTGGTGTGGTTGTCGAGGATGACCACGAGCAGGTTGTGCCCGTTGAATACGGCGTTCACCAACCCGGTGATGCCGGAGTGGAAGAAGGTGGAATCGCCGATGAAGGCCACCACCGGTTTGCCGGAGGCCAGGGCGAAACCCGAGCCGGCCGAGACGCTCGAACCCATGCACAGGGTGAAATCGGCGGCCTTGAACGGCGGCAGAATGCCGAGCGTGTAGCAGCCGATGTCCGAGGAATAAAAGGCCTCGTCGCCGAAGACTTGGCGCACGGCCAGAAACGAGGCCCGGTGCGGGCAGCCGGCGCACATGTTGGGCGGGCGCTGGGGCAGGTCGGACAGGGGCGCGGCGTGGCGGACGCTTGCGGGGGGCAGCGACAGCGTCTGGCGCAAGGCGGCGCGCACGACCTGCGTGGAATATTCGCCATGGCGCGGGAGGCTTTCGCCCTTGCCGACCACGATGGTTTTCAGGCCGTTTTTCTGGATCAGCACGCGCAGGTCGTTCTCCAGGATGGGTTCGAGCTCCTCCAGAACGACGATCGTGTCGCGGCCTCGGACGAATTCCAGGAGCGCTTTTTCCGGCAGGGGATAGCTGAACCCGAGTTCGAAGATGCTCACGGCTTCGGCCAATTCGGGAGATTCGAGCAACACGTCGCTTAGATAGGCGCGGCTGATGCCCGAGGCGACCACGCCGAGCCGGCCGCGCCCGGAAATGGAGTTGAAGGGCGAATTTTCAGCCGCCCCCCGGATGGTCTCCAGACGGATCAGCGTGGCCGGATGGTGCTGCCTGGCGCTGGCCGGCAGGGGCACGAACTGGCGCGGATTTTTTTCGCTTTGGCGTCGCTCCCGCGCGGCCGGTATTTCGCCCAGAAGCACCGGCCCGCGCAGGTGGTTGACCCGCGTGGTGGTGCGCAGCATGATCGGATGCGCGGTTTTCCGCGAGAGCTCCAGGGCGAAGGCGGCCATGTCCTTGGCTTCCTGGGCGGTGGCCGGCTCCAGGCAGGGCATGCCGGCCAGGCGGGCGTAATAGCGGTTGTCCTGCTCGTTCTGGCTGGAATGGCAGCCCGGATCGTCGGCCGAGAGCAGCACCAGGCCGCCCGGGACCGTGACCTGGCACAGGGTCATGAGCGGATCGGCGGCCACGTTGACGCCCACGTGCTTCATGGTCGTCAGCGCGGACAGGCCGCCCAGGGCCGCGCCGCCGGCGACTTCCAGGGCCACCTTCTCGTTGACCGAATATTCGAAATAGTAGGCGCCGTCCCCGCGCATGCGGAAAAAGGCGTCCGGAACCTCCGAAGAGGGCGTGCCAGGATAACAGGTGACGACATCCACGCCGCCTTCCAGCGCGCCCCGGACGATGGCTTCGTTGCCGAGCAGCAGCATGGTTTCGCCGGCCTTGGCCTCAAGCAGCGCAAAAGCCATGGGTGAGCCTCCGTGGTGACGGCGCGCCCGGGACGTCGGCCCGCAAGCTGACGTCCCGGGCGCGCGGGAATGAGGGTTTTGCCCGAATCCGCGCGGCCGGCCCCTGGCGGGCCGTAACGGCGCGGTTTACGACGCGGGCTTGGCCGCGGCTTCGCCCTGCTTGGCCTTGATTTCGTTGATCTTGGCGTTGAAATAGGCCGAGGTGGCGTGCTGGCCCAAATCGCGCAAGGTTTCGTAGGCCGCGAGCGCCTTGGGATAATCCCCGGCCTGCTCGGCGTAGAGCGCCAACTGGCGGTTGAGCGCGACCTCGAAGGATTTGGGAATTTTATCCTTGGCGGCCAGGAGCACGGCTTCGGCCTGGGCGTTGTCGCCGGCCTGGGCCAGGGCGGCGGCTTGGCCGAGCACGGCCACGCCGCTCATGGCCGGAGTGGCCGTGCGGACGAGTTCGCCCCAGGCGTCGGCGGCCTTTTTGAACTGGCCCTGTTCGGTCGAGGCTTTGGCCAGCTCCAGCAACACCGCCGGCCTGACCGGGCCCGGCGCCTTGGCCAGGAAATTCTCCAGGGCCACCAGCCGGTCGGCGCCTTCCTTCTGGATCAGGATCTGGCCGAGTTCGTTTTCCGCCTGCACGGCGGCCTTGTGCCGGTAGCTGAGAAGCAGGCCGTAGCCGACGGCCAGGATCAGGACCACGGCGATGCCCACGGCCAGGGGCTTCCAATTGTCCAACAACTTCTGCATGAACGCGGGAGCGCTTTCGGCGATCGGCGCCAGGGGCGTTTGCGGGCGCTCTTGCCCCGCGCCGGTTTGAGTCGGATCGAGATTCATGGGACCTCCGAAAAATTGCCGCCCGAAAGGGGCGGCCGTAAAGGGGTTGGATTGTAGTCCAAAAAGAAGTATCCTGTCAAAAGGCGCCCGAGGCTCCGTCCGGACCGAGGCGTTCGCCGAACCAGGGACACAGCGAGGATACGATATGAAGCCGGTTGCGATCAAAGACGATATCTATTGGGTGGGTGCGGTCGATTGGCAGCGCCGCGATTTCCACGGCTACTCCATTTCGCCCAAAGGTACGACCTACAACGCCTTTCTGGTCAAGGACGAAAAAATCACCCTGTTCGACACCGTGCCGGGGACCTTCGCCGGCGAACTCCTCTGCCGCGTATCCCAGGTCTGCGATCCAAAGTCCATCGACTACATCGTGGCCAACCACGGCGAAATGGACCATTCCGGCGCCCTGCCCGAACTGGTGGAGCGCGTGAAGCCCGAGAAGGTCTTCTGTTCGCCCATGGCCGCGAAATCCCTGGCCGCGCACTACGACGTCTCGAAATGGCCGCTCACGGTCATCGATCCCAAAACCCCGCTGTGCCTGGGCAAGCGCCACGTCCACTTTGTCGAGACCAGGATGCTGCACTGGCCCGATTCCATGGTCAGTTACATCCCCGAGGACAAACTGCTGATCTCCCAGGACGCCTTCGGCCAGAACATCGCCGGCGCGAGGCGCTTCGCCGACGAGACCGACGAGGGGCTTCTGCGTCGCCAGGCCGCCCGGTACTACGCCAACATCGTGTTGCCCTATTCGCCGATGACGCTCAAAGCCATCGAGGGCATCGAAAAAATGGGCATCGAGATCGACATGATCGCCCCGGACCACGGGGTAATCTGGCGCGGTGCGCCGGACGTGTCCAAGATCATCTCCTGGTACAAGGAATTCGCACTGCAAAAGCCCACCAACAAGGCCGTGATCGTCTACGACACCATGTGGAAATCGACCGAAACCATGGCCAAGGCCGTGGCCTCGGGACTTGACGACGCGGGCGTGGACGTGCGCCTCATGTCGCTGAAAGCCAACCACCACAGCGACGTCATGGAAGAGATCTGGGACGCCGGGGCGATCCTGGTCGGCTCGCCGACCCACAACAACGGCGTCCTGCCCCTGGTCGCGGGCATGCTGACCTACATGAAAGGCTTAAAACCAAAAAACAAGATCGGCGCGGCCTTCGGCTCCTACGGCTGGAGCGGCGAATCCGTCAAAATCATCGGGGAAGCGCTCGACGACATGGGCTTTGAAACCATTCCCGGCGTCAAATGCCAGTTCGTGCCCAAGCGCGAAACCCTGGCGGCCTGCGCCGAACTCGGCCGCACGATCGGCGCGGCGCTGCACGCCAAACTTGCGAAATAATCCGGGCCCCCCCGGACCCTCCCGGATCGCGCCGGACGCGGCCCGGGCCGAGCCGGATCGCGGCTCGCGCGGGCCGAATGCCATGAAAACGATTTCCAGTCTTGCCGCCTTGTTCCGGGCCGTCCTGTTTTTGGCCGTGTGCCTGGTCCCCTGGCCGGCGGCCCCGGCCTCGGCCCAAAACCCGGGCTCGGCCCCGGCCTCGGACAGCGTCCCGACCGGGGCGCGTTTCGAACTCTTTCGGCTGGACCGGGGGCAGGGCGCGGACGCGCTGCTGGCCGTGCTCTGGATCACCCCGGACCCGGGCTGGCACACGTACGCCCACATCAACGGCGAAGCCGGAGCGCCGCTCGCCGCAAGCATCAGCTTCGGCCCGGGCAAACCGGCCGCATTGGTGGTCTACCCCGAAGGCCGCGCCGTGCCCGACGCCTTCGAACCAGACAAATCCGTCTTCATCCACGACGGCCCGACCCCGGTCGTGGCCCTCGCGCCGCCGGGACTCTCCGGGGATATCTCGCTGTCGGGCGTCGTCCAGGCCGTCTTGTGCACGGATAAAAGCTGCCGCCAGGAGACCGTCCAGGCCGCCGCCCATATTGCCGCGGCCGACATCCCCGGCCTGCCCCGCGCCGAAAGCCAGCCCTGGTATCCCGACTTCGCCCGGACCGCGCATGGGACGGTCCCCGTGGCCGCCCAGGCCGGGCCGGAGGCAGGGGAGACGGCCGCCGGGCCGGCCCCGGCGGTCCTGCCCAAACCCGAGGCCGGGACGGGCTATGCCCGGCTTGCGCCCCGCTTCGCCGCGGATTCCATGGAAGTGGCCGACATCGGCAAGGCCGTCCTGTTCGCCCTGCTGGCCGGACTGATATTAAACGTCATGCCCTGCGTCTTGCCGGTGGCCAGTCTCAAATTCAGCGGCTTTCTGGCGGCCTCCGCCGAAGATCCGCACAAACGCTTCCAAGACCTGCGCCGATACAACGTGTTCTTCGCCCTGGGCATCCTGACCTATTTTTTGATCTTGAGCATCGTGCTCGGCTTGGCCGAAATGGCCTGGGGACAACTCTTCCAGAGCACGGGATTCATCCTGGGCATGGCCACGGCCGTCTTCGCCCTGTCGCTCTCCCTGTTCGGACTCTATAACCTGCCGGTCATCGACCTCAAACGCGCGCCCAAGGCGGCCGGACACGTCAACACCCGGGTCGCCGCCTTCGCCACCGGCATCCTGGCCACGCTCATGGCCACGCCGTGCAGCGGCCCGTTTCTGGGCGGGGTGCTGGCCTGGACCATGCTCCAGCCGGTCTGGGTCATCTCCACGGTGTTCGTCTGCATCGGCCTGGGCATGTCCGGACCCTACCTGGTCTTCGCGCTGCGGCCGGACCTGATCCGCTTCTTTCCCAAACCCGGACCCTGGCTGGAATATCTGGAAAAAGGCGTGGGCTTCGTCCTGCTCGCCACCAGCCTCTATTTCTTGAGCGTCCTGCCCGCGAAATTCGTCTTTCCGGCGCTGTTCACCCTGCTGGCCGTCGCCTTCGCGGCCTGGATGTGGGGAAAATGGACCAACCTGTCCCAAACCGCGCTCAAACGCGGACTGATACGCTCCGCCGCCCTGGCCCTGGTCCTGGTCGCCGCTTACCTGGCCTTTGCCGCCAAACCGCCGGCCGAAGCCACCTGGGAACCCTTTACGGCGCAAACCTTCCACGACCTGCTCGGCAAGGAAAACATCCTCATCGACTTCACCGCCGATTGGTGCCCGAACTGCAAACTGGTGGAAAAAACCGCGCTGACCCCGAAAAACCTGGCCGCCTGGAAACGAACCTACAATCTCATATATCTCAAGGCCGACCTGACCGCCGACAACCCCGAAGCCATGGCGTTGCTGAAAGCCCTCAAAAGCCAAAGCATCCCGGTCACGGCGCTCTTCCCCAAAGGACAACAGGCCACCGCCCCGCTGGTGCTGCGCGACCTGTTCACCGGCTCCCGCCTGGCCGAGGCCCTGGCCGAGACCATGCAGTAGACCAGGGGCGCGCCCCGGACCTTGCCGGGGCCGGGGCCGGGGCTCCGCCCCGAACCCGCCGGGGCTCTG
>Ga0302279_10003107_pt1 | contig 21107 bp, 10 predicted proteins | sample III_Bog_N3_3_FD_194541 | JGI IMG/M metagenome (GOLD analysis project Ga0302279, IMG submission 194541) | Peat permafrost microbial communities from Stordalen Mire near Abisko, Sweden - III_Bog_N3_3 | ecosystem: Environmental > Terrestrial > Soil > Wetlands > Peat | place: Sweden: Abisko...
AGGCGATCTGCTGGATCCCAAATATCAGGACCCGGTCGTCATCGCGGCCAATGCGTCGTATATTATCGATCATCTGCTCGCGGGATTTATCGCCGCCTTGCCAGCCGAGGAAGTTTATCACGCCGGCCAGGAACGCGGCTTTACCTGGGGCGCGGTCCGCACGCCGGAGGCGTTGCTGGACGATGCCCATCTGCACGATCGCGGATTCTGGAAGCAGGTCGAGCATCCCGAACTGGGCCGCAGCTTTGTCTATCCCGGGGAGGCCGCGATTTATAACGGGTCCCCCTGGGCAATCTCGCGGCGGGCGCCGTTGATCGGGGAACATAACGTGGAAATCCTTCAAGGCGAGCTCGGGCTGCCGACGGGCGAAATCGTGTGATACAATACCGCCCATGCCCCGACTCGGACTCCGCCTGACCCCCCATGGACGCCTCATCGCCGAGGACCAGGACGACGCCCCCGAACTTGACCCGAAGGCCTTGGCGCGCCTGTCCGATGCCTTCGCACAAGGCTCCGGTCCCGGCCTGATGCGCCTGGGCGCCGGCGAGGTCGGCCAGGCCCTGCCGCCGGTCTTCGTCTGGTGGCGCAACTTTGCCGCGCGCTATGTCGGCGCGCTGTGCCTGCACGCCGCCGGCACCGACGGTGACGATCCGGCGCCCCTGCCCGCCATCCCGGACCCCACCGAGGCCGAACGCGCCGCGCTGGTCCTGACCGGACCGATGATGGCGGGTGCGGAATACCTGACCGCGGACGTGTTGCTGGCGTTATGGCATGAAACAGCCGAGACCTTCGCCGCATCTTATGCCGCCGCCGGAACCAGCCTGCAACGTTTCTTGAATAGTCTGAACCCGGCCTGGAATCTGGTCGGCCGGGTGTATTTCAACCTCGCGGAAAACCGCCGCGACCCGGATCAGCCCTTCGCCTTCATGGCAACCTACACGTCAAAGCTGTCGGCACAGGCGAAACCCCAGCACGTGGCCCTCGGCCAGGCGCTGCGCGAATACGCGGGCGCAAAGAACCGTGACAAGCTGCTGTCATTGCTGCTGCCGGTGCAGCGCGCGTCGGAGCATGCCGACTGGCTCAAAGCGATGGTGGATGCGGGCGAAATCTTTCACCCCCTGCGCTGGGGACCCGGCGAGGCGTCACGCTTCCTGCACAGCGTCCCCGACCTGGAAAGCGCCGGCGTCATCGTCCGCATGCCCGCCCAATGGCGCGCCAACCGTCCCGCTCGGCCCAAGGTCTCGGGTACGGTCGGCGCGCGCAAGCCGTCGGCTTTCGGACTTGACGGTGTGCTCGATTTCCAGATGGACGTCACCCTGGACGGCGAACCACTGACCGACGCCGAAATCCGGAGGTTACTGACCGGCACCGAAAACCTGGTGCTGCTGCGCGGCCAGTGGGTGGAGGTGGACCGCGAGCGGCTGGAACGTACCATGCAGCGGTTCCGCGAAGCCGAGGCGCTGGCCGCGCGCGATGGCCTGAGCTTTGCCGAGGCAATGCGCATGCTGGCCGGCGCGGCCGTCACCAGCGACGACAAAGCCGTCGCCGACACCGATTGGGCGCAGGTCACCGCCGGCCCCTGGCTCGCGGAGACATTGAAAAATTTGCGCGCCCCAGATGGAAACGATGTCGATCCCGGGCCGGCGCTGCATGGAACGTTGCGGACCTATCAGAAGGCGGGAACGCAATGGATGCATCTGCTGTCCGGCCTCGGCCTGGGCGCGTGCCTGGCGGACGACATGGGCCTGGGCAAGACGATCCAGGTGCTGTCGCTGCTGCTGGTGGAAAAGGCGCGCGGCGACGTAACGCAGCCGAGTCTGCTGGTGGCGCCTGCGTCATTGCTGGGCAACTGGGCGGCGGAGATCGAGAAATTTGCCCCCGATCTGAAGGCGGCGATCGTTCATCCCTCCGCCATGACAGCCGAACAGATCAAGCTTTTCACGGCGGAAACGGCTGCGGGGTATGATCTGGCGATCACCAGCTACGGGTCGTTGTTGCGCATTCCGGCGCTGGTGGAAACCACCTGGCGCTTTGTGATCCTGGATGAGGCACAGGCGATCAAGAATCCGAATGCCCGGCAGACCAAAGCCGCCAAGGCGCTGAAGGCACGTTCCCGGATCGCGCTGACGGGCACGCCGGTGGAAAACCACCTTGGCGATTTATGGTCGATTTTTGATTTCATCAATCCAGGCCTGCTGGGAAATGCCAAGCAGTTCACCCGCTATACCAAGGGTTTGGCGGAGCGCACCCACAATCCTTATGGCCCGCTGCGCGAACTGGTGCGGCCCTATATCCTGCGGCGGATGAAGACCGATAAATCCGTGATCGCCGATCTGCCCGACAAGACGGAGGTCAAGGCGCTGTGCGGATTAAGCCGCCGCCAGGCCGCGCTGTACGCCCAGGCCGTTGAGGACCTGGCGAAAGCCCTGGAAGAATCTGAGGGCATCCAGCGCCGGGGCATCGTGCTGGCGACATTGATGCGGTTGAAACAAATCTGTAACCACCCCTCGCAATGGCTGAACGACAATGTCTGGGCCGAGGACGACAGCGGCAAATGGGCCCGGCTGCGGGAAATCGCCGAGGTCGTCGCCGCACGCCAGGAGAAGATGCTGGTGTTCAGCCAGTTCCGCGAAATGACCGGCCCGCTGGCCGCTTTCCTGGGCGAGATTTTCGGCCGGCCCGGCCTGGTGCTGCATGGCGAAACCGCGGTCCGCAACCGCAAGGCCCTGGTGCAGCGCTTCCAGGAGGACGACGCCGAACCCTTCTTCGTGCTGTCCTTGAAAGCCGGCGGGTCCGGGTTGACCCTGACCGCCGCGTCCCACGTCGTGCATTTCGACCGCTGGTGGAACCCCGCGGTGGAAAATCAGGCGACCGATCGCGCCTTCCGGATTGGACAGAAGAAGAACGTGCTGGTGCACAAGTTTATTTGCCGCGGCACCATCGAGGAGCGGATTGACGGCTTGATCGACTCGAAGCGAGGGTTGTCTGATGAGCTGCTGGCAGGTGGCGGCGAGGTCAACCTGACCGAGATGAAGGATGAAGACCTGCTGCGTCTGGTTGCGCTGGACCTGACCGCGGCGATGAGGGATTGAACGGGATGTCGAGCCGAAGCTCACGCCGAAATTCGCGCTATGAAGACCGCTGGCCGGCCTATGTGCCGGTTGCGGAACGGCGCCGCAAGGCCGAACTGGCGATGGCGAAGCTGGCAAAGAAAGGCGTGCCGGTCTCGCCGGTGAAGATCGAGGGGCGTGTTATCGCCGCCACCTTCTGGGGCAAGGCCTGGTGCGACAATCTGGAAAGCTACCGCGATTACGAAAACCGGCTGGAGCGTGGCCGCACCTATGTGCGCAACGGATCGGTCGTCGATCTGCAGATCGCGCCGCGTGAGGTGACCGCCACGGTCAGCGGGTCCGAACTTTACAAGATCAAAGTGACGATCGGCGAAGTGTCCGCCGCGCACTGGAAATCCATCTGCGCCGACTGCGCCGGCGGAATCGATTCGCTGGTTGAACTTTTGCAGGGACGCTTTTCGAAGGGCGTGATGGAACGGATCTGCCGCCAGGGCACCGGATTGTTCCCGAAACCGTCGGAAATCCGGTTTTCCTGCAGTTGCCCCGACCATGCCTCGATGTGCAAACACGTCGCCGCCACCTTGTACGGCGTCGGGGCTCGGCTGGACCAGAAGCCGGAGCTGCTGTTCAAGCTGCGCGCGGTCAACGAGAACGACCTGGTGGCCGATATCGGCAAGGTGCTGCCGCTGTCGAAGAAGGGACCCGCGGCCGGAAAAGTGCTGGAAAGCGACGATATGGCGGCGCTGTTCGGGATCGACATGGGCGCGCCTGATGACGAAACCGCCGTGGTCCCACCAAAAGCCGCCCGCAAAAAGGCCCCGGCCGCCAAGCAAGCCGCGGCACCACCGAAGGCGGCGACGAAACCGCCAGCCGTTCGGCAGGCGCCAGTCGTCGTCAAGCCAGCCACCCGGACGCCGGCGCCCGCCCGCAAGCGGGCGAGCGCCCTGGCGCGCTGACGCAGATGTGAAGCCAGGCGAGCCCCTTCCTTGTTATTCGCAAGGAAGGGGGTGCTTGAGCGTGTTCTTTCCCCATGTCATCATGACTTGCCTATTGGGGAGGACAAAGTCATGAATGATCAACCGGGAGGCCGGCTGTCGCGCCGCAACTTCGTCGGTACCGGCCTCGCCGCAATTCCGCTTCAGTCCGCACCAGCCCAGACCAAGGCTCGCTACACGCGGTACAACGTGACCAGCGCCAAGGGCCAGGCGATGCTGAAGTCTTATGGCATCGCGGTCGCGAAGCTTATGGCCTTGCCGCCAACCGATCCACGCAACTGGTTTCGCAACGCCTTCATTCACACCATGGACTGCCCGCACGGCAACTGGTGGTTCTTCGACTGGCACCGCGGCTATCTGGGCTGGTTCGAACAGACATTGCGCTGGGCCAGCGGCGACCCGGATTTCGCCATTCCCTATTGGGACTGGACATCGTTGCCGAAGATTCCCGCGGGCATGTTCGATGGCGTGCTCAATCCCTCAAACCCGCCCTATAATCCCTTCATCAAGGATTTTCAGACGTTCTACGACTATCTGAACCCGGCACTGACGACCCTTTGGAACGGGCTCAACGCGGCACAGCTCAATCAGTTGCAGATCCGCATGATGCCAACACTGGCGTCATTATGGTCGCAGGTGCAGGGCAATGCGACCGATGGCGCGATGTTCGCGACCACGCCCTATGCGCGCTACATCACGGCCGCGAGTCCGGACCTGGATGCCAGCACGAAGAAGATGGTGGCGGCGCCGATGGTGGCGTCGGGTCTTGCGCCGACTGCGTTCTCGAAGTTCAACAGCAGCCAGGCGCCGTCGCACAACACCCAGCCGAGCGGCTCGACGGTGTTCGGGATTCTGGAGGGCAACCCGCACAATAATGTGCATAATAATATCGGCGGGGTCGGCCATATCAGCAATCCTTTGAACTTCGGCTACATGGCGGACAATCTTTCGCCTGTCGATCCGATTTTCTTTCTGCACCACTCCAACATGGACCGGCTGTGGGATGTGTGGACGCGCAAACAGCAAAGCCTGGGCCTGCCCTATCTGCCGACCGGCGAAACGCTGGCGACGTTTGCGAAGGAGCCGTTCCTGTTCTTTATCAATGCCGCCGGACAACCCGTCGTGCCCAGCGTGGCTGGCGATTACATCAATATCGGGTCCTTCAACTATGATTACGAGCCTGGCTTCGGCGATGAGTTGATCGGCAAGTCCCGGTTGGTGGCCTCGGCTGCGGCGGCGCAGCGTTTCACTGGCGCGATCACCGGCGGGGTCGGCAACGTGACCGTGCCGGCCGCGGCATTGCAGCAGAATGCAACCGATGCGAACAGCGAGCCGCTGGTCGTGCAGGTCACCTTGCCGCATCCCGCGACCGCCGCCGCGCCGCGGGAGTTCGATATCCTGATCAATGCGCCGGCGGGCACGACGCGGGTGGATACCGACAGTCCTAACTACGCCGGCACCGTTTCGTTTTTTGGTTTCATGCACAACATGATGGGCGATGCGACCTTCGTCGTGCCATTGCCGCGCGGCCTGAAGCTGGACAGCAGTCCGTTGAACGTGCAGGCCATTCCCCGGACGGCGCCCAACGCGCTGTTGGCCGCGGCACCCGCAGCGGCCAAATCGGTGCTGAAGGCCGTCGCTGTCACGGCGTGGTGAACCGTCGGTCCCTCGCCGCGGTCGTACTGACCTTGTCATGGCTGAACGCGGCGAGGGCGGCGGATGCGCGCCGGTTCGAGTTACCCCTACCCCCTGCTCCGTCGACGCAGGAAGCCCCCACACTCGCCATCGAGGTCGGTGCGATCCCGCGCGGAACCGAGATCGAAATCAGCACGCCCGACGGCGTGCCGATCGGCACGGTCTCGCCCTTTGCGATTCGCCCCGGCCAGCCGGCGGGGACCTATCTGTTTCCGTTGCCAGCCGAGGCCATCCGGGACGGGCGCGTCGTCGTTCTGCTGTCCATGCGACGAGCCGGCGTGGCGGCGCGCGCCCCGAACGCGGAAGAGGTGCCGAAGGTCAGCGTCGTGTTCCTGCGGGTTAGGCCCTGAACGCACCGGCTGTCGCGCGCGCTGAAAAACCTCTACCCTGAAGCCAAGCCAATCCCAGGGAGAAACGCCATGACCCCGAACACCAAACGCGTGTTCTACGTGAAGTACCTGTCCTCGCCGCTCTATGCCGAGATCCTGGCGCAGCGGCCGGACGTTCAGCTCGACAAGCTCGAGAATGAAACCCCTGATGCCGAGGCCGAACCGGTGCTGAGCCAGGCGCATGTGTATCAGATCGGCGCCTCCCGCCAGGTCATCGCGCCGCGCCTGCAAGTGCACGCCGAGTTGCTGGCGCGCACGCCGAACCTGATTGCGGCGTCCTCGAACGGGGCCGGCTACGACACGATCGACGTGGATGCCTGCACCGCCCAGGGCATTGCCGTGGTCAACCAGTCGGGCGGCAACAAGGAAGGCGTCGCCGAACACGCGCTGGCGATGATGCTGACCCTTTCGAAGCGCATCATCGAAACCGACCGCCGCATGCGCTCCGGCGACGGCATCCCGCGCAACGGCTTCGTCGGCCGCGAGTTGCTGAACCGCACCGTCGGTGTGCTGGGCATCGGCAATGTCGGCAGCCGACTGGCCGAACTCTGCAACGGATTGTTCAAGATGCGGGTGCTGGCCTACGACCCGTATCTGACCGCGGCGCAGATCAAGGCGCGCGGGGCGCAGAAGGTGGAACTCGATGAATTGCTGGCGCAGGCCGACTACGTCTCGGTGCACTGCCCGCTGACCCGCGAGTCGCGCAAAATGATGGGCGCGGCGCAATTCGCGCGCATGCGGCCGGACGCCTATTTCATCACCACCGCGCGCGGCTTCATCCATGACGAGACCGCGCTGGCCGAGGCGCTGGCGAACAAGCGCATCGCCGGCGCCGGGCTGGATGTGTGGGAGGAAGAGCCGCCCCCGCACGACCACCCGTTGATGAAGTTCGACAATGTGCTGGTCAGCCCGCACACCGCCGGCGCCACCGTGGAATCGCGGGAGAACATGTCACGTTTCGCCGCGGAGCAGGTGCTGGAGATCCTGGACGGCAAGCGTCCCCCGCGGCTGATCAACCCCGAGGTCTGGCCTGCCTACCGCGAACGCTTCGCCAGAATCATGGGGGTGATGCCGGCGGACTAGGCCGGCTGTTTTCACCACGGGGCGGTCTGGTGTATCCTGCCGCCCCCGCGGCGCCTCAACCGAAACCTGGATCATGGCCGGACATTCACAGTTCAAGAACATCATGCACCGCAAGGGTGCGCAGGACGCTCGTCGTGCCCGCCAGTTTGCCAAGCTGATCCGCGAGATCACGGTCTCGGCCAGGCAGGGCCTGCCCGACCCGGCCTTCAACCCGCGTTTGCGCGCAGCCGTGATCGCCGCCCGCCAGGCCAATATGCCGAAGGACACCGTCGATCGCGCGATCAAAAAAGCGACCGGGGCCGGGGCCGGGGAAGATTATGTCGAGGTCCGCTACGAAGGCTACGGCCCGGCCGGCGTCGCCGTCATCGTCGAGGCGCTGACGGATAACCGCAACCGCACCGCCTCCGACGTGCGGTCCGCGTTCTCCAAGCATGGCGGCGCGCTGGGCGAGACGAACTCGGTCAGCTTCCTGTTCAACCGGGTGGGCGTGATCCGCTACCCGGCGGCGGCGGCCTCGGAGGACGCGATGCTGGAGGCCGCGATCGAGGCCGGCGCCGATAACGTCGAAAGCGATGCCGAGTCGCACGAGGTGACCTGTGCGACCGACGACTTCTTCGCGGTGCGCGACGCGCTGGAAAGCCGGTTCGGCGCGCCGGAGAGTGCGAAGCTGGACTGGCGCCCGACCACGCAGGTCACTTTGGACGAGGACCGGGCGGGTAGCCTGCTGAAGCTGCTGGACGCGCTGGAGGACAATGACGACGTGCAGAACGTGTACGCAAACTTCGATATCCCGGACGCGGTGATGCAGCTTCTGTCGGCGTGAAACGGCGGCGACAGAGAGGGAAACTGGAACGAAATGGAACCTCCCCCTCCCCTTGAGGGAGGGGGTTGGGGGGAGGGGTTGGTTGGAGGTAGCCACGGACCGGCGGAGCGTAAGAACGCGGAACCCCCTCCCTCAAGGGGAGGGGGAGTATCGCCAACCACCCCCACTCCAGTCTTTCCCCTTGCATCCGCCCCCCACAGCGCCGATATACCGCCTGTCTTTCCGTGATTGCGTGATTGGCGGCCCCAGATGGCCGTCTCTCGGAAATATCTTAGTCGAAACACGTTCGTCCCCATTATCGCGCGGGGCGACGGACATCAGGCGCGCGCATTCGCGGCGCTGGAGCACCTTATCCTCGTGACACAACCGACCTTCGCGGCCACCGGCTTGGCCGATTACCTGCTGCATGCCCTCAGCACCCGTAACTTTCAGACCCCAACCCCCATTCAGGTCTCCGCCATTCCAGCCTTGCTCGCCGGCAAGGATCTGCTGGGTATTGCCCAGACCGGAACCGGCAAAACCCTCGCCTTCGTGCTGCCCATGCTGCAGCATCTGGCCGCGGAAAACGTCCGCGCCGCGCCGTTCGCCGCGCGGGCGCTGATCCTGGCACCCACACGGGAACTCGCCTTGCAGATCGATGAGGCGCTGCGACAGATGGCGGCCGGCTCCCGGCTGCGGTCCGTCGTCATCATCGGCGGCGCCAGCCGCTTCCGCCAGACCGAGGCGATGCGCCGCGGCGCCGATATCGTCATCGGCACACCCGGCCGCATCTGCGACCTGATGCAAACCCGCGAGCTGCAACTCGCCGGCGTGCGCAGCTTTGTGCTGGACGAGGCGGATCGGATGCTCGACCTGGGCTTCATCAAGGACATCCGCCGCATCGTCGCGACCCTGCCGGCCAACCGCCAGTCGGCGCTGTTCTCCGCCACCATGCCCGGCGAAGTCGCGGCCCTGGCCAACGGCATGCTCCGCGATCCCGTCCGCGTCGAAATTGCCCGCGTCGAGGCCACGACCCCGAAAATCGAGCAGTCGGTGCATTTCGTCGGCGCCTCCGGCAAACCGACTTTGCTGCGTGGTCTGCTGGACGATGCCGCCCTCAGCCGCGTCATCGTCTTCACCCGCACCAAGCGTGGCGCCAACAAGGTGGCGGAAACGCTGGAGGCCTCGGGGGTGCAGGTCAACGCCCTGCACGGCAACAAGAGCCAGTCGCAGCGCGAGAAGGCTCTCGACCAGTTCCGTTCGGGACGCGCACGCGTTCTGGTCGCGACCGATATCGCCGCGCGCGGGATCGACGTGACCGGCGTGTCGCACGTGATCAATTACGATCTGCCGGCGGAACCCGAGAGCTACGTCCACCGCATCGGCCGCACCGCGCGCGCCGGGAAGGCGGGCATCGCGATCTCCTTCTGCGACCCGAGTGAACGCGGCACCCTGCGGGCGATCGAGCGGCTGATGAACCTCGCCATCCCCGTAATCGGCGGGATGCCCGCCGAGGTCCACACTGCGGCGCCGAAGCCGTACCGTGGCCCAGCCCCGCAGGCACCGCGCAATCAACGCAGCTTCCGTCCGCGGCAACGGTCGGGTATGCGTTCCGCCGCCTGACCAACCCCAACCACCGCCGGGAGATGCCGCATGACATGTCAAAACGTCCTGGGCGTTCTCGGCGGCATGGGACCGCTGGCCAGCGCGCAGTTCATGCTGCGGCTGACCCTGCTGACTCCGGCGACGCGCGACCAGGACCATATCCCGGCCGTGCTGTGGTCCGATCCGCGAATCCCGCCCCGCACCAACGGCAAGGGGCCGGGGGCGGGCGATCCCCTGCCCTGGCTGCTGCGCGGCATCGCCGGACTGAAACAGGCCGGATGCGGCGCCATCGCCATTCCCTGCAACCTCGCCCATGCCTGGTATCCGGAGATGCAGGCCGCCACGGACCTGCCGATCCTGCACATCGTCGATGCCGCCGCCGCCGACCTCCGCCGCCTGGGCATCGCGCCGGGGCGGATCGGGGTGATGGCGACGAGCGAGACCTTGCGGCAGCGCCTGTATCAGGACCGGCTGGCGGCGTTGGGCTGGGACTGCATCGCGCCGAACCCGGCGCAGATGGCGCGGCTGGTCGAGCCCGCGATCGCGCTGGTCAAGGCGAACCGGGTGGCCGAGACCTATGCGCCGCTGGCCGAGGTCGTGAACGACCTGGCCGCTCGGGGCGCCGCCGCAGTGGTGCTGGGCTGCACCGAAATCCCTCTGGGCATCCTGGCCGGTCCGGCCGAGGGGCTCGGCGCGCCGGTGGTGGACACCATCGACGCGCTGGCGCGCGCGGCGATCGACTGGGCTAAAACTCGGTCCTGAAGCGGAAGAAGAACGTGTGGTCGTGCGAGGTCGCGCCGCCCGCGTAGTCATACACGCCACTGACCGCCAGCGGCCCAACCTGCGCCACCGTCAGCCCGATGCCCAGATTGACAGTGTCGCGATCGCGGGTCGGCCCGGTCGTGGTGAAGTTCGGCCCGCCCCCGGTAAAGCTCGCGGTCGAGCTCTGCTGATCGGAACCAAAATTATGCACGTAGTAGGCGTGCACTTCGGGGGTCAGCGTCGAACTGCCGGGGCCGCTGAACGCATAGGCCACCCGCGCCCCCACCCGGCTTTGCAGGATATCCATCGCGGCACCGTTCACAGCGACGTTGAGCACCCCGGCGCCATGCGTCGTGTAGCTGTGGGTATTCAGATGAATCTCCTGCAAGGCCACACCGGGTGTCACGATCAGGCCGTTCGGCGCCGTCCAGTCGTAGCCGGCCCCCAGCTTCGCGTTGATCTGCGTCCCGGTGAAGCCGGCGTCGCGGCTGGTGCCCAGGGCGGCGATGTTTTCGTGCGTGGAATACCAGTTGAACCCGCCGCCCAGGATGCCATCGACGAAGAAGCCGCCCTGGAACCAGGTGCCATAGGCCGCCAACTGGGTGTTCCAGACCGAGGTCTTGTTGCCGGCCAGGTTGCCGTCGAACATCACGTCGCTGTTGCCGAAACTCAGGGCAACACCCAGCCGCAAATCGGGCCGCACCATGGTGTCCGCGCCCAGCGCCGCGCCATAGGTATTGGCGGTGAAGCCGTCGATCCCCTGCTTCTCGTTTTGGGTCAGGAAGGAGCCGAACGGCTGCACCCAGGCCTCGAACCCGCGCCCGACCGCATCGCCGGCCGCCATCCCGCTGGTGGCGCGCGCCGCGATCAGCCGGTTGCCGATCGAGGTCGTGGCGCCGCCATTCACCGCTGCGATGGAGCCGAGCAGCGCCTGCGCCGTGGTCACCATGGCGGGTTGGACCTGGCGGAGGAACTGCGCAAGTTGCAACGGGGTCAGGCCATCGAGCGTGTTGCGGATCCGATAGTAGTCGGTGGCGTCGCCGATGATCGCCAGATGCTCCTGCAAGCCGGTGATCGCGTAACGGGCCTGCTCCGCGTTCGCGAGACCGAGGCTGACCAATCCGTCCGTCGCGCCGGTGTCGCCGGGTGAGGCGACGTTGCCGAAGGCGCTGTTGGTTTCGGCCAGAGCCTCGGCGGCCGCGGTGCTGGGGTTGGCCACCACGCCGGTGAGCAGGAGATTGCCGGCGGTCTCGCTGATGGTGAATTGCACGAAGGGATTGGCGTCGGTGGCGGTCAGGCTGCCGGCGGTCAGGCTGCCCGATGACAACACTGTATAGGTCTGGCCGATCAGGCTGAGCGCCTGGCTGGTCATCACATTGACGATCAGTCCGCCGGCGACAGCGGCCGAACCGGTCACCTGCAACTGGCCATTCCCGGAGCCGTTGATGCCCAGGCTGAGTTGGCCGGTGGCGTTTTGGGTGTAGCTGCCGTTGATGGTCGGGGTATTGGTGCCGATCGCGAGCAGACCGTTGTTGTTGACCTGGTTGGCCAGAATGGTGCCGCTGTTGAACAGCAGGACCGCACCTGGCGAGACATTGAGCACCTGAGCCAAGGCAATCGGCGTTGTGATGGTGCCGAACTGTTGGACCTGCAACGTTCCGCCGGCGACGTTGACCGTATCGATCGCGTAAATCTGGTTCGCGAGGGTATAGGTTCCGGTCGGGCTGAACGTCACCGAGGACCCATATCCGCGTAAACCATAGACGTCGCCGATGACGGTGCCCGCTCCGGTGATGGTCAGATGGCCCGAGCCGGTATCGACCATTCCAAACTGGATGTTGCCGATGATCGTGCCGGCATTGATGACCGTCAGCGGCACGCTGGCCACATCCTCAATGGCCGTACTGCCGCCGTTGACCGGCGTTGCCTGGATCACGCCACCGGCACTGTTGGTGATCCCGTTGGTGACCGTTCCAAAACCTCCTACAAAAATGGCGACCCCTGACCCGACGATCGTCCCGCTGTTGCTCAGCGCACCCAGCGTGCCACTGACGCTGATGGCCCCGAACACACCCTGAATCAGCCCGCTGTTGCTGATGGTGCCGACGTTGCCGTTGATGCCGACGCCGGTCCCTCCGCTGATCGTTCCGGTGCCAACGTTGACGATGGCGCCGAGGCTGCCGGTGACTTGAATAGCCTGACCGGCTAAGGTGTCCCCGCTGATCAGCCCGCTGTTGCTCAGGGTCCCGATCGTTCCGCCGACCTGAAAGGGAATCCCCAGCGATCCCGTCGCGGTGATCGTCCCCCCCGCGCTGTTGCTGAGGCTACCGATCGACGTCGTGCCAGTGACGTCGAATGCGATGCCGGATGATCCGTTCGCCTGGATCTGACCACTATTGGTCACAGTGCCGATCGACGAAGAATCGAACAGCACGATTGCACCGCCGGACACGCTATTCGCCGCAACAAGGCCGCTGTTCGTCAGATTGGTGATCGACCCTGCATTATCCAGGACAATCGCCTGCGCATTGATGCCGTTAGCCTGTATGGTGCCCGCGTTGTTGAGAGCAACGATCGAACCGGCTGAACCACCGACAGCGATCCCGGCGCCATAGGACGCCGCGGTTGAGATCACAGTGCCGGTGTTGATCAGGCTCGTGATCGAACTGGCCGTATTGACGCCGATCGCCGCACCATAGGTCGCGGTCGCCAGGATCGTGCCGCTGTTGGTGAGATTGCCGATCGTGTTTGTGCCCAGAAGATTGACCGCAGTGGACCAGCTTCCAGTCACCTCAATCGTGCCACTGTTGCCGACACTGCTGACGGAACCGGTGCCAAACAGGGCGATCGCACTGCCATAGCTGCCGCTCGCGACAATCGCGGCCCCCGACCCATTGTTATTGATGCTGCCGACCGAACCGCTCGGCTGCACGAGGATTGCGGAGCTGTAGGCTCCGCCGGTCAGGATCGTGCCGCCCGTGTTGTTGCCGATCGCGCCGACCGATCCGGCAATGCTGATCGCCGCCGCACTGCCGGTGATCGTCGCGCCGGTGCCGCCATTCGTGATCGTGCCGATATTACCAAGAACTGAAATGCCAACGCCACTGGATCCTGTCGCGCTGATCAGCCCCGAGCCGGTGTTGTTGATCAACCCCACAGTGCCACCGCCGCCGACGGCGACAGCGGTTCCCCCTTGCGCCCCGGCCAGCACCTGCCCGCTGTTGCTGATTGTCGTAATCGTCCCGCCATTGGCGGCCTGGATCGCATTGGCACCGGTTCCGGTCGCCTGGATCAGGCCCGCATTGCTGATCGAACCGATGCTGCCGCTGACCGAAATCGCCGAAGTGGTCGGCGCTGCATTGGTGATGGTGCCGCTGGCCTGGTTTGTGATGCTGCCGATGAGACCGGTGGTCGTAACGTCGATGGCTGAATTGAGCGTGCCCGGAAAGGTCCCACTGGCCGCAATCAGACCGCTATTGACGATCGTTCCGACGTTGCCAGCAACTTGGATGGCAGTGCTTTCAGCACCGGTCGCCGAAATCGTCCCGCTGTTGGACAGCAGACCCACCGCCCCGCCGTCAGCGACATTCACGCCGACGCCGGCGGGTTCCCCGGCGGTGATCAATCCGTTGTTGGTGAGCACCGTCAAGGCCCCGGTGACGCCGACCCCGGCGCCGATCGAGGTCGCGATCGTTCCGGTTGCCCCGTTCGTCAGGGCACCGATCGAACCGCCGATCGCCACCGCCGTGCTGCCGTTGCTGAGCAGCAGTCCGGTGTTGTTCAGGGTCCCGACACTGCTGAGCGTATCGACGGCAATGGCGGAACCGATGCCTTGGGTCACGGAAACGGTGCCGCTGTTGGTGATGGTGCCGACGGACCCACCCGAGGTGACATGGATACCAGTACCGGCAGCTCCATTCGCCTGGATCAGGCCGGCGTTCAGAATCGCCGATGCGCTGTTGCCGGCGGCGAGCACCGCCGCGGTCGGCTGCGGCGGACCGGAACCCGGTTGCAAAATGATCGCACCGGTCGCGGTGTTGATCAGTTGCTCATTGCCCGTAACGATGAACAGACTGTCTGGCGATGACACCGTCACATTGTTGGTGACGGTCTGGCCCCAGGCCGCACCACCCACCGCGCTCGCGGCCACCGAGGCGAGCAGCATCGACCGATATGAAATCGTTACATGATGCCGCACGCGCGTTTCCCCGGCTGTTCCACAACCGGGGAAACCATTTCACATGCGCAGATATCCGTCAACTCTGCGGCAATGCGCGCCCGGGATCAGAACTCGGTCTTAAACCGGAAGAAGAACAGATGCTCGTGGGACGTTGCACCGCCCGCGTAGTCATACACGCCGCTGAGTGCCATCGGCCCGATCTGCGCCACGGTCAGACCCAACCCGATATTGTAGATATTGCGGTCGCGTGATGGCGATGTCGTGTTGAAGGCCGGGCCGCCGCCGGTGAAGGCCGAGGTCATCGTCGTCTGATCCGACCCGAAATTATGCAGGTAGTAGGCGTGGATTTCCGGGGTAAAGGTGTAGGTGCCATACCCGGTCATCGGATAGGCCACCCGCGCGCCCAATTTGCTTTGCAGGATGTCCGCCGAGTTGCTGTTGACATGCACGTTCAACACCCCGGCCCCGCTCGTGGTATAGGCGTCCATGCTGATGTGGGTTTCCTGCAACGACAGGGCCGGGGTCACGATAAGCCCACTCGGCGCGGCCCAGTTGTAACCCGCGCCGAGCTTGGCGTTGAACTGGGTTCCGTTGAAGTTGCCGGTGCGGGTATAGCCCAGGGCGCTCTGGTTCTCGTGCGTCGAGTACCAGTTCAGCCCGCCGCCCAGCACGCCATCGACGTAGAACCCGTCCTGGAACCAGGTGCCATAGGCTGCCAGTTGCGCGTTCCAGACCGAAGCGGTGTTGCCGGACAGATTGCCGTTATATTCGATATCGGCGTTGCCGAAGCCGAAGGCCATGCCCAACCGCAGGTCGGGGCGAACCATGGTATCCAACCCGAACGCGGCGCCGTAGGAATTGACCTTGAACCCGTCCACGCCCTGGGCCGTGTCCTGAGTCTCGAACGACCCGTACGGCTGCACCCAGGCGTCGAACCCGCGCCCGACCTCGTCGCCGGCGGCCATGCCGCTGGTGGCTCTGGCCGCGATCAGCCGGTTGTTGATCGAGGTTGTCGCCCCGCCATTGACCGCGAGCGCCGCATTCAGCAGCGCCTCGGTGTTCAGGATCAGGTTCGGCTCCAACTGGCGCAGCAACTCCGCCTGCCCGGTCGGCGAAAGCGCATTGAGGGTGTTGAGGATGTGCGCAACATCGGTCAGGTCGCCGGTCGCCGAAAGATTCGCGAGCAGGCCGTTCAAGGCAACCCGGACATTCTGGACGTTTTGCAGGCCCAGCCCGCTCAGCCCGTCGGTCGCCCCGGTATCACCCGGTGAGCCGACGATGCCCAGGACGCTCGCAAGCGGCACAGTGCCAGTCAGCACGATGTTGTTGCCGACCTCGCTCACGTTGAAGAAGATGTAGTTGTCGGTGGAGGTCGCGGTCAGGCTGCTCGCCTGGGAGACCGTCAGGCTGCTGGAGCTTGCGATGGTGATGGATTTGCCGATCAGAGCGAGGGCATCGGCGGTCGGCACGTTGACGATGATCCCGCCCGCAGTCCCGACGACGCTGGCCGTATTGGAAATCGCCAGCAACCCGTGGGTCGCGGTGTTGAGGATCGTCAGCTCCAGTTGGCCAGTGCTGGTCTGGGTGTAGCTGCCGGTCAGGGTCGCGGTGGTCGAGCCGATATTCAGCAGCCCGCTGTTGGTGAAGGTGGTGGCCCCGACCGTCCCACCATTCCAGTTCACCGTTGCCGCCGACGCCACATTGAACACCGAGGCGCCCGATACCGAGGTCGCGATCGCCCCCAGGCTGAGCAAGGCGCCCGCATCGACGTTGACCGTCCCGACCGAGACGATCGGGTTGGCCAGCGCATAGGTGCCTGTGGTGTTGAAGTTCAGGGTGCCGCTGGACTGGCCGGTAATGGTGCCCGTGACGGTGCCGCCACCGGTGATGTTCAGCACATCGCCACCGGTGCCAAGCTTGATGCCGCCGACAATCGAACCGGCGTTGCTGATCGTCAGCGCGTTCGCATTTCCCGAATTGTTGATTGCGACGCCGCTGCCATTGGCGGGCCCACCCTGGATCAGGCCGGTTGCGGTGTTGGTGATGCCGCCGGTGATCGCGCCGGTGGGGGTGATCAGAATGCCGGTGCCATTCGTCGCAAGGATGCTGCCCGTGTTGCTGACGCTGCCGATCGTGCCACCAGCGCCGACGTTGATCCCGGCAATGCTGCCAAGCGTCATAATCGTTCCGGTATTGCTGACCGAACCAACGGTCCCGCCAGTCGCCACGCTCAATCCGCCGCCGCCCGACGAGCCGGCGTCCTGGATCAGTCCGCTGTTTGTGATCGTCGTCACCGAGCCCGGGATATAGATGGCGGCACTGCCGGAGCCGCTGGTCTGGAAGGTCGCGGCGTTGGTGATCGTATTGACAATACCGTCAACGCGAAGGGCCGCCGCCGAAGATCCGAGGGTGTAGATCAGGCCGGTGCCAAGATTGGCGATGGTCGTCACGGAGCCGCCGGTCTGGACGTAGATCGCTGGGGTATTTTGGGCACCGGCGGCCTCGATCTGGCCGGCGTTCGAGAGCGTCCCGACGTTCGCATAAATACTGACCGCGGCGGAGGACGTTCCGGAGGTCAGAAGCCTGCCGCCAGACTGGTTGGCGATCGTGCCGACCGAGCCCCCGGTATCAACACTGATGGCGTTCCCGCCGTTCGCGTTGGTGGTCTGGATCAACCCACTGTTGGTGATGAGCTGATCGACACTGCCGCTGCCGGTAACCCGGATGGCCGCGCTGGCCAGCCCGAAGCTCTGGATGGTCCCGGCGTTGGTCAACGTTCCCAGGGACCCCGCGGCCTGCACCAAGACGCCAACCTGCGAACTTCCGGTTGACTGGATCGTTCCCGTCGCGCTGTTGGTAAGACTGTTGACGACACCGCCGGTGACCCGAATCGCGGACGAGGAATTCGCGTTCGTCATCTGGACCAGGCCCGCATTGCTGATCGAACTCACCGAACCAGCCACGTAAATCGCCGCCCCCGGTGCGGCGCCTGCGCTAGTGATGGACGCGCTGACCGTATTGGTGATCCCGCCGGCAACCGTACCGCCGGTGTTTACCGAGATCCCGGTGACCCCGCCGCTCACCAGCCCGCTGTTGAGGATCGAGCCGATGGAATTGCTCACCGAGAGTGCGGTGCCGGTGGCCGAGATCGAGCCCGCCGCGGTGTCGTTCAAAGATCCGGAAACGATGCTGCCGTTGGCGATATTGTTGAACGTGTTCGACAGCGCATAGGTGCTGCCGGATCCCGGATTGAAGTTCACCGTGCCGCTGAACTGACCGGTGACGTTGCCCACGACAGTGCCCGCGCCGTTGATGTTCAACACATCGGCGCCGGTGCCGAACCTGATCCCGCCAACGATCCGGCCAGCGTTGTTGATCGTCTGCGCGACGGTGTTGGCGGAATTGTCGATCGCGATGCCACTGCCATTCGCGGGGCCGCCCTGGATCAGGCCGCCGGCCGTGTTGGTGATGCCGCCGGTGATCAACGCGCCGGGAGCCAGCGTGATCGCCGTCCCGGACGGCGCAATGATCGAGCCGCTGTTCGACAGGGTCGTCGTGCCCGTCACACTGATGGCCGAGACCGAGGTGCCGGAGTTGATCAGACCGCTGTTCACGATCCCGCCGCCAGCCAAGGTCAACGCCCCCAGGATCGAGCCGGTATTCGCCAGGGTCCCGCTGTTGACCGTGAAGGCGTCGATGGCCGAAATCGTGTTGCCGGCGACGAACGTCCCGTTGGACGCGAGGTTGACGCTGATCGAACCGCCGCTGCCCGATTGGCCGACGATGTTGCCGGTGATCGCGCCGCCGGTGATGGCCAGCGAATCCCCGCCAGTCCCGAACAGGATCGCGCCGTTGATCGAACCCGCATTGCTGATCGCCAGCGGCGTGATGTTGGCCGAATTGTCGATCGCGACGGTGCCGCTGATCAGCCCGCCCGCACTGTTGGTGATGCCGGACGTCACAAGGCCGCCAGCCCCGATCGAGATCGCGGTGCCCGTCGCTGAGATGATCGTGCCGGCGTTGGTGATCGGCCCGACCACGCCACCGATCGCGATGGCTGTCCCGCTGCCGGTGATCGTCCCGCCGGTCTGGTTGCTGAAGGTGGTAATCGCACCGGCACTGACGTTGACCGCAATCCCGTCGGGACCGCCGGCGGACACCAGACCGCTGTTGACGAAGCTCGTGAGGGTGCCGCCCAGGATCGCGAGGCCGGTGCCGGTCGGCGACGTGATCGTGCCGGCGTTGACCAGCGTGCCGACCGTGTTGCCGATCGCGAAGGCGCTGCCGGTGGCGCTGATAAGTCCGCCAGCCGCATTGGTGAACGTGGGCACGGTGCCAAAATCGACGTAAACGCCGTAGCCGCCGTTGCCGGTGGACTGGATCGTCCCGCTGTTAGTGCCCGAGGTGAGCAAACCGGACACCTCCACCGCGTAGCCGGCCTGCGTGTTGGCCAGGATCGTGCCCGTCGGTCCGTTGATCAGGCTGCCGGCGGTGCCACTGCCCTCGACATAGACCGCGGCGTTGTTCGTGCCGCCGCTGGTGGACAGCAGCCCGTTGTTGGTCACGGTCCCCGCGGTGCCGGCGATATCGACGGCGCCGCCAGCCGTAGCGGAAGAGATCGTGCCGCCCGCGTTGTTGGTGATCGAGGTCACCGAACCGGTGGTTTCGATCCGCACCGCGCCGGACGTGCTGCCGCTGTCGGCCGATCCCAGGATCGTGCCGCTGTTGGTGATCGAGCCGACCGACCCGAACACATCGACCGCCACCGCCGAGGTGCCGGTCGCGAAGATGCCGCCGGTGTTGACCAGGCCGCCCAGGGTCGCGCCACCTGCGACGTTGACCGCTATGCCGTTGGCGACGCCGTAAATCGTCCCGGACGAAATCACCCCGGACAAAATCGTCCCGGCGTTGGTCAGGGTGCCGACGCCGCCGCCGATGTTCACCGCGACACCGCCGGTGCCGGTGGTCTGGATCGACGCGGAAACGCTGTTGGTGATGGCGGAGATCGAGGACGTGGCGTCGATCGACACGGCCGACGAAATAAACGCCGTCGTGCCGACATTGCCGAACGCCAGAATCGAGCCGCTATTGGCGAGAGTACCGACATTACTGGCGGAGTCCACAACGATCGCGGTGCCGCCGGGGCCGGCATTGGTCGCGGTGACGGCGCCGCTGTTGGTGATGGTGCCGACCGAACCGCCGGACGTGACATGCAGTCCGATGCCGCGCGCACCCGCCGCGGTAATCAGGCCGGCGTTGTTGATGCTGGGAACCGTCCCGGGGGTTCCGGCGATGACGGCGGCGTTTCCGGGTGCGGCGCCACTCGTCAGTGTGACACTGCCCGACGAGGTGTTCACGAAGGACGTGCCACCCGACAGGATAAACGACGCTGTCGGCCCCGACACCGCCGTGCTGTTCGTCACGGTCTGGCCTTGCGCGATGCCGCCGATAGCAGTCCCCGCAACCGAAGCCAAAAGCAGTGCTCGGTAAGAGATTGTCAGATTCCGGCTCACGAATCGTCCCCCTGTCGCATAGCGCACGCCAGACTATTCCGCACTGCGGCCGGATTGTCCACCAGACATTAGCAATCCGTTCATGAGGATGGCCAAAATGACACTACTTGGGCGTGCAACCGAGGTTTTGTTGCAACAGATCAGGCCAGATTGCCGGCCAGCCAGTGTCGTGGCCGATTCGCGGCACCACAACCACCGCCGTGCAGCGGCGACTCGGCAGGCGAGCCAGAAAAGAGCGGGTCACCGCCAGCCCGACCACGTCGTCATCCGCACCGACAAAGTGGCGTTGCGGCACATCCTCCAGTTGCGCGGCGAAATCCGCAGGGTTCAACGACCCCTCCAGCGGGCTTACCTGGTGCCCGGCGGTCCAGGCATCGGTGTCCAGGTTGGCCGCGACACTGCGCAGGCTGACGATGTCCCGCCGCCGCGCCGCGACCAGGGCCGCAACCGCGCCACCACCCGAAAACCCCACCAATTCAAAGCGTTCCGCCCCCATGACCGCGCGCAGGCGGTCGAGCGCGGCGCTCTCGCTGGCAATCACCGTTTCGTGATAGCGCCAGCCGGTCCACCACGCGGGGCCGCAGGGCGGGCGATTGTTATTCAGCAAATACTGACACGGACGAGCCAGCCAGGCGACCGCGGAAGCGGGATCGGCCGCGGCCAGCGCCAGGGCAACCGGAGACCACGGGGTCGGATCGTCCGAAGGTGTATAGCGGTCGCGCCAGGCATGCCCGTCACCTTCTATATAGACGCGCACGACCGGTCCGCGGCCCTTGACGTAGGCCAGGAGCTGAAACGGCGGTGCGGCAATGACCAACCGCTGGAAACCGGCCGCATTGGCCAGGGCGGCGGCCGTTTCGGCGGGCGGCACGGCGCTGCAGCGGGTCAGCAGCAGGGTGATCAGCAGGACGATGGCCGTCAGACTCCCCCTCCCCTTGAGGGCTTGGGCCGCGAAGCGGACCAAGGTTGGGGGGAGGGGTCGGTCGGAGGTAGCTTGCGGGCTCGGAGCTTC
>Ga0302279_10003109_pt1 | contig 21099 bp, 16 predicted proteins | sample III_Bog_N3_3_FD_194541 | JGI IMG/M metagenome (GOLD analysis project Ga0302279, IMG submission 194541) | Peat permafrost microbial communities from Stordalen Mire near Abisko, Sweden - III_Bog_N3_3 | ecosystem: Environmental > Terrestrial > Soil > Wetlands > Peat | place: Sweden: Abisko...
GCGGCCGCGGTGGCCTCCGCCGAGCTCGAGGATGGAGCGGCGCGGCGCGAAGAGAGAAGGTGACCGGTACCCCCGCCGGGAGCTACCGCCCGCCCTGACCCTCGCGACAGAGCCGCCGCCGCTCCAGGATCCTCGCCTCCACGGCGCGGGCAACCTCGTCGTCGAAGAGCAGCGTGTTGTGGCCGCGGCCCTCCATGATCCGCACGTCGCCGCCAGGCAGGGCGTGGGCGACCGGGGTCTCGACGAGGCGATCCGCGCCGGCGACGATCGACAGGTGCGGGAGGCGCGCCGCGTCGGGGTGGACGACGATGCGGCGGAGGACGGCGCTGCGTGGATGGAGATCGCGTCCGGTCTCGAGGCCGAGCCAGGCGGCGCTGGCGATGCCGGCGAAGGGAGTGGCGAGCGAGATGGTCTGGACCACGCGGGCGTCGTCGGCCTCGAGCGCGAAGTAACGCGCCACGACCCCACCGAGGCTGTGACCGACGAGGTGGATGCGCGCGCCCCGGGGGACCGGCGCGACCAGCTCGCGCAACCGCTCGGCGATGGTGGCGACCCCGGGGCCGGGGAAATAGTTGAGCGCGGCGGTGTGGAGGCGCCCGTCGGGGAACACGTGCCGCCCGATCGCCGCGCGGAGCGGGCGGAGGACGCCGGCGGTGGCGAAGAGGCCGTGGAGGAAGACCACGAGGTCATCCCCGGCGGCAACGCCCTGCGGGATCACCGGATGGGCCACGTCGTGCCGGAGCAGCATGCCCTGCCGCGCGAAGGCCATCGCCTCCCGCGCCGCGATGGCGAAGGTGCCACGGGTCGCCGCCGCCTCATCCCTGGAGAACCCAGCCGATCGGAATCGCATCACGTCGTACGCTCCTCGCCGGTCTTCTCGCACACGGCGCGCCAAGCTCCGAAATATCACGGGGGCCGCGCGATTCACGACAATCCTGGTGCGTAACGACTTTCGCGTCCGGGGCTCCGCCCCCGAACCCCCGGGCTCAGGGCTGTTCCACTCGGGGGCTCCGCCCCCGGGCTCAGGGCTGTTCGCGCAGGAGCCAGGCATGGAAGTCGCGAAAGGCGGTGCGCAGCGCGAAGACGCGTACGCGGTCGCCGTCGCGAACGGGGCCGAGAGGGACGTGGATCTCGTGCCAGCGGTCGTCGGGCCGGGCGGGGAGCTCGGCGTCGCGGGTGGCGACGACGGTGCCGCTGCGCTCGACGGTGACACGGATCGCGCCCTCGCCGCCGCCGTCGGTGCGCAGGACGAGGGCGGCTGTACCGTTGGATGCCGCAGGGAGGAGGTGGATCGCGAAGGACTCGGCGCGCCCCTGGGGCACGATGCGCCCGGCGTCGAAGCGAGGCGCGCCGTCGCCCAGCGCCAGCACGCGCCCCACCACCCAGCCGCCGCGGGGGAACGAGCCCTCGTAGTCGTGGGCCCGCTCGTCGACGAGATCGGCGACGTCGATGGCGTCGATGGCGCCCTCGCGCGCCTCGCCCGGGGGGGCGAGCGCGGACCAGTCGGCCGCATAGAGGACCTTCTCGTCGGCGCCGCAGATCACGTTGTCCTCGATGCGGACCGCGGAGAGGCGCCGGCCGAAGACGTCGGCGAGCCCTGGCCACCAGGAGGGGTAGAGCGCCATCACGTCGGGGCGCTCATCGAGAGGCAGCCGCTCGATCAGCTCGACCACGGCGGGCACCCCGTGGACCGAGGCGCGGGCGAAGGGTAGGCCGCGGTAGCCACCCAGACCGAGGCCGTCGATGGCGGGGAGGCCCGAGAGGTACGGGATCGCGCCCGCGTCGCCGACGAGGACCTGGCGCGGGCGCGGCGAGAGGGCTCCGAGGCGCGCGGCGACCACCACCTGCTGGCCGGCGATGTTGGCCGAGGAGCGCGCGAAGTGATCGATCTGCCGGGGAAAGGCGCGGGCGGGGGCGACCACGGCGACCGCGAGGGCCCCCGCGGCGAGCGCCCCGCCGAGGCGACCACGCCGCGCCAGGGAGGCCGCCCCGATCGCCGCAGCGGCGAGGAGCATCAGCAGCGCCGGGGCGGTGTAGCGGAAGTTCTGGAAGCGCGCGGTGGTGTTGAACGACACCAGCAGGACCGACGCCGCCGCACCGAGCAGGAGCGGGAGGGCGAGGCGACGGCGACGGCCCTCGAGCACCGCGGCGAGGCCGAGGAGCGGCACCACCCACGAGGCGCGGGCGCCGCCGAGGGGCACTTCGAAGGCCTGCGAGCGGAGCGCGGCCAGGTTCTTGATGGCCTCGAGCGCGGCCTCGATCGGCGTGGTGTACGGGTTGGATCCGGCGAGCTTGCGGACCGCGCCCGCCGCGCTCCACTCGCCGGTGAGCGCGCGGTTGGCGATCGCCTGCGCCGCGAGGAACAGCACCACCGGCCCGAAGGCCCGAGCGATCGAGGGCGCGCTCCGCAGCGAGCCCGCCGCGTGCACCACGCCGAGCGCGAGGAGCAGCGTCAGCGGCGCCGCCTCGGGCCGGGTCGCCGCCAGCAGCGCCGCCCAGCCGCCCGCCTGCCACTGCGCGCGGGCGCGCCTCGCGGGGGGCGCCACCGCCGCCCGGTGCGCCGCGAGGAGCGCGCGGCCGATCACGGCGCCGAGGAGCGCGGTCTCCATGCCCGAGAAGAGGCTCCAGTCGAGCAGCGGCACGGCCACGAGCAGCGCCGGGAAGGCCCAGGCGATCCAGCGCGGCGCGAGCGCGCGCAGGGATCGGGCGAGATCGACGAGCGAGGCGCCCGCGACCAGGGCAGCGAAGATCGCCAGGCGCTCGCCGCGGAAGCCGAGCAGCCACCCCGGCGCGAGCACGAGCGGGTAGGTCAGGCTGGTGCCGCCGGACGAGTACCCGTTCCCGGGGATCCAGGCGAAGGGGTGCCCCAGCGCCGCGGAGCGGGCGAAGCCGAAGTGGATGTAGACGTCGTCGAGGGGGACCGGGAAGTGCCCGCCGGTGTGCAGGACGCCGGGGACCCAGAACGCGGCGCCGGCGGCGGCGACGATCAGGATCGCCGCCGCGAGCCAGAGGCGGGGCTCGCGATCGGGGCGGGACATGGGCGGCGGACTCTACCTCAGGGGGCCGTCGCATCCGCGTGCGGCGTTTCACCGGCGCTCACGGGAGATCGGCGCCCTCCGGCTCCACCCTCACCTCGAGTGGACCGTGTTCTGCAGCACACGGACCTCGGCGCGCCCGGAATCTCGCCGCTCGAACGCCTGACTGACCTCGGCGCGGCCCACCCGGAGCCCGTGGATCGAGACCTCCCGCACGCGTCGGCGACGCTGCGCGCGATCGCGGGTGTCTTCCGGGTGAGCATGTCTCTCCGGCGCGCGATCGCGTCCGCCGTCGAGGGTGCCCGATCCCCCTCCTTCGATGACCGCGCGTCGCTCTGCGTGCTCATGCGGGGATCCTCTGCCTGTCAGCGCCGCCCGGCCGCGAGCACGAGCCCGGTGACCACGGCGCCGACGGAGACGGCGGCGACCGCCCCGACGAGCCCCCGGTGCATCGACATCCAGAGCTCGAGGCTCCGCTCCCTCGCGCGCGCGTCGAACGCGCCGTGCGCTCCATGATCGCCGGGCACGGGCGCCCAGAGATTGTCGGCGCGGTCCGCGGCCACCGGCGCCTCCGTCTGCTGGGCGTCGTACCCTACCCGTCCGAGGTAGTGATCGAGGGCCCGGGGAACGAGGCGCTCGCCGGCGATCGCCTCCACCGCAGGAAAGCCCACGTAGAGCTCCCGCCGCCGGTGGTGCGCCGCCCAGACGATGGCGCGGGCGGCCACCTCGGGCTGGAAGATGGGCGGCACCGGCTGTGGGTCTCGGGGCAACCGCGACTTCGACCAGCCGAACTGCGGGGTGTTGAGAGCCGGCATCTGCACCATGGCGAGCCGGACGTGGCTGCGTTCGTGGAGGAGCTCGCACCAGAGCGACTCGGTGAACCCCTTGATCGCGTGCTTGGCCGCGCAGTAGGCCGCCTGGAGCGGGATGCTGCGATAGGCGAGCGCCGAGCCCACCTGGACGATGACGCCGCGGTCCCGGGCGCCCATCCGCCGCAGCGCGGCCAGCGTGCCGTACACATAGCCCAGGTAGGTGACCTCGGTGACCCGCTTGAACTCGGCGGGCGAGGTCTCCTTCACGGGGGCGAACACGGACGCCATCGCGTTGTTCACCCAGACGTCGATCGGACCGAGCCCGCGCTCCACGGCCTCGGCGGCCGCCTCCACCTGCGCCGGATCGGCGACGTCGGTCTCCACCACCATGGCCCGGCCGCCGGCCTCTTCGATCTCGCGGCGCGCGCCCTCGAGGCCGTCTCTCCCCCGCGCTAGGAGCCCGACGCTGGCGCCGCGCCTCCCGAACGCTCTCGCTGTCGCCCGCCCGACCCCTGCCGACGCGCCCGTCACGACGACGACCTCTCGTGCTCCGTTCGCCTTCATCTGCCGGCTCCATGATCGACCCGCGGCCATTCCCTCGCAGCCTGAGCAAGCTCCGCGCCACCCGCGCCGACGTCGCTCGACAGCGTGCGGGGCGCGCACAGGGGTGAGGGGACCGTCGCCTCCCCGGCCCGCGCCGCGCGGCGCGGTACACGCGCTGCTTCCCCCCCGGCGGGAGCGCAGCGGAGGGCCACCGGCACGGACGCTGGGCGACATCTTCCAGGCAGAGCGACATGGCCAAGCGGGTGAGCGATCAGATCCTCGAGCAAGCGCTGCCCCGCACCCCGTGACCGTGTGAGCGATCGAGGCGGGACATGGGCGGCAGACTTTACATCGGGCCGCCGTGGCATCATGGATGCCCGGAGGCGCGCCCCCGTGAACAACCTGATCCCCACCGGCCTCGGGTCCGGAAACAACCCCGCCAAAGACGCAGCCCAGTGGGAGGCCGTCGAAGAAGCGACCGAGCTCCTCCAGGAGCTCCACTACCCCGAGGCGCTGCTGGCGCTCCGCGACGTCATCAAGGCCGACCCCAACAACGCCTACGCGTACCACTACCTGGGCCTGGCCTTCTTCGAGATCAAGAACCTGCAGGGCGCCCGCGACGCCTACCGCGCCGCCGTGCGCCTCGCCCCCGAGTACCTCGGGGCCCGGGTGGCGCTCTCCCACACCCTGCGGCTGCTCGGCGACACCGCCGGCGCGCTCGCCCACGCCAAGGACGCGCTGCGCCGCTTCCCCAAGGACGGGGAGGCGCTCCACGCCGCCGGGATGGCCAACGCCGCCAAGGGCAACCGCAAGGAGGCCAAGGAGCAGCTCGAGGGGTACCTGGGGCAGAACCCGGAGTTCGAGTCGCAGCAAGAGGTGCGCGGGATCCTCGAGATGCTGGGGCTGGGCGAGGAGGGGGAGCCGCTGGACGTGGAGGAGGGGGAGTAGCGGTCTTCGACCTATTTGCAGGTCGCCTCGAGGTCCTTGGTGGCCCTGCCCCAGGCTTCCTTGTCCGTGCTCGACCAGGTGCTCGGATCTTTCTTGAGCACGTCGCGAGCGGCCGCCTTCTTCTGATCGAGGCCCGCCAGGGACTGGGTCGCGCCTTGCACCTTGGCGGCCCCGGGGGCGACCAGGATGGTGACGACCGTGCCGGCGGCTCCGAGACCGGCGCTGATGAACCCCGTGGCCCCCGTCACCTCTTTCATCGTGCTCTGGGAGTGAATCGTGTAGGCGCCCACCCCGGCGACGGCTCCCCCGGCGGTCCCCACCGCACCGCTGATCGAGCCCAGGAGCGTCTTGAAGCTCTGTTGCTCCTGTTTCCCTTCCTGGTAATCGGCGAGGAGCCGCGTCTCGCGCGTGCCGCAGACCCGATCGACGCGCTCTGCCTCCTTGACGACGTCCTCCGGCCAGCTCGGCTGTCCGGTGCTCAGCGGTTCGCTGGGTCGCCTGGCCGGGGTTGCGGCGCACCCGCTCGCCGCGAGCGCGAGCACGACACCCATCCGCCCCACCCCACCGCGCCGTCGAGCCCACTGCCCACCACCCCTCCGACCATCGATGAATGTTCCCATATGCCAGGGAATAGACAGGCGAGCACCAAGGCCTGTCAAGGCGGACCAGACAGCGACGTTGGCGTTGGTTGCCGACACCACCGTCGGCGATCGACGCTGATGTCGAACGGCCCCCGTGCCGGGCGGCGTCGAGCTGTCTCGTCCCTCCCCGCCCTGGCCGAGATCCGAGCGGAGCGGCATTGTCTCTCCCTGGGTTGCGCCAGGCCTGCGAGGCGCGGCGACCTCTCTCCTCACCTTGCGTCGGATCGGCGACGAGCTGGGCCGTCGACTCCAGACCATGCGCCAGCTCGGCGACGGGCTGGGCCGTCCCGCCGGGCCCTGCGCGGACCTGAACGGAGCTGCGTCGGCTTTACGAACGGGGCGCCACCCTGGCGAACGCCTGCGTTGCGGCTCCCGCAGCCGTGCGCCGGCTCTCGCGCAGCCGCGTCGACTCTCACCGCCGTGCGCCAGACCTGAACGGAGCGGCGTCGGCTCTCCAGGCCAGGCGCCGGTGGCGGCTGGAGTGCCATCCTCCCTCGCCACCGTGCGCCGGCTTTTCGGGAGCTGGACCGGCTTCTCTTCGCGTGCGCCAGACCTGACCGGGCTTCGTCGGCTCTCCCCGCCGCGCGCAACGACGGCGAGAGAGAGCGCGCCGCCGCCGGCAACCGTGCGCCAGAGCCGTCGGGAGACGCGCCGTCTCCCTCCACGATGCGCCAACCCTGTCGGAGCTGCGTCGTCTCCGGCAGCCGTGCGCCATTCCGCGTCTCTTCCAGCCCCACGAGAACCGTCCCCCGAAACAAATCGACCGATCCGCGACCCGAATCCGTTCCTGGCCAGCATTCAGAACAGAGGGGTGAGCGGGTCACCCCGGCGGGACCTCCGGATGCTCCGGAGCCCGTGTCTACCCGCGTTCGAGAAAGGTAGCGGTATCGTCATGGTGGACAAGGCAGATCACGCCATCGCTCGCTTCACCGAGAAGATGGATACGGAGTCGGAGAAGGTGGACGGCGCGGAGGCCCACATCGCGGCCATCAAGGCCAGCTCGAGCTGGGGGGCGGCGACCGGCGTGCAGACGGCGACCACCGCCTGGGCGACGGAGACCACGGCGCTGGACACGGACAACACCAGCATCGCCGCGCTGGAGAAGGCGCTCGGGGTGGCGCGCACCAACCGGCTCGCCAGCCTGCGGCGGTGGACCCTGCAGCGCCAGGCGGTCCTCAGCGCGATCAACGTCTTCTGCGACGGGTCCCGGGACACGATGCTGACCTTCGGCGTCGCCGTCGCCGAGAGCACGCCGCACCAGCCGGCGAGCACGCCGGTCGGCCTGATGAGCCGGAAGGAGGCCGTCGCTCACGCGGTGGGGTGGCAGTGGTTTCTGACCCCGCTGAACCGGTACGGCTTCATGGTGCAGCACGCGACCAACGTGGCCGACGCGACCACCTACTCGCAGCCGATGGTGTGCTCGAAGCGGTCGTTCAAGCTGCTCCAGCAGACGCCGGCGACGACGATCTCCCTGCGGGTGATGGCGCTCGACCCGGCGCTGCCGACGGGACAGACCGACTGGTCGACCTGGGTGCCGAGCGTGGTCGCGGTCTGACCCGGGTCACGACGCCGGGCTCCGCGCTGGCAAGGCGCGCGGGCCCGGCATCACCCCCCTCCCCCGCCCCCCCCGAAAAAACCCGTGAGACTTGCGCCCCGCGGCACTAGGGTGCCGCCGCCGTGAACCACCCCAAGGCGAGCGCCAAAAAGCGCGGCGAGCGCCTGGAGCCCCCCGGCGCTCCCGCCTCCCAGACCCCCGGCAGCGAAGCCGCGCCCGGCAGCCCACGCCCCGGGGCCAAGCACCTGCCCGCCGCGCGCGACGGGCGCGGTCGCGCCCAGCCCGCGCAAGCCCCCCAGCCGGACGAGCGACCGGGGGTGGCCACCTTCGAGGGGCAGTACCGCGTCGACCTCCCGAACGCCGCGTTCGAGGGGCCGCTCGACCTGCTCCTCCACCTGATCCAGCAGCACGAGCTGGACATCCTCGACATCCCCATCAGCTTCGTCACGGAGAAGTTCCTCCAGTACCTGACGGTGATGCGCACGCTGACGATCGACGTCGCCAGCGAGTACCTGGTGATGGCGGCGACGCTCGCGCACATCAAGTCCAAGATGCTGCTGCCCTCGGTGCCCGAGGGGCAAGAGGACGGGCTCCCCGGCGAGGAGGAGGAGGACCCGCGCGCCGAGCTGGTGCGCCGCCTGCTCGAGTACCAGAAGTACAAGGCGGCCGCCGCGGACCTGGGCGAGCGCGGCACGCTGGGCAAGGACGTCTTCGGGCGCGGGGCCGACGAGCCGATGCCCGAGGTGCCCACCACCTTCGCGCCGCTCGGGGTGTTCTCGCTGCTCGACGCCTTCGAGAAGGTGCTCAAGCGGACCAACGTCAAGCTGGACCACGAGGTCATCTTCGACCGCATCAGCATCACCGACCGGATGATGGAGCTGAGCGACAAGCTCAACGTGCGGCGGGCGATGACCTTCGAGGAGCTCCTCGTCGACGGGCGCCACACCATCACCCGCTTCGACATCATCATCACGTTCCTGGCCGTGCTCGAGATGGCCAAGCTGCGGATGATCCGCGTCTACCAGAGCGATCCGCTGGCGCCGATCCACGTCGAGCTCTCGGTCGACGAGAAGGACGAGAAGAAGGACGGCGAGGGCGACCCGTGACCGAGCTGCGGCGACGGCGCGGCTCGAAGCGGGAGAGTGAGGCGCCAGAGCTGGACGAGACCGCGCTCGTCGCCGAGCTGCACCGCCGGGCCTGGGCCTGGCTGGGCGGGCACCACGCCGTCGTGGAGGCGCAGCCGGAGGCGGCCGCGTCAGCGCCGCCCGCGCCGCCCGCAGGCGAGGCGCCGCCCACGCGCAGGCGCGGCAAGCGGGAGCCCACCTCGGACGGGGGCGCGGCGCTGCGACGCAAGGCGTGGTCTTGGCTGAAGGCGCCGGCGGAGCCGCCCGCGAAGAAGAAGCGCGCGCCCCGCCGGGAGCCCGCGGCAGCGGCGGCGGACGGAGGCGCGGCGCTCCGCCGCAAGGCGTGGTCGTGGCTGAGGGCGCCGGCAGAGGCGCCCCCGAAGAAGAAGCGCGCGCCCCGCCGGGAGCCCGCGGCGGCGGACGGAGGCGCGGCGCTGCGGCGCAAGGCGTGGCTCTGGCTGCTGCGGCCGATCCCCGAGGCGCCGGTCGAGGTCGAGACCCCGGCCGAGATCGAGGCCCCGGCCCCGGTCGAGGTCCCCAAGCGGCGGCGCGTGAAGCGCGAGGCTGCCCTGCCGGCTGGAGTGGTCGCCCTGCGCCGAAGCGCCTGGGCCTGGTTCGCACCCAGGGCCACGGGCGAGGCGGCCGCGGGGAGCCACACCCCGGTGCGCGTCGCGGCGCCGAGCGGGGAGAGCGACGGCGGCGAGGTGGTGCGCTCCCACCTCAAGGGCGTGCTCGAGGCCCTCATCTTCGCGGCCGAGCACGCGCTCCCGGCCCGGGAGCTGGCCCGCATCGCCAGGGCCGATCTCAAGCTGGTGAAGACCCTGCTGGCCGAGCTGGTGGCCGAGTACCAGCCGCGCGGCGTGCGCCTCGAGGAAATCGCCGGCGGCTTCGTCTTCCGCACCAGCCCGGTGTTCGCGCCCTTCGTGCGCGAGCAGGTGGCAAAGAAGCCGGTGAAGATGTCCCGCGCCCAGATCGAGACGCTGGCGATCGTGGCCTACCGCCAGCCCACCACGCGCCCCGAGATCGACGAGGTCCGCGGCGTCGACTCGGGCGCGGTCCTCAAGTCCCTGCTGGAGCGCGAGCTGGTGCGCATCATCGGCAAGAAGGACGAGCCCGGCCGGCCCATGCTCTACGGCACCACGCCCGCCTTCCTCGAGTTCTTCGGGCTCAAGGCCCTCGGCGACCTGCCCACCCTGCGCGAGTTCACCGAGCTGAGCGACGACTCGAAGCGCGCCTACGAGCGCGAGATGGGCGAGGAGCCCGCTTCGGGCGGCGACACCGGGCTGATGGGCGGCGAAGGCGAGATGAGGCGGCAGACGCGGGCCGAGGTCCCCGTCGTGGACACCGCGGCGCTCGAGGAGGATCCCACCCTGGAGAAAGAGCCTGCCGCGGCGGTGCCCCAGGCGGAAGACGTCGAGGAGGCCGCGGCTCCGGTGGCCGAGGCCGCGGAGGAGTCGGGAGCGAGCGAGCCGGAGGCCGAGAGCGAGCCGGAGGCCACCGCGGATCCCGAGGATGAAGACGACGAAGACGACGAAGACGAAGACGAAGACGAAGACGAAGACGACGAAGACGAAGACGAAGACGACTGATCAGGACGTCGGATCGTCGGCAGGGTCGGAATAGGGCTCCGCCAGCTTCTCGGCGGCACTGCGGAGCTCCGGGTGGGAGAGGAGCTTGCGCACCAGGCGCCAGAGCTCCGGGTCGGCCAGGGCGTGGAGCGGGGAGGCGGGCGCGGACTTGCGGCGCTTGCGAGGGACCGCGGACGGACCCTTGGCGCGCAGCTCGGCCATCTTCTCCACGTTGCGCTTGGTGGGAAAGAGCTCCCCCCGCTCCCAGGAGACGATCGTGTCGGGCTCGACCGCGAGGGCGGCGGCCAGCTCGCGGGCGGTGCAGCCCAGCGTTTGCCGGAGCGCCTTGAGGTCCTCGGGCGACATGGCGCGCGAGCCTACGCCGGGGGCCGAGAAAAATCGAACGGGGGAAGCAACTCGGGGGCGCGCCGCGTCGATGCTCCTCCATGCGACAGAACACGAACGAGAAGACGGTCAGGTGGCTCGCCGCCCTCGCCGCGAGCGCGCTCGGGTGCGATCCCTCGCTGCCGGTCCCGGCGGGCGCCGCCCTCGCCGAGCAGGACGGTGGCATCAGCGTCGTCGGCGCTGGCGGTGCCGGCGGCGGCGCGGGCGGGGACGGGCTGGTGGTGTCCGTCGACCCCCCGGCGCCCATCGGCGCGGCTCCGCGCGTCCTCCGGCTGGGCGCCACGCTGGGCGGCGTCACGCTCGATCCCACCCGGATGGTGCTGGTGGAGGGGTCGGTGGTGACGCGCGAGCTCGACGAGATCAAGGAGCAGATGATCTCGGCGGCGCTCTCCAAGCGGCTGGTGCCCGTGCTCGCGTGGGCCGATGGAGCGGGCGAAGTCCTGGCGCCGGAAGTGCCCCTCACGGCCGGCGCGATCTACACGCTGGTGCTGGCGGACGTGCCGGCGACGCTCGAGCTCACGGTCGCCGCCGCGGACGCGACGCCGCTGCTCACCCGCGTGTGGCCGCCCCAGGGGGCCTCGGGGACGGCCGCGTTCGCGGTGTGGTGTGGCTCTGCCGTGGTGCCGCGCGTGCAGACGGCCGCCGCTCCCGCGCCGGACGGGCCGGACGGCTACATCCTGCGCGGCGCCGTGACGGCGGGCGCGGGGGAGCAATGCCTGAGGTTCACGGCCGAGCCCGGGGGCACGGACGGGAACACCGACGGCGGCTCGGTCCAGAGCGTGCCTCCGCCGCAGGTGGCCTCGGCGGACGACGCCTCGGTGGTGATGCGGCTCGACCCGCGACCGCTCCAGGTGGACATGGCGCCGGCGCCGCTGGTGACGGCGACGTGCGCGCCGGACGAGGTCGCCTTCGGCCCCGGCTGCGCGAGGCTGGCCGACGATCGGCTGTACGGGCGGTCGGCCGGGGTCCCGCTGCTCTGGGCGGTGGCGGGCGCCGGCACGGACTCGGTCTTCCCGGCGGCCTCCGGGGACCCGTTCGTGATCACCGGGCTCCCGCCCTCCACCGGGGTCCTGCTCGACGTCGCGGCCATCGACACCGCGGGGAGCGTCGTCTCGCGCACGCTGTTCGCGGCGATGACGCAGGCGCCCCAGCCGCACGTGGTGCTCAACGAGGTGCTGGCATACCCGCTGGGCCCGAGGCCCGATCAGGAGTGGGTGGAGATCGTCAACGACGGACCGGCCCCGGCGGTGCTCGCGGGCTACGTCCTCCAGGTCGGCAGCGGCGTGACGACCCTGCCTCCCGGGACGCTCGCGCCGGGCGGCTTCGCGCTGATCGTCGACGACGCGTACGCGGCCGCGGGCGGCCCCGACGTCGCGCCGGCCCCCGGGACACTGATCCTCCGCGTGCCCTCGATCGGCAAGGCCGGCCTGTCCAGCGCGGGCGTGGCGCTCACCCTGCTCGACGGCGGCGGCAACGCCGTCTCCACCTTTCCGGCCAAGCCCAAGCCGAAGCAGGGATGGAGCGTGGCGCGGGTCGCGCCGTCCGCCGTCGACGCGCTGGCGAGCTCCTTCGCGCTGGCGACGCCGAGCCCCGGGCGGACGAATGCGTGGTGAGGGTTTGCGTCCGTACCTCCGCGCGCCGCTCGGATCGAGAGACACGGGAGAAATCCCGCGAACGGGAGGGTGACGGTCCACCCCTCGAGAGCTAGGTTTGATTCCAAGGTAACCCAAATCGCGGCGGGTCGTCCGGGCCGGGGGAGCGCCCCCGCCAGGCCTCGAAGCTCACCGCGCGGAGCTGGTAACGATGTCCGGTGTTCGTGAGAAGCTCTTGACTGCATCCGATCTCGCCACCCTCTGCGAGGTGGATCTCAAGACCATCCACAACTGGGTGGATCGCGGGCGGATCGCCCATTTTCGCACCCCGGGGCGCCACCTGCGGTTCCGCGCGGCCGACGTCGCCGAGTTCCTCCGCGCCTGGGGCTACGCCGTCCCGCGGGAGCTCGCTCGGGCCAGCTCCCGGACGGTGCTCGTCCTCGGATCCAAGGACACGGCGTCCCACGTGACCCGGGCCCTGGGCGACGGCCTGCCGGTCCGACACGCCGCCCACCCCTACGATGCGCTGGTGTTCGCCGGCGCCGATCCGGCCGACATCTACGTGGTGGATCTGAAGGAGGTCGCCCGCGACATCGACGCGGACGGCCTGCTCGAAGCCCTCCACCGCGCCTCGGTGGAGGCGACCTTCGTGGTGCTCTCCGACGAGCCGTCCAGCGTCCCCACCTTCGCCACCCGCGTGAGCCGAAACGACGCCCAGGCGCTCAAGAGTCTGCTCACCCGCGAGGTCACCCGGCCTCTCACCCGGGAGGCCACCCGGGAGGCCTCCGCGGAGGTCACCGCCGAGGGCGCCGCGCCGGCCGCGGCCCCCGAGGAGATCCCCCGCAGCGTGGCGGCGAGCGGCGGCTCACGCTGAACGCGAGCGAGCGCACCTGATGGCCGGCGTCATGGATGACCTCAGGGAAGGCAGGCGCTCGAGGCAGGGACGAGGATCCTGAAGGACAGAGGCGCGAGCGGGACCGCCGTGTCCCCCGCGAGCGTGATGGCCGCGCCGCTGATGGCATCGACCCAGGAGCCCGCCGGGACGATGCCCCCGGGGACGGTGACCACCGCCGGCGCCTGGGAGCGCGAGAACAGCGCGACCACCGGGGCGCCGTCGCCGACGTCGCGAGCGAAGGCGTAGGTGTCGGAGTCGTCCCAGATGGGGACGCGCGCGCCGCGGCGCAGGGCCACGGAGCAGCGACGCAGCGCGCCGAGACGCCGGGTGAGGGCGAGCGTGGCCGCCTGCTCGGACGGCAGCCCCTCGAGCGCCGGCATCACCCGCCGCGAGTCCGGATCGTCGGCGCCGGCCAGGCCCACCTCGTCTCCGTAGTAGATCACCGGCATGCCGGGCAGCGCGAAGACGAGCGCGAGCGCCATCTGGTGACGCGCGAACACCGACGCGCTGGCCGGCTGCGGCGGGGGGTTGCCCCACGGATCGCTCAGGTCGTCGCCGCTCGCCTCGGAGATGAAGCGCGTGGTGTCGTGGTTGTCGAGCATCCGCGGCACCACCGCCCCCGAGCCAGCGAGCGCTTGCTCGGTCTCGGCGAGGATGCCCTCGACCTCGTCGAAGCCGGAGACGTCATGGGCGATGACGTCGCGCATCGCCCACATCAGAGGGAAATCGAACGCGCTATCGAGGCCGTCCGGCCCCAGGTAGTACTTGATCTGATCGAGCCCGGCCGTGCCGCCGCCGGTGAACACCTCGCCCAGGGCGAACAGCGCCCGGCTCGGCGCCTCGCTGTCTCGGAGCGCACGGACGATGCGCCGGGTGGTCGCCCGCGGGGTCATCGGGACCGCGTCGATGCGCACCCCGTCGGCGTCGAAGCGGCTCATCCAGAAGAGCGCGTCGCCGACCGCGTTCTCCATGGCGCCGTCGGCCTGATAGCGCACGTCGGGCAGGTAGGGCGTGAACCAGCAGCTCTGCTGGTACGTGGCCCAGTCGCAGCCCGCGGCGCCGCAGATGCACGCGTCGCGGCCGCTGTTGAACCAGCCGTCGCTCTGGTGGGCGAGGTAGATCGGGTTCTGCTGGTAGACCTGGTTGGGGACGATGTCGAAGAGCACCCGCAGGCCGTGCGCGTGGGCGGAGGCCATGAGCGCGTCGAGCGCCGCCTCGCCGCCGAAGGCCGGCTCGACGGCGCGATCGGCGAGCACCCAGTAGCCGTGGTAGCCCTCCGAGAGGTGCCCGTCGGTGCCGGGCAGGAACCCGGTGGGGTTCTGGTAGACGGGCGAGATCCACAGCGCCGTCACGCCCAGCGCGGCGAAGGTGCCGCGCTCGATCTCGGCGGTGACCCCGGCGAAGGTGCCCCCCGCCCGCGTGCCCGGGGTGGCCGGCGGGGCGAGCGCCGCGCCGCCGTCGCCGCGGAAGCGATCGGTCACGATCTGGTAGAGCACGGCGTCGTCCCAGGTCTCCGCGGCGGGCTGCACCCACACCGCCGCGCGCGCGGTCGGTGCAGCGTGGCCCTGCGCGTCGGCGGCGTCGATCGTCACCGTGTGCTTGCCGACCGCGAGCCCGTCGGTCGCGATCGAGAGCGTCCCCAGCGCTGGCGCCGCGGTGATCCGGGTGGCGGTGCCTGCGGCCAAGGGCGCGCCGTCGACGGCAGCGCGCACGCTCGCCGGGTCGAGCGCCGGGCCCCCCGCAGCGGCGGCAAAGGTACCAGACACGGCGAGCGCGCCGGCCGCGTCGGCGGAGGCGGCGGCGATCTGCAGCGCCGGTACCGTGCAGTCGGCGGCAGCCAGCCGCGAGACCTCCCGCTCCCCGACGAAGGTGGTCAACGGCTCGAACGGGTCGAGCCCGACCGTGCCGTCGGTCACCACCTCGTAGCCATACTGCCCGGGCGGGAGCGTGAGCAGCGCGAGCTGCCAGCCCGGTGGCCCCGACGGGACCGCGGCGATCCCCGGCGCCTGCCACCCGTCCCAGCTCCCCATCACGGTGACGGTGCTGCCCGCGGCCGCCCGAGCCCAGATCGCCTGATGGCAATCGACCACCGGGTACGAGGCGCCGCTGCAGGCCCCGCCGAGCAGGGCCGCGCCCGCGACGAGCGACGGAAACCGGAGCCACGACGCTTTCGGCACGGGCGGTCATGGTAGATCCAGCCTCCGCGGAGCGCACGCGGTTCGGAGGACCGACGTGAAGCGAGAGCACCATGGCAAACTGGAGCGGGTGTCCGCAGACGACGTCTCCGCGCTCCTCGCCGAGATGGCCGCGCGCCCGCGGCCGGTGCGCGTGGTCGCCAAGAGCGCGCACTGGCACCAGCGCGCGGCGGCGACGGCGCTCCGGGTGCTGACCTTCGGCGGGCAGCGCACCTACCTGAGCGACTACGTGACCACGCTCGGACACACCATCTACGTGCCTGACGGCTTCGACGCCTGGGCCCCCGCGCACGCCCTGGAGGTGCTCCGCCACGAGCTCGTCCACGTCCGGCAGTTCGAGCGCCTCGGCTGGTGGGTGATGATCCTGGTCTACGGCTTCCTCCCCCTCCCCGCCGGCCTCGCCTGGGGGCGCGCCCGGCTGGAGTGGGAGGCGTACCGGGAGACCTTGCGAGCGGTCGCCGAGTACGAGGGCCTCGCCGCGGCGCGCGCGCCGTCGCTGCACCGGCACATCGTCACCCGGTTCACCGGGCCGGACTACGGCTGGATGTGGCCGTTCCCCCGCGCCGTCCAGGGCTGGATCGACGCCGCGCTCGACGAGATCGAGCGGGAGCTCCCGCCGACGGAGTAGGATGCGCCCCATGCTGGGCAGCCGGCTCTGGGAGAGGGTGCGGGAGAACCGCGCCGGCCGGGCGATCATGCTGTTGATCGACAACCTGGGGGAGCACTACGCGCTCGTCGCGGCCAGCGCGATCGCCTTCGACGCGTTCCTCAGCCTGGTCCCCCTCGCGGCCCTCGCCGGGATGGTGATGCACCTGCTCCACGAGAACGGCGAGCTGCTGCTCGGGCCGATCCTGAGCGCGTCACCGGGCCCCGTCGGCGGCCTCGTCTCGGGCGCGGTCAACCAGACGGCGGTGATCGCGCCGGTGAGCATCGGGGCGTTCATCTGGACGTCGTCCGCGGGCCTCTCCACGGCGATGGGCATCTTCGAGAACATGTTCCACAGCCCGCTGCGGCCGTGGTGGTGGCGGCGCGGCATCGCGATGATCTGCGTGGTCGCGTCGATCGCCGTGATCGCCGCGGTCACCAGCATCACCCTCGGCGTCGGCATGCTCTCGCGGAGCGCCGGGGCCGTGGTGGCGGTCATCGTCCCGCCCGCCACCCTGGTCGGCATGCTCTGCGCCTTCTTCCGCATCTCGGTGCGCAGCGGGCCCGTCTTCGCGCGGCGGCGGGTGCTGCCCGGCGTGCTGGTCACCCTCGTCCTCTGGACGATCCTTTCGGCGCTCTTCTCCGTCTACATCTTCACCGCGCTCTCGCGCTACGCGACGCTCTACGGCGGCCTCGCGGCGGTGGCGATCTTCCTCTTCTGGCTGTGGCTGCTGGCGCTGGCGCTGCTGGTCGGCGGCGAGGTCAACGCCCAGCTCGACGGCGTCCGCGACGCGCCGGGAGCGCCGGGAGCGACGCCGGGGGGTATCCCCCAGCCCCCCGGCCCTACGGCGGCGAGAACTGAATCGGGTACGTGACGGTGACGATGCCGCCCTCGGGCTGCGGGAACGAGACCCCGGAGAAGGCGCGCACCACGCAGGCGACGACGGTGGCGTCGGGCAGATCCGAGCCGACGTCGGCCGCGCTCGCCACCGCCCCGGAGTGATCGATCGCGAAGCGGGTGGTCACCCTCCCGGCGAGGTTCGGGTTCCGCACCAGCCCCGCCTCGTAGCAGGCGCGGAAGCGGCCGAAGTTCTGCCGCACGATGCGCTGGATGGCCTCCGGGGGGATGCGGCTGGAGACCATCGTCCCGCACATGCACGTGCTGGGTGGACGGGCGACGTGATGCCCGCTGTGCCCGATGCCACCAATGCTAGCGCTCCAGCTCTCGCCCCAGCTTCCGCCGGTGATCCCCCGCAATGCCGAGCCCTCGCCTCCCGTGCCCGGTCCTGCCCGCCCCTCGGTGTGGCCGAGCGTGCCCACCGTGCCGAGGCCGATGCCCTCGCCGCGCCCGCCGCCGCCCTCGCCGATGCCGGTCAGCCCGAGCCCGCCCGCGCCGCCCGACTCCCCGGGCAGGCGCGCCCACATCGCGCCGCTGGCCGCGACCGCGTCCGCGCCGTGCGCCCACGCATCCGCGAAGGTCGCGCTCGGCACCGCCGGCCCCTGACCGAGCAGACCGATCATCCCGAACTGCGCCGCATCGACGAGCGCCTCCGCCCGGGCTGCCGAGGGCTCCCGATCGTTCCTGAGGCGCTCGGGCACCGCATAGCGGCGCGCCGGACCGGCCCGTCCGAGCCGGTCGCCCATCGCACCCTCCTCGCCTTTCGCCCGCGCGCCGCCGCCGGGCCGCCCGTCCCCGCGCGCCTCGTTGACGACGCGCCCCTCCCCCGCGCCACTGCCATCCTCGGTGGGCAGGTCCGCGGCGCGCGCCCGCATCTCGGCGGACGCGAGCAGGCCTCGCAGCAGGTCGGTGCGCTCCTCCTCGCGGTCCTCCGCGATCGACGCCCGCGCCTCCTGCGCCGCCAGCCCCAGCACCACCGCGTGGGCGAGGGCGGCCACCGCGACGGCTCCCCAGGCCCCGGCGAGGCGTCGCCTGCGGCCGCGCGGGAGCGGCTCCGCCACGTCGGCTCGGGCCACGAAGCGGAAGTCACCGATCCTCAGCTCGGCCGTGTCGCCCGCGCCGAGCGCGATCGTGGCCGGCCCCTCGACGAGCTCGACGCCCCCCGCGGCGGGCCACACCGTGATCACGGAGTCGCGCGGCGCCAGGGCCGTCACTGCCCCTCCGGCCACCCGCGCGAAGACGAAGCCTCCCGCCAGCCCCACGGGGCAGGGGATGGGCGCGAGCGCGTCCGGGTGCTCGCCGACGGCCACGGCGCCATCGCCCTGGAGGCAGCGGAACGCGAGCGCGTCGTCGCGCCAGCGCAGCGTGACGTTCAGGGCGAGGGGGGCGGGGGAGGTCGGCATGGGGTGAGCGACACCCGCGGCACGGAGAAGTTCCCCGGGGCGTGTCGATTCAGAACCCCCTCGACACCGGCTGCGCCCGCTCCGACTCCTCGTAGAGGAGCGCCGGCTCCTCCCCGTCCACGAAGGTGGCCTCCACCCGGAGCGCCACCCCGGTGAGCCCCTGCGTCATCCCGATCACCCGCCCCGCCGCGCTCCCCGGCGAGCGCGGGAGGTCCAGCCGCACCAGCGGGCTCGGCCCCGGCACCAGCCAGGCATCGTCGAGGGAGCGGGCGCCCGTCACGTTGACGGCTCCCGAGATCCGCACGGCGCGGGCAAAGCGGCACAGCACCGAGAAGCCCCCCAGCCCGTCGTGTTGACCGCGACAGGTCGCGCGCGGGCTCTGCCAGGCGCGGGCCGGCGTGGGCGGCATGGCCCTCTGGAGGGTGCCGGCCAGCGTGCCGCCGTCGCTGCGAAGGAGCACCGTTCCGCGCGTCGTCTCCAGCCCCTCGAGCGGGGTGGTCTCCCAGATCAGCCGCCCGGCCGGCCCTCCCCGACCCGCTCGCGGAGAGATGCGCAGGGCCGTCCAGTCCTGGCCCGCCGAGCGCGCGTCCTCGTTGCGGAGCGACACCAGGAAGCCACGCCGCCGCACCACCACCCGGTGATCCCCGTGGCCGTCGGGGGCGACCTCGAGCTCGACGTCGCGCGGCGGCGACCCTCCGACGAGCTCGATCCCGGGCGGCGCGGCCGGAGCCACCTCGGCCACGGCGACGGTCGGGCGCGACGCGACCGAGGGAGGCGCCGGCGAGCCCCCCGGCACGATGGAGACGGTGCTCCCGAAGAAGGCCGCGACCGCGAGCGTGAAGAGGCGCGAGGTGCTCACAGCGTCCTCAGGAAGGCCGCGAGCGCCGCCAGATCGTCGCCCGAGAGCCGCGAGGTCTGGCCCATCCGATCGAGGTTGTCCGCGAGCAGCTTCTCCAGCGTGGCGTAGCGCCCGTCGTGGAAGTACGGCGCGCTCGCCCCGACGAACAGCAGGGGCGGCGTCCGGAACGCGGCCGAGGCGTCCGTCGCGGAGCGCGAGCCGACGTCGTGCAGGGTCCGATCGCTGAACTCTGTCTCGACGTGGTGGCACCCCGAGCAGCCGACGGCCTCGGAGGTGAAGATCGCGCGCCCGCGGGCCGCGAGCGCATCCGTCGGGCTGGAGGGGTGCGACGGCGCCGCCAGCCCCTCGCGGAGGAAGGTGGCCAGCCGGGTCAGCTCGACCTCGGTGAGGCCCCCGCCGCCGAGGCGGGACATGGTCTCGCGCATGTTGTCCTCGAGCCGAGCGTGCTTCGCTTGCCAGCCGAAGGGCCCGCGGCCGAGGCGGCCCACCAGCGTCGGGGTCTGGCGCGGGCCGGCGCCGAGCTTCCAGACCAGCCCGTCGTCGCGACCGTCGGGGTGGCAGGCGGCGCAGGCGCGGCCGTCACGGGAGATGCGCCGATCGCGCTCGGTGAAGAAGAGACGGCGCCCCGCGGCCACGTCGGGCGGCAAGGGATCGGCCGCGAGGACCCGCCGCGTCGCCGCCCCCGAGCCCAGCGAGATCACGGCGATCTCGTGGGAGAGCTGGCTCCACACCGCGGCCAGGCCCGCGGCGGCGTCGACGCCCTTGGGCCCCTCGCCGACGACGTGGACGCGCCGCACGCTCATCGCCGGATCGAGCGCCCTCGCGTCGAGCTCGAACAGCTCCCCCGTCCCCTGGGACGCCACCAGGAGCCGATCGCCCGCGATCGCCGCCGCGCGGGCCTGCCGGCACGGCGCCGGCGTCGGTGGCAGGGCGAAGTCCGCCGAGGGATCCGCCGCCACGAACGCGCCCTTCTGCAGCCCCTCGCGCGGCGCGAGCCCGGCGGCGTCCCCCACCACGTGCTCACCATGAACGGCGATCACGGCCACGGACGCGAACGAGGTCTCCTCCTCCACGGGCACCCCCCCATAGGCTCCGGGGACCGTGCGCGTGGTGGACTCCCCGTTCTGCTCCGCGAGGTGCGGCACGAAGAGCCGGCTCCCCGACTCCGAGAGCACCGCCGTGTACGCCAGCGCCGCCGCCGGGTGGAGCGTGCCCGCGCCGAGGGCCGCGTCGACCCGGTTGCGATAGAGGCCCCCGAGCGCCCGCACCCGCCGCGGCGTCGGCGGCGAGTCTCCCAGGTCGAGCACCGTGATCGCGTCGCCCACCACGTGGGTGACGAACGCCCGGGCCCCGTCGGCCGTGACCACCACCCCGCGCGGCTCGCGCGCCACCGGGGCCGACCAGCGCGCCTCCAGCGTCCCGAGGTCGAGCGCGGTGACCGTGTGGCAGTAGCCGGAGGTGACCAGGATCTCGCCCTGCGGCGTGACGGCGAGGCCGAACGGATCGCAGGCGACGTCCACCGTCGCGACCGGCTCCACGCCCCCATCCTCGTCCTCCTGGAGGAGGGCGACCTGGTTCCTGTCGCGCAGCGTCACGGCGAGCCGTCCGTCGCCGGCCAGGACCACCTGCTCGGGCGCGCCCTCCACGGGGGAGGAGACGACGCGATCGGAGAGCAGGTCGACCCGGTGGAGGACGTGGTTGTCGGTGTCGGCGATCCAGGCGACGAGGCGCGCGGGATCGATCACCAGGCTGCCCCCCCGGGCCGCCGAGCCCAGGGCGCGGGGCACCTCGGTCGAGGTCGCGACCACGGGACCGGCGCAGCCCATCGCGGCGGCGCCAAGAAGGAGGATCGCAGGCAGGATGGGGCGCATGGAGACGGGCTGACACCCGGCGCCCGCAAAGGTTCCCGGTTCGCCGCCTTTTTCTTGGCGAGAGCAGTCGACCGGCTCCAGCGGCAGTCGACCGGCTCCAGCGGCAGTCA